>SDBS01002443.1_pt1 | contig 18562 bp, 14 predicted proteins | sample 2277091 | NCBI WGS metagenome assembly SDBS01 (sample SAMN10404972, study PRJNA504765) | marine sediment metagenome | isolation source: marine sediment core GS10_PC15, 163 cmbsf | place: Arctic Ocean: Southern Knipovich Ridge | collected 2010 | reverse complement strand
ATCACCAAACAAACCTATGCCAATGGTACCAAAGACCAAGTATTCTATGCTGATCAATTTAAATATGACCCAGAAATAAATGTCTATCTCTGTCCAGCTGGAAAGGAACTCCATTATTACCGGATAAGGAAGAAAGACGGAAAGATAATCGGCTATGAATACCGCCATGATGCTGCCTGCAAAGATTGTAAATTTAAAGCCAGATGCACCAGCGCCAAGAAAGGCAGGACGATTTGCCGGCATGCTGATCAGGACTTCCTTGACCGGATTGATTCACAAACCAAAAGGAACATGAAAAAGTATAAGCTCCGGCAAATGATTGTGGAACACCCCTTTGGCACTATAAAACGAGGATGGGAAGCTTATTTCTTTCTAACCAAAAGAAAGGTTTCGGTTAGTGCTGAGATTTCCCTATCCTTTCTGGCCTATAACTTTAAACGGGCCATCAACATCCTGGGAACAGAAGAGATATTAAGAAGATTAAGACAGAGAAGGAAAGTGGTACTGGCATAATGTATTACTTTTACCTTTAAGCCTATTTTATCATACAATTAGCATTAATTTTGGGTAAATGTGCCTAGTAATAGGGGTCAATCCAACAAAGGTTAGGTAGTTTGAGTTTTTATGAAAAATGTTATCATTAATTTTCACACGGTCTGACGTCCCTTGTCACACTTGACACTTTTTTCGATGAGGGGAAATATACGGAGTTTGTAGAGGGCAATCAAAAAAAAGAAGGATATCTTCTATGGTATATCCTCAGATGTCGAGAAGATGAACTGACCTGTCAGTACATATCTTGAGTCACAGGACCTTCATGTGAACTTTGATTTTTTCAGGGTCTTTTGTGAAATTGTAGCCGTTTCTTCTAAACTCTGAGAGTGTAAGCTCCAGCCAGTATCCAAATGCCCTGCTCTCTCGTATCTCTGCATTCTGAGTTGGATTGAGTGGATTGAGGTTGTCGGGATCCATCATATCTGGAAAACCAGATTCAACTCTATCTGGATCAACTGATGGGAGGAGGATGTTTTTTGCACCCCAAAAGTCAAGAGCCACAGGGTCTGCTCCTGCAAGTATTGTTCTTGTCATCAATGCGTCCTCATATGAGCTCCGAGGGCCCGTGTGAGGATTTATCCAGATTGCATCAACTATGTGAAGTACAGGCATCCTTGTCATGGTCATAAGGGTTGCCATTCCTCCTGAGCCCACACTGTAGTGGGGGTTCACTCTAGTCAGCATTTTTGCCGGCACACCCATGTAGTTTTTGTTTGCTCCTGTTGTTCCGTAGATGTAATGTGATTTTAGAACCGGCATGTTGATTATCTTGAGGCGGTCCTTTTCATAGTCCCCCTTATCCTTATCAAAGATCCCTTTTTTGAAACTTACAAAAGTTCCGAATCTACTTTTAAATTTCGGGTAGCTTATGATTATCCCAGTGTCTTCGTCTTCCCCATCCTCTATTACATAGCCATCCTCCATGTCACCCTTTTCATATTCGCCGACCTCTTTTTTCCCTATTTCGTCCCAAAGATATGTTGACACCTTATAGTCTTCTTTAAAATACTCTGCGACTTTTTCCATGGACTGAGAAATGTCTTTTGCATTGCTCTTTTTCCAGGAAAGACTGCCCACTCCCTGACCATTGTCTGCTATTATTATCTCGCCCTCAAAACCAAGGGGATGGTTACATATCTGGGTTATCAGTGATTTTACAAGATCTGTGTTTGTGCCACCTCTCTCCGGCCACTGTGCGTTCACCTTGAGGAGCACCACATCATCCTTGCCTATAAGGCCCTGGGAGGTTTCTGTTTTGTAGAAGAAGAAGCCTTCCTCTTCCATAAGAGATATCAAATCTGCTACATTATCACCATCTGTGTTTGTAAGAACAAATATGTCTGATGAGGTATCTGTGTCTTGATAAGAGGTTATTTGGAGAGGCAACGGATCTTCTGCCTCTGTCTTTTGTAAATTAATAAAGAGAAAAATAAGGGAAAAAAGGAAGATAGCTGAGACTGCAAGAAAGATCGTTTTTTTGTTTTTCTTGAAAAACCCAAGACCAAGAACTGGGAGAAGGAATATACCAAACCACTGCTTTGTGTATATTGCCGCCATCTTTTGGCAGGGATAATCGATACGGCTTGGCTTTGTCCCGCTTCTTAGAATAAGCCACACAAAACTCAAAAATCCGAGAAGAAAATAGAAAAGAAAGGAGAATTTCTTTTTCATGATATCTCCTCAAGTTTGAGCTTTTTTAGCTCCTTGATGAAATGAAAATTCCTGTTCTTTAGACATTGGAGATGCCTGTGGTTGTGCAACCGGATTTTGATTACCCCAAAGCTTCTTCAAGTCCTTCTTTTTTTATTTCTACCATATTTTTAAATTAAAAGATAATTAATTTATAAGAGTTTAGCTTTCAGGCTTTGGTAAATTCCTCTAATTGCCAAATAGATAATATTAATTTCTTATCTGTATTATAAAATATTATCGGTAATAAGGCAAGGCATTGTTTGAGTCCAATACATTTGCACCATTTCCGCATCTCTATTATTTAACTTACTACAATATTCAATAGGAGTCAAAAGATTTAGACTCCTATGAGGTCGATAGAAGTTATATTCGATTAGACAATCATACAGTATTTCATTAATTTTACCTACACTGGTTTCCTCATAAAATCTATCTAGATATTCGCTCTGAACCGTACCATTTACTCTCTCCACAAAGGCATTCATCTTGGGAGACTTAGGATAATTGTAAACCAAGGTAATCTTCTTTTTCTTGACCTCTTGGACAAAATACTTTTCCCATTCTTTAACCATTATCTATCTGTAGATATTTAATTTTATCATTGTGTAAGTAAGTCAGCCTGAAGAGAAAATCCCGAGCATTCAAACTGGTGGCTCTGTAGTAAGCCCTCACATAATAAAGCTTGGATAAGGGATCTACCGCAGAAAAGAGAAAGATTTTAGTAAATCTCAAATTCAGTTCTATGGTATCGATCTGCAGCCATTCAGAGACAATTCCTTTCATATCTTTTTTTACCTGGGCTAATCTGATCCTCTTCTTCTTTAAGGTTTTAATTCTTTTGTTTTGCATCTTAACCTTGGGGAGAACAGACCTATACTTAAGTTAGAATCCTGCCTACCGAGGAGACCGAGATATTTATTTCGCAATCCCTTTCTAATATTCTTTTTATTTTCTCTTTACCAAAGTAGGGATATTTCCTTCTTGTTTGACAGACCTGCTTCTCTACCTGATGATTCCTTACTACTTTAGCCCTTACCCTCTGGGGCCTTCTGGATCTATCTTCTAAGCTCTGAACCCTACTTTGTATATATTTTTTCCTCCAGCGATAAAAGGTACTCCTATTTATTTCAAAGATCTCACAGATCTGTTTGAGAGAATAATCTCCGGAACTGTACAGGTTAATGGCTTTATATCTTACCTTGGCCTTGGGGGATAATTTTTCTATATAGTTTAGCTTGGTTATAGCCTTTCCCCAATAAGGTCGGGTATAGGACAGGTAAGTAGCTGTTCCAATGCTCCCCTTCATGATCCCTATGCACCTCTTTTTGCTTCTATTTTAGTTTACTTCTTTCATCCTGGCAATGGTGCATATGTATCTGAACTTATTCAGGCATAAATTTAATATCAATAAATTCAGACCAGAGTGGTTTAATCTACTTCTCTCCTATTTTAGACCTGATAAAAAATGTAAATAGGTGAATTGGAGAAAGTACGGAGTAAGTTTGGTATTCCACACAATACTTTAGCTATAGGCATTATGGATTCTCCAGCAACCACTCGAAAGGTGTAGAGGCAATTTCTTAGGAATTTTAGAATTCAAAATCCTGAAGCATCTGAAAAAGAATTATTTAGAATGGTTCTCATCTCGAGGATAATAAGTCCACCAAGCATTGATATAACTAAGCAAGAAATAGATCAAGCAATGGAAAATATAAATTCTTTTGATGAGTTATGTGACTATATTATTGCTTTAGATGAAAAGGAACAATTGTTTCCAGATATTTCTGGGATAGGAAAACTTATAGATGAAATATTAACACAGGAAGAAATTGAGAAACAAGCACCTAATTCTTCCTGATGGAAATTAAATATAAATATTGAAGGTGTAAATAATGTAATAAAATATTAGTTAAAAGTTATGATGAATTGATAATATATATGGAAACAAGATAAATAATAACTCTAATCAACCAAAAGGGTAGGGAACCAGACAATTTCCAGCCCTTTGGTATTGCTGAAGGGATTTTTTATTTAAAAAAGAGGGAAAATATTTAATAATTTTATAATATTCTTATATTGAAAAGGTTTTAAATATAAAATAAAGTTAAACCTTCTTTTTAATATATGTTTTATCTTAAAAGAATAATTCTTACTTTATATAATACATGGTTAGAATAAGAATAGGGGATATACTTATTTACAATCAGGGGCAAGAAGCAATTAAACAGGATTCATAGTACTTGCAGGAATGTTAATTAGCTCCTTTAGTTTATAGATGTTTCGTAGTTCTTCAATAATCTCACCCCAACAAAAAGTTCTGAAGCTGTCCAATAGTGGGAGCCAGATTTTATCATAAACAGAACTTCTTTATCCAATGGTTCTGCCTTTTTTATTATTATAATTTTAACAAATATTAATTACTTCTTCTAACTCATGATATACTTTTTCACTTTCATAGCTCATACAAAAGTTGCGAAACTTGTCTAATAGCCGCCAACAAACCTTTAATTTTTAAGCCCTTTGGCATTTTACTGAAGGGCTTTTTTATTTTTATAAATTATTTATAGGGAAAAGAAGGATTTTTAAAATAAATGCAGTATATTAAAAATAGAATAATGAAGATTCTTTAATGTTGCAGATGTATTGGACTCAAACACTATGGCTTATTTTTTATTTGCACCTGGAATATTAATGTTTTAAATAGTATGATATAATGTTTTTAAATATATAGACTGGAGAAAATTTATGAGATATATCAGAATAATCATATTATTAGTTCTTTGTCTGACCTTGTTATTATCTGCTTGTACGAGGGATGCAATTGTACTCGAACCAGCTACTGGGAATTTAGAAAACCAGGAAGATATTGATCAAAGCAGTAATAATGCACAGAGTTCATCGACAGGTCCGGTTGAAGAACCTGTAATAGAAGAGGATACAGAAGCAACAGTAACTGTATACCCACAAAAGTGGGCTACAGGAGATGGTACAGTTAGTAATCCTTGGGCAAATGGTTGTATCGAAACAGCTATAACTAATTGCCCTGTTGGTGGGACTATCTTTTTAAATGCTGGTTATTATACCTTATCTGCAGCCGTGGAAATCACCAAACAAGTTAATATTATTGGTGAAGGTATGGATAAAACCATAATCATAACCGCAGCAGGAACTACAAATGGTTTTCATAGCGATGGGGTTGATTATATTACGCTGAAAAATTTTACAATGGACGGAGATGCCCAGACGCTAGGTACAGTAAATCAAGGTATCATAGCACTTAATAATGGCAATCATATAATATTCGAAAATTTAGAAATAATGAATGGTGGATATTATGGAATAGACCTTTTTCAGATGAATTATTCGTCATTTAAGAATATATATACAAACGATAATTACAGTGTTGGTTTTTATCCTTGTTCTAATTCAGCCTCATACGGTAAGTACAATACTTATGAGGATATTTACACTTGGAATAATGGTAGTATTGGTTTCGCTGATAGATATGGTAGCGGTGCTCCTGCCTCAACAGATAAGACGCATAATGTGTATGACAACATCAACGCTTGGGGTAATGGTACGAACGGTATTATGATAGAGTATACAAGGGGTATAACTCTAATCAATTCAACTGCAAAAGGAAATGGGTCTAATGGGGATTGGGTTTTCGGAATATACCTTCTTGATGTTGAAGATTCTGTTATTAGTAATTGTTTGGTGCTCGAAAATAATAAAAGGGGCTTCGGTATTGTAGATTCAAATAATATTGATGTCAGTAATTGTTTTTCAACTCTTAACGTTGAAGAAGGAATAATTATTGGAGAAAGTTCAGATGGCATTAATCTCACAAATGTAATTGTAAAAAATAATGGTACTGGAATAAGTATTAATGGTAGTAGTAGCAATATAAGCTTAACTTCTTGCCAATCTTATGATGATAGAGAGACTCCATTACAGGATTATGGATTGGAAATTACTAACGCTAATACAGGGATAAGTCTATCGAATTGCAAATTTACACCAAATCAATTCGGAGCAATATATAATCCTGCTGGGGCAGTAATTACAGTAATTACAGAAAAGAGGGAGCTATCCCTTCTATCATTTTGAGGGAGTGAAGCGACAGAAGTAATCTCAACTTACAACTTGAAACTTTTTTAAAAAATATTTAAGATAATTTAAGATTAATATTAAATTTAACCTTAACTTCATATGGTTGTAATTATAGTTTTTAAGTTATGGTAGATATTAGTATTGTCATTCAAATAAAAATTGCGAAACTCGTCTGATATGCAGCACCATTTATATTTAAATTTCAGCCCGTTGGTTTTTGCTGAAAGGTTTAATTATTATGAGAAAAAAAGAAGGATTTTTAGAAATTATGCAGTATTAAAATATAGAAAGATATGAGAAATTTAGGTTATGAATAATAATAATAAAGATAAAGGACATTATTAGAGAATTTTAAATTAAATAGTAAGTTCGGATATAAAAAGTTAGACGAAAGATTATTTTGAAAAACTTAGGAAAAAATAATCATGAAATTCATATATGATTTCGCGCGATTACCAAAAGATCGAGAATTACTAATAGCCATTAACTCAGCAGCAATTAGACTATTCGATAAATTAAGAGCTTTAGATGTAGAGGCACTAGATATATCAGATTATAACAAGAGGTATTTTGGGAGTAAATTAGTACACTTAACAGGCAGTTTACAGTTATATTCATACATTTTGGCATGGTCGCTTACCGATGCCAACACGTCGTTAAATAAGCTTACTTTCTTGGATTATGGTGGGGGTTTAGGAATATTATCTTTGTTGGCTAAAGAAGTAAATATAGGTACAGTAATCTACAATGACATTTACGATGTCTCTTGCAAGGATGCTAGAATCATTGCCAATTCAGTTGGGAATGAAGTGGATTATTATGTCAATGGAGATATTGACGATGTCATCAGCTTTCTTGTGAACAAAAATGCAAAATGTGATGCAATTGCTTCTTATGATGTAATTGAGCATATATACGATATTGAATATTTTCTCAGAAGACTAAAACATTTTTCAAATGGTTCGTTGACCGTATGTATGTCATCAGGGATTAACATTTTTAATAAACGATGCACCAAAGAAATAATGAAAAAGCAATATGAAATAGAACACCATGATATAGAAAAAGAATTTGGACATAAGGAAAGAGATACTGCACGTGCTTACTTAAAAATCAGAAGAGAGATGATATTAGAAGATGCCAACAAAAAACTTAATGAAAATGAAGTTGAAAGATTGGCGGCCGTTACTAGGGGTATGATGCATTCGGATATAATAAAGTGTGTGAACATGTATTTGAAAACTAAGCAATTTCCAAAAGAATTGGATCATCCAACTAATACATGTGACCCTTATACTGGAAATTGGATGGAACATTTGATGAATCCATATAAACTTAAGGATATATTATCAGAAGAGGGTTTTGATGTGGAGATATTCGGTGGTTATTATGGGGGTAGCAAGAGTATAAGAAAAGAAGTTCTCGTTAAATTGGTAAACGTGGCTATTTATCTCTTGGGAAAACAGGGATTGTTCATCGCTCCATTTTTTACGATATATGGTAAAAGAAATACAGTTTAATGTAATCCTTACGCATCCAATAGGGGGAGCCAGATTTTATCATAGACAGAACTTCTTTATCCAATGATTCTGCCTTTTTTATAAATTATTTTTTTAAAAAAAAGGATTTTTAGAATAAGTGTAGTATATATAATATATTAGTTTTAAATAAATTTAATATCGTAATCTGTATGAAGGTAACAGGAGAGACCTTTTATTTTATCAAAACAAGAAAGATAAGGCACCGAAGAGGTAAGATACGATAAATATCTAAACTTTCAGGCAAAAGAACTGTTACCAGACAGCACTCTGGAAAGCTTTATATAAAAAGTACCGACGGGGCAATTCCTAAGTCTTAGGAAAACTCTTACAGAGTTTACCAAAAAGTATTTCCTAATTTCTTACAGGAAGAATCTTTAAGGTAAAAGGACAGAGCAGGAGAGTAAAATATTATTTTCTCACTCCGTTTTTTTATTTACTAAAAAATGTGATGTACATATTTTTAGCAAAGTAGATTTTTTCTAAAAAGCAAAATAAGCATTTTGGATTAAAGAAGGAAAGATGAAATCAATATTTAGAGTAACTCTAAAAGAGAGTGAAAGAAAATGTTAATTAAATACTAAGTTTTACCTTCTGAAAACAAGATGATTATTTGCTGAATCCGCAAAAAATCTGTGTAAATATTTCATACGCAGATTTTAGGTTAATCTTATTTGAAAAGGAGGATAAGAAATGTATAGTAAAAAAGGTTTTATTATCATTTGTTTAGTTATTCTTTCAGCCCTTCTCATCACCGGCTGTCTACCCACCACAACTGTAATAACACCAGAAGAGTACTTCACTTTCGATAGCACAACAGGAACAACAACTGGTTATGACATAGCCGGTGGATTAGATGTGGTCATTCCGTCCACGATAAGTGGCGTTGCAGTGGAGCAGATCGGTATTGATACGTTCTATGAAAACTATCTTACCAGCGTAATAATCCCCGACAGCGTGACGACTATTGGTTCTTGTGCATTCCGTTTAAACCTACTCACCTCAGTCACCATCCCCGACAGCGTGACGACTATTGGGGATAGGGCATTCTCTAAAAACCTACTCACCTCAGTCACCATCCCCGACAGCGTGACGAGTATTGGTACTGATGCATTTGCTGACAACCTACTCACCTCAGTTACCATAGGGGCTGATGTAGAGATTAACAGCGATCCAGCTACAATGGGAACAAACACAGGATTCAAGACAGTATACGACGGTGGAGGCAAACTAGCAGGAACATACAATTATAGTGGAGTATGGGTTAAAGTTTGAGCATCACCAATGCTAGTTACAGGAATCACCGTAACAGGAGCTAGAAATGCGACTGAAGTAGTAAATGTGTAAAAATGGGGCCTATAATTAAAAATGCATTCTGTAACTATAGAATAATCTGAAATATTAGGATAGTCAAATAACTTTCTTTATGCAAAAATAAATGTATAACTAGGGGAACATTATGGATTACATAAGTATTGCATTCGGCAGAGTATGAGCCTCAAGGGAAATTGCTATAATAATGCCTGCATGGAGTCCTTTTTTTTTCGACTTTAAAAAAAGATATTATCTATGGCAGAAGATTTAAGACCTGAGAAGAGGCTAAATTGGTGATCATTGAATATATTGAAACTTTCTATAATTGCCACAGGCTTCACTCCACACTGGGAAATATGTCACCAAAGGGATATGAGTATCAATATAGTTACCAGGAAGATATAGCCTAATAATGGTGATTAAAATAATAAGCGATTCTAAGAGAATGAAAGAAAAAGTACGCTTTTATGTGTCCAGATTAGCGGGGACAGTCCAATCTACTTACTGCTTACTTAATAAAACTATACCAACAAGGAGAAGAGGCAATAAATATTTATGGTACTGGCCAGCTTGCTGAGATTACTTACTATGCAGGAATAAGCACTCCTTTAAAACTAAATGATATTATTAGTGATGATCAATCTAAAGAAAAATTCTTAGGCCGTCTGACCATTTCTATGGTAAATTTTCTATCTCAATATTCTAATTATAATAATCTCTCCAACAAAAAAAATAGTCATACTTTCTACCAACAATCCAGAAAAATTAACCAAAGAAATAAGCAAATATAAAAATATCCAAAAAAATATCAAAATAATCCACATAGAGTCTATTCTAAAAAATCTATAGCAGGACAGGCATCTCTCCTGTCTCTATCATTCCCATGGAAATGGGAATCTATCTTTTTCTGTCATTCAGACTGTGTTATAAATAATTCTATTTAGCAATAAATTTTTTGTAAATTAAAAAATTTAAGATTATTAAGGTTAATATAAAAAATAAGAGATATATTTAAACTGTTTTTAACTCATATTATCCTATTTTACTTAATATAAAGGGATTTTATCCCCTTTTATGTGCTAAGTTCTTTGACTAAAGCTGGTACTCCCAGGAGGGTGATCATCCGAGCGAGATTAAAGCAGGTAGCAAGGATAGAGGCTTCAGCCTTTACTCCTCCTAGACCTCTTAGGAGAAATGATTCAACTTTTAAATTACGTTTGATATGTCCGAAGGGAAGCTCAACTTTCTGTTTTCTAAGTCTATAGATCTCTTGAGACCGGGGTTCTTCGTATTGAGCTTCTAACTTTTGTCTTACTTCTCCTTTTAGAAGTCGGGTTACCATTCTCCCGGTTTTGGCTTTAGTACAGATACCGTAATGAGGACAGGCAAGACAGATTTTCTTATCGGAAATCATATATGCTTTACTTTTTTCATTAAGACGATAAAAGGTTAGCTTGTGTCCCTTGGGACAGACATAATAATCATTCTTAGAATCATAAGTAAAACGTTCTTTGGCAAATTCATGAGGTTCTCCTTTGGCGGCCTGCCTTTGGGAAGGGACGATGACCTTGATCCCTTGTTTATCTATTTTTTCCAACTCATCGGTTGAGGCATAACCGGAATCAGCACAAGCAGTTTTACATTTCTTACCTAAGATCTCATTAGCTTTGTTGATCTGGGAAGCAAACTGATAAAGGTCATTATTTTCACTTACCACATCAGCAGATAAGATAAGACCTTCCTTTTTATCTACTGTACTCTGGAAGTTAAAGCCGGCATGAGAACCTTGGAGGCTGTTAATGCGGGTACACTCGGGGTCGATGGTATTAAGGGATTTTTGCTTTTCTTCTTCCAGTTTTTTTAGGATATCTTTGACTTTAGATTTAAGGATCTTTTGGTCTTTTAATTCTTTATCCATGGTGACTAAAGAACCTAATCCTTTTTCGGCCTCATCTACTGTATCACACTGGGTAAGGATATCAGAGATACGTTCATCGATGTGCTTTAGAACTTTTTTAGCTTTTTTCTTATCCCAGGTATTTTTGATTGAGGCATTAGCTCTTATCTTAGTACCATCTAAAAAGAGGGTGTTGCCTTCGATAAGGTTGAGTTTTATGCATATTCTAGCACATTGTTTTAAAACATTGGCTAAAGCCTCTTTGTTTTTTCTCCTGAATTCGGCGATGGTCTTATGGTCTGGCTTTAATCCGGAGGTAAGCCAGATAAAGGAGAGATTGTGATGGGTAGCTCTCTCTAGTTTTCGAGAACTGCGGATACCGTAGGAGTATCCGTAGACTAAGAGTTTTAACATAGCATGTGGATGGTATTCGGAATTACCTACTTTATTAGCATCAAGGGCAATTCCTAAGTCTCTAAAATCAAGTGCCTCTATGAAGGCATCATAGGCTCTAACCGGATCATCTGGGGCTATATAGTCTTCCATGCTTTCAGGTAAAAGTCTGATTTGGTTACGATTACCATATCGATAAGCCATAATAAATGTTTCCTTTCTTAGATGATTTTGTGCTAATATTATAGCATAAAAATGGCTCTAAGTCTTGTAATATAAGGGTATTATTTACTTTTTATTTATATTTTATTTATCTGTAAAAGAAGTAATTGTGACACAGTCTGATTGCGAACACTATGACTTTGTCAAGCACTTTTTAGATACATAGGATGTATTGATTTATGCTCTTTGATATAACCAGTATTATCACGGGCAATAGCACAGGCCAACTTAATGAGTTTATTGGCAATATTATTTAAGACTAAAGCCTTTGCCTTACCTTGGGATAATTTGCGTAGATAATAATGCCTGAAGGTCTTATTATGGGTGGCACCGATTGGGAGCCTAGCCGCAAGAGTTTACGGATATACTGGGGCCCAAAATAGCGAATTCTGGGCTTTTTAAATACAGAGAACCCACTTTGATGCTGATAAGGGACGATGCCAATAAAGGAGGCCAATTGCTTGGGGTTCTGGAGTCTGGTAAAGTTATCGGTCATGACGATAAGATTTACTGCTAGAAGCATCTTACAGCCAGGCATAGTTTTTAAAATTTTCACCTTTTGGGAGATGTCCGGGTCTTGCTTGATTACCTTGGTAAGTTCTTTATCAATTCGGGCAATCTGTCTTTTAATCTGGGCTAAGGTCTCCTGATGGGCTTTGTTGATGAGGGCGACCTGGACTATCTCTTTTGAGTAGGCATGTATAATGTTGTTTAAGGCGACTTTCTGTTTGGTAAACTGTTCTCGGGTGACCAGCAATTGCCTAATCTTTTCGATGATCTCTTTTTTCGGTTGCCAGGGTCGAAGCTCATCCTGGTAGCGGTAAGCATATTCAGCGATCTGCTTACTGTCTACAGGATCGGTCTTATGGCCTACCGGGTCAAAGGCACGTTTGACCTTAAGAGGGGGCTCCACACTAACCGAAAAGCCCCAGGAGGTCAGATAATAGGCCACCGCTTTAGAGTAAACACCGGTGGCTTCCATGCAGATTCGGGAATTGCTCTTATTTACGTGATGGTCTGTAAGCCAGGAGACCAGTAGGCGAAAGCCCTCCGGGTTGTTGGGAATCGCTTCCTTGGTCCTAATGGGTTTGTCTGGGGACTGATAGATGTTGGCTACTAAATCAGTAGCTGCGATATCAAGTCCGATAAAAAATGAGTTCTTTTTCATAAGAAATATTCCTTTCTTGGGCCGAATAAACGATTATATGAGCTTTCTCCATTAATAATCGCTTTTATAGCGACGGAAACACTGTTTAGCTTTAATCATCAAGAAAGCTGGGTCTTATTTGCAATATAAGTTTTTCTTTTGAGAGAGCTTAGACTTGTTCAGCCCTCTTCACTCGGTACTTGGTTTAATTTAAAGAACATTAATATTTTTAATATTTATAATAGTGGAAGTTCAGAGAAATATATTAAGTTAATCATATAGAGAATAGCGAATAAGTTAAAGTGTAATTTTTACTCAAATTTTAACACAAGCGCTTAATATTAATCTAGTGAGTTTATTTAAAATGAGTGAGAAAATTTAGTGATAGAATAGATTTAAGGATATTGAGTGCAGAATTAAATTATTTTTAAGATATTTTGGAAAAAATAGGATTTGCGTAGTGCCAAGGAAGATTCGAGTTGCTAAAAATAATTTTATACTTAAATAGATAGGAGTTGGTTAAAATATTATGAAAAAAATTTTTATTATTCATCCATTTTTATTTGCAGCATTCCCTGTTTTAGCTCTTTTTGCTCAAAATAGAAATCAGATCCTGTTCTTTAAAACTTTAATGCCAATGGCAGTAGTGTTGGGTCTTACAACTCTTCTATTGTTACTGTTAAGACTAATCCTTAAGGATACTAAAAAAGCAGCAATTATTGTTTCTATGTTTTTAATTTTTTTCTTTTCCTACGGTCATGTTTTTAATATAATCCAAGATTGGTGGCAAATAAAACATAGATATCTATTGCTTCCTTGGGGGATACTTTTCATTTGTATCGCTTATTTTACTATAAAGACTCCCAAGAATTTATATAATTTTACAAATATTTTAAACATTATAGCTATTTCTTTAGTTATAATTTCTTTAGTTAATATCGGGACTTACGAGTTCCGATCAACTAACTGGCAGAACACTCCAATTGTAGAAAATACAGAAATTGAACTAACAAATTCAAGAACACCCATCATGCTTCGAGATATTTACTATATTATCTTTGATAGGTACGCAAGTGAAAGTACTCTTAAAGAAATATACAACTTTGATAATAGTGTATTCATCGACTACTTATCTAGTAAAGGGTTTTATATTGCCTCAAAAAGTAGATCTAATTATCTAAGAACTCCTCAATCTTTGGCATCATCTTTAAATATGGAATATATCAATTACCTAAGCGATAAGGTGGAAGAAGAGTCAAATGACTACAAACCACTTTTTGCAATGCTTCAAAATTATAAAGTATGGTACTTTCTAAAATCAAGAGGCTATAAATTTATACATTTTGGATCCTGGTGGGAACCTACGAGAAAAAATAAATATGCTAATTTTAATTTTATTTATAAGTCGGTATATGAATTTTCAAATCTTCTATACCAAACTACTGCGCTCTACCCTATTAATGCAAGATTTGAAATTACTATATCCAGAGACACCCGCACAAGACAGTACAATAGAGTCTTGTGGAAATTCGACAAGATTGCTCAGATACCCAATATCAAAGAACCCACCTTTGTCTTTGCCCATATGATTACTCCTCATCCCCCATATGTTTTTGATAGAAACGGTAATTTTCTATCAAAACAGGAACTTAAAAGTAGAAAGGAAAATTACATAGAACAACTTATATTTACCAATAATAAGATCATGAGCTTAATTGAGAAACTATTATCACACTCAAAGCCTTCCCCCATTATTATTTTACAAGCAGATGAAGGTCCAATGCCTGAAAGATATCTAGACGAATTACTTGATTTTAATTGGAGGCACGCAACTGAAAAAGAATTTAGGCAAAAAATGAGAATATTAAACGCATATTACCTACCTGGAGTGAATAAAGACATCTTATATCCCTCTATAACACCGGTGAACTCTTTTCGAGTAATTTTTAACCTTTACTTCAATACAAATATTGAGTTATTGCCTGACGAGAGTTATGCGTTTCCAGATGAACGACATGTATACGAATTATTTAATGTAACTGATAAACTTAATTACCATTAAAAATACAGATGAGGTCTCGTTTAAACTAAATTTAGTACATTATCTTCCATATGTATTTAGCGTTAATGGTGATCCTGTACCTAAAACTAAACTATTAATGTGTGGAAATTATTGGAAACCAGATAAACTTTATTTAAATCAGTTTATTTTTGTTAACAAGAAAGTCAAAACACTTGTAAAAGGAATACTATTAAAATTAGAAGTTAGTCCAATTATTATATTACAAGCAGATTATGGTACAGCTTCAACCTTTAGTGATTTGGAATATCTAACAGCAGAAACGGTTAAAGAAAGAATAACCATATTTAAAATGCATATTATTTACCTGAAGCTGGAAATTAAGTTTTGTACAATTCTATAACACCGGTTAATACTTTTAGATTAATTTTTATTTTAATATGAATTATAGATTGCTAAAAGATATAAGCTATTTTTCGAGTTATGAATTTCCTTATAAATTTACTGATGTAACCGATAAGGTCAAATATGATCAATATTAAGAATAAATTAATTTTTGCAGGATTTGATATTAAAAATTTGTACTATAAAATCGGTGAGGATATTCTAGTTACCTAAGTGTTTTATTTTATAATGACAAATTTAATATAGCGGAAACTCCCCACCTGTAAGGATGGGAAGGAGAGGTGCGCCTGGCATGAATAATGACTGGCAGTAGCAACCATTTTACCAGGATGAATATGAGACCGCCCAGCAATGCGATGCCATGGTAATTGCTACCGAATGGAATCAAATCCATAATCTGGATTTATTAAAAATAAAAAAATTACTCAAAAATCCTATTCTACTTGACTTAAGAAACCTCTACGAATCTGCTACCCTAAAATCTTTAGGTTTCATCTACGAGGGAGTGGGGAGGAAATAAATTAAATTTTAAATAAATAAATTATAAAAAAGTTAGTCGGTAAATTAATATAACTGAAAATCAACAAGTAGACTGATCGACTGATAGGCTAAATCATACTGGCTAACTGGATCACCCTAAAAGCTATAATAAATTCCATAGGTAACGCCAGAGAAAATTCCATAGTTATATCTATAAAATAATGCCTCCCTTAAGTTATAATTTAATACTTAAGGGATGTAGAAAAATGATAGGAGTAGAGATGTATATAACTATTAAATCACTTTGGGAAAGACATAAGAATAAATCACTGATCGCCAAAATGACCGGTCATGACTGGAAGACAGTAGCTAAAAGAATAAAAGAGATAGAAGAAGGAAAAGAATATCTTGCCAAGAAACCCCACCCCAGGATATTAGATCCTTACCAAGAACAGATCATGAAATGGTTAGAAGAAGACCTATCCGGGGTAAGGATACATGAAAAGTTAAGAGAGGAAGGAGTAAAGGCCGGATATTCTACTGTAAAAGAGTATATCGCTCAAATTAAAAAGAGGGACAATATCTTTATCCGTATGCATACCCTTCCAGGAGAGGAAGCCCAGGTTGATTTTGGCTATCTCGGCTACACCCTGTATAAAGGCAAAAAGAGGAAGACCTGGGTCTTTAATATGCGTCTGTCTTACTCTCGATTAGATTATTATGAGATAGTCTATGACCAGAGGGTAGAGACCTTTATCCAATGTCATATTAATGCCTTTTACTACTTTAGGGGAATACCCCAGTATGTAAAGATCGATAATCTAAAGGCAGCTATTTTAAAGGCCAACTTCTATGAACCCATCTATCAAGAGGTATATAAAAACTTTGCCTATCACTACAGGTTTAAACCTCTGCCTTGCAGAGTAAGAAGACCTAATGATAAAGGCAAGGTAGAATCCGGGATAAAATACGTCAAGAATAACTTTTTTTCCGAACGTAAATTTAGTGATGAACAAGAATTAAAAGAAAAGTTAGACAGGTGGTGCAATAAAGTCAATTACCGAATCCATGGTACCACCAGAAAGGTCCCCAAAGAAGTATTCGAAAAAGAAGAGAGGATAAAACTCATTCCCCTACCTCAAGAAGAATTTAAACTCGCCAGCGTAGGCATCCGTAAAGTCCATCATGACTGCCATATCTATGTAGACTATAATTATTATTCAGCCCCCTTTGCCTATGTAGGTAAAAAAGTAGAAATAGAGTTAACCAAGAACTTATTAAAAGTTTTTTATCAAGGAAAGGAGATTGCGGTTCATCCCCGTCTTTCTAGCAGAGGTAAATTTAGCACCAACAACAGTCATTATCCTGACTACAAGAGATACTCTGATACCGAATATCAGGAAAAATACCAGGCTAAGATGGCCAAAATAGGAAGGTATGCTGAACAGCTATTCTTTCTGATAGTACAAAATCATCCCAAGGATTGGGGAAAGACCGTACAAGGTATCCTCTCTTTACGAAAGACCTATCCGGATAAGGTGATTGAGGCAGCCTGCAGACGAGCATTGGCCTTTGGGGTGATGAGATATTCTGTTATCAAAAATATCTGTTATAATGGCAGTTACATCCTACCCTTAGAATTTGACAAGGAGGAAATTTATGCAACTGCTTAAATCAAGATTAAAGAATTTCAAGCTCTCCGGAGTCTATAATAATTTAGAGGAGAGGTTGAGCTATGCCCAAGAAAAATCCTTATCCTATAGTGAATTCTTAGAACTTTTATTAGAAGATGAAGAGAACAACAGAAGGGCCAATAGCTATAAAAAAAGATATTCTAAAGCCCGGCTACCGGCTCACAAAAATATTGAAGATTTTGATTTCTCTTTTCAGCCCTCTATCGATAAACGCACTATTAATGACTGTCTGACCTGTAACTTTATTACCGAGAAGAGAAACATTGTCTTTATCGGTAACCCTGGTACCGGTAAGACCCATCTATCCATCTCGATTGCTATTAAGGCTTTAATGAAAGGCTATAAAGTGTTATTTGCTCCGGTATCAGAGATGTTACATAACCTAAATGCTGCCAAAGCAGATAATAGTTATTATCAAAAAGTAGATTATTACCTAAAACCAGATCTCCTCATCTTAGATGAACTGGGTTTTAAGAAACTGCCCGGATACAGTGCTGATGACTTCTTTGAGATAATCTCCAAAAGATACGAAAAGGGTTCTCTTATTATTACTACTAACAAATCCTTCGAACAATGGGGAGATATCTTTACTGATAATATTCTATCTTCAGCCATACTTGATAGAGTAGTTCATTATTCCACTATAATCAAGATTAATGGACCAAGCTTCCGGGCTAAAGCTCTCAAGAAGGGAGGAGATAAGTTCTAATATTTTTTTGTTTTTTAACTATGGAAAAAAGTCTGGCTTTTACTATGGAATTTTGCTTGACTTTGAGGTCACCAGATAATGTAAAATTTAATGGGGAATTATGATTGACGCAGTATTCTTTCTGTGGCATAGTTTATTGAGCCACATAAAACACCAGACTCCTGTCTGGTGATGTAGTGGCTATCCAGACGAGATGGTATTCCGTTTTGTAGATAGCATGTGTACTTTTTCGAAATATCATGCTTCATTATACCAAATACCATCTCGTCTGGATACCGAGATATCGGAGAAAAATCTTTGCAAAAGGAGTAAAGGAATATACGGAGAAAATACTCTCGCATATCCCAGAACTTTATCCCGATATCGAGGTAGTAAAGCTTAAT
>SDBS01002442.1_pt1 | contig 18565 bp, 26 predicted proteins | sample 2277091 | NCBI WGS metagenome assembly SDBS01 (sample SAMN10404972, study PRJNA504765) | marine sediment metagenome | isolation source: marine sediment core GS10_PC15, 163 cmbsf | place: Arctic Ocean: Southern Knipovich Ridge | collected 2010 | reverse complement strand
ATTTGTAACCTCCAACATTGCAATGCATGTTGGGGTAAACTAATTATATAAAAAACCTACATAAATACAAGAAAAAACCGCCATATTTCAGACGGCTGCGCTAAACAGCTCATGCAGAATCATGGGCAACAATAGTAACCCCAATCATCTTTTGGTATTTCCACAAGAAAGCATAAGCTTCTCTGTTCCGATCAGTTGGATTGGATTCTACAATCCTTGATAGAGTTAAACCAAAATATCGGAGCCAATAAGATATATACAACTGCGACTGCCTGTTCTGATTTTCTCTCCCAGTTCTCAACAACTTCTAATTGCAACAACGCCTCTTTCGAGTCATATTCCCTACGTTTCCGATCCACATGCATCCCCGGTGGAATATTGTACAACAGATACGAAACTAATAACCACCACCACTCCATCCCCATAAACAGCATAATAATATGAAATACCAGAAACATAAAAGAAATTACTAATGACACTTTTGCAACAACACGCGCTAGTAAATTAGCATCATAACTATTCTTAGCTTTCCGATAAGAATTTCCTGCTATGACAATTATCACAACAGGAATAATAACTGCTGTAATAAAATACATCACCTCATCCTCCTGTGTTTGTTTTCAAGGTATTCAAAACATACCAGAAAACAGCTTCTAGTCAACCTTTTTAACACTGAACAGCATTAGAATCTGTTTAGCCTCTATTTAGATTTATTTTTGATAAATATAGGACCTATTATCATCGCAATTATTGCTCCCACTGCAACTCTAAGCAATACGAATAGAATTACTGAATCCGTTTGAGGTTGCATTATCCAATATCCAATAATAGCAATTACCCCTCCGAGAATCCCTCCAAATATAGCCCATTTAAACCAACTATTTAATTTATCCATAAATTAATTATATCACCCATCTTTGGCTCCCTTGGCTGGACGACCCGCCTGACCATGTCATTCGGGCATGCGTTAGAACCTATTTTGTAGATTTATAGGTAAGAAAAAACCCAGCACAAAGCTGGGTTATTATAAAACAAGCATTTGGATGGTTGGGAAAAGTTGTCCATCAGACAGAGTGGTCACCCTCCCTGCACCATACAGTGTAGTGCAATTGCAAATGCAATAAGTATCGTAGCAACCGCAACAACAAACCCTAAGTAACTTAGTCCAGATTTGCTGTTAATAAGATGTTTCATTAGCTTGCTCCTTTGATTAATGGTTTGCAATGCCCATGATTATTCCAGTTGCAAATGCAATAAGCCATACAGCCAGAGCATATCTACTATATTTGTGGAACAATTCATGGGTTTTTCCAATCTTCAACCCAGCAAAGAGCGCCCAAAATGCATGAGTCCCCATCACAGCTAATGCAAACAATCCCACAAGACTATGGAAGTTGAGTTTTATTACTCCGTCTGCCACTAGATACATGTAATGGGTACCCACCATATCGCTGATAAAACCGCACAGGAAGATTACAGAATGCCATGTCTTCAGAGTGCGTAACGAAGAAAGTACTGCTGTTATATATAATACAGCAGCTAACAACATCAATCCGCCAGCCAACATTACCATATTCATATTTTCATTTCCTCCCAATCTGTTTGTCAATGTGATACTCCAGAATAATATATATACATTAAAATAGCTAGGGGGTTCTAAACTAACTTATGGGTATATTAAATACTCCGCTCCTACAATAACTTATTCATATGGTGGCTCCGTTTGCTGGACGACGTTAGAACCTGTTTTATATAAAAAAGGGTCCGCTTAAGATTTCTCTATTTAGCGGGCCGCTTTTGAAACTTGTAAGTCAGAGTGAGAATTATAATACACATCATTGTTCCTCGTAAAGAATAGACAATTGCGAGGGAATTGCTGTGTGCTATGGCAGGATACAAGGATATGAAAGATCCTACACTCCAGATCGCCCAAGAAGTCATCGACTCAGACGAGCTTTTTGTAGACAGCATACTGTGAATTGTTGGGACATAACCTATTATGATTAGGGTTTGCACCAATAGGTTTGTCTGAAATGGGTTGTCAGACATAACCCAGAACAATACACAAATAGCTGCCCCTGCCAAATAATATTTCTCGAAGCTCTTAAAACTTACTTTTGATTTGCGGGAATACATTAAGGCAAAAACTAGAATCATAAGAGACAAGAAAAAGTCAGTAATTCCATATGCTCCACTTACTAAATCAAAACTATTGGTAAGAAAAGAAGCAACATTCAAACCTGTAACTATTGTAAAAATAATCCAGGTTGATTTTGTAGGAGTTACTGTGCCTCTCATAATCCCTTTGATATAGGTAAAGTTCCCGAAAATCAACACGGCTGAAGCAACCAAAGCAACATAACCAGCCATAATAATTCCTCCGTGAAAGGGTTGAAATTTCAAAGTATCAAAGTGATGTCATTGTATTAAAAAACTAGCTCCTAGTCAAGCTTATTTTATTTCTGGTTCCCCCTACTGGACAGACTTAGAACTTTAGATTGGGTAAAGATTAGGAAAGAGATGAATAAAATTAAGACTCGTTTTCGCCACACGGCTCAGTAGGCATTGGTACACTTGGAACTCCATGTTTTACCCATTCGCCATTCTCTTTATCGCAAATCCAATCATCTTCATTTCCTCCAACAACAAATCTCAAAAAAGCCAAAGCCAATAAAATTATCAAAATAATTAAAATTTTGCTTTTCATAAAGAGTTTCTAGCTTCTTCTTCTTTGTCAGCTATTAAAGATACGTCTACCGTAGGTTTTTTCAAATATAAATTACCAGCTTCTCTATAAAGATTAGCAGCATTCTGATAACCATTCCTTTCCAAAAATTTTGTAAATTCCAAACGGCCTACCGCCATTTCCCCTATGAAGAAGTAATTCAGAGCTTCTCTTATTTCGAAAGCAGTATTCTTGGATATCTCTTTGTTCCAGGCTATTATCTCTTTTATTGATTTTCTTTTAGCTTTATCTTTAAGATAAAGCATCCAATAAGGACCAAGCTTGTGGCCCTCCATCTTAGGATTAGCACCATTTTTCCAAGCTTCTAAAAAGCTTTTGTATGAAGTTGGCATATTTTTTATGGCTGAATCAGGGTCAGTAGAATCATTAATATAAACATAATTCTCATCATAACCAGTAACGATCATAAAGTGAGAGGCATGAAATTTTTCCCGTACCCAGCTAGGAGAAATTTTGGCAAAATCATCGGTAACATAATAAAAATCTAAATGAACCAAAACTGGTTTGCCAGAGGAGATTATACTTTTTAAATAGCGGGTAGCTTCTTCCTCATTGCTAAAATATTCAACTTCTTTAGCGCTTTCCTTAAAACTAAATTGAGTTGGAGGTTCTGATCCAGCTGGAGGCGGAGGTGGTGGTGGTTTTAGCCAGCCGATTAACGGACGTGATGGTGGCAAATCATTGATTGAATCTTTGCCTCCAGACAAAAGCCCTAGTCCAAAATTATAGCCAAGATTTTCGGCGGCAGTTATAATAGAATTTCCTAAAAAATCATTTGTTAAGCCAACAAAAGGAACAATATTTTTAGCTGTTACTCCAATCCCAGAATAGGCAACGATTTCAGTGAAATCTAAATCTGGATCATTAAATAAAGCCAACGTCGCAAAAGCTCCAAGATAACATAAACCCGGCGCCTCTTCGGTTTCTTTTTCTTTTAGAACTTCCCCAGCAAAAACTCTTGGAACATTTAATTGGTAAGCCTGAGTAATAACTTTTCCCTCAGATGCTATTTCTTTTACAGAATCCTGACTAGACTCTTCTCTAGCTCCCTGCTGAGAAATATTCTTCCAAACGAAAAATCCTGAGATTCCTAAACCAATCACAATTATCAGACTAAAAAATATCTTAATAGAAAGTGGTAATTTACTCATATATAAATTATATCAATATGCTCATAAAAATCCGAGCAATGGGCAATGGCTCGCTCTCTCGGACGACTTTCGAACTTTTGATTGGAGTAAGATCTCTTAGTTAGCTGAAGTTAAAACCTGTTTTACATATTATTGAAGTAATAATTCAACTTCACTTTCTTTTCTTTGTCCCAGGTATCCTTCTTAATTTCATTCTGTTAGCATTCAGTGTAGCATAAACATTCCTCTTTATCTCCAATAACCACTGTTTCTTTTCTCGATAGAAAGATGATCGTTTTAAGTCATTCATTTATTTATTATATCAAAAAATCTGCTTTCAGAGTTCTTCCCCTCTGTTGGCTCCATTGGCTGAACTACCCGCCTAACCATGTCATTCGGGCATGCGTTACCCGCCCGAACGTACCGTTCGGTACGGGCAGGGAACCTGTTTTGTATAAACAAAGCCCCCTTCAGGGGGCTTTTTAATGATCAGTGGATGGTGCAATCTTTCTTAGAAATGATGCCTGCCTGTCTCCCAATGTTTGGGTACTTGTAGACATACAGTATCTTTGGTGTTTTGAGGGCAACGCCAACAGATACCCGGTGCAAATCCCGAAAGGACATCTATATATCCTTGAATAATTTGCACCATTTTTCTGTGAGCAAATCTCCCTTTCCGGAGATATACATATACCCCATATGCTCGTTCGTATGCCCGAAGACCGTTGTTGAGATCAGTAAGAGAATATTTTGCGTTAGGTTTTTGCGCTTCGGCAAGATGCTGTTGCTTAATCAAGAATTTTTCCCCAACCTTTCTGACATACTCTGGTTTGTTTTTAGCAGAAACCAGAAAACCCTCTATTGAACGGAGGGCAAATAACACTCTGTCACAAGCACAGCTGGGTTCATACACATTTCCTTCAAAACCCATTTTCACCAAACCTCCGGCGCTTATAGTCTCACAAGTTACACCACAGAAATTTCTGATAATTCCAAATTCCGGATTATCTAGAAATTCTACTGGCTTAATATTCAACACGTTCTCTGCAATGCTTAGAATAGTTTTTGTATGAGGGCAAAAACCAGCCTTGTTGCCACCGTCTAAGTTTATGCTGAATATTTCTAACAAAGATCTTGCAGTATCGTTATCAACCACCCCTTTCTCCCTCTCGAATGGTAACCAGCCTTTAGGAAAATTGACCTGCTTGGATATACCTGCCTTCAAAATCTGTTTGACCAGTTCGGCAAGTATCTGTTCAGCTAGTTTAACTGAAGTGTCTGTCATTTTTGGATAACACCTCCTTGTCAATGTGATACTTCAGGATAATATATATACATTAAAATAGCTAGAGGGTTCTAATCTAGCTTATGGGTATATTAAATACCCTGCTCTGGAAACAGATGATTTAGATGACTCCTTTGGCTGAACGACGTTACCCTAGTCCTTCCGTAGCTTTAGCGAAGGAGGAGAACCTGTTTAATGAGGAAAAAGGATTTCTCCAAGAAGAAATATAATTAGTAGAGCCCCTATTATCATAGCGGCATAGACAAATAGTGCACGTTCCTTTTGCTTGACGATGGCAATAGATCCCGTGATAAAGGCCAAAATTCCCGAAACCATTCCAGCCAACATCGGCAATGCTACTCCAGGCCTTATAATAATATCTTGTGGTATTGTTTTTCCGGCTGAAATAGGTTCATAAAAATCTACAAATGAAAAACCGATATAAAAAAACACTGGCATTGCAACAATTAGTCCGACTGACCACCTACCCAATGTAGTTTTTGGTATAAAATTTAATCTCATATATTTTTAATATTATCAAAAAACCATTCGGGAGCTTGTTTTAATTCTTTATGTTCTTTTTCAATTTGCTGTTTGATTTGTTCTACAATATTCATATTTACATTATTACACATTCACAAAAACTAGCTCCTAAAGCTACCTATTCATACCGTGGCTCCCCCTACTGGATAGACTTAGAACTATTGATTGGTTAAAAGTAAGGAAAGAGTTGGATAAATTAGTCTTTTTCTGCAACACGCCAATTTATTTCAAAAGAAATTGAGTATTTGCCAAGAATTTTCCATTTGGAAAATCTAAAACAAAAAAGTTGAAATTTATTTTCAGCAATTTTGCCGAATCCAAACCTATTTAGAGTAAGTTCAATATCAATAACCATAAATACATTATTACACAAACACAAAAACACGCTCCTATAGCGACTTATTCATACCGTGGTTCGCTCTCTTGGACGACTTTCGAACTTTTGATTGGAGCAAGATCTCCTGGTCGAGAGAAGTTAAGGCCTGTTTTAGTCAAATTTAAACTAATTCATTGAATATACAACCATTTAAGGTTACACTGCACTTATCCCAATAAGGGGCTCTGGAATGCTCTTTAAAACCTCAGGAGGACAATATGTTAACTCAATGTTTAGCTCAAGAAGCTATTCGTACAGTAATTCAGGGGATTTTAATTCCCTTAGCTACCGATGCCACTCTCAAGAGAGAAATGATACACATTGTGGTGGCAAAGAAAACACCCGACACCCCAAATTTCGAAGATGGTATCCTCTGGGAAGAATCTCATAATCCCGATCTCTGGAAGAGGGACTATAAAGATTTTGCTCACGGCAAAGCTAAGCTCACTTGGCGCACTGGTTTTCCTTCTGGATTAGTGGTCACAAGATACCCTCAGATGCTTCTGCCTGGAGATTGCATTTATCCTGGTAGCCATATTTGTGGCAATATTATTGTAGGGGTTAGTGGTGTTCAGCCTCACTACGACGAAGCACTCGCCAGAATGGTAGCTGCTCTTTGTTTTGGTCATTCTCACCAGGCACTTGTGAACCTCCCTGATGATGTCAGAGAAACAGGGTTTCTCCCACTCGAAACCGATGAGGAGTAGCATACTCCTTAGTATTAATTTATATCCGCAACCAACAGGTTGCGGTTTTTACTGCCAATTACTTACAATCTGTTCTAATTCTTCCCAGTCTTTCCCCCAAGTCTTTTCTCTATGCCCTGACGGAAGGTCGTATTGCCAAGCTATATCAAAAACCTTACCTATATCCGTATTGTCATATAGATATTTAGCGTCTTCTTCAACTAAGCTTTCTCTGGGAATATCCATAATTTTTTTAGCCATTTCTTCTCGGGATATCTTATTGGTCTGATACTTCTGAAATAATTCTTTTACATATTGTTTAAACTCATTCTTGTTCATATTTCTATCTTAACAGGTTCGAATCCTTTCTGGGGTATACAAAAATAACTGCTCTCACAGCAGATTATTTTTTGGCTCGCTCTCTCGGACGACTTTCGAACCTTCGATTGGGGCCAAATCCCTTTGATGAACGATTTTAAAACCTGTTTATAAAGAAAAAGAGCTGGTTAAGCTCTTTCATTTATTCGTCTTTGCACCCCTCTCAATGTGCCATTAGTTTTGTTTGCTCTTGATCCCACCTTCGACGTCCTGTGCCGTTTCTACGCCTTCGGGGGTAAGTTGAACTAATCCGTCTTCAACTTCCACCACACCAGCTTCAACTGCAGTGTCTACAAAGGACTTGATGGGAACAAGATCAAATATATCATCACCAGAACATTGGAACATATCATTAAGCTCTTCACAGAAAGCGACAGAAACCGAGTGAGCTTCATCATAGATATCTGGGTGTGCTTCATTAAAGTTTCTGCCAGCGGCACTACGAAGAATCTCAACAGCTATTGGATAAATAGCATCGAAATCACCAGCATTAACAAAACCTTCCCAATCTGTGACACGTGCCTTGACTTCCTTAATCAACTCCTCTTGCAAAAAGTTGTCAAAGAATATTAAGGCTGCTGGGTCATCAATAGATTCTATCCTTCGGCGTAATGCCTGGAGAAAATAAGTTAATTTCACCTCTGTGTTAACGAATGGCATAATTTGCCTCCTTGTCAATGTGATACTTTATACTAATACATATATTTTAAAATAGCTATATAAGTTCGAGTCTTTTCTGGGGTATACAAAAATAACTACTCTCGTAGCAGATTATTCTATGGCTCCGGGGGTCGGATGTCTTCCCGCCTGAGGGCGGGTCCCTGCATTCGCCCGCAACAAAGAAACCAACATTAATATAAAGCAGGCTCATATACGCCCCGACGCCCTTACGGGCAATCGGTTCTCATCAAAACTCACAGACACAAGAAAAAACCAGAACGAAAGTTCTGGTTTTTTCTTGGCTCCGGGGGTCGGATTCGAACCGACAACCTACTGCTTAACAGGCAGCCGCTCTACCATTGAGCTACCCCGGATTGTCAAATTACTTATCAATTCTATTCTAGTTTAAATAATCTTTCAATTTCTTGCTATCTTTAGATCTTTTTAATTTCATTAAAGCTTTAGCTTCAATCTGACGAATACGCTCACGAGTAACTCCAAATTCTTTACCAACTTCTTCTAATGTATGTGCCCAATTACCCTCTAAACCAAAACGTAATTTTAATATCTTTTGTTCTCTAGGGGTTAAAAGATGCAAAACATCAGTAACATCATTTATTAACAACTGATATGCAGATTGTTCTTCTGGAGTTAAACTATCATCGTCTTTAATAAAATCACCCAACAAACTATCATCTTCATCCCCTACTGGCTTCTCTAGAGAAACTGTTTCTTGAGAAATCTTTAAAATATGATTTACTTTTTCTACTTCTAATTCCATTTCGTTAGCAATTTCTTCTGGCGATGGAGATCTACCCAATTCCTGAACTAACTGTCTTTGAGTTCTAGCCAATCTATTCATAGTTTCTACCATATGAACTGGAATACGAATAGTTCTTGCCTGATCGGCAATAGCCCTAGTAATTGCTTGTCTAATCCACCAAGTGGCATAAGTAGAGAACTTAAAACCTCTAGTGTAATCAAACTTTTCTACAGCTTTCATTAAACCAATATTGCCTTCTTGGATTAAATCTAACAAAGTTAACCCTCTGCCAATATATTTTTTAGCAATAGATACTACTAAACGCAAATTAGCTTCTGCTAATTGCTTAGAGGCCATTGGATCTCCTGCTACAACTCTTTTAGCCAATACAACCTCTTCGTGTTTTTTCAAAAGAGGGATACGCCCAATTTCCTTAAGATACATTCTAACAGAATCTTCACTAGCAGTTGATTCTGCAACTTTTTTCTTAGCTTTTGCTGCTTTGGTAGGTTTTTTCTTAGTTTTTTTAGTAATTACTTCCATATCCCCCAATTGCCAAATCAAATCATCTCTAACATTTATAATCTCTACACCAAGCTCAAAGAAAGCTTCGTATAATTTATCTAAAAGTTCTATATCTTTTTCTATATCGGGCAATGTTTGCATTAACTCTTGTTGAGTCATAAAGCCCTGTTCTTTGGCTTTAATAATAACATGCTCGATTTCCACAGGAAATTCGAATCGCTTTTCTTTCTTTTTATTCTTTTTCTTAATACTTGCTAAATCCTTAGAATCCAAATTCTCTACCACAGGTTCTTCCGCTTGTTTTTCTTCTTTCTTTATTTTCTTAACTATTTTTTTAACAACTTTTTTTACTGTTTTTTTAACAACAGTTTTTTTAACTGCTTTTTTTACTACCTTTTTAATTGGCTTTACTGTTTTTTTAGCACCTTTTATCGCTTTGCGACTAGCCGGCTTGGCTTTTGATTTTACTGCCTTCTTTACAGAAGCAGTCTTAAGAGTTCTCTTTTTATCAGCTTTGGCTGATTTGTTTTTTGCTCCGCTAATTGTAGATTTCTTTTTCTTAGAAACCATAAACTAATTAAAATGTTTTAAATTTCTTTAAAAGTTCTTGAATCTTTTGATAATCGCCCTTCTCTTCTGCTATAGCAATCTCTTGGCTAACTTTTGCCATAGCCAATTTAACATTGCGACGATTTAATAAATTTACATAAAACTTTACTTCTTTTTCTATATCTAATTCTGTCATATCTGCATAGTTCTCTTCAGTTACAAGCATGCCTTCAAGTAAAAATTTTTTATCCTGATAATCTAACTTCTCTGCCACCATATTAGAAGAAAAGTCTTTAGCAGTATAACAGTCTTTAAAAATACTGTAAATCCGCTCTAGGAGCTTATCAGACCAAATCACTTTATCAAATTCATCTATAATATCCGAATTTATATATTTTGGCTTATATAATAGTATGTTTAGTATCGTTTTTTCTAGCCAATTAGGACTTTTAGTTTTGACAGGATCGATCTCTTTTACATCTTTTTCTTGTTTTCTAACAGAAACACCACCTTTTTTCACCTTGCCCAAAGCTTCGTATAATCTCTGAGCATTAACATCAACAACTAAAGCTAACTTCTTTATATACTGATCTCTTTCTATCGGACTATCTAATAAAGAAATAACTGGCAAAACTTCTGCAGCAATTCTTTTCTTAGCTACAACAGTTTCTTTGCCATGTTTATCTAGAGCATATTTAATATAGAAATCTATAACTGGAATAGCTTTATCAATAATTTCCTTCCATTTATCTACCCCATCTTTAATTGCATCGTCAGGATCTTTATATTTCCCAAGTATAGCTACTTTAATTTCTAAATCAGAAGCTGAAGATAATTCTATAGCTCGTTTTGTGGCTTGATTACCAGCATTATCAGCATCTAGAGCCAATATCAAAGTTTCTGCATATCGTTTAATTAAATGAATTTGATCAGAAGTTAAAGCTGTGCCAGAAGAAGCTATCACATTTTTGACTCCAGATTGATACGAAGCCAATACATCCATCTGCCCTTCTACCAAAATAGCTGTTTTATTTTTAGAAATATCTTCTTTAGCAATAGACAAGCCATATAAAATTTTACTTTTATTAAACACTAAGGTTTCTGGAGAATTTAGATATTTAGGCAAATCTTCTGGACTTAACACCCTGCCCGTAAACCCAGCTATTTTTCCGCTAACATTAGTTATAGGAAACATAATTCTGTTTCTAAATTTATCTCCCCATCCTTTACTTCTCTGAACAATTAGGCCTGCTTTGTCTATATCTGTTTTAACGTATTCTTTTCTCTGTAAAAATTTATACAAATATTCCCATCCCTTTGGGGCATAGCCAATTCTAAAAGTTTTAATTATATCTCTACTAACTCCCCTTTTTACCAAATAATTCATAGCAATTCTGCCTTCTTTACTATCAGTTAAAGATTTTTCAAAAAACTTGGTTGCTAATTCGTTAATAGAAAATAATTTACTTTTTTCGCCCCAATCTCTAGATTTGGTTTTTAATTCTACCCCTGCTTTCTCGGCTAACTGATTTAGAGCTTCGGCAAAAGTTAAACCTTCTTTTTCTATCAAAAAACTAAAAATATCTCCACCTTTACCACACCCGAAGCAGTGAAAAATCTGTTTCTCAGAACTAACCATAAAAGATGGGGTTTTTTCACTATGAAATGGACAAATCCCCTTATGGTTTCGTCCAGCTTTCTTAAGTGGTATATGTTGACCAATCACATCAACTATATCCAATCTATTTTTTACGTCTTCAATCTCCGACATACTAAGCTTTTAAATTGCTAACTATATATTATAAGGCTAATTTCTCAATTTAGCCTTAATTTACTTGCTTTTTTAACAACTTTACTATACCATTTCGTTGTAAGTTTTTCGTTGTGATTTCTAGCCTGCTTCAATATTTTTTGTAAGACTGGGTGAATGTGAACGAAGGGACCGCCTTACAAGAATATTAACCTAATTAGAAAGCAAATGGCTAAGAAATTATATGTGGGAAGTTTATCTTACTCCACAACAAATGACGGGCTAAATGAAGCTTTTTCAGCCTTCGGAACAGTAGACTCCGCTGTCGTTATAACCGACAGAGATTCTGGACGTTCCAAAGGATTCGGTTTTGTTGAAATGTCAACAGACGAAGAAGCTGCAGCTGCTATCGAAGGACTCAACGGAAAAGAGTTAGACGGTAGAGAGATTGCAGTTAACGAAGCTCGCCCTAAAGAAGAAAGACCAAGTAGATTCTAAAATTTGATCTTTAAACAAAACAAACGGCTCGCAATGCGAGCCGTTTGTTATAAGCAACACTTTATTTATCTAAAAAAACAGGACAAGTGTTTAAGCTTGCCCTGCATTACTTGCAAGTTGTCTTAGATATCCCCCCAATGCCTTTATAACAATTTCAGACCAACCCTCAACATGCTCCTTTCCTGAATTACATTTTTCTTCAAAGGCACGGATAGATACTAATCCACCTTCACTCATCTCTGGTGTTTTAGGGGTTATTTCATCATAATCCACGGTAAGCAAGTAAAGAATGCCGAAATGCACCCTGCCAACAGGTTCTGAATCATCATTTATATATCCAAGCACTTGCAATGAACCTGCATCTTTAATACCAACCTCTTCTTGCAACTCTCTAAGAGTGCTACTGTATATCGGATTAGCACTGGTATCATCTTCTCTTTCGATATGACCACCAACTCCACAAGACCATTTATCTCGCAACCTTCTCTCTTCAGAACCCCTATTGGCCTTGGAACGCTTATAAGCAAATATTTCTTGACGCCTTGGATTATAAATAACCAGATAACCAATGGGTTGTTTGTATGTAGGGTCTTGTTCAGCCTTTTTCCTATCCATCCAAGTGAACTTCTCCAGAATTAGCTTATTAAAATCGAATTTTTCTGCAGGAATGATTCCATGGAAAGGGTCTTGTTTAGCAAAAAGAATATCTATATCAATAACCATTACTTCTTTCGCCTTGTTCTTCATAACAACCTCCTAAAATTTTATTTTAAAGAACTTAATTTTACTTAACATTCTAACACATAAAAACAGCGATCTATAAGTCGTTTGTTATATAAACATTCTTTATTAATTCTCTTCCATAACTTCTAATCGCTGATAATAATCATCTAATTCTTTTAAATGAATTAGAGTAATCTTGCCAGTCATTATGGGATCATCATTAGTGATGTTGGTTTGAGAATCAACTAAACCATGTTCTAGTTCTACATTCATCCCTTTTAGAAAGTCTTCTAAAGAAAAATTAACCTTATCCCAATCTATCCCAATTGCTTGAGCTGTTGTCCCTGCTTCTTGCATTGTAAATTCTTTTTTACTCATATATACAGCTTAGCAGTTTTTCTTTAATCATTTTATTTGTTTTTTGTTCAACAGTCATAAAATAAGGATTCTTTTTAAAATGATCATTTAATATTTCACAGTTTTCTTGTAATGTGCAATTAAGTATCTTATTTTTAAGAACTTGACCTTTCACGACCAACTTTTTTGACTCAACAATATCTTCGTCTTTTTTATATATCACCACTCCAATTTTACAGTCATTAAGCGTTAATGCAGTCGCCCTATGATTGCCATCCAACATAAAATATCTTGCCATTGGATTGTCATTTTTAAATTTTTCAAACACTTTAAGCAAAGCATTATCAAAATACTTTTTTACAATATCTGCACTTACAACTGGGATTAAGGGCATTTTTTCTCCTGATTTGCACTTATTAAAATATTTAATAAGAACCGTCTCGCTGTACACAGGATAGTCGTTTAAGGCAATAATTTGATTAGAGTTCAGCTCCATTGCTTTCATAATCATATTTTAACACTTTATACTTAACGACATATATAGCATATTAATAACATGGATAAAATAAGATTAAATAAATTTTTAGCTAAAGCTGGGATTGCCAGTCGCAGACAAGCAGATACATTAATATCTAGTGGATTAGTTAAAGTTAATGGCAAAACAGTTAAAAAACTAGGTACCCAAATAAATCCAGAAAAAGATAATATAGAGTTTGAAGACAAGCTTCTAAAGCCAGCTGAAGCATTATTGTTTATGTTTAATAAACCTATTGGGGTAACTTCTACTCTTTGGGATAGCCATGCCGAAAAAACCATAGCCGACTATTTCAAAAATATTGGTAGAGTATATCCAGTTGGTAGATTAGATAAAAACAGCGAAGGATTAATATTAATAACCAATGATGGCGACTTAACTAACAAGTTAACTCATCCACGCTACGAACACGAAAAAGAATACGAAGCCATTATAGAAGGAAGATCTGACGAAAACATCCCTAGTTTCTCAGCAAGGTTTATTCTAAGCGGATACAAGGCTCAACCAATGAGAATAAAATCTGTAAAAGAAATTAGTCCAAAGAAATGGTTAATCACACTAGTGTTAAAGGAAGGTAGAAAAAGGCAAATTAGAAGAATAGCCGAAAAACTAGGTTATACCATAACTAACCTAAAACGAGTTAGAGTTGGCAAACTAAAACTCGGAGATCTTCCGTCAGGAAAATACAAAGAAATCGAATCCATCTCCTCCATCATCTAACAATCATTAAATATAGTGTTATGATAATGTATAATTTGAATATCTGGAGGGGTCGCATAGTGGCTTAGTGCGCTCGCTTGGAAAGCGGGTATACCTTCACGGGTATCGAGGGTTCGAATCCCTCCCTCTCCGCCACATATTATTTTTATCCCTTTTGAACAAATCATATAATCAATAGAAAAACTCCCATCGTGTAGCCAACTGTTCGAAGTTTCCTTATGGAAACAAGTTTGGCGAGAACGGTAAGGGAGTTTTTCTTTATTGATTAATGCATTTGTGAGTAGGGTGCCATTTTGGTGTTACCGTTTTGGGCAAGCAAAATGGTAACTAAGAGTTCTTTTTTGAAAAAGTGTCAGTTAATTAAAGAATTAGTTTAAACAGATTCTGGAGTCGCTTCACTTCCCAGAATGACGTTTGTAGAGGAAAAGAATGTTGACTAGTAAAGATATATTATATATATTCTTAATACATTATTAATCTAACCTTTTCTCCCTTTTAAAAAACAAGAAAGGGATTCCCCATGGGAAAGGAAGTATTTACTTATGGAAGAAGAACAAACTATAAACACTTACGAATTAACTTTGTTATTTAATCCTGATTTATCAGAATTCGATTTAAACAAAGCTATCGATAAAATCAAAACTTTAATTACCTCGCATAAAGGTAATATTTTGCAAGAACATGCTTGGGGTAAAAGACCTCTGGCCTATCCTATCCTAAAACATGAGTTTGGTCATTATCACACTATAGTAACCGAACTACTTGCTGAATCTGTTGATGCAATAAATAAAGAACTTCAACTTAATCCAGAAGTTATCAGACACTTACTTCTTTCTTTAAATAAAGAAGGTGTAACTATTGATCAATTATTTACCCCAGAAAAAGAGGAAGTTATGATATCATCAAGTGTTACAGATAAATTAGTTAAAGAACCTAAGAAAACAGTAGAACCAAAAGTTGCGCAAGAAACAACAGAGAAAAAAGTGGTTAAACCAAAAGCACCTAAAAAAGACGAAGCAACTCGCCAAAAAGAACTAGATAAAAAAATTGATGATTTATTAAGCTCAGAAGAAGGGGGAAAATAAAAATTATATTTCCTTAAATAATAAATATTATGCGCGATTTAAATAAAGTAATGCTAATAGGAAACTTAACCCGTGATCCCGAGATTAAAACTATTCCTAGTGGTCAAAATGTAGCTTCTTTTGCTATTGCTACAAACCGTAGCTGGAATGATGCTAATGGCGAACTACAAACTGCTGTAGAATACACAGATGTAGTAGCTTGGGGAAAATTATCCGAAATAGTAGGTCAAATTCTTAAAAAAGGTCGTCGCACTTATGTAGAAGGTAGGTTACAAACCAGAAACTGGGAAGGCCAAGATGGGGTTAGAAGATACAAAACAGAAATTATTGCCAGCGATATAATTGTTTTAGACAGACCAAGAACCCCAGGTTTTGAATCTGACAATTCTAGTAACCAAACAGTTAATACCCCTATCGAAAAGTCTGAACCTACACCAGTTGCTACAACTGCTAATGTTGCCAAAGAAACATCTGGAGAAATAGATATAGAAGATATTCCGTTTTAAATAAATTATGGCTTTTAAAAAACCTTTTAGAAAATCTAACTTTGCCAGCTTTAATATCCCTGTTAAAAAACACTGTAATTTTTGTAAAGAAAAAACAGATTATATCGATTACAAAAATACTAAACAGCTAGCCAAATATTTATCTCGTTACATGAAGATAGAATCTCGCAGAAGAAGTGGCGCTTGTGCTAAACATCAAAGACGTTTAGCTGTGGCTCTAAAGCGATCCCGCCATATGGCACTATTGCCTTTTGTGCCTAAAATTTAACTTATGTTAAGTATCACAAATCTAAAAACCGGAATAATCATCGATATAGATGGAATACCTTTTGAGATAATAAAATCTCAACATGCTCAGCTAGGTAGAGGTGGGGCAATTTTGCGTGCCACTTTAAAGAATCTAATTACCGGAGCCAATATAGAAAAAACTTTTAAAGGTGATACTAAAATTGCCAGAGCCAATATTAGTAAAAGTAAAGCTCAGTTTTTATACAAAGAAGGAGCTAACTATGTATTTATGGATAGTTCTACCTTTGAACAATATCACTTAAACCAACAGATTATTGGCAATGGTGCAAATTTCCTAATAGAAGGATCTACAGCAGATGTACAATATTTTAACCAACAGCCAATTAATATAGAATTGCCAATAAAAATGAAGTTTAAAGTAACTCAGGCCGATCCGGCCGTTAGAGGAGATAGTGTTAGCACTCCAACTAAAAATGCCGTTATAGAAACCGGACTAAAACTTAAAGTTCCCCTTTTTATTAAAGTTGATGATATTATTTTAATAGACACTCGTTCTGGCACATACATAGAACGAGCTCAATCATAATAAATTATGAGTTTATCTATAGGAATCGTTGGTTTGCCCAACGTTGGCAAATCTACTTTGTTTAATGCTCTGCTTGGTAAAGCTCAGGCAGCTGCTAGTAATTTTCCTTTTTGTACTATAGAACCAAATGTTGGCATTGTTCCTGTACCAGATTTTAGATTAGACAAATTAGCTAAATTTGAAAATTCTAAAAAGATTATTCCCACTACCGTAGAATTTGTAGATATTGCAGGCTTAGTTAAAGGTGCCCATCAGGGACAAGGTTTAGGTAATAAATTTTTATCACACATCAGAGAGGTGGATGCCATTATTCAGGTAGTTCGTTTATTTTCTGATAAAAACGTATCTCATGTATCGGGTGATATAGAACCAAAAAATGATATGGAAACTATTGATACAGAATTGTTATTAGCAGACTTAGACACTTTAGAAAAAAGATTAGACAAAGAAGAAAAGATGGCTAAAAAAGATAATAAACTTATACCAAAAGTTAATATGTATCGCAAATTAAAACAACACTTAGAACAAGGATTGTCTGTCAGAACATTTGATTTTGAAAAAGAAGAAGCCAGTTTTATGAAGGAATTAAATTTATTATCCATAAAACCAATTTTATATGTAGCCAATTTGGATGATAACCAAATTAATAACCCTAAACCTCTACACAAAATATTAGGTATTGATAGTGATAAAATTATAGCCATTAATGCCAAAACAGAAGCCGAACTAGTAGACCTCTCGCCGAATGATCAGGCGGAATATCTTAAAGCTATTAATCTAGACGAACCTGGGTTAAACAAAATTATTAAAAATGGTTACAAGTTGCTTAATTTAATCACCTTCTTTACAGCTGGCGAAACCGAAACCAAAGCTTGGACTATTAGAAAAGGTGCTCTAGCCCCACAAGCAGCTGGAACTATTCATACAGATTTTGAAAAAGGATTTATTAAAGCAGAGGTAATTAATTATACAGATTTAGAACCATTAGGTTCACTAAAAAAAGCATCCGAACAAGGATTGATCAGAATAGAAGGCAAAGACTATATCGTAAAAGACGGAGATGTAATGTTATTTAAATTTAACGTTTAACTTTTGGTTTAAACTGCTTAACATCGCTTATAAAGTGATCCCACACAAACAAACCAAAAGTTACACCAGTTAACACCAATAACGACCAAGTTGCAGAACAATTATTCATTATAAATAGTGCCCACACCATTAAGATTATTGTCCACGGCAACCATATTGATGGGAATTTTCTGATAAACATTCTGATTATACTAATCAAAATAAGTATCCAAATTAACAATATTGTTGGGCACTGTTCTGTTTTATCAGTAAAAACTACTACATCTTTACTTGGTATAGGTTTTATAACTGGTTCAGAATCTATGGGCTTTTGTGGAGTTGGTCTAAATAAATCCAAGATTGGACCAAGTATAGGTATTCTAAATATAGGTGGAATTATATCACCACCAGTTGAAGGTGGGATTATATCAGGTTCGGGTTCTGGCTCTGGCTCGGGTTCGGGTTCTGGCTCTGGTTCCTGATAAAGACTAACTATTACTGGTTTATGATAACATCCGCGACCACCATTAGGGTTTCTAACACATAAATTATATTGACCGGCTGGAAAACCAGCTGGAACAGTAAAGGAAATTTCTGTCGAATCTACATAGGTTGAAGAAAAATTATATTCATCTAACCAAACTCTAGCCCATTGTTTAAAATAAAGACCAGTAATAGTTGCATTTACATTGGTAAGATTATTAAATTCTCTAGGCACGATAGAATCGATAATTGGATTAGTCTCTCCACCACTTCCACCACTGCTACTAATAGTAAATACTGCATCACTAGTATCTGTTACAGAAGCATCACCAACTTTAGATATTTTAACTAAAGCTGTGGTTGT
>SDBS01002441.1_pt1 | contig 18571 bp, 14 predicted proteins | sample 2277091 | NCBI WGS metagenome assembly SDBS01 (sample SAMN10404972, study PRJNA504765) | marine sediment metagenome | isolation source: marine sediment core GS10_PC15, 163 cmbsf | place: Arctic Ocean: Southern Knipovich Ridge | collected 2010 | reverse complement strand
TTTTTTTATTTGCTATTATTAACTGTAATATTGCTGTAAGATTATGGCAAAATTAGAAACAATAGACAGAGAAAAAGAATTACTTTTAAAAGTAGCTTCAGGTGATAAAGAGGCCTTTGGCCAGCTTTATGATTTTTATGCTCCTAAGATTTTTCGTTTTGTTCGTTTAAAAGTTGGTTCTCAGGTTCTGGCTGAAGATTTGACTTCTGAATCATTTCTTAGGATTTGGGAATATTTAAAGAGAGAAGAAAAAGAAATAGAAGAGAGTTTTCAGGCTCTTTTATATAAAATTGCCCGTAATCTGCTTGTTGACCACTATAAACGGAAAAGCTCTCAGGAGATTCTTTTGGATGATGATTTTAGGGATTTTCTTCTAAAACAGCCAGCCAGAGATGAAATAGTCTTAAAAGAATCTGCTGAAGAGATTCATAAGGCCTTGGTTCAGATAAAAGACGGGTATCAGAACGTAATTATTTGGTATTATATAGATGAGCTTTCTGTGCCTGAAATAGCTAAAATTATGGACAAATCACAAGGCGCTGTTCGGGTTTTAATCCACAGGGCTTTAAAGGTCTTAAAAGCGCGGTTGGAGGAGGCCGAATAGGGTGTAATATTAGTGTAACAAATAGGGGTAGTTATTCGTCTTATATAGTAGAGCATGAAAGACTTTGTCGTCAAAAAAATAAAGAGTTTAAAGCGAATTAGGCCTGACTCTTCATGGTTATTACACCAGAAGAGTTTTTTGTTATCTGAGATTTCTCGAGACGAGAAAAAAGAGAGGAAACCATCTTTGGTTTTACCTCTTTTTAATTTTAATGTTTTAAAGATTTTTAAACCTTCTTTTGCCGTTGCTCTGGCAATAATAATTTTAATAACTTCTCTGGCTACAATTGGAGTAATTAGCGCTGCCCAAAATAGTTTGTCAGGTGATTTTCTTTATCCAGTAAAAACTGTTCTGGAAAGAACGCAATTAACTTTTACTCCTAGTCAGGAAAGCAAAACCAAGCTTTCAATAAAATTTGCCACTCAGAGAATGGATGAGTTTACTCAATTAATTGATAAGCCAGATAAAAAACAAGATATAGAAAAAACAATTAAAAGCTTTACTGCTCAAATAGTCAGTATTCGTGAAAATGTGGATAAGTTAAAAGCTGAAGGCAAAGCTGAAGTACTAAGATTAGTTAAAGCCCAAACCTCTCTTTATGAGGAAACTTTAATTGAAGGAAGTGAGCAATTAGCTTACATTATTCCAGAAGATAAAGAAGATATTAAAAAGGATATTGATGAGGCATTGATTCAAATAAGTAAGACAGAAGAAGCAATGGAAGGATTAGTTGAAGACGAGACCCTAAAGCCTTCTGATAAAGGCTCGGGTTCTGGTGAAGAAATAGTGCCGGCAAATGAAGAGGGAATTGAATCACCTTCAATGCCATTTAATGAAACTATTAATAAAGAATTACTTCCTCAAGAAGAGGAATAATAAAAAAAGACCCCGCAGCTGCGGGGCGCTAAAGGTCGAAAACTAATAAAATTAATTAAAAACCGAAAATGAAAAAAATGAAAAAAATTATATCTATTACTTTGGCTGTAACCACTATTTGCTGGATGGCAGGAGTAGTTGCTTTTGCCCCAGTTGCTAGTGCTATAACTATAGTAGAAGGAGACATTGTTAGCCCTGACGCTAGTTATACTGATGCTGATGGAAACACATATTATCCATATGATGTTTTCATTATTAAGTATGTCGGAGCTAAGCAGTTCAAGAGATTAGTCTTGAACCCACAGGTCTTTGAGAGTTATGGTCATTTAGAGTGGGGAAACATTAAAACCGGTACAGTTGCTGAACTTGAAGCTTTTACCACATCTTCTTTAACAAGAGCAGAAGGCGACGACAAAGTCTATAAGCTCTTCCCTGATGGGGATATTGGAACAAAGCGATGGGTTGATACTCTTGCATTGTTTACCAGTTTAGGTTATGACTGGGATGCTGTGTATGTAATCAATAGTACTGACCGTGACAATTACACTACTGGTGCTACTATGGCTGGAACAGAGCCAGAAGTAACTGGAGAGATGACTCTTTCTTTAGCTTCTACTACTCCAGCTGCTGCTACTATTCCTAACAATGCTCAAGGCGTTACCTTTCTGACAGTTAAGGTTACTGGTTCAGGAACCATTAATCAGATTACTGTTAAGAGATTGGGTGCTGGTCGTATTGCTGACTTTGGAGAAGTTTATATTTACGCAAATGACGTTCGCTTGACTTCAGGTCGAAGCATTTCATCTTCTACCAGCAAGGTTAGCTTTATTAATTTGGGTCTTGCAGCACCAACTACTTTTTCAGTAGTTGCTGATATGAGTAGTGCAACCGGTGGTGATGTTAATTACTTTGGTATTGAAAGTAGTTCTGATGTTACTTCTAATGCTACTGTTGGTGGAACTTTTCCACTTAATGGTAACCCAATGGCAGTATCTGGTGCTGGTGCTGGAACCTTGACAATTGCCGCAAGTGGCTCTGGTTCCCGTAATGTTACTATTGGTGCTGTAGAAGTTGAAATTAGCCAGTTCAAGATTACTGCCTCAACCGAAGGAGCTAATCTTTACAGGATTCAGTTGTTTAACAGCGGAACAGCTACCCCAACCTATATTACCAATCTAAAGTTAAAGGATAATACACTTAATACAGTTGCCACAGCTACCCAAATTGGTTCTGATGGTTATGTAACTTTTGTGTTTGATTCTCCTTATTACATTAAGAAAGGTGACCACGAGATTTTCCGTATCTTCGCTGATGTTGGTGGTGTAAAACCAGAGAGAACTATTATCCTCTATATGGAATTAGCTACTGATCTTTTAGGTTTAGGAACCACTTATGGTTTTGGTATGGCGGTTACAGATGATGATTTTGACGCTGCCGGCAGTACCTCTGCCGAAGGCATTGATATAACCTGTAAAGGTGGTGATTTAACTCTAAACAAGATTGGTCCTAATGCTTCTAGTATTGGAATTGATACTGATGACACTGTCTTTCTTGAGTTCACTATAACAGCTGCTGCCGATATTACTATTAAGAGGACAACTCTTATTTTCTGTCTTGATCCTGCAGGCACTGGAACCTACGAGGAGTTTGATACTGTAACTAGCCATAGTGCTGGTGGTGACATGGAAGACATAAAGATTGTAGATAAGGATACTGGAACAGTTATTGTTGGTCCAAAAGATGGTACTTACTTTGATGACACTACTACTAGTGGAGCATCTAATAATGCTTGTCCATCATCTAAAGATGGTGTATCTGAAGACTTTGTTGATACCTTTGATTTAGTTGCTGGCGAGACCAGGACGCTTCAAGTAATTGCAGATGTTAAGACAACCAATAGTTTGACTGATACAGAAGTTTCATCTGGTGATGTTATTAAATTCATTCTTTACAGTTATGCTAGTTTAGTTACTAGTTCTGGTAATATTAATAACATGAAGTACACTGGCACCACTGATGCAGTTATTTCTTCAGCTATTGTTCCTTCTGGTAATATAGCTGGAGAAGAAATGACTCTTGAATCTCCAAGTTTGGCTATGACCTTAGCAGCTGCTCCATCTGGTTCAGATGGCGATAGTGATGAAAAGGTATATATTAAAGGCCAGACAGGAGTAGAAGCTGTTGGTATTATATTCACAGCTGGTACTGCTTCAGATATTACTATTAACAGTATTACTTTAGTCAGTTTTACCACTCTTGATACAGGTGCTGCTTTTGTAGCAGGTGTTGCAGATGGCAATTCCGTTAAAGATAGCATTGGTAGTGTCTATATCTATGACACCGCAACTGATGCTTTAATTCCTGGTTCTTCAGCCAAAGGATTTACTTCAGGAGATAATGATGAGCACATAGATTATACTGGTCTTAGTTGGACAATTCCAGCTGGCGAGGATAAAACTATGTTAGTTAAGGTAGATATTTCTTCAGCTGGTCCAGCTAGTGGTTCTGGTAGTGCTGATCTTTGGGTTTCTTTTGACGTTGAGAACACTAGTGATATTTCAGCAGTTGATAAAGATGGTAATTCAGTTACTGCAAGTGGTGATGATGCAAATGGTGGTGTAGACACAAACACTGACTTTGGTATTGCTGATTATGGTTCATTAGCCATTGACCAGGCATCTGATACTCCAGACAGCTCTATTGTTGTAATGGACACAGAAGACAATGAGATTAGTAAGTTTAAATTTACTGGAACTTATGAAGCTTGGCAGATTGAGAAATTCTCTATTCTTCTTGATGATGGTGGCTCAAATGGTGATGCAGAAGACAGGGATAACTTTAGTGGTGTTTCACTTAAGTATCAGACTGAAGCTCAGTGGGACAGCGATGACTGGACTATTAGTGCTGGAAAAACATTTGGAGCTACTGCTAGTTTAGCATTTAGCTTTAGTGGCACTGACAGAATCTATGTTCCAAAAGATGATGATTCTTTTGTCACTGTTTTAGTTGATATTCAGGGCTATGATGGTGGTAATGGCGCTAAGTCCAAGAAACGATTTAAGATGTATCCTTTTGATGGCAGCACGAGCTGGTTTAAAGCATATGGCGCTCAATCAGGTAAGCAATTATTCAATTATAGTACTGATGGCGCGCTTGCAGCTGACTTTAATCTTCACTATGTTGCTCGTTCAAAGCCAGTCTTTGCTAAGGTTGCATGGGCAGGTGATGAAACAGAGTTAGCAAGGTTTAGCATTACAGCTGTTGGTGAAGACATTATCTTTAAGAACACTGACTTTGATTCTGGTTGGGGAGCCAACTTTGATGGCTCTACTACTCCAGCTAGTGCTTACTTAGAGTTTGATGTTATTGCTTCAGGAACTGACACTGAATCAAGTTCTTTTTATCTTTATGATTGGACTGAAACAGTAATTTCCAGTGTTCCAAATGCCGGTGTTTATGAGCCTGGCACAACGCAGTATGATGGTTCTGTTGCTACAATTGGTTTCCACTTTGAGAATGACAGTTATAATAAGACAATCACAGGAGGAACAACTAGAGAGTTCCACATTAATATTGATGGCGCAGATATAACTGACTTTGATAACTCTGATGAGTACATCTATCTTAAATTAACAGGTGATGAAGGTGGCACATGGGCCACAGGTAGTGCAGATGACAGAATTATTATCTATCATGATGATACTAGCGAAGAAGGCATATCTGGAGGTTCTCTCGAACATAGTGGTGATCCTGAAGAGAGATTCATGATGCCTGGAGGCGTTAAGAATATTGGTCCTTTGCCAATCACTTTCAGAACTCTTAGAGGAACTGTTGCTCCAGGATAATATTGATTTTGACCCAGACTACTATTCCTTGTTAGTTAGTGATCTGGGAGAAAAACGAAAATACCCCGCTTCGGCGGGGTATTTTCATTTTTCCTGCCCTGCGGGTAGATGAATATGAACCCCGCAGCTGCGGGGTTCTTTTTGTTATTTTTTTATAGTATAATTTCATTGTATGAGAAAATTAGCTTTAATTATCGTCTTAGCATTATTTGTTATTCCTTTTAAAGGCCAGGCAATTGATATTGTTGACGGAGACTTAATTCGAGCCCAAGATGGAATAGATGTTTATATCGTGAAGTTCATCCCCGCAGGAGCGGGGCAAGTGGCAAAAAAATTCAAACGCCTTGTTTTAAATCCAGAAATATTTAATAAATACGGGCACTTAACCTGGGAAATGATTAAAGATGTTTCTCAATCTGTTGTAAATGAATATACTGTTTCTGATTTGGTTAGAGCAGTAGATGATGAAAAGATTTATAAATTATATCCAAATGGAGATACTGGTGAAAAGAGATGGATTAAAACTGCTGATGATTTTCTTGATTTAGGATATGACTGGGATGCTGTTTATGAAATAAATAGTTTTGAAAGAGACTTTTATGTGTCAGGAGAGGATTTGGTGGCTGTTTCGGCTCCAGAACCCCCATTAGAACCTTCTGACGAAGGTCAAACGGGGCAAGCAGAAGAACCTACTCGTGATCCAATTGTTATAAATGTGCCTGATGATTATTCTACGATTCAAGGAGCAATTGATTCTGCTATTGATGGGGATACGATTTCAGTTAATAGCGGGACATATAATGAAAATATTGTGATTAATAAGAATGTAGAGCTGATTGGGGGTTATGCTGTTTCAGCTATAATTGATGGACAAGGAAATGGGCCGGGTATTAGTATTACAAATGCAGATGATTTCTTAGTTCAGAGATTTACTATAAAGAGCCAAGATAATAAAGGAATTTATTGTTCAGGAATAAATTTAAGCAAAGGCGAAATTAAAAATGTTATTTTTACAGAATCTAGCTGGGGTATTTATGCTGATGGAAATTGTGATTTAGCTATTTTAAATAATATATTCTATGAGAATCGAAATTCAGCTAATAATGATGGTGCTGGTATCTTGATTAAAAACAATTTTTCTTATGGAATTATTCCAGAAATAATAAATAATACCATTGATGATAATTTTAATGGGATTTGGAGCGAAAATGCTGATTTGAAAGCAATAAATAATATAGTTACCAATAATTTCGGAGGAGGAAATAGTACCGGAGTTTATCATTCAGGAAACGGAATTTCAGATAATACATATAATGATGTTTGGCAAAATGGATTTAATTATAATGGAGATGCAGGAGTAGGAAATGGTAGTTTGGTTGTTAATCCAAGATTTTTCCAAGTTAGCCAGCGTAATTATACTTTAAAAACTGATTCAAGTGATTATTCACCTTGTATTGATAAAGGAAGTGCTGATTTTATTTATAATGATGGGGCATTACTTTCAGGTAATTATAATTACAGAAATGATATGGGTGCTTATGGCGGGCCTGATAATAAATGGTGGTCCCCGTAATGCTACGGGATAAAAATCCTTGATTTTTTGCTGGAAATCTGTTATTTTTGGAGTAAATGAATAGAAAGAAAAAAATACTTTTTCTTGTGACCCAGTCTGAGTTTGGCGGAGCTCAGCGTTTTATTTATACTTTCACAACTAATTTGAAAGGATACGATATTATAGTTGGAGCCGGGCCTGAAGGAGATGATAAAAAAGGGCTTTTATTTGCTTTAGAAAAAAGGGGGATTAAAATAGTGCATCTAAAGAATTTTAGACGTTCAATTAATCCCTTTTTTGATTTAATGGGCTTGATTGAAGCATTTAGATTAATAAAAAAGCTAAAACCAGATGTTGTATTTGTAAATAGTACTAAAGCAGGTATTTTAGGAGGGTTATCAGCAAGACTGCTTAAAATTAAAAGAATAATTTACAGGATTGGCGGGTGGACATTTAATGATCCTTGGCCCAAATGGAAGAAGAAGCTATATATTTTAATTGAGAAATATACTGCAAAATTTAAAGATTTTATTGTGAACAACGCTGGTTCAGACAGGAAACAAGCTATAAGGTTGGGCATAAAGCCTAAAAAAGAAATTATACTTATTCACAACGGAATAGGCGAATTAGAATTTTTATCAAAAGAGAATGCTAGAAAGTTTTTAAAAATTAAACCAGGTTTTACAATTGGAACGATAGCTAATTTTTATCCACCAAAAGGATTAAAATTTTTAATTAGAGCTGCAAATATATTAAAAAAAGAAAATATTAATTTTGTGGTTATTGGCGATGGTGAAGAAAGAAAAAAATTAGAGGATTTAATTAAGGAATGCAAATTGGACAATTTCTTTTTAACAGGAGTCATACCAGAAGCTAGTAAATATTTAAAAGCTTTTGATATTTTTGTTTTACCATCAGTTAAAGAAGGTTTTCCATGGACAGTTCTTGAAGCAATGATGGCAAATGTTCCGATTATTGTCACAAAAGTAGGAGCTGTGCCAGATGTTGTTGAGAATAATAAGGATGGTTTTGTTATTGAACCTGGTAATCCAAAAGAATTGGCTAAGACAATTAAAGAATTAGTAGAAAATAAAGAATTAAGGGAAAAGTTTGTTAAGGGGGCAAGGAAAACTGTACAAGAAAAATTTGCACTTAAGCAAATGATTAAAAAATATGAAGACTTGTTTTTTATCAATTGATGTTGAAGCAAGAGAAGGAGATGGTTCTTTTGAAGGAGTTGAAAAACTTTCTAATATTTTAAATATTTTTAAAAAGCATAAGGTAAATGCTACGCTTTTTGTGACTGGAGAAATTTTACAAAAATACCCCGGATTAGTTAAAAAATGGTCTAGAGATTATGAAATTGCTTGTCATAATTATTCTCATGAAACATTAGATAATCTTGAAATAGTTGAAAGAGAAAAACAGATTAAAAACTTTAATATGTTGTATAAAAAGATTTTAGCAAGAAAACCCAAAGGATTTAGAGCGCCGAGAAATATAATTGATAATGAACAATTTCCAATATTAGAAGCTTATGATTTTTTATACGACTCTAGTGTTTTTTCTCGTTATCCTTGGCCCGTTCAGAAATATGATGGGTATAAAGGAAGGGCGCCAGTAAAGCCATATTATCCTAATAAAAAGGATTACAAGAAAAAAGGCAGTTTAAAGATTTTAGAAATTCCAGAATCTTCAATACATTATCATGGTTTGCCTTTATTAAATGTTCCTTTAGTAGCTACTTGGTTAAGGAAATGGGGTTTTAAAGTATTTAAATTAATATTTTCTTTTGCCCGGCCCAAATTTATTAGTTTTAATATGCATTCCTGGGACGGAGTAAAGTTTTTTGGTAAAAGTTCTAAAAATAGCGGTGAAAGGTATATACAACAGCTTGATGAGATGCTTAAACATTTAAAGAAAATTGGCTACGAATTTAAATCTGCTGAGCAAATTTATGAAGAAAATAAGTAAAAAAGAATACAAAGAATTATTTGAAAAAGCAGGATTTAAAACATTCTTTCATAATCCAGAATGGCATGAGTTTTTAGAAAAAGAATTCAAGTGGTTAAAATTTGAGTATTATTTGTTTAGAGAGAAAACAATATTTTCTGTAGCTAGAATCGGGAATAAATTAATTTCTCTTCCTTTTTGTGAATATGGTGGGCCATTAGGGGATTTTGAGGAAAAAGATATTTTAGATGAATTTAAAAACATTAAAGTAAAAGTTCATCCAAAAATTAAAACGGGTGATTCAGATGTTTCAACTTTTTGGCTTGATTTAAAAGATAAATCAGAAAAAGAGCTTTTAAGCTCTTTTAGAAAAACATTAAGGCATTCTATCAAAAATAGTCAGAAAAACGGTTCAGAGGTCAAAAAATGCGCAAATACAAGGGATTTAAAAGTATTTTATAATTTATATGTAGCAAATCTTAAAAGAAAAAAGACAGTGCCTTATCCTTTTTCAATAATTAAATTTTTGTATAATAGACCAGAAACAGAAATATTATTAGCTTTTTATAAAAATAAAATTATAGCAGGAAGTTTGTTTTTAGATCATGGCTATTTCGTGCATTATTTTTTAAGCGCTTCTGATTATAGGTATAGAGATATTGGAGCAAATCATTTAATTATTTGGGAAAAGATAAAGAGTTTGTGTGGGCAGGATAAAATTTTTGATTTTGGGGCCGCGCCCAGAGGTTCTCAATTAGAAACCTTTAAAAAGGGGTGGCGAGGTAAAGAATATCCAATTTTGCAGATAGGTATAAAAAGAGAGGACGAATTACTTCGTTCCTCAAAATTAAGAAATATTTACGGCCTATTGCCAAACTTCATTATCAAAAAACTAAGCTCTTATCTAATTAAATATAGATTGTAATTATTTTACTTAAAATCCTTCACTTTCCTCGCTGCGGCTCAGGGCTTCGCCTGCGGGCTCAGAACCCGTTCAAGGTTTCAAGTAAAATTTTATCCTTTTAATAATTTTATCAATATCCTTTTTGGTGAACCAATTCTGCAAAGGAAAGTTGATGATTCGTTTGGCTGCTTCTTTAGTATTTAGTAATTTAGGGTAAATTGGTTTGTGCCAGATACGAGAACAATAAATTCCTTTTTTTCTTAGCTTGTTAAACAATTCATTTCTATTTGGAACTAATGCAGAAATATACGTAATTCCTGATGATTGAATATCTCTTTCTTGCAATTTTTTATGAAAATATTCAATTAGTTCTTTTTCTTTGTTCTGATTTAAATACCAGTTAAAAACATTTAAAGATTTTTTTGAAGCTTTTTTAGGAAAAGTAAGTTTAGCAGGTTTTTCATAAGATTTTCTGAATTTTTCAGATAAAACAGCTAAAACAGGGAATAGTCTGGCAAATTTAATTAGATTAGATAATTTACATTTATATTTTTTTAGATTAGCTTTTATTGGGTTTTTACAAACAAGCATTCCTCCATTTATAGTCGGACATAATTTGGAAAAACTAAAAAAAGCACAATCTCCTTGAATTCCTTGGGGCAGGCCAAGAGGAGAAATATGAGCGCAATCTTCAATAATTTTCAAATTATATTTTTTAGCAATTTCTAATATTTTATCTATATCAGCAGGATTTCCATAAGTATGACAAACAAGAATTGATTTTGTTTTTGATGTAATTTTCTTTTCTATTTCTGAAATTTTGATATTAAAAGTTTTTAAATCTATATCTAAATAAATTGGTTTGATATTATAATGCTTGAAAATTGGCAGGAAAATATCGCAAATATAAGCAGGAACAAGCATTTCAGAATTTTTCAGATTTAAATGTTGGATTGCAAGCTGAAAGGCTGAACGTCCTAAATCAGTAAAAATAATATTTTGATTAGGAAAAAATTTAGCTAATTTTTTTCTAAGATCAGCTTCTGATGTTTTTTTGAATAAAAAATTCAATTTATTAAATTGAGGATGAGTAAACATAGGTCATAACCAACCATGAACCCTAAGAAAATTTTAATGCCGATTTTACATTACCCACCAGTGATTGGGGGATTTGAGGTTTTTTCTCAAAGCACAGCCGAAGGGATTAGCAAGACCGAAGATATTTTTATTGTTACGAGTAAAGTTATAAATACGCCCAATAAAGAGAAAAAAGGCAATTTAAGATTATTTAGGACTTCATTATGGACTTTGAAAGACCTTTCTTATAGCAAGCCCTGGTATATTGCCACAGCAATGATTTTTATATTGTTCAAATCTCTGGAGCTGATTAAAAAAGAAAAAATAGATTTAATTCACTCCCAGGGGTTTCTGAGTGGGATTTTAGGGTATATTTTAAATAAATTGACCAGAGTTCCTTATCTTATCACTATTCAATCAGCTGATTTTAGTGTATATCATCCTCGGCTTAACATCAAGTTTATAAAATGGATTTACCAGAAAATAGAGAGAATAATTTTTGAAAATGCTGCTTTTTGCCACGCAGTCAGCAATTATCTTGAAAAACATTTTAAAAAATATAAGATAAAGAAATCAATTGTTATTCCAAACGGAGTAAGTCAAGATAAATTTAAGCCAGATTTAGATAAAATGAAGACCAGAAAAAAATTAGGTTTTGATACTGAAAATTTAATTGTTTGTGTTTCTCGATTAGAGCATAAAAATGGAACTCACGATTTAGTTGAAGCAGGTAAATACTTAAAAGATATTGATTTTAAAATAATAATAATTGGAGATGGGTCTCTTAAACAAACTCTCAAGTATCAAATTACAAAAAACAAACTTGAGGATAAGGTTTTTCTTGTAGGTGATATGGTTTATACAAAAATTCCCAAATATGTTGCTGTTGGTGATATTTTTGTAAGGCCATCATTGGCAGAGGGGTTTGGCATTGTTTTTTTAGAAGCAATGGCAGCTGAATTAGCTGTTATTGGGACCCGGGTTGGCGGTATTCCTGATTTTCTCCATAATAAAAAGACAGGCTTATTCTGTAAATCAGGCAATCCAAAAGATATTGCTGAAAAAATCAAAATTTTAATTAAAAATAAAGAATTAAGAAATAAACTAATCAGAGATGCCAAGAAAATGGTGAAACAAGTTTATAATTGGGATAAGATTAGTAAGAAATTAATAAAAGTTTATAAAGAAGTGATATGAAAATTTGTATAATAACAGGCACTTTTCGGCCAGGCGCAAGTGGTCCTTCCACTTATCTTTATAATCTTTGTAATATATTGGTTGAAAAAGGACATGAAGTTGGGATTATTACTTATGGAGAGCTTGGGGGCGGGAAAACAAAGGATAGTTATTCATATCCAATAAAACGCATTTCAAGGCGCTACCCATTACCATTAAGATTAATTAGTTTTTTTTATAATATTTTATCAATTGGCCGTGATTATGATCTTTTGTATGTAAATGACTATGGTTTGCCAGCTACTATTGCTAATTTTTTTCTTCGCAAGCCATTAGTAATGAAAATTGTTGGTGATTTTGCATGGGAGTACTCAATCCGTAAGGGTTTAATTAAACCAAATCAGGACATAGACGAGTTTCAAAAAAAGAACCTTGGTATCAGGGTTTGGTTCTTCAAAAAGCTCCAAGGGTTTTACGTTAAGAGAGCAAAAATGATTATTGCTCCTAGTGAATATTTTAAAAAGATAATTAAAGGCTGGGGAATTTCAAAAGAAAAAATTAAAGTTATTTATAATGCCGTTGATGTTCAAAAATATATTTTAAAATATTCCAAAGAAGAAGCCAGAAAGAAATTGGATTTAGAGCCCCATGCAAAAATAATTTTAACTATTGCTCGTTTAGCTCCTTGGAAAGGGATTGATAAAGTAATTCCAATATTGCCGGAAATAGCAAAACAAGTTTCCAAAGTTAAATATTTAGTAATTGGCGAAGGTGATAAATTATACTTAAAACAGTTAGCTAAATCTTGTAAGGCAAAAGACAGAATAACTTTCCTTGGAAGAGTAGATTATTCAGAGACACCTTATTGGTTTAAGGCAGTAGATGTTTTTGTTCTTTATTCTGGTTATGAAGGTTTTTCTCATGTAATTTTAGAAGCAATGGCAGCAGGTATCCCGGTAATTGCTTCAAAAAAAGGAGGAAATCCTGAAGCAATCAGTGATGGAAAAAATGGTTTGCTTATTTCTTTGGGCAAAGAAGAGGAATTAAAAAAAGCAATTATAAAAGTTTTAAATAAGCCAGAATTTGCCCAGAACTTAGTCAAGAGAGGAAGAGAAAAAATCAAAAAATTTAACTGGGATAAATTAGTCAAAGAAACGTTGAAAATATTTGAACAAGTTTTAAAAATATGAGAGTTTTATTAATAAATCCCTTAATCCAAAAATGCCAGTGGGAAAATGACATTACTTCAAAATGGCCGCCTTTAGGTATTGCTTATATTGCTGCTGTGTTAGAAAAGAATGGTTATAAAGTTAAAATTTTAGAAAGAAGACTATTGGCCGGAGTTAAACCAAGAACCAGAGAACATCTTAGGGAAATAAATGATTTGACTATTAAGGAGATTAAAAAATTCAAACCAGATATAGTTGGAATTAGTGCTGCTACTCCTCTTATTATGGATGCTTATCAAACAGCAAAATTAGTAAAAAGAGTTAATAAATTCATTATAGTGGTAGCAGGAGGGGCTCATCCTACTGCTGAGCCAGTATCTTGCTTGGAAGAGTGTCAAGCTATAGATATTGTTTGCCGAGGCGAGGGGGAATTAACCATGCTAGATTTAGCTAGAGGAATTTCTTTAGATAAAATTGACGGGATAAATTTTAGAAAGAATAATAAGATTGTTTCAACCCCTGATCGCCAGATTTGGGAAGATTTGGATAAAATGCCTTTTCCTGCTTATCATTTATTAGATAAGAATTTTTATTTTAAACCAACCTCGGTTTTAATTAGGGGGTTTCACCTCAAAGGAATGACTATTATTACTGCTCGGGGCTGTCCATTTAATTGTGCTTTTTGCCAGAGTTCTCAATTGGTCAGGTCTAATAAAGGAAGATTTCTTAGATTTCATTCTCCAGAATATGTAATTAAAATGATTAAGCATTTAGCAGATAATTACAAGATAAAAGGACTTTTATTTGCTGAAGATATATTTTCTTTAGATAGAGAAAATATGAAAAAGATTTGCAATTTACTTATTAAACAGGGATTACATAAAAAAATAAAATATGCTGTAAATCTAAGAGTTGATACTATTGATGAAGAACTTTTAAGATTACTTAAGAAATCCGGTTGCGTAAGGGCGATTTACGGATTTGAATCTGGTTCTGATAGGGTTTTGAAAATAATGAATAAGATGACTACTTTAGAGCAAAATCTTAAAGCAGTAAAATTAACTAAAGAAGCTGGAATAACCTGCGAAGCAAGTATACTTATAGGAGCACCAGGAGAGAAAGAAGAGGACCTGAAAAAAACTCTCAAGTTTCTTAAAAAAAGCAAACCCGACAGAGTTATCAGGTCTAAATTCTTTCCAATTCCAGGCACAACTTTTTATAATCAATTATTAGAAAAAGGAATTATTAAAAAGCCAAAAAACTGGGATGTTCTAATGGAAAAATATACTTTAAGCGATTTTACTTTTGCTGATATGTCAAAGAAAAAATTCAGAAAACTATGGGCAAAATTAGACAGAGAAGGGATTCTTCCTATTAATTATATGTTTGCCATTAAGACTAATTGGAAAAAACGTCCAATGGTAGCTTTAAGACAGTTTTTATTAATGGTTGTTCACTGTTCTATGTTGTATTTGCCTTCAAGTGTTCAAGATTTTGCCAAGAAATTAGCTGAGAAATTTAGAATAAAATCAAAATATGTTTTCGAATAAACACAAACTTTTAATGATAACTGGAGATAGAAGTTTAGCCCAAGGCAAAAAGGGAGGGTTTTATTATATGTTAGAAGAATTTTCAAAACATTGGCAGAGGATAGACATTATTTGTCCAAAAACAGAACAAAAAATTTCCAAAGTTCATAAAAATATTTTTATTCATACTGGAGATAAGCCATTGATTTTTCATCCTTGGTTTATTTTAAAAAAAGGATTTGAGATTTATAAAAAAGAAAAATTTGATTTTTTTACAATTCATAGTTACCCGCCCTTTTATAATGACCTCGGAGGTCGTTGGTTGTATAACAGGATTAAAATTCCTTATTCTTTGGAAATAATGCATATTACTGGTTATCCTAAAGCAGGTAATTTTAAAGAATGGTTTTATAAGATTTTAACAAGATTATTTGTTAATTATTTTTCTAAAAAAGCCAGAGTAATTAGAGTAATTAACCAGAAACAAACCCCGCGATTTTTAAAAAAAGTTGGTATTTTAGGGCAAAAATTAAAATATATTCCTGCTTTTTATATTGATTTAGATGTATTTAAATCAAAAAACCTAGAGAAAAAATATGATTTAGTTTTTTCTGGTAGGTTGGTTAAAAACAAAGGAATTTTTCTTCTACTGCAAGCTGTTGAAAAATTAAAAAATGTTAAATTGGCTATTATTGGATCTGGTTCTTTAGAAAAAAAGATTAAAAAATTTATCAAAGAACATAAATTAAATATAGATTTTGTTGGTTGGGTTCCTACTGCAAAAGATTTAGCCAGGGTTTACAATCAATCAAAGATTTTTGTAATGCCTTCTTTTAATGAAGGTGGTCCAAGAACTCCTTTAGAAGCAATGGCTTGCAAGGTGCCGGTGATTACAAGTAGGGTTGGGGTTATGCTGGATATAGTTAAGGATGGGCAGAATGGATTGTTTATTGATTGGAATGTAAAAGATATTGAAGAGAAAATTTTTACCTTATTGAATAACGAAAATTTAAGAAAAAAAATTGCTGAAAATGGTTATCAGACAGTTCAGCAATTTGAGAGAAAAAAAGCAATTAAAAATTATGCTGATTTTTATAAAAGATTAGTATGAAGAAGATTTGTTACATTTTGCCTGATTATGATAAGAATAATATTTCCCATTTTTATCATTTGTATGAATTTTTAGAGAAATTGTCTGAAAGGATGGATATATTTTTAATTGCAGAAAAAGGCAAGTATGTTGGAGGCTCGGCCTCCAACATAAAGCATTTTTATATTCAAAAATTTCGATTTTTACCTTTAAGGTTTTTGGAAAGTTTTTTAATGATTTTAAGAGCCAGGACTTTAGGTTATAAAATTTTCTACACTCATTATTGTTATATTGGAGCAATTAATGCTGGGATTGTTTCCAGAATATTTAATGGCAAGTCATACTATTGGAATTGCGCAATGAATTGGTTGTTTAAACAAAGAACATTTTCTAAGTGGGGCATTGGTTTGAGTCTAAAATTATCTCATTATTTAGTAACCGGAGGAGAGATAATGAGAAAAGGATACGCTGAGAACTATAATTTAAAGATAGAAAAGATAATAGTAATGCCGAATAGAATAAATTTAAAAAGATTTAACATTTCAAACATTTCGAACAAGTCCCGACAAAGTCGGGACGATCAAGTATTAAGCAAGAATATTCTATTTGTTCACTGGCTTTCTAAAAGAAAAGGAGCAGACATGATTGTTCCTATTGCTAAAGAATTAGAAACAAAAGCAAAATTTGTTATAGTTGGAGGCGGTCCTTATAAAGAAAAATTATTAAAAGAAATTAAAGAAAATAAATTGGAAAAAAATATTGAAATTGTAGGCGCAGTGTTAAATAAAGATATTCTTGAATACTATGCTAAAGCTGATATTCTTATATTGCCTTCTATGGAAGAAGGGTTTCCTTTGACTTTATTAGAGGCAATGGCTATGGGTTTGCCTTATGTGGCTTTTAATGTTGGGGCTGTTCGAGAGATATCTCCAGAAATTGCTCAAAGATTTTTAGTCAAGCCAGGCGATATTGAAAAATTTGTCCAAAAGCTTGAAATTCTTTTAACTGATAAGAAAATCTATAATCAATTCAAAAAACAAGAATTAGAAAAAGTAAAGGAATATAGTTTAGAAAAAATTGCAAAAAAATTTATTGATTTGTTTTAAGAGCAAAAAACAAAATTACGTTAAAAAGTTATCCACAAGTCAAGAATCTTGACCTTTTTTATATAGTGTATAATTAAGGGAAAGGTCGGTTAGCTTATTGTTCATTGATGCATAGTGAATAATAAGCGATAAGTAATGCTTAATTAATCAAAAACATGAAAAAAACAAAAGAATTTTTTGTAGTGCTGTTTAGTATTTTGATTTCTGTTTTTTTAGTAATCTTTATTGTTCAGGCAACTACTACAATTAGTACTAATATTGTAACTGGGGGAACCGTAGCTATTAGTGGTGCAGATAGTACGGTTGAACTGGATGTAAAAGGAACTGCTTCAATATCAGAAGATCTTTGGGCATCGGGTTCTTTCCAATTTGGTGGAGGAATATCAGAAGCAACCAAGAGCTATTCAAGATTAGGTGCAGGCACCACTGGTCATGGTTTAGCAGATGCAGATGATTTGTTAATTAGTGGATTATTAGAAGTTGATGCTACAGCTTCCTTTGATGACCTTGTTTCAGTTTCTAGTATTGGTATTCTTTTGGATGATGGAGTTACTATTTCTTCTGGAACAGCATCTATAAGTGGTAGTTGTATAGCAGGAAGTATATATCTAAGAAGCGTGGCTAGTATGGGTTTAGCTTTTAATGTTTGTGGTCCTACTAACACATGGACATCTTTGGCATCAGAAGCAGACGCCTTGGACTGGTAGTAAATTTATAGAATTAAACTAATTAATTAATTCAGTAATTCATTATGCGCAAAATTATTACAACCCCAATTAGAAAACTTATGTTTCTAACGGGGCAAGTAGCGTTTCTCTTGATTTTTACAGTGAGCTTGTTTGGATATCCTTTAATGGCTTTATCAGCTGATGACGCCAGTTTTACTGCAGATACCATTATTTCTCTTGGGAGTAGTGAGATTACTATTCTTTCCGGTTCTCAATGTGATCAAATAGTTGTTGACACCAATAGTATCGAAATTACTTTATCAGTTAATTCCCATATGGTTTTAAAATCTAATGAGAGAAGAATATTTACTGGCACAGGCGTAAGTACAAACTGTGGTGATCCAAGTTTTTCGCAATTAAGCTTGGAAGGACCCAGTTCTGGCACAATCATACAAACAATAACACTTTCTTCTACTACTTGTGAGCAACAATCAGCTGCTGCTGCCACTGGTAGTTCAGGAGGCGGCGCTGCGCCTGCCCCAGCTCCAATACCAACCGTTCCAACTACATCTACTGGAGAAGTAACTGTTACAGCTTCTGAAGGAGGAAATACCACAATAACCACAAGTGAAGATACTACTGCGAGTGTTGATTTTCCAGTTAATGCTGTTAGTGCTTCAACTGATGTAAGTGTTGTTGGTGAGAGCAAAACAGATGTTGTTGCATCTCGAGCCATACCTTCTGGTAAGAGTGTGGTTGGAAGTTATGCTTATAATTTCACAGCAACATCCAATGGAACACCAGTAGCAAACTTCTCTGAACACGTTGCTTTAACCTTTACTTATACTGATGCTCAAATATCTGGTCTTAATGAAGATACTCTGAAAATACATTATTGGGATGGCAGTCAATGGTTGGGATTAGAAACCACAGTTGATAAAACCAATAATCAGGTTTCTGCCAGCACTAATCACTTTACTTATTTTGTGATTATGGGAAGTCCAGAAACACCTTCAGGAATG
>SDBS01002440.1_pt1 | contig 18571 bp, 40 predicted proteins | sample 2277091 | NCBI WGS metagenome assembly SDBS01 (sample SAMN10404972, study PRJNA504765) | marine sediment metagenome | isolation source: marine sediment core GS10_PC15, 163 cmbsf | place: Arctic Ocean: Southern Knipovich Ridge | collected 2010 | reverse complement strand
GCCTAGTGGGGTAGGTGTATCACAGCGTTTACATGGCTAGAGGGCTACCACCGCCTATGGTGATAGCCCTCTGTGTGATATGCGGATTGACTTGGAGGGGCTGTTTTGATCCTACTTGTCGCCAGGGGCAGGAGATCGACGGGCGGGACCGTAGAGACTACTGAAGCCCCTGGTGTTTGGGGCTACCAAGGGCTTCAGTCGAGACACATACTGAACTGACTGTGCCGTCAGCCCGTATCAAAGGCTGCCGGCTACCTGAGTACTGCGGCTGAAAAGCCTCGGGGCATGAAGTCGCCTTTCTTGATAAGCAGTCGCGTGCTCAGTCCCGCTTTCGGGATGCCCAGTGTCCGGCTGGTTCTCTCCCTAGCCGTCTCCGCTGTCGCGGCAACGACATCGAGATTCTTGCGGCCACCTCGCACTCCCCGCCAACTGACGCGGTACACGCGTGCGGGGCTTCGTCCCTTGCTGAATATGGACAGCCGTAGGGTTACTTCCCTCTGCTTCGCCATCGTCTCCGCTCCTGACACTACATTCTATTTACAAGGTACACCTATGTCAAGAACCCATCTCGACAGCTCGTGTAGTAGACGTGAGAACGCCCCTGCCGTCCGGTCAGATGGTACAGGGGCGTTGCTCGGAGAAGCCTTGGTACGGTGTGCTACTGGGCTACTGTCACTTTATCCAGACTGTGTATCTTACCACAGTTGTGCCGAGGCTGATGGTGAGACCAACCTCTAATCCCTTTTCCGACATAGCCCGTGCTTCCCTGACGGCGTCGTTGTACGCCTCGTTCTCTTTTCTTCTCGCGCTGGCTGTTGCGGCTATGGGTGCACGGGGCGCCCTGAATGTCTTGTGACGGCGGAAGCCCTTCTTGCGTGGGTTCACGGCGAAGAACTTCTTCCGTACGGTGCGTAGTAGCCTACCGGCCATCGGTCTGTCCTCCCTACCTGCGCTTCGGGTGAGTGAACACGCCCCAGCCATTTGCCTCTGGTAGACGAATGACCCTTGCCTTCGTGGCAGGTGTGCGGAGTCGCTTTGCCAGGGCGACAGCCTGGCGCTTGAAGTCGGTGCGCGTGTGCAGGTAGAACTTAGTGCCTCCGATTGTCCTAGTCAGTACGGCCATCGGTCTGTCCTCCTGTCAGCGTGCATATCTATCTACAAGGTATACCAAAGGGGGCTGTGTAGTCAAGCCCCCAGATCGTCATCCCTTGAAATACTCGCACTTCCCCCATTCCGCCATGCAATAGCAGTGAATCCAGTCGTTGTCTGGCATGGGACCGTCCGGGCAGATGAAGTACTTGTGCTCTTCGGTGTCGTGGCAATCAGCTATCTCGAGAAGCGGACAGCATTTGTTATCTCCCATCGGTGTTCCTCACTTCCGCGCCTTCTCCTCACGTTCCTTGCCGTCCAGTCCCGCCAGGTCTTCTTCGCACTTCCATTGTGCGAGGAATCGCTTCCCCGCCCGGTTAGCCCGCCAGAAGAACCAGATAAGCCCACCGTAGGGGAGACCGAAGAGCGCGACGAACCCAATCCACCAACCAAAGGTATGGTCAGCAGGCATCAGCCAACGGACGAGGAACAGCAGCCCCAGTATCGCCAAGCCAACAACCACCATTCTCCGGATCCGGCGCCGTACGTAGCGGTCGAACCCCACACCCCGGACCTCCCTATCAGTCAGTTCCATGATCCCCTCCTTGTCTCAACTCCATTCATTGCATCTTGAAAGCTGTTGATCGACCGAAGTCAACTAGTCACCCAGCCGTTTTGCCGAGGCGTAGGCAAGCCTTGGTAGAGCCGTTACCAGTTCGAGGCATATCCCGGTCAGTAGAACGGCCACCGTAACAACCAAGACAGGAACGAATACTATCATTGCCAGCATTACCATGTCAGCCGACTGCTTGTCCTGTTCCTGCGGTAACCACCAGAAAGCCTTCTCTAGCCACTTACTGGCCATAGCCATGAAGGGGAACTCCTTATCCCTCCGTTCAGCATCGTCAATCCCTTGCCATTCTTCCCACATAGGGCAGTTGTTCCCTCCGTATCTAGCACACGCCCAATCAGGATCATATCTTGGGCACTCACCCATTTCCAGCCCACACGCTACCACTCTATTCTCACTCATTGGTTGGTCCCTCCTTGTTCCATCTCGATAGCTGTGGATCGGTAGACGTTCTCGAGTACATCGCCGCCGATGAGTAGGGCATCACTTATCCGCCTCATCCGTATCCTTATCCTGTTCCCCGAACAACTCTGGTTCTACCCAGCGCAGAAAGCGGATGAACGGCCCAGCAACCAACGGAATACCGATGACATATACCAGCACTTCATTGTCGCCTCGGAGTTTATCTACCGTCCAGGAAGCCGCGCTGAAGAATACGGCCACACCGAATACTATCATCCCGATACGCTCTAGAGCACGAATAGCCCGACCTGTCCATAGTTCAAGCTTACCCCACATCGACTTAATCCTGTTCATTACGCCTCCATCTCAATCGCTGTGGATCGGTAGACGTTCTCCATTACATCGCCGCCGCAGTCCGGGTACTCCCCGAACTCCCGGTCAAGGCTACTGCCATCAAGCATCAGGTCAATACTCCGCACACTGCCACTGGGCAGGGTGAACTCGTAATACCCCGAGTCCGGCTTATTCCTCATGGCTTTGAGGATATCCATATAGCCTATGCCCTGCGGCCGCTTGCCAGGTCGCCATATATTGCCCTTTGAGAGAACAATGGCAGTAGTCGCCCCCTCATATCGCCAGCTGCCCATTGCCTGCGCCGGTTTTAGCACGCCGGCCGGCTTGGTTGACAGCACTGAGTCAACGATCACCCCAACCAGATCGGGGGCAAGCCCATGTTTGTAGATGAAGTCAGCTACGGCAATGCGGTTCTCTGACCGGGTCATGCAAGCAAGGATGGCATTGAAGTAGTCCCCCTTCTTCCCGTCCTGGCGGTCCTCATCGAGTTTACCCGAGACCCCTTGCGCCATTTTCCGGGCAATGCCCGATACCGTCCTGTCTGATTGGGCCTTGTGGTTGTGCAGCCAGTTCATCGCCTCTCGATAGGGTCGCTTTGCGCCAAAGCGCATGAACCACCCATCTATCAACTTGAACGATCCCGCCTTCCAGCGTTCCAGCCACTCAATCTCCCTGGTGGTGAAGTACCCTGTCCAGCGTCCCCGCGGGTTGATCCGGTTACCATCCCCCATGTCAAATACCAGCGGTGATACGTCCACATCTACCTGGACTTCGCCGTAGCAGATCCCCCAGGTGGCCCACTCAGGGCGTCTCGTGGCATACTCGCACCGACAATTATCCGTATTCGGCAACCGGGCGATGATACTTGGGTACGCCCCAACGAGATCATATAGATGCGTGACAGGGAACATCCCCACCTGATAGGCTGACCGCCACTCAAAGCGCATCATCTCTGCGGCGTACTCCATCGCCTCGAACTTCTCGTCCGGCCAGGAGAATATCGTCGGATACTTGCGGGCATCCCCAAGAAAGCAATCCGTGAAGACACCCACCGGTGATGTCAGCTTGGTAGGATAGAACCCGAGGGCATCCAGCGCCGTCACGATCCTCATGCCGATATCCCAGGTCTCCTTGACATCTGCGGATTCCGTCTCCTCCTCGGTGACCCACCATTTCAGAGCCTGGAGGTTCAGCTCCGCCCTGTAGAACTGGTTTCCCACACCAAGCGGCACGTCTGTGGTCAGCCCCAGATACCGACCGTTGACATAGAAGACCTTGCAGTTATCGTGGAACACCCGGTCCTGGTTGACAATGATCTGCCGCTTGTCATCGGGCAACAGGGAGAACAACGCCAACGAGAAGCTGACCAGATTGAAGACTACTGTAAAGGCATCGTCGCTGCCAGCCGGAGGGCGCACCAACCACTCAAACGCCGTCACCCAGTCCGTGACTACGAGTTCTTCCTGCTCGCCTCTGTAGTAGCGGGTGAGTGCAACCGACCCATCTGGTTGCGTGCGGGCGTCGTATGTTGCCAGTTCCCTCATGCTATTTGCCGCACTGCGCGAGGAAGTTTATGACGGCATCAACACTCCGTCGTTTCTTCTCTGCCGCTTTGAGAACCGCCGTGTGCAAGTGAGCAGAGACGCCTATGCTCCTAGCGACCGTCGCGTATTCATACCCACAAGCACAGGAGTCATGGTCAATCTCGTACACGAACACACTCAGATCCATGCGGCCCAGTGATTGCTGGCGTGACAGACGTTGGCCGCACTGCGGGCACCACCGGAGCGTGAACCGCTGCCACCAGCGCGGTCCCGCTACCGGGGCTTGCAGGCGCTGTTGGATGTCAACGAGCGACATAGCCCGATCCCATGCGGTCTTGTTCGCTGCCATCACAACCTCAACCCGATCCTTCTCTTCTTGCGCGATTACCTTGATATCCTCGTCGTTCACTTCTCAGCCTCCAAGCCCTTTTCCGGCACGTCACGGTACTGCCACACCTTGCACCGCCGCATCTCCTCTCGGTTGCAACTGTGGGGAATGTACCGGCCAAAGCGTGTCGTCTGTTCAATATCACAGCACTTCCGGCACGGTACGTCAGAGTCCTCGATCCTTACGTCTTCACGGACTACCCTGACCATTGTCCCTACCTCCACGCGACCTCTGTCGCCTGGCAGTCGTTGTGTACCCGTTGATCAGGTGGGTCAGGGAATCCGAGCGGTTGGCTGCAACTATCGCACAACAGCGAGATGCCTTCGATAAACCCACAGCCTGGACATTCCCACTGACCGGACCAGCGTTCATCGTGGGGCGATCCTATTGCCATTGGGCTACCGCAGTTCGGACAGGTCTTCATCCCTTCTCCTGGACCCGCCGGAAGCCAGCATCTTTCATACCGTCGCGTGCTCGCCTAGCAGCGAACTCTCTCTCCCATGTCATTGAACCAACACGCCCAGTAGAATGTTCGTCAAGAAACCGGGTGCTCTGGTCATCTTCCAACTCCACCAGCTTCCCACTCTTGGCCTTCTCCCGTAGTTCCTGACCTTCCTTGATTTGAGGGGCAGCTAGTGTGGCATCAACACCAGCCATGTAAGCGTCGTGGAGACCAACTTCGGTTAAGAAAGCTGTGTCCTCATCTTTGGGGTAAGGATTCTCTTCGGCTATCTTCTCTCTTATCTCAGTCATTACCCCTTACTCCACAGTCCACTTTGTTCGGGCCTCGTAGCCCCATTCCGTCATGGTCTCTTTGACAGCCGCCTCTGCATCATAGGCCGCACTGTCGTCGAACTCGTCGGTCTCAATGTCAACCGTGATCGTCAGTTTCGTAGCCATTACCCCTTACCTCCCACCGGCTGGGCCTCTGGTGTCACCGGCGCAAAGCCTTTCACCACAACAAGATTACCGGCAGCATCCCTCGCCAACACCGGAGCCGGACCCACGCGCCGATCATGCGAACGAATGTGCCCCAACAAGTCAGACAGGGGAAACGTGGCATCGTCGCATTGGCAACACGACACCGACGTTCGCTGTTCCTCTGTCAGACCCCCGGTCACATAGACATCGGGGGCTTGCCTGTACGGGTACTTAACGAACAGCATCATCCCCGCCGTGCTAACTATGGTCGGCATGGGCTGTCTGGTCATTGCCCCTTACCTCCCGCCGGCGTGGCTAGTGAACCCGCGTCCATTGCCGCAGTCTTCCTCAATCTCAAACGCCCGCATAAACACCTTGAGCACCTGCGTGTCCATCTTTCCGTACAGCCTCGTTACCGCCAGGACACTCCCATCATCCAGCTCAACAGTCATTTCCCCTTCAATAGAGAACTCATTAGGTCTGTATGGCTGAGACAGTGAAACCCCGACGACGACCACCACCAACACGCACAGCCCGAGCACGAACGACAGCCCTATCACCACCCACCTTTGTGCCTTTGTCATTTTACAACCCTCCTATGACTAACCGCAGTATCTTATTGGTTGTTCCGTAAATGAGCTCTTTCATCATCCCGCCTCGGGCCTCTGGTGTTTACAGTTCAACGCCTTCGCGTCAAAGGCACCACCGCACAGAAAGCGCCATCGACACCGGAAACAGTGAAAGGTTGCCGTGGTCTCACTCATTACGACGGCTCCTCACACATCTCTTGCTGATAGCACCCCTCACAGATACCCGGCTGTTCCCCTGCCGGCGCGCCGCAGCCGCACATCTGCTTGGCCCGTTCCCGATCCCTGGCAATCTCCTCGAGATTCTCCTGGGGGATTCCGGTTGCCGCCTCGAAGTCGTACATCATTCCCCTGTGGCCTTGGCTATGGCTGATACGGCAGCATTCCACCGGCTATTTGCGCCCGCGTTTCCTGTTCCCACCCCAGCCGCCATGCTATCTCCGGCGCAATCCACCAGCGCCTCCAGCAACCCACTGACTATCTCGGCTCGCTCTGCCTTGGCCCTGGCGTAGCCCCTTGCATCGCCGTTTGCGTCGCCCTCGTTCCAGGCATCATGTCTGCTTCCTTCGACCATCCGGCGCAGATAATCATCGTGGTGCTCATTTGGACGGACATTCCGTTCGTCAGATGGTACAGCCTCGTATAGATTCCCTGTAGTCATTGGCCCACTCCTGTTGCTTTGTGGGTCAGGCTCCCCACCTTGACGTTCCCGCAGTACCGAGCCAGCAGAGCCAGATACCTGAACACCTGCCAGCTAGGACCGCTGAATACCAGTACGGTCTGCTTGTTATCCATCACGCCGGCGCCCTCTGCGAACCCGTCGCCAGCACCTGTCGTTGCATCAGCCCTGAGACGTCCTCAGGGAAGACCTCATCCTTGTTGGGGCGAGCCATCGTCCTCTCCAAGGCGATCTGGTCTTGCTCCATCTGTCTCATTGGCTCAACCATCGCCTTCAGTCGGCGGACTTCCTTCTCCATGCTGTTGATGATCCGGGCGAACCTGCGAGTCTTAGGTGGCATCTTCCTGAGTGTCTTGCCCTGGTACATCTTTACTGCTCCTGCCCCATCTTGACCAACTCAGACCGGTGATACCGCCACTGGAAGCCGACCTTGAAGGCACCCGGTATCTCGCCCTTCTCGGACCAGCGCCGTAGCACCTCTCGATTGATGCGTAGGAACTCGGCTGCTTCGGCTGGCTTTAGAATCTCGTTAGTGTCATTCATATCTACTCATCCGTGTCGGGCAGTCCTGCGTCAACTACCATCTGGTTGCCGAGACGGCGTCCTGCTACTGGTAGGCGTTGCCGCCCCTCTTCAATCTTCTTGTCGGTGCAGTCCTCGCACCAAGCGGCCATCACGTTGCTGCGGTAGACCTTACCACACCCGATACAGGTCATCGTAGACCTCTGTAGTTCGTCGCTTCGGGTGTTCATTCTCTGTGTCTCCATGCCCTCTACCTCCTGCCTACTCAATCAACCTACCGCCACTATACACTACTTTGGCCGCCGTTGTCAACCCCTGTTCGGGTCAATCTTCAACGGTATGCCGACTATTTTGCTGGAACACCGCCCCGTAGAGCCTGAACCACCTACAGCGCCGGGGTGAAGAACCCGAGCCGGCCCTTGCAAGGTATCGGTTCGGCGTAAAGAACCGGGCCGATGATAGCGCCGTGAACGAACTCGCTACGTGGCGGGAGTTGGCAACCGAGGCGACTGTCGTTCAACCAGATAAACTCGTAGTGTGCCTTGTCCAAGCCCTGCGATGCGTGGATCATCACGCGGCCGCGACACTTCGTGGGCCATGTCCGATTCTCAACGTCCTTGCCATTGAAGATCGCCCAAGCCATCGGCTGTGTAAGGCTCAATGCCTTCATTCCCGATAGACCTCAAACGCTGCGGTGATCGTCGGATAGCGCCGGTACATCCGGCTATCGACGAACCGCTTAAAGATCCGTGCCGACTGACTTGCCCGCTCTCCTGCCCTGCGGTATGGCATCACGTATGGGTCAAAGCCGAACCAATCAATGACCTCGCAACGCTGGAGGTCTTCCTTCACTGTAGTGTCATAGCCGACCATCACATAAACGCCAACCCGCCGAAGATGGTGTCGGCGGGCCATGTCCAGCCCCCGGATGATGGCGCCAGTGTCCGCCATCCGGTCCCATGCGAAGTGAAGATAGCCAGCCCAGCGAGTCCGCTTCAATGCCTTTGCCTGCTCATGCCCGAGAAGACGCAGATCGTAACCATTCTCGTCCCTCACGGTCAGGCCCGCATCCCATATCTCCACAAAGGTGTCGAACCACTGAGGGTCGCTGAAGGTGTTGTTGTTGAGCAAACAGATCGTGTCGAACCGGGGATCATGGAACTCCCAGATCGAGTGATGGTCTTTCGGGTTCCCCTGCTTTGGCACCACGCAGAAGTCGCAGCGCCTTGGACAGTAGCGCCAGGTATAGCCGAGCGAGTAGTCGATGGGGAAGAGATCGTAGTCGGGACGGGCATCCTCGATGCCATTTAGCCGAGTGCGTGGGTCAACCGCCGGACCGCCGGCGTGGTCGGTGGGATAGTTCTGGTTGAATAGCCACGAACCGTACGACAGATCGCACGGTGTCTGAGGAGAGTTCAATGTAACCTCGTCGCCACGCGCACGGTGGTAGCTGGCGATCTTCATCAGCGCTAGGTTATGACGAGGGGCATCCGTCAAGAGGTTTACCCGCACTTCTCGTCCTCCGATACATGGCGCCAGGGGGTCAGGTCTTTAGGCGGGGCTAACCATCTCCCCTTGCACCACTCTTCTCGCCGCACAGGTCGCACCAGAGAGCCTTCGACAGTACTACGGCTATGTCCCCACCACAATCGCCTCGTAGCCTCCCCATCTCAGTACCCCCCTTCGTTCTATCCTGCCCGCACCCGCAGACGCGGTAGCGTTCCTGTTTACTCCCTTTCACTTGCGCCCGACCGATAACAGCCGGACGCAAGGGGGAAGGAATAACCGCCTACGGTACCCGCAGGGGTATCCCGTTGAGGATGATACCGTCTACCAGAGCATCCGTCTGCGCCATCCAGTTGTCCACCTCCAGGTCGATGCGGACTATGCGGCTGGTCGCGTCAACGCTAGGGTGTACTGTCCCTGCCTGCCAGGCGAGCAGAGTCCCCATTACGTTGCCCAATCCGTAGACGTTGCCTACAGCAGCAGTTGTGATTTCACTGACCCCCGCGGTGTCGTCGTTGAGTGTCGGAGACCAAACACCCGTGACGGCGCCGTAAGTAGGCTGACCGTCACCAACGTGGCCGTTAAAGGCGTACTCAAACGTCAGGGCTTCCGTGGTGCCGTCGCCGCCGATCAGCTCCACGATGATGTCAACGTGGGGCGGGTAGCCAGCGACCAGGTTCTCCCACCAGGACATCGTTGAAAGTTGTCCGAGCGTCATAGGAGCGGTGGGCGTGATAATAATCCGTGCCTCATCGCCGTCCCCAACCGCACCAGTCGTAGTGAGTTGGATGGTGTTCCCTGTTGTCGCAACCGCAGTTGCTGAGTTCTTCTTCCCCAGCGTGACGGTGAAGTACTGCGGTCCGGAAGCACCTGTCGCGCCGGTTGCACCCCGCGAACCGGAACCGGGGGCACCCGTTGGTCCCACTGCACCGTCTGTGCCGTCAGAGCCATCCAAGCCGTCGATGCCGTCAACTCCACTGGCACCGTCTGCACCGTCAACTCCAGCGACACCCCGCACTCCCTGTTCGCCTTTGATGCCACTGGCGCCTGGAGCACCTTGCTCACCTCGCAGCCCGCCAGCACCGTCGGCTCCAGCAGCGCCAACTGCCCCGTCGTCGCCCGCGCACCCAGCGATGGCCAGCAGACCTGCCAGCATAATCACCGCCACCAAGATTGACCATATTTTCCTGTTCATCTGTTTGTCCTCCTGTTTCTCTCCATTGGTTGTCTAGTCGAGGAAAGCTATGTCAATGTTATCACCTCCGCTTCAATCATCACCATCTGCCCAGCGGCCATCTGCCTTTCCCTGGACATTGCAACCACTGGCTTGAGTTTCGGTGGCCGCATGGCGGCGTGGAGTTCGACGTGGCACGCGTGGTCCAGCACGATCAAGTTCCACGGCAGGTTGTAGGCTGTGAATTGGCGTCGCTCGCCCAGCAGGGGTACTATGTGGTGTACCTCAAAGACCGTACGGATTCCGCCATAGCCGTCCTTCGCGCCGGCGAGGTCGCGGTCACTGTCCCCACAGTGTTCGCAGTGGAAGTCCGCCCGCCGCCGCGCCCATGCGGCAGCAGTGGCCCAATCAAAGTGTCCGTAGTATTGCGTCATGTGGCCGCGGCAATATCGCTTGAGCTTCCCCTTCAGCTCCCCGCCGCACCAGAAACAGATGTGCTCGCCTTCAGCGTTGGCGACCTCATGCCCGGTGAGAACCTGATAGGTGCTGCCGTTTATCTTCACGGTGCCGAGGTCAAAGCGCTCAAGTTCGATCCCACTCTTGATGTCCAGTGCGTTCATAAACCCAGTCCTATTATGACCGTCTCCCCCGTTTCTCTACCAACGCTGCCCGCCTGTCCTCAAGTTCCTGGCGTCGGCGTCTGACTTCATCCTGGCGGACTTCTGTACGGCGCTGCTGACGTTCCCGGTGCCTCACCTTCTGCGCCTTGATATCGCCCTTGTCGATACGCGGCTTTCTGACGACGGGGGGAACGTACTCGCCGGTCTCAATATCCCGCTGCCTCAGGTCACGCAGCATCTTCCATATATCGGGGCGCCCTTTAACGCGACGGTCACGGTCTATCGTACCGTCCTTCTTCCTGCGCGGTCCCGACTTGTCGGCTACCCATCCGTTGGCACGGTAGAACTGGCGAACCGCTCTCAGGTACTCTCTGCGCGTCAGACCTTTCGCTCGTGCATCGGTGGCTAAAGCCGTCCTTTGGTTGATCGCCGCGACAATATACGGCGGATTCCCTGTACGCCTGATTACCTTGCCCAGTATCCGGCGCTCTTTAGGGCTGAACACTCCAGGCGCCCGTAGCCTGACACGCAATGACCCGACGCTATTGCCCTCTTGGAGGAGCTGGCGCCGGATCGTGTCAGACAACCCCACACCGAAGATGCCCTTGATGGATCTCTGGAGTTGCCGCTTGCTGACATACGGATCATCCTGGATGAACTTCTGCGCCTGGGCTATCCGCTGTCGCCTAGTCTCGCGGTCTACCATATCCCACTCCGCGTGTTCTCAAGGAGCATTCTACCACTATGATACTACTTCCAGAAACTTCTCTGCCACAACAGCGTAGTCCAGCGTCTTCCTGGCCCACACGTACCCAGCAAGCCCCATCGCCCTCCGCTTCCCGTCATCTTCCAGCAGTCCCGCAATCGCGTCGGCAAACCTGTTGGCCGTCAGGCGTCCGACTAGCACTCCAGTGATCCCGTTCGCCACAGTTTCGTCGTGCGGCGGGATACCGTAGGCCACAATCGGCTTCTTGAAGGCGTACGCCTCGGGGTTGAGGAATCCTTCCCAGCTGGACGCATTGACAACCATATCGCACAGATTGTAGTACCCCATCAGGTCGTCCTCGCTCACCAGCCCGGTGAACACGACCCGGTCTCCTAGACTCAGTTCCTCTGTCAGGTTTCGCAAGTACCTGGCGTACTTCGGGAAGGACTCCTTGCCCACTACCAGTAGCCTCGTACCTAGTCCCCTGTCCTTCAGCACTCTCATCGCCCGGATGAGCAGGTCAATGTTCTTGTGCGGGGACTGCCGGCCAGCGTACATCACGATACCGTCCTCATCGTCCAGTTCTGGGTGCCTCACCAGAAGATGTTCAGCGTTCACCCCCCACCGCAACCGGTCAAAGTTCAGTCCGTACAGGTTCATCTTTACCGGGGACACGCCCATTCCCTCGACCCACTTCCTGGTCACCTCGTTTGCCACGATCACCGTATCCGACTTCTGGATAGCGTACCGGTCAGCCCTGTTGAGCAGGAACAGGTACACCTTGTCTACCAGAGACGAATAGGCGGCATACGGCTGAATACCCCACTCAATGAACACCACCCAAGGTTTGACCTTATGCGGGAGCAGGGGAACCAGACTCATGGGATACAGCGAGGTCACCACAACGTCTACACAGTCCAGTATGTCCCGTATTTCCGCATTGGTGTGAGTGAACGCGGGCGCCAGCACGTTCCCTGCCAGGGGCACTCTGTCTGGCAACGGGAACTCCATGACACAGACATCGCAGTCTGGTTGTTCGTTCTTGTACGTGAGGATGGTGACCCGGTGGCCCATGCTCACCAACTGACGGGACAGGTCTAGGATGACCTGCTCTATCCCGCTCCCGGCTTGGAATACATGGTGCAGAAACGCGATCTTCATTGTTTGTCCCTCTCACAAAGTGCTGCTGTTCTTTTCCTTCTCCATTTCTTGATATCCAGGACTGCTTCCCATACAGACAACCCCAGCCAGATTACTCCTACAAAGCCGACAAGAATGAGCACTAAGTTCATTACACAGCACTCCGTATCCAACCACATACGTAGTCAACCTGTTCCTTGGTCAGGGTGGTTCCGTTCGGAAGGTACAACCCGCGCTGGCTCGCGTCTTCGGCAACGGGGTAGGACTCGCCGCGAAGTAGACCTAGACTGTGTAGGGCGGGCTGCTGGTTCATCGGCACGAAGAAGTTCCGTGTCTCGATTCCAGCAGCGGATAGCTTGACTACCAGTTCGTCCCGGCTGATCCCGAATCCCGGCTTGACCAGTATCCCAAACACCCAGTAGCTATTGATGGCCCACGGCTTCTCCACCGGCATCTGCAACCACGGCAGGTCGCCCAGTCCATCTAGGTACCACGTAGCGATCTGCCGCTTCTTGGCGACTAACTCGTCAATCCTGTCCATCTGGGCGCACCCCATTGCGGCCTGCATATTGGTCATCCGGTAGTTGAATCCCAGCCGGTTATGGGTGAACCGCTTCTCTGGGTCTGTGTCGTACCCCTTGAGTTTCCGTGCCGTATCGGCTAGTTCCTCGGAGTCGGTGACAATCATGCCACCTTCCCCGGTGGTAATCATCTTGTTGACGTAGAAGCTGTAGCAGGCAGCGTGGGGACGGCGGCTCGGAATACCCTTTGAGTATTGGTGCCTTGATCCAATAGCCTCTGCGGCGTCCTCTATGACGTACAGGCCGTACTCATTGGCAATGTAACGAATGACAGCGATGTTCACCGGATGACCGTAGATCGGCACCGGCATGATCGCCTTCGTTCGCTCCGTTATCTTCGCTGCAATCAGACCCGCATCCATGTTCCAGGTATCCGGCTCAATGTCCACCAGCACCGGGGTCGCACCAGCGTGGATAATCGCCGACACCGTCGCAATCATGGTGAACGCCGTGGTAATTACCTCATCCCCTTTGCCGATCCCCAGCGACTCCAGGGTCAGCAGCAACGCAGTCGCGCAGCTGGAGGTCGTAACGCCGTACTTGTACCCACAGTAGGCAGCAAAGCGTTCCTCGAACTCGTCCAGGTACTTCCCCTTGTACCCGGATATCCAGCCACTGGCGACCGCATCCCGGACGTTATCAATCTCCTTGAACCCCAAGAACGGCTCGCATACCGGGACAACCATCTTTGCCTCACCCATCACTCCCCTCCTGCGTCTTTGGTGTTAGTCATGGGGTGTCTCCTCCAGCACGTACTCGAATACGGAGGAACAGCGCCATTTATCGGCAAATGATGGGATACCCTTCTTGTACGTGTCCCAATAGCTAGTGTAGCCTCGTTCCTTCACCAGAAGCGGGGGGTTCTCTTGTTCGATGACTTCTAGCCGCTTGTAGAGAACCTTTAGGCGGGCCTCTTCGATTCCAATTACCTTCAGGGTAGCATCTATGGCGTACTGGTAATCATGGCAACCCATACAGAGGGCCCTCAGATTGTCGTCGCCATCAGAGCCGCCATCGGCCTTGTGCTTCTTGTGGTGGTTCTCTATCTTGTCCAAAGCGCCACAGCGGTCGCAGACCTTCACAGCCATCATCCCTCCTGTCTGGTGTCGTCTGGTGGGCTAGGGTTACGCTGTTGTTCATTCAATTCAGTTAGGAACGCAGCAAGCTCAGTCAGGCAAGCATTGTTGAAGATGGGCTGGTCGATAGCCTCGAATGTGTATTGACGCCACGGCCCGTACCACTCTATCACCCCCAACAGGGCATCGCTCTTGTTGTTGATGACATCCCAGCCGGTAGTTTTGGGCTTGCGTTCTACTAACCGGAAGGTCATATACTTTGTGCGCTTGTCATGCTGTTTATATTCTGTCGGTCTCATCCCTTCACCTTGACTCGCCTGAAGCCAGCCGTCCGAAGTATCCTGTCTCGCTCTAACACAATGCCAGCGCAGTGCTCGGGAATCTCGGGCCATGACTGGTCCTCTTCCAACTCCACCAGCTTCCCACTCTTGGCCTTCTCAATGAGTTCAGACAGAGGGACACCGGCTACTTTGAGGGCTAGGATGGCGGCGGTTCCTTCCCGGACTGCATTGCCTATAGCGATATATTGGTCGGTGCCTTCTAACACCGATGCCTTGCTGAGTGCCGCCCTGAAGTCATGGTTGAGTATGCGGTCAATGTCTTTGGCCATCTTCTCTCTCATGGTCTTGTCTGTCATTGGGGTGTCTCCTCTGCGCCTCTTAGTATCCACCAAGGTATGACTATCACCATAATCATCGAAGAGAATATGACTGCAAGTGCAACAAATGGCGACACTAACAGCCTTACCCACCACCGGTCTATCTTGGGCACACCCTTCATGATTCCTCCCCTGGCATCTTGCCTTCACGGAGGGTCTCAAGGTCTTCTGCTCGTATACCGAAAATGCTGTTACAGGGTGGTATCTTCTTCCCATCCACCCACTCAGCCACAGCCTTTAGGGTCTTGGCTTGTTGGGCCTCGATTACTCCTTGGAACATGGAGCGGTTCAAGTCACCGGTCGGACGAAGGGATATTACCCAATCCGCAACACCCGATTGCATACCATTATCTAGTTCTTCGTCTGTCAATAAGCTCATCTCATCCTCCCCGGTTCTTCATGGTCGATACAACATTGACATCATCTGGATAATTGACAGCGTCCCACGGGAACGTCTCGCCGTCCTTCCACCGCTTCCACCGTTGTAAATCAGCATCCACCATCAGCCCCACCAGTTCCGCGAACTTCACCTTGGGACTCCACCCCAGCAGCCTCTCTGCCCTGCTGGCGTCCCCACACAGGCACTTCACGTCGATGGGGCGCAGTAGTCCCTCATTCACCGATACGTAGTTCTTCTGGCTCAACAAGGCATACCCGAAGGCCACCTGACACAACTCCTCTACCGAATGGGTTTCCCCGGTGGCGATGACAAAGTCTCCCGGCTCGTCCTGTTGCAACATCAGCCACATGGACTCCACGTACTCAGGAGCATATCCCCAGTCCCGCTTGGCATCCATGTTCCCCAGTTCAAGAGTGTCCTGTAGTCCCAGCTTGATCCGGGCGACGGCATTGGTGACCTTGCGGGTGACAAACTCGAGGCCACGCGTCGGACCCTCGTGGTTGAACAGTATCCCGTTGGCGGCGAAGATGCCATAGCCCTCCCGGTAGACCCGCGTTGTCCAGTAGGCTGACAGTTTGGCGATGGCGTAGGGGCTGGACGGCTGGAACGGGGTGTCCTCATCCTGCGTCGTGTCCTCTACTCCATTTAGCCCGTACAGCTCACTGGTGGATGCCTGGTAGAACCGGACGGAGGGCTTGACCTGTCGAATCGCCTCCAGCATCCGGGTAACACCCAGCCCCGTTATCTCCCCCGACCCGATGGGCTGCTCGAACGACGCACCGACGAAACTCTGCGCCGCCAGGTTGTATACCTCGTCCGGATCGGACACGCGAATCGCCTCAACCAGCGAGGCCAAGTCTATCAGGTCTGCCGGTACCAGACTGACCTTTGACAGGATACCAAGATGCTGCAACCGCCAGAAGTTCGGGGTGGACAGGCGCCGGTATGTCCCGAAGACCTGATACCCCTTCCCAAGTAGTAGTTGTGCCAGGAATGCACCGTCCTGGCCGGTGATGCCGGTGATTAGCGCCCGCATACTCATCTACTTCTGGCCTCCATCTGTGCAATCAGGCTGTCTATCCGCTCGACCAACGACTGCATATCTTCGTGGTTGGACTTTACCATCTGCTGAATATCCTGATGGTTGGCTTCAATGCTAGCGTTTACAGCCTGCACTATAGATTCCCCTAACTGGTGATTGGATTCTATCAACCTGTCAATCTCGGTAGGGTCTCCCATAGTCGCCACATCATTAATTGTGCCTATGAATAACTGTGCTGAGACCAAGAGCAGTAGCACGATGGCAAGCCAGTGTGCCCCTTTCATCGTGTCACCTCCCAATTCGCCTGTATGTCTTGTCCTTGATCGCGTAAGCCATCTGCTTCGGGTGTTTCATCTTATCGAAGTCGGCCATCCGGTTCGCGCTGACCACTTCCCGATCCAACTCCGCAGCGGTCAGGGCATCCGTCCGCACGGCCATAGTACCGGGACCGAACGTGTCATAGTCCTTGGACAACAGGTTCCCTTCTCGCTCTGCCTCGGCGGTGAACGGTGTCCCTGGAAACGGCAGGGCACGGGAGAATCCACCCCAGAATGGCCGTATCCGCTTGTACAAGTCCCGGCTGGCCTGTATCGTCCCCCGTGTCTCACCAGGCAACCCGATGATGAAGAACGCCTCTGTCTTCAACCCGATGCTATGGGTCATCTTGAAAGCCCTCTCCACCTCGGCGACGGTTATGCCCTTGTGCATCCGGTCAAGCATATCCTGGTCACCATTCTCAACACCGTAGTAGATGAACCACACGCCGGCAGCTTTCAGGTGACGGAGCAGATCCATGTCCAGTATCTTCTCATTGACCCGCAGGGCGACGCGGAATACCAGCTTCTTGTGGAACCCCCGCTTGATGACCAAGTCCAGTAGCTCATTGGCCCATTCCCGGTTAGCGTTGAACGTGTCATCCCCGAAGTGAATCTCCCTGACACCCCAGTCCCGGTACAGCAGTTCCACCTCCTCCATGATGCCCTCAGGGCTACGCAGTCGGAGGGTGTTACCGTAGACGGACTTGGAGCAGAAGGAACACTGGTACGGGCATCCCCGGCTGGACATGACGAACATACAGGGGCGCTTTCCGACCGGGAACAGTCCTGAGTACCGCTTGAAGTCAATCAGGCTCTTGTCGGGTAGCGGTAGCGCGTCCAGTGCCTCCCCTGTGAGCAACGGTGGCGGGGCATTAGCCCCCAGAGTACCTCCCCTTCTGTGTCGATAGTGTACGCCCTTCACATTACGGAAGGGCACACCGCGGGCGATATCGGTCAGGGCCAGTTCACCTTCCCCGTATACTGCAACATCTATTCCGGGGAAGGCAAGGAGGAAGTCAAGGCCGAGTGCAGAAGGGTGGGAACCACCAGCGACGGTGATGATGTCAGTATTGTATCGCTTCACGCCCATCGACAATATCCCAGTCATCCGAGTCTGGTACGTTGACACGGTGAACCCGACGACGTCTGGTCGAAAGTCCCGCAGAATACCATAGAACCCTAGCTGATCCACCTTGTCGGCGACCATGTGGACAACCTTGACGTTGTGTCCCTGCTTTCGCAGCATCGTCCCCAGCAGCAGCAGGGCACCAGACGGGTACATCTCGTTGCCCATCGGGTAGTTCCGGGAGGGGCTGACCAGCAGGATGTTCTTCATCAGTCCAAACCCGGTAATGCACGAGTGACGTCATTTATGGATGGGTATCCCTGGCAGCAGCTGTTTTGCCTGATGCGCCGAACGTGTTTATCCAATTCACCGAATGGCTGCGTGTAGTCGCTGATTACTGGGTAGGCTCCGTCACAGTTCTGGAGGATAATGTCTCCCGTAGGGAACACGGCAAGTCGGGTCTGCTGGTCATGCCACCCGCACTTCTGTGTACAACTAACAGTACCTGCTGCACGACCCATCGGATGAATATCATCGTCACCTTTGACGGTCAACCACTCGTTTGATTCCGCCATGTTCTCAAGTAGCTTGCGATTCTGGTGTATCGTATGTTCAGGAGTCCCACTGACAATCACCCTTAGCGCATTCGTGCCGCACCAACGCAAGAAGTCGTGCGTTCGATCCCTGTCAGTTGACCATGCTCCGTTACTTATGGTGAACCTCGGCTTCTCTGGAGGTAGCAGGTCGATGAAACGCTGGTACAGTTCCGTGTTGATTGAAGGCTCGCCGCCATAGAAACCCACGGTGGGTATCATTGACCAGTCCCATGTAGCGACGTAGGCGGCGGTCTTAGCGTGGTTAAGCGTCGTCTGGTTGCTGGGTCCAGCAGCGTACATACAGAACCAGCACGATAAATCACACTCCAATGATGGCAATAGGCTGAAATCATACAGGTCTAACCTTTTCCCTACCTTCACTATCTCGACCATCTCTTAGTTCACCCTATCTCCCGATACACCGACTCAACCATATCCGTAATCCTCTGCCAGTCGTACCTCACCGCTTCCGCAGTGCAGTACTCCCCGAACCCCGGAAACTGCTCTAGGGCACGTCCTATCTTGTCCCGCAAAGGGAGCACATCCAACGGGGTCAGGTACCCCGTTACCCC
>SDBS01002439.1_pt1 | contig 18571 bp, 18 predicted proteins | sample 2277091 | NCBI WGS metagenome assembly SDBS01 (sample SAMN10404972, study PRJNA504765) | marine sediment metagenome | isolation source: marine sediment core GS10_PC15, 163 cmbsf | place: Arctic Ocean: Southern Knipovich Ridge | collected 2010 | reverse complement strand
AATTCACTCCGACTGGCCCAGGATCTGCTCGCCAAGAACAAAAAAGAAGTGGAAGTCGGGAAGCTGGCAGAAATAGAAATCCTCAACGCAGAAGCCGTTGTCGCCTCTCGAGAAGCGGATGTTCTTCAGGCTGAAGCCTTGATCAGAAAGAATGAAGACGGTCTTAAAAATATCCTCAACTTGCTGGAAGCCGAAGAAATCGAGCCGAAAAAAATTATCCCTTTGGACCGGCCGAGTTTCGAAAAACAGAGTATCTCTTTGACAGAGGCCATCCAAACGGCCCTGTCTAACCGGCCTGATCTCATGGTGAGCAGAAGGACAATTAAAACCAGGGAACTCAATTTGAGTGGGGCCAAAAACCAACTGCTTCCCGGTCTCGATCTTCAATTTTCATACTGGAGCCCCGGGATATCGGGCGATAGGCTCCTCTATTTGGAAAACAATCCATTCCTTGGTGTCGTGATCGGAACAGAAGAGAAAAGTGCCTGGAATTCTCTTGGGGATGCCTTCAAACTCAAGCACAGCAACTGGTCAGTCTATCTGACTCTCTCTGTCCCCATCAGTGATTTCTTAACCAAAGCCAATTTTATTACGGCACAGATGGAACTCGAGCAAAGCCATCTCGAACTCCAAAACAGAGAAAAACAGGTCTTGCTGGATGTCCGGAATGCCGTTCGGGATATTGAATCCCTGGCTAAAAGATACGCAGCCCTCAAAATCGCGAGCCGATATGCCGTGAAGAGATTGGAGGCCGAAGAGAAAAAATTAAGTGTGGGTCTTTCGACCAACTACTTTGTCCTTCAGTACCAGGAAGAACTGGCCAATACTAAGTCTCAAGAGATCAAAACGCTGGTGGATTACAATCTTGCACAGGCGAGGTTGGAAAATGTCCTCGGAACAAGCCTGGACATGCGAAATATCAAAATTGAGCAATTTCACTAACTTGACCCTTTAATATTTCTTATAATAAGATGACGTCAATGGATATCTCTGTTGTCATCATCACCTTCAACGAGCAGGACAGACTTGAACCAACTCTGAAAGGTGTGGCAGATATTGCTTCTGAGATTATCGTTGTTGATTCCTACAGCACCGATGACACAATTAAAATTGCAAAAAAATATACAAAAAATGTTTTTCAGCGAAAATGGACAAATTATTCCGATCAGAAAAATTTCGCCAACAGCAAAGCGTCTTTTCCCTGGATCCTCTCCCTGGATGCTGACGAGAGACTTTCACCGGAGCTCCATGAAGAACTCCTTCAATTAAAGGACAAAGAGCCGGAGTCAACCGGATTCTCCATGCCCAGGCAGGTCTTTTACCTTGGAAGATGGATAAAACACACCGTCTGGTACCCGGATAGAAAACTGCGCCTCTTCCAAAAAGACAAAGCCTTTTGGGAGGGAGAATTTATTCACGAGAGGTTGGTTATAGAGGGAGAAGTCAAGAAATTAAAGGGGGCTCTTCTGCATTTTACCTACCGCAACATCCATGATCATCTAGGCCAAATCAATGCCTTTTCCGATCTTGCTGCACAAAAACTCTATGTAAAGCAAAAAAAGTGTGGATGGGCCAGGCTTGTTCTGCTCCCCATTATTGGATTCATCAAGTCCTATTATTTAAAAGCTGGTATTCTGGATGGATTTGCCGGATTTGTCGTGTCTGTTCTTCATGGGTATTCCATATTTCTCCGTTATGCTAAGTTGAGAGAAATTTGGAAAAAAGGAGAAAAGATTGAAGCTTTTCCAAGTTGATGCGGGTAAGGAGTGGAGGGGAGGCCAAAGGCAATCGCTCTTATTGGCCAAGGAAATCCAAAAAAAGGGCTATCCTTTAGAATTTGTGGTGCAACCGAACAGCCCTTTACATGAAAAAGCTCTTGAGGCCAATCTGCATGTCTCCTCTATTAAAATACGAAATGAATTTGACCTGACGGCCGCCTTCCGTTTGGCCAAGGTGATGAAGAGGAAAAATTGTGTATTGGTCCATTTTCATGATGCACACTCCCTGGCTGCCGGTTCTTATGCGGCTTCCTTAGCCAAAGTTCCTATAAGAGTCATCTCAAGACGGGTGGATTTCGCACTGAGCAAAAATCCCCTTTCGCAGAGAAAATACAAAAAGGGCATCGATTCGATCATTGCCGTCTCTTTGGGAGTAAAAAAGGTGCTCACTGCAAATGGTATCGACTCTCAAGTGATCGATGTCGTTCCGGATGGGATCGATTTTTTGCCCCCGGAAGACATAAAGAAATCGGATTATCTTCGAAAGGAATTTTCTTTGGCTCCTGATGATTACCTTGTCGGGATTGTAGCTCACCTGGCCGATCACAAGGGCCATAAATATTTAATCGATGCGACAAAAATACTCAAAGATAAAGCGCCTAAGATAAAAATTATCATCGTGGGACAGGGCCCGCTCTTGATGGAGTTAACCAAGCAGGCAAAGGAAATCCATGTTGAAGATATGGTTTTTTTTCTGGGATTTCGAGAGGATGTCCCAAAAATATTGGCCTCATTAGACCTCTTCGTGCTTTCTTCGTATCTTGAGGGAATGGGGAGCAGCATCATGGACGCAATGGCCCACAAGCTTCCGGTCATCGCAACAAATGTCGGGGGAATTCCAGAAGTCGTCATCGATGGAAAGACCGGCCTTCTTGTACCTCCACGGCGTCCCGCAGCATTGGCCGAGGCTATCCTTAAGCTTTACCGGGATTCTTCCCTAGCCACACAATTTGGACAGATGGGGTGTGAGGTCGTAAATCAAAAATTTTCCGCAGAATCTATGGCCAATAAAATCCTGGAAATTTACGAAAGATTGGCGAAATGCAAAGGTGTCAATTTTCCGCAGCCGACCACATAAGAATGAAGATCGACAGAATTGAACTCTCACTCCTTGAACTCCCCTATGTCCATTATTTTGAAACAAGTCTTGGAAGGGAGGAAAGCCGGACATTTATCCTCGTCAGAGTGTATTCCGAAGGCCTGTGCGGGTATGGAGAGGTCGTTGCCGATAGAACTCCTTATTACAGCTATGAGACTACGTCTACGGCCTGGATGATTCTCAAAGAGTATCTTGTTCCTCTTGTCCTTGATTTGTCTGTGACCGATCCTCAGAATTTTTACAATCGAGTGCAGAAATACAAGGGGCATCCCATGGCCAAAGCCGGGATGGAACTTGCGCTGTGGGATCTCTTGGCGAAGCAGAAAAATCAGCCTCTTTGGAAGATATATAAGGGAGAGAGGAAGAACATCCCTTCAGGAGTCAGTGTGGGAATACAGGACACGGTTGACGAACTGCTGGGCAGGATTGGGGCTTTTTTACAGGAAGGGTATCTGAGAATAAAAATCAAGATCAAACCGGGCTGGGATGTGGATGTCTGCCGGGCCATAAGGAAGTGTTTTCCGAATATCCTCCTTCAGGCTGATGCCAATGGAGCGTATTCGCTTAAGGATAGGGATTTGTTAAAGGAACTCGATGAATTTGATCTTTTGATGCTTGAACAGCCCTTCCCTGCGTACGATCTCTGGGATCACAGCCGGCTGCAGTCGGAAATGAAGACGGCGATTTGTCTGGATGAAAGCGCGGTCTCTGTAGAAACAGTTCGTAAAGCCCTGGAAATGGGGAGCTGCCGGATTATTAACATCAAGGTTGGACGTGTCGGCGGAATTATTGAGGCGCGGAAGATTCATGATTTTTGTGAAAATAGGACTATCCCTGTATGGTGTGGAGGGATGCTGGAATCAGGGATTGGCCGCGCACACAACCTCCACCTGGCCACCCTCTCCAACTTTAAATTTCCGAACGACCTCTCCGCGAGCAAACGGTACTATTCTCAAGACTTGATCGAGCCTCAGATAGATATTACACAGGACGGAACAATCAGCGTGCCCGAAGGTGCCGGTATTGGTGTTTTTCCCCAGGAGGACAGGATCAAACGTGCCACCCTCCAACACGAAATATTTAAATAAAATGGGGCCTGGCTTTGATTATGTGAATTATTTGAAAAATAATTCACATAATCAAAGCCAGGCCCCAAAAAACTATTTTGCTTTTCTGATCAGGATGTCTCCGCGCATGGTTTTGAGTGACGAATTCGGGTCCGCCGCCGTTAATGGCACCGAAGTGATATTTGTCGAAGGCAATCCTGAACCGTCCTTCATCTCCTTCAGGCTTTGCTTCCACTTTTTGCGGCACACGGCTCATTTCGATCTCAAAATCACTGTAGATCTCTCCGAAGTCTGTCTTCATCTTGAGATTGGCCTTTGTGCTGGCAGGAAGAGTTATATCGATGTCCCCGTTCATCGTGGTGAAGGACATGGGTGTGTCCGGATTGATTTCCGTAAAAGTTACTTCAATACTGCCGTTCATGGAATTGGCCAAGACTGTGCCGGACACAGACATAAGATTTATAGAGCCGTTCATGTTGCTGACCTCGATTTCACCCTTCACATTTTCGACTTCGATTTCTCCTCCCATCATAGAAGATAGATCCAGAGATGTGGAGAACGGAACTTGAATCACAAGATCAACGGAGTTCCTCATAGTTCTAGTTCGGATTTCCATCTTGTTGTTGTCCTCTTCGACTGACAGTCCTGTGCTTCCGGGAAGGGCGAGCTTCTTTAAACCTGCGGTTTTTTCGCTCTTGTCTTTTTTTTGAACGGATCCAAACATATCTTCAATTTGATCTGCTACTGCCTCTCCAAAAGCATAAGTTCCGAGCTTGGATTCGCGCAGTGTCGCCTCGATGACGACCTCACTGCCGTTATACCCTTTAATCGTAATGCTGCCTCTTTGGACGTGAACTTCGATAAAGCCCGGTTTTCCCGGATTACTGAAAGGAACTGTGACTCGATCCGAGCCCAATTCCTGAGTGAAGCATAAAATTCCTGCAAAGAGCAGAACTGCCGCCACTGTTAAAATTTTTGTATATCTTTTCATTGTATCCTCCTATTGGATTATTTAAATTTTTCGATGAGAATATCACCGGTCATCGTATCCATTTTGATTTCAGGACCGCCTTTCCCGATGCGAAGACCCGTTGTATTGCTGCTTTTGTACACGAATTTCCCTCCTTTACGGGATGCCTGTGCGGGCTTGGAGGGCAGGTAGGACACGGGAAAATCAGAGAAGGCATCGCCCGTGAATGTTTTAAGCCAAAAATCGGCCGAAAGATTGGGTTGAAAATTGATTTTTACATCACCGTTAAGAGTCTTAAAAGAACAGTCTGAGCTTGGATTTTTCGTGAAAGAGACTTCGACTTTTCCGTTGACAGTGTGGGCGTTCCCGGATCCTGAGATGTCTGTCATTTCGATCCGTCCATTCACGTTATTAATCTCGAAATTGCCCTCAATATTTTTGACCGAAATGTTTCCCTTTGTGACTGTCTTGAGGGTTAAGCTGGTTTGGTAAGGAACCAAAAGAGTAAAATCGTAGTGAACGGCATATCCAGGATTTCGCCACCCTTGCTTTTTCCTCTTCTCTTTGGGGCATCGGAAAGGGCCATTGACATAGAGATCAATGGTGTTGCCGTCCTCTCTAATATCGAGGCTCACTTCTTCTTTGGCTTTTTTTAACCTGTCGTTTGTGCGGGCTTTTATAGTTTTGTGGACACGGAGCCGAACATCTTTGGATGATGTCCCCTCAACATGGATATATCCAAAAATGTTGTCCACAAAAATCTCTTTTGACTTGGAGGGATCCTGAAATTTCAGAGTTTTTTGGATGTCCTCGCTTTCTTCCACTTTATATTCTGCCGCTGCGATTTGGCCTACAGCTATAATCAAACTCAATAAGATAAAAATGGTTTTTTTCATGACTATCTTTCTATATGCCTATTTTTTGCAGGCCCAACTCCGCATGCTGTTTGACATCAGGATGCAGCGTTTTGATCTGTATGAGATTTTTTAAGGACTCAATGGCACGCCGCTCACGGACATTGACGATAAGATCGATGAGAGCCACCTGAACGAGAGGTGAATCCTGGGTTGACAGTGTTTGGGTTATGCCTTCTTTGACCTGAGGGAAATCGTAGAAAAGGTAGAGCGCATCCACTGCGGCCAGCCGGACATTAACATTGGAATCCGTGTTTAATGTGTTTATCAGGGCTTCGATGAGACCGGAATCGGGCTTTTTCGTATTCACACTGAGATTGACTCCCCGGAGGCGCTCACTGGCGGATGACTGATCGAGGAGAGGGACGGCGAGTGTTTGCCTCATGCTCTGCACTTCCAGGCGGAGATCGCTGATTTCAGCGGGCCGTCCTCGGCTTCCGGTGATAAAATATCCTGCTGTCAGTCCCACAAAGATGAAAAGAAGGGAAAAAGAAATTTGAAAGGCGGGCCGTCCTGTCCAAACGGGTTTAAACCAGTTTTTGAGCTGCTCAAGAAGACGTGTTTTTGGCTTTTCTTCACCGAGATCATTTTTGTAGTCTTCTAGCATCGAATAAAACCGTGTGCGCATGCTGGCACCGGGCTGCACTTCGGGTAGAACACCAAGCTTTGTCCAAATCGCGCTCAAACTCTCCAGTTCTTCCCTGCAGGAAGGACAGGCTGTGATATGGATTTGCATCTGTTTCTTCTCTTCTTGGCTCAAGTCTCCAATGAGATAGTCGGGGAACTTTTCTTTTATGTCTTGGCATGTCATGAGACCGCACCTCCGGAAAGTTCGAAATATATTTTACCCAAATCCTTGATGGCCCGGTGAACGTGGGCCTTAACTGTGCCAATTTGGCACCCGAGGAGTTCGGCAATTTCTTTGTATTTAAGATGTTGGTACCTGCTGAGGATCAACACTTCCGCTTCTTTAAAGGGAGTTTTGCAAGGGCTTCCCGCATCAACTTTGCATCCTGCCCTGTTCCAGCTTTTCATCAGGAGAAAGTTCTGTGCAAAGAGATTCATTCCACTGTTTATCGAGTGGAAGCTCTTCTTTCTTTTTTCTCAGATAATCAACATGAGTGTTGCGGGCAATCTGGTACATCCATGTCGTAAATTTGCTTTGTCCTTTGTATGTGTGACGGTAGTTGAGGATGCGGTAAAAAACGTCCTGGACGAGGTCTTCGCTGATACTGCTGGTGCCGGTCAGACGCAGAAAGAAGTTAAAAAGCGGTACATGGTGCCGCTCGAAAAGCACGGCGAGTCTTTCGACTTTGCCGTCTCTCACGTCTTCCATCATTTGAACATCGGTCATTGCAGATACCATTCATCTCCAGAAAATTGTGTTATTTCGAATGTATAGACTTGTTTTCTAATAAAAGGTTACATCAAGTTCACATTTTTTCAAATTTTTGATATAACATGGATAACTGAAGAATGGAGATTTTATGACCCCTTTGACCTATAAAAAAGCCGGAGTCGATATAGATGAGGCCGAGTCTTTTATCAAAAAAATCAAGCCCCTCCTTAAAAAAACGGAACGGCTTGAAGTTCTCGGCCGCATAGGCGGATTTGGCGGCCTTTTTAAACCCCGTCTCAAAGAACTCCAAAAACCCGTACTGGTTTCGGCCACGGATGGCGTGGGGACCAAACTGCTTCTGGCGGACCTCCTCGAAAAATATGACACCATTGGTATGGACCTTGTGGCCATGTGTGTGGATGATGTCGTTGTCGTCGGTGCCGAGCCGCTTTTTTTCCTTGATTATATTGCCTGCGGAAAACTCGACAGCGAAAAACTCTACACATTGATGAAGGGCATCACAAAGGGGTGCAGGGAGGCCGGATGTGCACTGATTGGAGGAGAAACGGCTGAACTTCCGGGGATGTACACAAAAGATAAACTGGATTTAGCCGGTTTTTGTGTAGGAATGGTCAGTCAGGAAAAAATGATCGATGGTTCAAACTGCCGTCCGGGAGATCAAATTGTCGGACTTGCATCCAGCGGCTGTCACAGCAACGGCTATGCTCTTATCCGCAAGATATTCAGCAAAGATGAGCTTAAAGGAAAATTGGGCCTGGAACTGCTGAAGCCAACCCGGATTTATGCGCGAAACATCCTCCATCTCATCAAAAAAGTGCCTGTCAAAGCCATGGCCCATATCACTGGTGGAGGTTTTTACGACAACATTCCTCGTTCCCTTCCAGAGGGTTTGTCGGCAGAAATTAAAATGGACACATGGCCCATCCTTCCCCTATTCCACAAGATTCAAAAAAAAGGTTCAGTCGAAGATTCGGAAATGTACCGCACATTCAATATGAGTGTGGGCATGACACTCATTGTGAGTCCAGAAGCAGCGGCAAAATCCATCCGGATTCTGGATAAACTCGGCCAAAAAGCTTGGATCATTGGAGAGGTGGTCAGGGGAAACTTAGGCGTAAAAATTCTGGATTAGATATGTTCTAACCCATCTTTCCTTTAGGACTAGGACAATGAAAAAACCAATATTTATTCTTGTGGTTTGTGTTATGTACGTGGCTCTCTTTTCCCAGCGGTGACCGAGGAAAGTGTTGTCATAAATGTAGAGGTTCCGGTGAGGGTTTTTGAAGGCGATACTTTTGTGGACAGCCTGACAATCGATGAAGGACAAAAACTATCACCTTGCTCACCGTGTAGGCGACTACGCCAACTAACCTGAATTATTCATAAAAACTGTCGGCACCTTCATTTATCTTTAATGATATCGACTTGAGAAACTTCCCCTAAATGTGTATCCTTATAAGTTCAAGAAAATGAAGCAGTTCGACTTAAAAAAACTGAACATGCAGTTCAGATACGCTTCTTGTGAAGAAGTCCTCCAGTGGGTGATTTCCAATCTTTACCCCGATGTGGCCATGACGACTTCCTTCCAATCGTCAGGGATGGTTTTGATCAGTATCCTAAGAAAGATACAGCCGGATTTCCCTGTCTATTTTATCGATACCGGATATCATTTTCCAGAAACCCTCGAATTCAGAGACAGATTGATCCAGGAATGGAACCTGAATGTTCTTACAATCACAGCCGATGAGGAAAAATATATATTAAAGCAGGATCAGGGTGATTTTGACAAAGAACACCTCGATATCTGCTGCCAGTTGAACAAGGTCGAACCTCTCAATCGGCTAAAAAAACGGCTGTGCGTTTCTGCGTGGCTTTCGGCGCTGCGCAGAGATCAAAATCCGAACAGGGCCGATCTCAATATGTTTATGATGGATAAAGCGGGGTACATCCGTATCCATCCTCTCATACATTGGGACAATCAGAAGTTGTGGCAGTATATTTACTCACAAAATTTACCGTTTCATCCCCTCTACGACCAAGGTTACGCATCCATTGGGTGTTTTCCGCCCTCCTGCACGACAAGATCCGTCTCCGGCGGAAGTGAGAGGAGTGGGCGTTGGGTCAATTCAGAGAAGACGGAATGCGGTCTTCAGCTGGATCTGGTCGAGGAGGAAGAGGATGCCTGGGTTCGTCAGCTTGAATCCAAGGAGAAGAAAAAATGAGCAAAAAGGATTGGAAATACCATCTTCAATGTCTCCGCTGCGGGCAAGAGATTGAGTCATTTAAAATATGGTTTGACTATGGGCAGAGGTGTCCCGCGTGTGGAAACAATCGAGCCGATGTCAAATATGCCGACAATTTGGCCAATATTGAGGATTTTCTGCATGATAAATCTGTGTCAGATTCAGGCCTTTGGAGATATTTTGATTATCTGCCTCTCAACAGCCGTGACAATATTGTCAGCTGTGGCGAAGGTCTTGTTCCCATCGACAGGTGGCGGTTTTTGGAAAAATTTGCGCACAACAAGTTTGGACTCGATATAAAAGTTTATGCTCACAGGCATGACAACAATTATGCCACCGGCACATTTAAAGACCTGGCCGGCTCTATGATAGCTAGTGTGCTCAAGGAAAGTGAGATCCCCACTTATGCTGCTGCGTCCACAGGAAACATAGGTGTGGCCTATTCGAGATATCTCTCGGCGGCGGGGATCTCCCTTTATACGTTCCTTCCCCATAACTCATCTCTTGCCCAGGAGGCAGAAATCGGGTGTTTTGGACAAAAGGTTTTTAGAGTCAGTGGGGACTACCACACGGCCAAAGAGCTGGCCATGGAATTTTCTAAGAAACATGGAATTTTGCTTGCGGCCGACAACTACGATCCCATGAGGATTGAAGCTAAAAAAACGATGGTTTACGAGTGGTTGAGATTGATGCTCGATTTCCCCACCGTATATATCCAGGCGCTCAGCGGAGGCACGGGACCCCTTGGTATTGCCAAAGCGTGTCAAGAGTTGAGTGGGATGGGTTATTTTGAAAAAATGCCGCGGTTCATCCTAACCCAAACGGATAAATGTTCTCCTATGGCCGATGCTTGGGCTGACGCTAAAAAAAACGGATTTCCCGAAGGCTGGGAGAAAACCTATCCGATCTATCACAATCCTGAAACCATCATTCCGACGCTTGCGACAGGTTACCCCATCACATATCCGGTGATCAGTCAGCTCGTCCATGAAAGTGGTGGAGAGATCAATTCTTTTCCCGAAGTGGAGACCATAGCCATCACCCGGCTTGTGGCCTATGAATCGGCCGTAAGGATAGGTCCTGCCGCAGCGATAGCCGTAGGGGGATTTATCAGATCTCTGACAGATGGTCTTTTAAGCGGAGGAGATAGTGTGCTGATTAATATTGGGGAAGGAATACGCAGAGCTCCTGGTTTTATGTCGCGGTTGATCTACTCGACGACAAAGGTCGACACCTTGGATGACTGTATTTTAATGGACAGAGAGAAGTACAGAGAGCAGTTGTGGGATGATATTTTAGAGTGAAATATAAGGTTTAGTGGCAGGTCGGGCAGCCGATCGGTTGGCAGGCGCCTGTTGCACAAGCGGGCTCTTCGGTTTTCGTGTGGACACTGAAGGTTGTAAGAGTTTTTTTGACTTTCTTGCTGCTGCATTTTGGGCATTTAAGTTCGGTTTTCTCAGAAGTGACTCCAACGAGTTTATCAAATTTTTCTTCACAATCACTGCATTTATAAGAGTAAATAGGCATTCTTGACTCCTTAATTTCTTTCTTCTGCGTTGACAGCCAGAAAGGCATTGTTTAAAATATATTATAGATCAAACAGAGAAAAAATGCACAAAATAAATTCCCCACTTCAACTCCCCTCGAATCACTTGATAGAGAGAACTTTTCTTTTTCTTTGCCCTCTCCTTTTTCTCCTGGCTCTCTTCTTTCCTCCTCTTCTGCTGCTTGTCCCCTTGATCTTGTCTGTCCGTTTAGTTGTTTTTGCACCGGTTCCATGTGTTTCCCGGCCGCGCAAGCAGAAATTCATCCCTTCATTATTGAGCGCACGGGGCCCTCCTTTTTAGACTTTGTGGTCATCAATCTTCTAGGAAATTGAGAAACTCAACGAAGTTAGTCTAAAAAGAAGGAAATAATGATAAAAAGAAAAAACAGCAGCATTTCAAATTCATTCCATAAACTGGTCGGCAGTCCGGTCGAGTATGATCTCCGTGTTTACGAAAGTACTTTATCTGAGATCAATGCACTCGATCTGACAAAAGCCACTAATGAAAAGATAAAAAAGCAGTCCTCCGATCTAAGCCGCCGGGCTAAAAACGGAGATCCTCTGGATGAGCTATTGGTTGAAGCCTACTCACTCGTCAGGGAGACATCCAGGCGGACAATCGGCTTAAGGCCATTTGATGTCCAGATTCTTGCCGGGATCGCCCTCCACCAAGGCAAGCTTGTCGAAATGCCTACAGGGGAAGGGAAAACTCTTGCGGCCGTATTCCCTGTCTATCTCAATGCAATAGCAGGTCAAGGGGTCCATGTTTTGACGTTTAATGATTATTTGGCCCGCCGCGATGCCGAATGGATGGGACCCATATACAAATTTTTAGGGCTGAGTGTAGGACATGTCCAGGATGGAATGAAGACCGCTGACCGCCAGAAGGCGTATGCTTGCGACGTTACATATGCGACAGCCAAAGAAGCGGGTTTTGATTTTTTACGTGACCATCTGTGCTATGAAAAAGAGAATCTTGTACATCGGAGCTTTCATTTTGCTCTGGTCGATGAGGCAGATTCTACTCTCATCGATGAAGCCCGTGTTCCTCTGGTCATTGCAGGAAGTGTCGGGGAATCTCTGGAAGATCCCGGACACCTGGCTGAGATGGTCAAAAGCCTAAAACCGGGTATCGACTTCGAAACAGACGAGGGGAAGCGCAATATCTTTCTCAATGATATAGGACTTAAACATTTCGAAAATGTTTTGAACTGCGGCAACCTGCACGATCCAGATAATCTGGACCTTTTGACAAGGATCAATCTAGCGCTCCATACCGAATTTCTTATCCACCGCGATGTTGATTACATCGTACGGAACGGAAAAATTGAAGTTGTCGATGAGTTTACCGGGCGGGTAGTTGAAGACAGGCACTGGCCGGATGGTCTTCAGGCTGCCTTAGAAACCAAAGAAAAACTCCGGCGGGGAGCCAGTGGAACTCTCCTGGGGCAAATCACTCTTCAGCATTTTTTGGGCCTCTATCCAAAGATTTGCGGGATGACGGCGACGGCCCAGTCTGCCGCAGAGGAGCTCTTTACATTCTACAGTTTAAAAACAGTTGTTATCCCCCCCAACAAACCAAACATCCGGAAGGATTTTCCCGACGAGGTTTTCACTCACAAAGATGCCAAAACAAAGGCCTTGATTACCGAGATCAGGAAATGCCATGCAAAGGAACGACCCATTCTTGTGGGCACGGCGAGTGTTGAGGAATCTGAGGGGCTTGCCGCAGAACTCGAACAGGCGGGTATTGACTGCCAGGTCCTCAATGCTAAAAACGATGAATTGGAAGCAGGGATAATAGCCCAAGCGGGTGCTCCTGGTGCGGTCACCATATCGACCAACATGGCCGGCCGTGGGACGGATATTAAACTGGGCGGCGATTCTGAGCAGGAGAGGGAAAAAGTCGTGGCGCTTGGAGGGCTCTATGTTATCGGGACAAACAGACATGAAAGCTTAAGGATAGACATCCAGCTGCGCGGCCGTGCCGGACGCCAGGGAGATCCCGGTTCGTCACGATTTTTTGTCAGCCTTGAAGACAATTTAATGGAGAAATATAGATTAAAAAACCTCTTTCCACAAAAAATCCGGGACCTTAAGCAAAATGATCCCCTTTCCAATCCTTTAATCAATCGTGAGGTCGCCCGCAGCCAGAGAGTTATAGAAGGTCAGAATTTTGATGTCCGGAAGACTCTGTGGAAATATTCTTCATTGGTCGAGGAAGAGCGAAAGCTGATTCAACGCCAACGGCAGGAGTTTCTAAATGATGAGGTGCCGTTTAACCTTCTTTTGGAAAAATCCGGAAAACACTATTCAGAGATTCGTGCTATTCTTGGACAGGAAGATCTGGATAAGCTGGAAAAGCAGCTAACTCTCCTTCAGATCGACCGGTTCTGGGCCGACCACCTGGCGATGATTACAGATGTGCGTGAATCTATTCATCTGGTCAATGTCAGCGGCGAATCTCCGATCAATGAATTCCACAAAATATTGACAGATGCCTTCAGAGAGCGAGAGCAGAAGATAAACCGGGAGATCGTCAAATCATTTGAACTCTTGAAGATTACTGAAGATGGGGTAGACTTGGACAGCGATGAGCTCAAAGGGCCTTCATCGACCTGGACATACCTCATCAGCGACAGCCAATTTGGTGCCTGGATGGAACTGCTCAAGGGAGGGAATGTCGGGTTTGTCGCTGGTGCTGCAGCCTGGTACGGCCCCATATTTATCCTCTGGGGGCTTATCCACCGCCTCACGAAGAGAAAGAAAAAAGAAGAAGCCTAACTTAAACTATTCTATTTCTGTGAATCTATCAAGTCGGGAGGAGAAATACCGTTCACGAAGTTTTTTGGCTGCCGCTTGCCGTTCGGAAGAGGACATTTGGATATGCTGCATGATGTCATACTCTTCCGCCGCTTTAAAGTTAGAAACTGATCGAAATGCCACCGCCTCCGCTTCCGAAGCGGGGATTGACCACTTTGCTGTAAATAGAGCCGAATGTGAAGCTCAATCCCACAGAAAAACCGTAGTTGTACATGGTCTCAAGTTCAGTTCGCCGCAGGAGGATTTCATCGAGAGTTGACCCCCCTCTGGGAAGAGAGAGTTGGTCATGGATGATGGAATAACTGGCATCGATATTGAAATTAAGCCCTCGGATGAGCCTGAGAGAAAGATCTGCATTCATTCTTAAACGGTTTTTCGAAAAGTCATGGAAGAAATGGGATCCTGTTAGAGAAACATTGAGGTTTCCCCATTTTTGCTTGATTTCCAAGCTGGCGGTTAGAGCTTGTCCCCACAAATTTTCAGATGTTTTTTCATAGATCGTCTCTTCCAGGTATTTAACGGCATAAAAACCCAGCCTGTACAAAAACCGGAATTCCCGCTTGGTGAATTCAGAATAGGGAAACAGATTGAATTCAATAGCCGGAGAAGTGTTAATCGAATACTTAGTGTTGCCATATGTGGAAGAGTTCGCGGCAAAATATGCGCCCACCGACCAGTGATCGCTGATGCTTTTGACGACAAGGCCATCAAAACCCTGGCTGTTGGACACGCTTTCTATGATCTCATCGTCGAAAGTGAACGTGCTTTTGTTGTATGAGGCACGAAGAGACATCCGGATTTTTAATTCTTCAGTGACCCTGTTGACTGAAATATTTCCAAAGAAATCTCCACTTTTCATGAGAGACTGGCCGTTCATAAAAGAATTGATTCCCATATTGAATACCCAAAAATTCCATTTGTCTTTAACCGCCGTGGATTTAACGGTGTCCAATAATCGAATGGAAATCTCTTTGGAAATAGGAGTTTTTCCCACATAGCGCATCAGCCCTAACTTGAGAGTATCTGCCAGACCTTTTTGTGTCTCTTCTTCTGTTGTCGCAAGATATTTAAGGGTGTCATCATCGCCCTGGAATTCCTTCTGACCCTTAAAGGAAAAAGTATACTGCGTGCCTCCGGATTCTGTTTCCTGTGCGGTGATGAGGACCAGAACCTGGGCTTCACTAATATCCTGAACATGGTTAACAAACTTAATTTCTTTTTGGAGAAAGCTGATGTCATAGACAAGACAGTCTATAAATACACTCGGCGCATTGTCCTTGAACACCTCTGAATTTGATTGTCCCGTCTGTGCGAATGTGTTGGGAACTAACATGAGAAGAGAACAGAGTATTATGCTAAATGTTCCGAGTTCTTTTCGTCCTGAATTCCTGATACCTGCTTTATTATCCATGGTTACGTCCTTATATCCTTTAATTGATAATGATGGAGATGCCGCCACTCCCGCTTGAACCGAAACGAGGGTTGACGACATTGGTGAAGATGGAGCCAAAAGTGAAGCTTATCCCAACTATGAAAAAATAACTGTAACTTGTTTCGAGTTGAGTTAACTTTAAAAGAACATCCTCCAGTGATGCCTCTCCTTTTGGTAGTGACAATTGGTCACGTATTCTTGCCCCACTTCCTATGGCAAAGAAACTCAATCCTTTAATAATGCGGATGTTAAGAATAGAGAAAATGTTGAATCGGTTTTTGCTGAAGTCATGAAAATAATTTGAACCTGAAAGTGTTGTGCTGATGCTTCCCCATTTTTCCTTGATATCGAAGGTGGCAGAGAGAGACTGGTTCCACAGATTATCAGATGTTTTATCATATATGGTTTCTTCTCTGTAGTTGTTGGATTTGAATCCAAACCTGTAGAGAAAACGGAACTGCCTTCGTGTGGATTCAGAGTAAGGATAGAGGTTGAATTCAATAGCAGGAGCGGCATTGATTGAATATTTAATATTTTCATAGGTCGATGAATCGGCTCTGATGAAAGCGCCTACAGACCAATGATCACTAATGCTTTTAACAAAGAGGCCGTTAAAATTCATTCTTTTTTGAATGCTTTCAATCGTTTCATCTTCGTATATGAAGTCATTCTTGCTGTGACTTGCGGACACCGACATACTGATTTTAAAGTCTTCGGTGATACGACTGGCAGAGAAAGATCCGCTCAAGGAAGTGCTTTTGTAGCTTTTTTGGCCGCTAAATCGCGTATTTCCGCCGACGCTGAAAATCCAGCTGTTCCATTTGTCTTCTATGGCTTTCTGTTCAGCTTTCTCACTGTAGGACACTCTTATCCGGCTGGCGATAGGCGTTTTGGCGGCATAGCTTGCCAACCCGATTTTTATTGCATTGGTCAATCCCTCTCTGATTTCATTCTGTGTGTCTGTCTGTTCTGAGAAGTATTTCTGGGTGTCGTCTAGGCCTTCAAAATCGAGCTGGCCGATGAAGGAAATCGTGTATTCCCTCCCGCCGCTTCCGGTTCTCAACGTCGTGATGAGAACATGCACCTGAGCTTCTTTGCGGTCACGTACATAATTGACAAATGTGATTTCGGTGCGGATGTAGTCGATATCACACATTCCGCAGTCGAGAAAAATCTTAGGGGCTTCTTTTTTCAGCTCCTCGATATCTGTTTGTTCAGTCTGGGAAAAAGCGAAGGGGATGCCGATAAAATTCACAGCAATCAAACTTAAACAAAAGATGATTTTCCATCTATTCATATAAAAACTCCTAAAATAATAACGCATCAGAGGAGATAAGTGTTGAACCTTAGATATGTTATACGTCTACTTGGGGGAAATGGTTACATTTATTTTTTAATATCAAAATACCACGGTCTTTGATAAATTAGTTTCAAAGATGGTTCCCTTTATTGTTTATTTTGAATAATTTCAGAAAGTTTTTATGCAAAAAGAAATAGTGCTGGTTTTAACACCAAAACAGGCTTCGTCCGAGGAGTTTTATTTACCCATTGCTGCAAAAAAATTAAAATTTTCCCCAAAGAGAATTACTAGAATTCAGATATTGAATCGTTCCATCGATGCCCGTAATAATAAAGTTAATATTCAACTTAGAGTATTGGTTTTTATTGATGCTCTTCCGCCTGAAGAAGCCACAATAGAATTCGACTATAAAGATGTCACTCATAAAGAGCCTGTAATTATTGTAGGTGCGGGTCCGGCAGGATTATTTGCAGCATTAAAATTGCTTGAATTGGGATTAAAACCTATCGTCATTGAGCGAGGTAAAGATGTAGACAAGCGTAAGCGCGACATTGCGACTCTTCATAAAAACTCGAGTCTTGATCCTGATTCAAACTATGGATTTGGCGAAGGGGGGGCCGGCGCCTATTCGGATGGAAAACTGTATTCCCGGTCAAAAAAACGGGGCAGTATTAAGGAAATATTGAATATACTGAAATTCCATGGGGCTCATCCTGATATACTTATCGATACGCATCCTCATATTGGTTCCGATAAACTACCCGATATAATAAAAAACATACGCCACACCATCATAAATTTTGGGGGTGAAGTACATTTTAAAACCAGGCTTGAAGAGTTGATCCTGGAGAGTCATAAGATAGCCGGAATTAGAACCAGTTCTGGTGACACACTAAAAACAAAAGTAGTCATTCTTGCCACAGGACACTCTGCCCGTGATATTTATGAAATGCTTGATAAGCAGGAAATTGCTTTAGAGGCCAAGCCGTTTGCTATGGGAGTGCGCATTGAGCATCCGCAGGAGTTGATCGATTCAATTCAGTATTCTTGTCCCCAGCGTGGCCCCTATTTGCCTGCGGCTACCTATAGCTTAGTTCAGCAAATTGAAAACCGGGGGGTTTACACTTTTTGCATGTGTCCCGGAGGGATTATTGTTCCGGCTTCAACCGCTCCTGGAGAGATGGTAGTAAACGGTATGTCGCCATCGAACCGGAATACACGGTGGGCTAATTCGGGAGTGGTTGTTGAAATTCAGTTGGAGGATGTTGGTTCCTCTCCATCAACAAATGTTCTCAATGGGCTCACTTTCCAACGAGAATTTGAGAAACTGGCCTTTGCAAATGGAGGCTTGGGACAAATTGCACCTGCTCAAAGAGCTGTCGATTTTTTTGATGGAAAGCTGTCGAACCAATTACCGGTAAGTTCTTTCCGGCCAGGTTTGCATTCCTCACCCTTAAATGACTGGATGCCCGAAAATATTCGGAAACGGCTTCAATTAGGACTGCAGTCCTTTGGCCAAAAAATGAAGGGTTATTTTACCAATGAGGCTTTACTCATTGGGGTTGAAAGCCGGACCAGTTCACCCATAAGAATACCAAGAGACAAACAAACATTTCAGCATCCGCAAATAGAAGGGCTGTTCCCGAGTGGCGAAGGTGCCGGATATGCCGGAGGTATTGCTTCATCGGCCATCGACGGTGCAAACTGTGCCTTAAAAGTTAAAACATTCTTAACCCAAAAGTTTTGAAATTTAAATGAGTGCCAAAGGAGACATTAAAATTTTCAAAGAAATAGAAAACATCAATTCTCGCCCTAAACCATTGCGGAATTCATCGATCGTTCAGTCGAATGGATCGCTTCCCACTTCAATGTTACATTTAGTTTCCTTTCAGTTTCTTTGCCATATTTTCAGCATCTTTCAATCGAATTTGTCACCTATTGTCACACGAGGAGTGGTCTAAGAACGCGCTGGACTCTTACTGGGGAAATCAAAACATATTTCTGTCTAGACCGGATTCTGGTCTGATTTTTGAATAAAC
>SDBS01002438.1_pt1 | contig 18574 bp, 15 predicted proteins | sample 2277091 | NCBI WGS metagenome assembly SDBS01 (sample SAMN10404972, study PRJNA504765) | marine sediment metagenome | isolation source: marine sediment core GS10_PC15, 163 cmbsf | place: Arctic Ocean: Southern Knipovich Ridge | collected 2010 | reverse complement strand
AAAAAAATACCCTGCGGTTTTATTATACAGATTTTTTGTATAATTAAAAGGCGCAGGGTTCGTCGGCTAACTTCAAAAGAGCGGTTACAAGTTTTTGAGTAATTTCTTCCTGATTTGCTTTTTCAAAGTTTAAGGGTTCGCCGATTTTGATAGTTATTTTTTTCCAAAGCTTTGGAAAACAGTAATACAGTTTGTCTGGTGAATTTGGCAATACTTTATCTGTTCCCTCAACCCAAATCGGCAAAACTGTAGCTCCAGTTTTCAGCACTAATAGTCCAGCTCCTTCTTTTAATGTTCTAATTCTTTTGCCTTCTCCGCTGTAAATAAATTCTTCTCCCTTAAAGGTTCTTCCTCCCTCAGGAAAGAAAATAATTCTCCCTCCGGAATTAAGAATCCTTTTCATTTTAAAAAAGGCCCTTAACTCTTCTCTTTTATTCTTTCTGTCAACTGGAATTGTTCTGGGTCTTGACCAATACCAATACCAATGGTCATAATAATTTGTTTTATCAGGAGTACTCCAAGGAGTAAATTTAAATGGGTGAAAAAAATACTCTCTGAAAAACAAAGCTGGTAATAAAATTGGTTCAACCAAAGAAGGGTGATTGGAAGCTACAAGCAGGTTGCCCTGCTTGTGCGGAAAACGTTCCCAGTGCGAAATACGAATTCTTCCAAAGCCCTTAAGTAAATAGAAAAGACATCCTATTAGAACTCCAACCGTATATATTGCAGCTGAAAGCGCTATCTTATCAACTATCTTTTTCATTTTTATCTCCTTTTGTAAAAGAACTATTTGTTTTAATTAGGTATTCTTATCTTGACATAAAAATAAGCTTATGTCAATAAAAAAAGCCGAGTCTATAAAGCCCGGCTTTATTAGCTTTTTTGCTTCAATAAAGATCTCCCTATGAAAAAGCAATTAAATCTTTCGCATGTTGAACCAAAGCTGGATGAGGTTTTAATAAATTCTCCTTAATAATATCTTTGGGAGACATCCACTTTAGTTCCTCATATTCTTCGTTTAGTTTAATGTCTTTTGCCTCCTTGTTAGTAATAGTTAATGTCATTGCGATTGAAACCATATGACAACCATGATTTTTCGGGGGTTGGGCACGAATCGGCAAAACCATTGATTGAGTATTCAAATATTTAAACCGAAATGGTTTAATATTAAGATTAAGCTCTCGTTTAACATTGCGGGCAGCAGCTTCCGTAAAACTTTCTCCAGGTATCATCCTGCCACCAATAATCCACCAGCCAGATTGAGGCTCTATGGTTCGCTTACCTATTAGCATCAATCCTTTATGGGCAACCACAATGTCAACACAAGTAATTACAAGACTATCAAGAGCTTTTGAATAATCATCTTCACTCATTCTGACAGCATGTGATTTAAAATCACCGGTCACATAATGTCTGACAATTATTTCCATTTTTTTCTCCTTTTGTAAAAGAACTATTTGTTTTAATTAGGTATTCTTATCTTGACATAAAAATAAGCTTATGTCAATAAAAAAACAGAAATTCTCAAGAATTTCTGCAATAAACAATATGAAAAAATTTTCTTGCGCCAAAAATTCAATACAAATTGGCTGTTGAGTAAAGCGAGACAAACCAACAAAATTTTTGTGCCCCCACTCCGAATCGAACGGAGAACCTTTTCCTTAAAAGGGAACTGCTCTACCTAATTGAGCTATGGGGGCATTTATAGTCCTTGTTCTTTCAATTTCTTTAATAACTCTTTTTGCTCTTTTGTCAATTGCTTAGGGGTTTTTACTCTGAGTTCAACATAAAGATTTCCTCTCCCGTATCCTGAAAAATGAGGAATTCCCTTTCCGGAAATCCTTATAATTTTCCCTGACTCTAATCCTGGAGAGGTTTTTAATAAAATCTTGGCTCCCCCTAATGTTTCTACCTCAATTTCATCTCCTAAAGCTGCCTGAGAAAAAGAAATTGGCAAAGAGACAAACAAATCATCTCCTTTTCTTTTAAAAACCGGGTGTTCTTTTATTAAAATTCGGGCATATAAATCTCCTGGTTTTCCTCCTTTCTTTCCGGCTTCTCCTTTTTCTTTAATCTTAATTATTTGACTTGAATCAATTCCAGCTGGGATGAAAATTTTAATATCTTCCTGCCCCTTAACACTTCCTTTTCCTCTGCAAACATTACAGGGTTTTTCCGGTCTTTGTCCTTCGCCGCCGCACTCAGGGCAAATACTCCAGCGTGTAAATGAACCCAGAAAAGTTCTTTTTATTTGTTGAACCTGGCCTGTTCCCCTGCAAGAAAAACATTCATTAAGAACAGTGCCTGGTTCAGCTCCCCTGCCCTGGCAGCGAGAACAAGAAGTTGTCTTATATAATGTAATCTTTTTAGTTTGGCTTTTCAAAGTCTCTTCTAAGGGTATTTCTAAATCAATTTTAATATTTCTTCCTTTTTTAAAATCCTTTTTTCTTGCTTGGCGACCTCCAAAACCAAAAAAATCTTCAAACATATCGCTCAAATTCCCAAAATCAAAGTTCAGATCAGGTCTCTCGCCAGAAGGGTTTCCCCAAGCCCAAGTAAAGTCCCGGCCCGGGACTGGTCCCGAGCCATCAAATACTTTTCCAAATTTATCATATTGGGATTTTTTTTCTTTATCTGAAAGAATCTGATAAGCTTCATTTATCTCTTTAAACTTTCTTTCATCTCCTCCTTTATCGGGATGGTATTTATGGGCAAGCTTATGATAAGCTTTTCTAATTTCCTCTGTTGAAGCGTTGCGAGAAACGCCTAAAATGCTATAATAATCCTTCATTTTATTTCTCCTTGTATTCTCCTTCTTCAGCATCTTTCCCTTTATCTTCTTTCTTGTCCTCTTTTTCTACCTGCGTTTTCTTATAAACCTCAGCCCCGGCTTTCTGAATTGTCTGGGAAAGTTCTGAGGTTTTACTTTTTGTTTCTTCTATATTAGCGCCGTCTTTTGCTTTTTTCAATTCTTTTATTTTCTCTTCAATCTCTTTTTTCAAGCCTTCATCTATTTTATCTCCCACTTCTCTAAGTGTTTTCTCGCAAGTATAAATTAAATTATCGGCAAGATTCTGAGCTTCAATTAATTCTTTCTTTTTTTTATCTTCTTCGGCATGGATTTCGGCTTCCTTTTTCATTTTTTCAATTTCTTCTTTTGATATCCCAACCGACCCCTCAATTCTAATTGATTGATTCTTTCCGGTTGCCTTGTCTTTAGCTGAAACATTTAGAATCCCATTAGTATCAATATCAAATATCACTTCAATCTGAGGCATTCCTCTTGGAGATGGAGGAATACCATCTAAAATAAATCTCCCTAAAGATTTATTATCTTTTGCCATTGGCCTTTCTCCTTGTAAAACATGAACTTCTACCGAGGTCTGGCTATCAGCAGCAGTTGAGAAAATTTGGGTTTTATCGGTAGGATAGGTGGTATTTTTGGGAATTAAAATCGTATTTACTCTTCCAAAGGTTTCAATCCCAAAAGAAAGCGGGGAGGCCTCTAATAAAAGTACTTCTTTGGTTTCTCCTCCCATAATTGCCCCTTGAATAGCGGCGCCCATTGCTACCACCTCATCAGGATTAATCCCTTTGTGGGCCTCTTTACCAAAAAAAACTTTAATCTCTTCTTGGATCTTAGGCATCCTGGTTTGACCGCCAACTAAAACTATCTCGTCAATGTCTTTGATGCTGAGCTTTTTCTCTTTAACTTCTCTTGCCCCTTCAATGGTTTTTTTAACTAATTCAATGGATTTATCAATATAATCTTTTACTAAATTTTCAAATTGAGCTCTGGTTAATTTTAAATAAAGATGTTTTGGACCAGAGGCATCTGAAGTGATAAAGGGAAGATTAATTTCTGTTTCTAAAGTTGCTGATAATTCAATTTTTGCTTTCTCAGCCACCTCTTTAATTCTCTGGAGAGCTAATTGGTCTTTTGACAAATCAATCCCTTGGTCTTTTTTAAATTCAGCGATTACCCACTCCATTATTTTTTGGTCAAAATCATCTCCGCCGAGATGGGTATCTCCGCCAACCGCAATAACATCAATTGTATTTTCTTCAATATCCAAAATAGAAACATCAAAAGTTCCACCGCCAAAATCATAAACTAAAATTTGTTGATCTTTCTTTTTGGTTAAACCATACGTTAAGGCAGCGGCTGTTGGTTCATTAATAACTCTTTTTACATTAAAACCGGCAATTTCTCCAGCCACCTTTGTCGCTTTTCTCTGAGAATCATCAAAGTAAGCCGGGCAGGTAATAACAACATCTCTGATTTTCTCACCTATTTTTTCTTCTACATCTTGTTTTAGTTTCTGCAAAATCATTGCTGAAATCTCAGGAGTTTTATGCCACTTATCTCCCATTTTTACTTCCACCCCTCCATCATCAGCCTCCCTGATTTCATATGGTAAAAGCTTCTTGTCTTTTTGAACTTCAGCATCGCTAAAACGTCTGCCTATCAGTCGTTTTATAGAAAAAATAGTGTTTTTTGGATTGGTAATTTGTTGACGTCTGGCCGCAATCCCAACTAATCTTTCTCCTTTTTTAGTCAAAGCAACAACTGAAGGAGTTGTTCTTGTTCCCTCTTTGTTTTCAATAATTTTTGGTTCGCCCGACTCCATCAGAGCTGTGGCTGAAAAAGTTGTACCTAAATCAATACCTAATATTTTTGACATAAGTTTTTGTTTAATTTATTGATTATTTTATTTTGCAACTCTCACTTTGGCGGCTCTAATAACCTTTCCATTTAGAATATAGCCTCTTTCAATTTCCTCAACAATAATACCCGGTTCAAAGCCTTTCTTTTTCGTCTCCCCCACTATCTCTTGAAAATTTGGATCAAACTTCTTCCCTAATACTTTCATTTCTTCCACTCCTTCCTTCTTTAAAAAATTTAAAATCTGAGTTTTTATTCTCAAAATGCCTATCACCCATTGATTCTCTTTAAGATTTGGGGGGAGTTTTTCTTCGGCAATATAGATATTGTCTAAAATATGTAAAAATTTTAATATCAATTCTTCATTAGCAAATTTCATCATTTTGCTTATTCTTTCTGTTTCCTCTTTCTTATAATTCAAAAAGCTTGCCCTTTCTTTTTTCCAGCCAGTTAGATATTCATCTCTTAATTTCTGACATTTCTCTAATTGCGACTCAATTGTATTTAATTCTTTTTTTTCTTTGTTCTGAAACATACCCAAATTATAGCAGATATTTTGGATAACTTCAAGAAAAAACCCACTTAGCGGGTTTTTTGTTGAACGAAAATATGTTAAAGTAATTTTATGGATACTGGAAAAAATAAAAAGAAATTCAACGCTACAAAAACACTATTATTAATTCTGAGTGGAATATTAATTATAGCTGTTATTTCAAAAATTTTTGAATTTCTTTTCGCTTTAATATTTTACTTAATTTTTTAATCTACTCTAAATAGGTCTCCGGAAAGATGTAAATTTTTTCAAATCTTAAATCAATATATTCCAAATTCTTCCGTTTATCAGGAGGAATTCTTTTTTTTATAAGCAGATCAAGTTCTGTTAGCTGCCAGTCAAGATCTTCCTCGGGATTAAAAAAGATTTTCCAGTCTTCTGAAGTTTCAACGTTTAATCTTTTATCAGATATTATTGAAACCTCTCTGGGTAAAATTTCTAAATCATTTAACTTTGTCTCTATTTTTAGAATTTGCTCCATCCGTTCTTTACTAAATATTCTTTTCCCCAATCCAATATCTGAAATCCATACTGAATTTTTAATTTTTAACATTTGAGGCGGTATTTCAGAAATTTTTTCAAAAACTATCCCTTCGCTGTCAATAAAATAATAATCTTCGCCTTGTAAAAAGACGGCTATTGGTTTTCTTTCTTCAACCACAACGGCTAAAACATTAGGAAAACTTCTGTCTATGGTTATTCTGGCAACCTGAGGAAATTTTTCTAAAAGCGCTTCATTGATTTCTTTTAAACTAACTAAAAAAACACTTTTTTTAAAATAATTTTTATCAATCTGTTCTAAGATAATGTTTCTAATTTCTTCAACAGGAATTTTTATATCGCCGGAGATTTGTATTTCTTTTATTTTAAAAACAGATGAGAAAACAACAAAATAAAAAGCGGCTCCTAAGATAGTCAAAGACAATAAACCCAGCCAGAAAATTTTATTCCTAAATATAGATTTTTTCTTCTTTGTCCTATGTGTTTTTTTATAGCTGTATTTTTTATGCTTGTATCTATATCTTTTCATAGGCCTCTTTTTGCTTTTCTAAGTTTTTCAAAAACATTGGTCAGCCAATATGTAGATGAAATTGGGAAATCCTGAGTCTTAACATATTCCTTTCTACAGCCGCCAAAGCCCATCTTAAACAGAGTTAAGCCAGCCCAGGGATGATGCCGAAAATTTTCAATTTTGGGAGCAATGCCCCAGAAATTATATTTTCTACATCCTCTTCTTTTTGCCTCTTTTATTGCTTCCCACTGCAAAAGATAAGAAACTGGAACCTTATTATATTTTGATAAGGAAGCTCCATGGTGATAAAATCCAATATTTTGCCAGAAAACAACTACAGCCGCGCAAATAACTTCGCCCTTATATTTTCCCAAAAATATTGAGATTTGACTATCCTCTAAAAAAGAGGAGAACTGATTCTCTAAATAATCCAGAGAAAAAGGAACAAAGTGATGCCGTTTGGCTGTCGCGCAGTAAATTTCATTAAATTTTTTCAAGTTCTCTATATTTTCTGTTTTTAGAACTTCAATATCCGGATTTTTTTGAGCCTGTTTTATCAAATATCTGGTGGTTTTACGCATTCCCATCAAAAGCTGTTCTTCTGGCAGAGCAATGTCCAGCTCCCAAGTTACTTCGGGATGCATATGAATTGGAGCTTTTCTAAATTTAAGATCTCTGAAAATTTTAATATTTTCTTTATTTCTTTCCCAAATCGGAGCTATTCTAATAAAACTCGCTTTCTCTTCTTTGGCAATCACTTTAAGCTCATCTAATAATATCTCTAAAATTTGTTCTTTGTTCCCTATTTTTTGTTCTTTGACCGTCGGTCCGTGAGGTACGAATAGAAATGTTCCACGTCTTGCTTTTATTTTAATAATTAAAGCAACGCCAATTAATTCATTGTCATATATACCAAGCCGCCAAATCTTCTCTCCTTCTTTTTTCTGAAACTCACCCCAATTCCAAGAATCCAAAAAGGTTTTCTCCCGGCATTCTAAAAGGAATTTCTCCCAAATCTCTTTATTGTTTACTTCTTTTATTTTTAAATTCATATTTTTGGTTCAAGAGCCTCTATTGTATAAAAATTCCAGGAGTTCCATAGCATAAAGCCGTTAAAATCATCTCCTAGTGCATCATAAACTGCCTCAATCTGAGCTCTTACCATTTTAGCGTCATAAACAGCTCCGAGATCAAAATCCTGAAGCCAGGGACGTAATTGGGCTTTTACTTCTTGTGATTCTTTGTAAAGCATTAGCTTTTTTAAAGCGCCTTCCATTGAATATCTTACCACTTCATAAGGATATTCTGCTGGATTTTGATAGCCAATAAATCCATCGGCGTAATGAGAAGGATAAACCATCGGAGAGACATAATCAAAATATTCAAATCCGTCTTCAATTATTTGACCTATTCCTAAATCATTGGAGCTAATAGTAGAAAGACCAAAAAGATCAACTGAGATTTTTACATCAGAAAGTCCCTGACGAAGATGCTTAAAAAACTCTCTAATAACCAAATGTTTTGGGACCTTGTTATCCCAAAAAGGAAAACTCATATCTCGTAAATTACCACCTGAAGGAAAGCGAACATAATCAAAATTTATTTCATCAAAGCCCTGATTAATGGCATCTCTGGCAATAGCGATATTATAATCCCAAGATTCTTTGGCAGCTGGATCAATCCAAGCCAATCCTATGTTATCAAGCCATAAAGAAGCGGCTTCAGTTTTGCTACGAATTGCTAAATCTGGTCTGGCTCTGGCTAATACTGGATCTTGAAAAACAGCGATTCTGGCAATTACATAAATCTCTTCTGCATGAAGCCTCTGTATAAGCAAATCTATATCAGGAATTCTTATTTGTTCAGCCCCATACTTTTCAACTTCTGGCACTGCTGTATCATAAGCTACATAACCGGAATAATCCTTAATATCAATTACTACAGCATTGATTTCCGTGGTTTTCACAATATCAATTAGATAATCAATACGGCTCTCTTTACTGGCTGACCAACTTGTTAAATAAATAGCTTTTATTGTTTCCGGCGCATGGGAAAGCGGAACATCCTCAGAGCCCAAAGAAAAACTTTCTTTTTCGCTAGAACCAGCTCCTAAGCCCGGGGACTCTTGCTCAAAAGGGTTATAAGAAAAAACAAAAACTATTCCAATTATTAGAACTGCTAAAATCAAAAAAATTACAATATAAAGATTAACAAATCTCATATTGTTTATTTCTTTTACTTCCATTATTCTTATTCTAACAAAAAAAAAGAGATCTGTTTAGACCTCTTTTATAAGATGATCGGGATGATATGGGGCAGAGTGAGAGCGCTATTATATGTTAATACCCTCTTGAGCCAATATTTCTTGACTAAGTCAATACTCTTGGCTCTGAGTATAACTGAGAGAAACTCTCAAAGTCCCTACTCTTTCTCATTAATCATCCCTGATTCTCTTATATTTACATGATAGCATATCTATGATAATTTGTCAAGCCCTCACGCCAGTTTTAGTACTTTTTCAAAAAATCTACTATTTTCTGAGCTTGTTTTTGAGAAATATTTATATGAGTTGGCAGATTTAAGGTTTGTTTTGCTAATTTTTCTGCCTTAGGACAGCTTCCTATTTTATACCCCACCCTGTCTAGTTTTGTGTCGCCAGGAGCAATTGGAGCCGTGTACCAGTCCCCTACTAAGATATTTTTCTGCCAGCATTCTTTAATTATTTTCTGAGCTGCGGGATGCTTAATTGTGAAACGCAAAAAACTATGTTTTCTTCCTAAAAAACTTAAGGTTTCTTGAGATAAAGTTTTTGGCATCTCAAAAGAACTATTTTTAAACTCGCTATAATAAAAAGCAGTCAGTTTCCTGCGGTGTTCATAAAATTTCTCTAATTTGACAAATTGCTTTTGAGCAAGTAAAGCTAAAGCATTTGGCATCTTTTTTGGAAAGTAATAAGGTTTCTTGCCTTGCTTTTCCTTCCAATGGACAGCCTTGGATAAAACATGAAGCCATTGGAATAGAACCAAAAGAATTTTTCCAAACAAAAAATTATAAGTTGGCAGAATTAAAAGGTTCATCAAAACAGGGTGGAAGAGCTGTTGTAAAATCCAACAATTAGAAGGGTGTTTAATTTCCTCCTGGAATTTCTCAATCTTTTTTGCTAAATCATCATCATTGGTTACCGCCATCCCTCCATAAACAGAAGAAATTATTTTATCGCGAGAAAAACTGAAAAAAGCAGCTTTGCCAAAAGTCCCGACTTTCTGATTATAATATTCGGCCCCTAAAGAATGAGCGCAATCCTCAATTAAAATTAAATTATTCTGTTGCGCAATATCTAAAACTTTTTCCATGTCTGCTGGCAGCCCAAAAGTATGCTGAACCATTACTACCCTGCTCATAGGGCTGACTTTTTTCTTTAAATCTTCAATATCAATATTAAAATTGTCTTCATCGCAATCAACATAAACTGGTTCAAAGCCAGACCATAGGATTGGATTAGACGCAGCATTGCAAGTAAATGCCTGGAGCAAAACTTCGTTTTCTGCCTTCAAGCCAAGTGATTTCAAAATAGCCATTAAAGCCGACCTGCCGCTGTTAAAAGAAAAAGCGTGTTTTACTCCGAGATACTCTTTAAATTGGTTTTCAAATTCCTTAATTGCTTTACCTTTTTTCCACTTCCAAGGACTAAAAATCAATCTCAAAGCCAGCCAAATATCATCTTTTTGGGTATTCGGCGATAAAGATATTGTAATTGGCTTAAAAATACTCATAGTAAATCAACAACTCCTGCTGGCACTCTACCCCCTAAAAGTATAACGTCATCATGTCCGCAAAATTCTTTAATTTTATCCGTAATTTTTTGAGGATTTTCAAGAAACAAAACACTCTCTTCTTTCATTCCTTTCTCAACGGCTCCTTTTTTTATTTCTTCAAACTTCTCTTTTGTAGTAATTATTGCTAAATCGCAAACTTCACCAATTTTTCTTCCGATTTTTCTATGAATTTTTTCTGAAACCTTTCCCAGTTCAATCAAACAAGGCATAACAATAATTTTCTTTCCAGAATAAATTTTTAAATAATCTAAATCGGCAATTACTCCGTTTGGATTTGCTGAATAAGAAGCATCAATGATATTTAAGTTGTCTTTTTTCAAAAATCTCGTTCCTCCTCGCTCTGGTTTAATTTTCAAACATGCCTTTGAAATTTCTTCTAAATTCATTCCTAATTCTTTGGCGCAGCAAACAGCTAATAAAATATTTTCTATATGTTGTCTTCCAATTAAATTCACTCTAAAATTAGCTGCTTCTCCTTTTTTTAAGCAAACCTTAAAAGAAATCCATTCTTTCTCCATTTTTATATCTTCTGCCCAGATATCAGGATTCAAGATAGCTGAAATAATAGTCCTCTCCAAATTTCCATTACATAGTTTCTTGCGAATTTCAGTTTTTTCATAAAGTTTTGAACAATATTTATTGGTCCCGTTAAAAATCGCTGTTCCATCTGTCGGTAAACTTTTAATTAGTTCATATTTTGTTTTAATAATATTCTCTTGGGAACCGTAAAGAGCCAAATGCTGTTCATTTATGCCGATTAAAATACCAATTTTCGGCTTCACAATGTCACACAATAAATTAATCCCGCCTTTACCATATGCACCCATCTCAACAATAAAAATTTTATGTTCTTTTTTTAGGTCATTCAAAATACACTGAGAAATTCCCATTTCTGAATTTTGATGGGCTTTGGTTTTTAAAATGCTAAACTTTTCAGAAAGTATAGCTGCTAAAAGTTCTTTAGTTGAGGTTTTTCCATAGCTTCCGGTAATACCAATCACTAAAAGGTTTTTGTACTGTTCTCTTTTTTTCTTTGCTTTTTTAATAATTTTGTTTCTTAAAAGAACTGTTAATGGCTGAAAGGCAAGAACAGCTAAAGAAAAAATTATTGGAGATAGAATATCAAAAATAAGAAGACCAAAAGTCAGCCAATAAATGCTTTCAAGATTTAAGAAAAGGGTCCAAAGAAACAGAATTTCTAAAAAAATAGCAGTTGGAATTAACACCGCTGTTTTTTTGGTCAAAATTGGTTTCTTTAATCTTTTTTGAAGAACATCTAAAAAAACCTTAAGGGTTTCAATTAAATATAATGCTAAAAGAAAATAGAAAAATACTGCTGGCTGAAAGAAAAAAACAACAGCCAAAACAATTTTTACAAGATTTAACCAATTAAAAATAAGCTGTTTTCCTTTAGCTGTCGCAAAGTGATCTAAAAATCTCTTAATCTGATATTCTTTCAACTGCCAGAAGTAAATATAAAAAAGAGCAATTTTAGTTGTTCTAATAAACCATAAAATACTTAAAATAATTAATAAATAAATCATATCTATCTATTTAGAAATTGTTTTATTGATTCAGATAATTCCTCAGGAGCTTTTATATTAAGATCATGGTTAGCGCCAGGAATAATCTTCAAATGCGAACCTTTTATCTTCTTATTTATTAAGCGCGCATCTTTTATTTTTGTAACATCGTCTTTCTCGCCCCAAATTATTGTTGTTGGGACCTGAACCTGGAGCAGAATATCTGAAAGATCTTCCTTAATTATTTTCAAATAAATATCTCTCATAATACCTTGGGTATAAGAATAGTCACTTTTACCAACAATAAACTTGTAAAAAGCTTTTTTAACAAATGGAATAAAAGAAAAAACTTTAAAGATTTTTGAAATAGCATAAAGTAACTTCTTTTTAAAACTTGACCTCCTGAAACAAGCTGCGCTGACCAAAAATAATCTATCTATCTTCTCTGGGAACTTCAAGCTGTATTTCACTGCCAAAGCCCCTCCAAAAGAATGACCTAAAAGATAAAACTTTTCTAAATTAAAAAGTTTTGTGAATTCTGCAACAAATTCACAATAATCATCAAGATTCCAAGCTGTTGACGGCTTATCGCTATTTCCAAAACCCGGCAAGTCAGGGATAATTACTTTTATTCCTCTTTTAGCCAACAACTCCCCTACCTTCTGCCATCTGTTATTATTTGATCCCCAACCATGTAAAATCAAGAGAGGTTTTCCCTCTCCTATAACTTCGTAGTTAATTTCTAATCTTTTTATGGAGGTCCTCATTTAATGGTTTTAAAACCCAAATATTTTTGCAGAGCATCGGGTACTTTTACACTTCCATCTTTTTGCTGGTAGTTTTCCATAATGGCAATTATTGGACGCATAGAAAAAGCTGTACCGTTTAGAGTATAAACAAATTTAAGTTTATTGTTTTCATCGCGATATCTTATTTCAAGACGGCGAGCCTGAAAATCAGTACAATTTGAAGTAGAATGAGTTTCTCTATATTTATTTTGTCCTGGCATCCATGCTTCTATGTCATATTTTTTAACAGCTGGCTTGCCCAAATCTTCAGCATGAATATTTACAACCTGATACGGAAGTTTTAATTGATTCATTAAATCTTTCTGAATAGAAAGAATTAATTGATGTTCTTTTTTTGCATCTTCGGGTTTGCAAAATATTACAATTTCTACTTTATCAAATTGATGCACACGGAAGATACCTTTTGTATCTTTTCCATATGATCCAGCTTCTTTTCTAAAACAAGTAGAAAAAGCGAAATATCTCAAAGGCAAATCTTTCTTTTCTAAAATTTCTCCAGCGTGCATGGCAATTAACGATTGTTCAGAGGTGCCAACTAAATAAAGGCCTGTTCCTTTTTCTTTGTCCGTTTCAATATAGTAAGCGTCCGAATCATTCTCGGCTTCTAAATATCCAGATCCTTTTGCAATTTCTGGAAAAATCATAACTGGCGGAATAATGGGAATGAATTTATTCTTTAACAAGGTATCAAATGCAAAATTAATTAAGGCGCGTTCTAATAAAGCACCCCCTCTTTTTAGGTAGTAAAATCGAGTTCCAGCAATATTTGCAGCCCTTTTGGTATCAATTATATCCAAAGATTCCCCCAGCTCTGAATGATCTTTAATTTTAAAGTTAAATTTTGGGATCTTACCATGTTTTTCTAAAACCTTATATTTTCCAACAGGAACATCATCAAGCAATATATTAGGAACTTTATACATAAGCTTTATATATTCTTTTTCAAGCTCTTTTAAATTTTTCTCTATTTTATCTCCTTTTTTATCAATTTTTTGCATCTCTGAAATAATTTTCTTTTTTTCTTTCTTATCTTTTGCAGCTATAATTTTCCTGCTGGCTTTATTCTTTTCAGCCCTTATCTCCTCAATTTTTTGAAGCTTTTCTCTTTTTTCTTTATCTATTTTCAAAAGTCCGTCAATATCAACTTTGACCTGTCTTTTTTTGCAGCTTTCTTTAACTTTTTTTGGATTTTCTCTAATGAATTTTATGTCTAACATATTATCCTTTTGGTCGCATCGTTGGAAATAAAATAACTTCCCGCAAGCTATGTGAATCAGTTAATAAGGTTGTAAGCCGGCCAATTCCCATTCCAAATCCAGCGGCTGGGGGCATTCCATACTCTAGGGCCTCAACAAAATCCTTATCCATTCTCTGAGCTTCCTCAAAACCCGCCTTCCTGATTTTCTCCTGTTCCTCAAATCTTTTCTTCTGCTCTACAGGATTATTAAGTTCAGAAAAAGCGTTAATCAACTCAATATCAGCTACCACTAATTGGAAGTTTGCTGTTTTCTTTGGATTTTTATGAAGCTGTTTTGCTAAAGGAAAAGCTCCCAAAGGGTGATGAATTATAAAAGTTGGCTGCCAGATTTTCGGGCGACAGATTTTTTTGTAAATTTCATCAGCAATTTCAGCTTTTTCGCCTTTTGGCTCCAATCCCAATTTCTTTGCTTCTTTTTTAAGAGCTTGAAGATTTATTTCATCTAAATCAATCTTTGTATATTTTTTTAAAAGCTGGGTAAATTCAACTCTCGGCCAGGGAGGTTTAAAATCTATCTCTTTGCCCTGATATTTAATCTTTAAGCTGCCAAATAGTTTTTTAAGCAATTCAGAAAACATCTTTTCTGTGAATTTCATTAAATCTTTATAGTCAGCATAGGCCAAGTAAAACTCCAACATAGTAAAGTCCGGGTTATGAGATTTATCCATTCCCTCGTTCCTAAAACATCTCCCGATTTCATATACTTTTTCAAACCCTCCAACTAAAAGCCGCTTTAAATAGAGTTCAAGAGAAATTCTTAAATATAGGTCTATATCTAAAGCATTCAAATGAGTTTTAAATGGTCTGGCCTTTGCTCCTCCATAAATTGGCTGTAAAATCGGAGTTTCTACCTCTAAAAATCCTTCTTTTTCTAAAAATTCTCTAATTTCTGTAATAATTTTTGACCTTAATTCAAATTTCTTTTTAACTTCCGGATTAAAAATTAAATCCAAATATCTTTTTCGGTATCTTTCCTCAACATCTTTTAAACCGTGCCATTTTTCCGGCAAGGGCAAAAGAGATTTAACTAAAATCTTATAATTTGTAGCTTCAATGGTTTTTTCGCCTTTTTTGGTTTTAAATAAAACTCCTTTGACTTCAACAAAATCTCCAATATCAAAGTTATCCAAGAAAAACTGATATCCTTTCTCCCCCAATCTATCTTTTCTAAATAAAATCTGAATTTGGCTTGTGCCATCCTTAATATTTGAAAAAACAAGCCCGCCGTGCTGTCTTAATGACATCAACCTGCCTGTTAAAACTATTTCTTTTTTTGAACGGGAAAGCTTAGTAAAACTTTCAAGGGCTTTTGCGCAAGTATGGGTTCTTTTTGTCTGGCTGGGATAAGCCAAAAGCCCAGCTGACTCAATTGCCTTGAGTTTCTTGAGTCGATTTTTCCTAATTTCATCGATACTAGCCATTAATATATTCTAACTTATATAAATAATCTGGTCAAAGAAAAAAGTGCTAAACCTCAGGAAGAGATCTAGCACCTTATTCGGCTCCCTTGTGTCTTTGCGTCTTATATATATTGATTAGCGGTTTAGGAAAAGACTCAGTAAAAAGATGTGTAAGGAGCCAATTTGGAGGCCCAATGAACTATCTTCTTTATACCACAAAATTAAAATAATATAAACTCTTTTTATTGACTTAAATACTCAACAATATATTCGGCAATTATTCTGGCAGCTTGCGGCCGGGAAAATTCTTTCGCAGCTTGAGCCATTTCTTTTAATTTTTCTGGTTGAGAAAACAAACGTTTTATTTTTTCCAAAACAAAGTGGGGTGTGAAATTTGGCTCCTCAATCACTAAGGCGGCTCCGTTTTCAGCAAAAACATAAGCATTTTTTACTTGATGGTTCTGGGCGGCTTCAGGCAAAGGAACTAAAATACTCGGCTTTCCCACAGCAGCTATTTCAAAAATACTCCCAGCTCCAGCCCTGCTAATAATTAAATCAGCTGCCGAATAAGCATTAGATAATTCTTTTTCATCTAAAAATGGAAAAGGGTGATAATATTTCAGAAAATTTTTAGTTAGCACAACTTCTGCCTCGTTTTTTACCTGTTTAAAGTTTGCCCGGCCAGTTTGGTGAATAACTTCAAAACTTTCTAAAACTTCTGTTAAAACCGCCAACAAGCCATTATTTATCCTCTGGGCACCTTGTGAGCCGCCCAAAACAAGAAGCACTGGCTTTTCTCCCGTTAATTTAAATAGTTTTTCTGCCTCTTCTTTTGAACCTTTCAGAATTTCTTTCCTTATTGGATTGCCAACGGAAATCATTTTTTTGGCGGGGAAAGATTCGGTTTTTTCTACGGGAAAAGATGTAAAAATTTCTAAAGCAAACTTTCCTGCTATCCTGTTAGATAAACCTGGCGAAATATCTGACTCCTGCAAAAAAATCGGAACCAATAACATCCAGCCAGAAATAGCAACTGGGATTGAACCATATCCGCCTTTGCTAAAAATAAGGTCGGGAGAAATTACAAAAACATGATAGAAGGCCTGAAGAATTCCTATTGGAAGCTTAAAAAGAATATCAACAATATTTTGAAAAGAAAAATACCTTCTGATCTTTCCAGCTAAAATTGTTTTTACTTCAATTTTTTCTTGAGAAAGAAGATCCGCCGCAAATTTGTCCTTAGGGCCAACATAAAAAAACTCAAACTCTCCATAGGGATGTTTTTTCCTCATTTCTCTGATAATAGCTATTATTGGAAAAATATGTCCGGCGGTACCGCCGCCAGTAAATAATATTTTCATGTTAATTTATTCTATCATTTTCTCCTCATTTTTGAAATGTTTAATAATATCCCTACGCCTATTAATTCCGCGACTAAATGCGAGCCGCCGTAGCTAATAAAGGGCAGAGGGATACCGGTTAACGGTAAAATGCCAATCATCGCCCCTATATTAATAAAGGCCTGAACGCAAATCCAAGAACTTATACCTATAGCAAAAAGTTGAGAAAATTTATCTTGAGATGTTTTAGAAATTTTAAACCCTCTCCAAAGAAAAGCTAAAAAAAGAAAAATCAAAACCAAAGATCCAATAAATCCCGTTTCTTCAGCGAAAATTGCAAAAATTGAATCTGACATTGTTTGGGGAATAAACCCGAATTTTTGACTGGACATCCCAAGACCTAATCCTAAAATTCCTCCAGACCCCACGGTAATTAAGGTCTGCTTTATTTGATAACCTATTCCCATTGGGTCTTTTATCCATCCCAATAAAACCTGAACTCTCTTCATTCTATAAGGGGCAAATCTTATTAAAGCTAGCATTCCTCCGCCGGTAATCGCAAACATTAAAATAGTATGCCAAAAAGGAGTATTTGCTGAAAAATACATTAAAAGAGCGACAAAAATAATCACTCCTAAAGTACTGACATCTGATTGTTTAATTAAAAGAATGGCAATAACCACTAAAATTATGAAAAAAGGAATCAAGATAGATTTCCAATTTTTTTTCAATGATCTCTTTCCGGTTCGACTAGCCAGCCAAACAGAAAGATAAAGAATAAAGGTAAGTTTTAAAAACTCAGATGGTTGAAAAGAAGCGAATCTAAGATTTAGCCAGCGAGGCGCGCCGCCAGCAATAATACCCAGTCCAGGGATAAAAACCAAAGCCATAAAAACCAAATTTATCAAAATAAACACCCAAGCCCACTTTTTAAAGAACGACAAATGGATTTTGAAAGCAATAAAACCCAATATAATCCCCACAACTAATCCACGAGTTATCTGGTGAAAAAGATAATAAGTTGTTTTGTCAAACTTTTCCTGTGAAAAAAATGCTGAAACACTCGCTAAAACCAAAATTCCTAAAATTATTAGAGCAGCCGCCACAATAGCTAAACCATAATCAAAATGATGAGATTTTTTGGTTTTCATTTCTTTAATTTATAAACGGCTTTAACAAATTGTTCTCCTCTATCAAATTCATTTTTAAATAAATTAAAACTAGCCGCTCCCGGAGAGAGCAAAACAACATCGCCTTTTTTAGCTAATTTTGAAGTTTTTATTACTGCCTGCTGCATAGATTTTACCTTAAAGGAACTCGGTTCCTTTAAAAAGGAACCGAGTTCCTTTTTGAGCTTGTTAGAAGCCGTACCTGGCAATAAAATAAGATGAGCAATATTTTTCTGGATTTCTTTTGCCAAGTTTTTGTAGATTAGCTTCTTATCTACTCCACCAGCAATAAGAATGATTTCTGATTTAGGAAATCTCTTTTTAAAAGTTCTAACAGCAAATATTACTGATTGAGGCGTAGTAGCAGTAGTATCATTAATATATTTTACTCCTCTTTTTACAGCAACAAGCTCTTGCCTATCAGGAATACCTTTAAAATTAGAAAGAACTTTTTTAATATCTTTTTTAGAAATTTTAAAAAGTTTAGCAACAGAAATAGCAGCTGAAGTGTTAGAATCTTTAAAAAAATAAACCTTAGAATTGGTTTCTGAGGAAAGTTTTTTTGTTTCAGAATTATTGTAATTTAAAATTAAAATATCGTTCTTTTTTTGATATTTGAAAATTGATTTTTTGGCATCAATATAATCTCTAAAATTCCTATATCTATTCAAGTGATCTGGAAAAAGAGTAGTAATAACAGCAATATGCGGACTTTTCTTTAAATTTTCCAGTTGAAAGCTGGAAAGCTCTAAAATCACTTTTGTATTCTTATTTATTTTAGAAAGAACTTCTAATGGAGAAACGCCTATATTCCCGGCTAAAATAGTATTTGGATATTTACTTTTTAAAAACAGATAAACAAGGGTAGCAACAGTTGATTTGCCTTTAGTGCCAGTTATTCCAATAATTGAAGCTTGGCACAACTCAAAGAAAATACCTACATCGGTTTTTATTGGTATGTTATGCTTTTTAGCAGCTTTAAGATAAAGAGAATCAGCAGGAACCCCG
>SDBS01002437.1_pt1 | contig 18574 bp, 19 predicted proteins | sample 2277091 | NCBI WGS metagenome assembly SDBS01 (sample SAMN10404972, study PRJNA504765) | marine sediment metagenome | isolation source: marine sediment core GS10_PC15, 163 cmbsf | place: Arctic Ocean: Southern Knipovich Ridge | collected 2010 | reverse complement strand
CTACAACTAAAATCAAAATGAGAACAACAAAAAACGTGTTTCGCTTATTCATCCTTTCCCTCTGGTTAATGATATTGACATATGAGTATTAAAATTGTTTTAGTCAAGGTTTCTTGACAAAAAATATTATCAAAAATATAGGTAATCACTTAAGGTTAGTCTCCTAATATGCTAGCAAACTATAGTTTTTTAGAAAAGTTTCCGGAGCGCTGACCCCAGATAATAGCGGGTCAGGCTTCGGTGGCATCTAATTATATTGGGTATGTTTTGTCCAGTTATTTTCCTATTTCAATGGGACATACATTGATGATCTGGATGCGCCGATACCTGGTGAGCCGTGTCTTACGGGCTTGTTTGTGATGGAGAATTCGCCTAGGTAGCATCCCATCATTTCTGGTGCGATATCCACTGGCGTGAAGTCTTTTCCGTTGTGAATTAGAAGGGTGACGCCCACCATTTCTGGGAGGACTATCATGTCACGGGAGTGGGTTTTGACAGATGCTTTTTCGTCTTCCTTCACATTCTTTTTGGCTATTCTGATGTTCTCTAGAAGCGTCCTCTGGCTCGGACTAAGTCCCCGTTGTAGGCTTCGACGTTGCCGCGATGGAAGCAACTTGATGAACTCATCCATGGACATGCCTTGCAGTTCCTCAATGGAATGACCGCGATACGTGAATTCTTTCTTCGGCATTTTCTGCTCACTCAACCCCTCTTGCGTAACTGGATTTATTAAACATTTCTAGAAAGAGAAGGTTAGATCGTCTGGGAAACATGGAGTGGAAGCAAACGTATGGGGGAACAGGGTCAGATATTGCTTCTTCTTTGGTTGAAACGACTAATGGTGGATATGCAATAGCAGGATACACGTACTCGGTTGGTGCTGGAAACAGTGATGCTTGGTTGATTAAAACGGACGAAGCGGGTGTTATTCCCGAGTTTCCATCATGGCTATTCTGCCTTTGTTCCTGATTGTCACATTATGTGCTGTAGGCATCAAAAAGAAAGTGTTCCATTAGATTTCGTAATAATTAGAACATACCCAAAAAAAAGATGAAAAAGAAGCGTAAACTCCAACTCCTGTGTAGATAATAAGTATCGAAGGTATTTAGATGAAACTCATAAACAGTTTATTTTCAAATAGTAATGTCAGGGTATGAAATCAAGTTATTTCTTCTTTCTAATTCTGCCACTAGCGATCTTGGTGTTCTTTCTTGTAGCTTTAGTGATATACAATGCAAGAAATGAAGAAGACGATTACGAAAAAGAATTGAAGAAACTTAGACAATTATTGTTTTCGGGAAAACTGGATAGAAAAACTTTTGAATATGAGAAACAGGCTAAAACATGAGAAAATATTCACTACCGAATCAAAGAAGCTCTTCTCGCTTCTATCTGACGACAAACTTGACAAAGAAACGTATGTCCGGTTAAGGCAAGTGCTCGAAAAATCTTTCAGAGACAGACTTGACAAACTCGATGATAACACAAACGAATTTTACACGAAAGAGTCCTTCGATGCTTCTAAATTTTGACGTATAGAAAAACAGAATAGTCATCGATACGATTCTTTTTGAAGAGTTGATTACACATTGAAGATTGAGACGCAACGTAGCTTTGAGCACAAAATGGTAGAATTGAAGGCAAGAGTCGGCGACCACGAATTTTTGAGAACAAAATTGTCTGCTCTAGGAGCCGAGTATAGTGGGACTTTTCAGCAATCGGATCTCTATTTCAAGGTCCCTGAAGGAAGATTGAAGCTTAGGGAAGTGGAGAATAATGGCACTGTAGAGTTGATTTATTATGAAAGAGAGAACATCGCGGGACCGAAAAGCGATGATGCCTTTATTCTCAAGGTTCAAGAACCGGAAGACTTGAAGAAAATCCTCAAGAAGATATTGACTCCTCTCATCGTCATAGAAAAAGTTAGAGAAATCTATCAGTATCAAGGGACTGCGGTATCCTCAAATTATCCATATATTCAGGTCCATCTGGATACTGTAAAGAATTTGGGAAAATTCGTCGAGTTAGAAATGGAAACCTCGGAGAAAACACAGGAGAAAGATAAAGAAATCCTGTACAATTTTGCAAATGAGTTAGGTATAGAAGAAAAGCAATTAGTGGAATTGTCATACTCTGATCTGCTATTGCTACATTAGGCTCTTCGTGAAAAAGGGGAATTAAAGTACGTATGTAATTACCATAACCCGTCTATGCTCTTAGTATTTTCTGCTAACATAGTGTGTTTTGTGTTTTTCATTGTGTTTTGTTGTTCTGTTTGTTTTTTCATTGTGTTTTCCTCTTGTTATAGGAGATGGTTGTGTAATATAAGGGTTATTCTATTTTATCCCCTGTGTTTATATGGCGGTGTGTTTTTATTATGAGGTGGTGATTGGAATGGGTAAGATTCGTTTGTATGTTCGTGCTAGGAAGCAGGGTTCTCGTATTGAGTCTGTTCCTTTGAAGCGGTTGGTTAGGTTGTCTAAGTCTCGTGAGAAGCGTTGGATTTTTAAAGATGGTTGGTTGATTCTTGAAGCGTATGGCTGATTTTTTAGGTATTTTTATCGTTTTTTGGGTTTAACTCGTTTTTTTCGGTAATAAAATAGGTGTGTTTACGTTTTTCGTTGAAATTAATATGCTGTTTGTTTGGCGTGGTATCGTGGCGTTTCGTGTCGTTTTAGCCTATTTTAGCCTATTAGTTGGTGTATTTGTTTTGTCATTAAAGTTAACCCTTACTACATGCCATTCCTCTTGTTAGCGTGTGCGCCCCATGACTTTTCTCTGGCTGTGAGAGAAAAGTCGGCTTTGTGGCTCTTGCTTGTCAAAGCCGATAATCTGTGGCGCACTTGTAGGTCTGCGGACAGCCCGCATCAGTTTTCTAGAGAAAACTGACAGAAATGCTTTAGCTTTTATGTGGTTTGACTCGGGTTCTTTTGTTACTTTTCTTTCAAGAAAAGTAATTGTGTTGATTACCTGTAATGTATAACCTGTGGTGCTGATGTTGTCCATTGGTCTGAACCACAGCGAAGGACGAGGAGCGGAACGCTCTGAGTCCTGAGCGTTCAGCGTCATGGTAACTTTGGAGCGTAGCTGGAACGTTGTCGTATCGCTCCGTCCTTTGCTGGTTTATTGAATAAGACTAAGCGTCGGTATTTAGAGAAGGTTCGTGTGTATCTTGAATCTCCTGAGTAGCCATGGAAGTATCTAATCTTCGTTAATTGATTCGTTGTGCTTGGTTAGGCTGTGCGCGCGCCTACAGGTAATTCCAAAAGTTATCATTTCAGTGGTGAAATAACTTCTAAATTCACCCCCAACTGTAATGGATAGTGATATTTTTTTTATTTATTATTTAAGCTCAATGTTTTGAAGTTTTTCAAAGTTCTCGTTTATGCTATATACCAAATCTTGCCCTATTTGACTTGAATTTTGAATCACTTCTTTACTAATGGTACCCAATCTGATTTCATTTCCTCGACTTTCAACTATTCGTAATAATGGATTATCAAGATCTCGAATCAATAAAGCAACTTCTATTGTCGACAGGTCCCCGATTCTAAACATCTTCCCGTAGGTAATAACCTCAGCAATAATCTGAGCAATTGAAGTCCATTTTTTTCTTCTTTCGGTAGTATCGGAAAACGGATTTCGTAATAATGCCAAATAAATTAGACTATAAATATTCAATCTCCTAAAATATTGAATACTTCGTAAAGAGTCAGTGACAATAGAATTAACTTTTTCTTCATCTATTTCTCCAGGTTCTTTAAAAATTTCGTACAAAACGTTTTGGGACAATTGGTATCTATTATGTAATTCTAATAATCTAACCAAAGTATCAGCAGTCATTAAACCAACATCTGGGGCTGCTCTTTCTTTGGCTAGGTTTGAAAACTCTGGTCTTCCTATCACAAGCTTACGGTATGCTTCAAAGAGTTGTTGCCTTCGAGTGTCTAAATACGTAGAGGCATTTCCCCTTATCTGTCCCACCTTTTCTACACCTACTTGTGCACCATCACGCGAAGCTGTGCATTCTATTACTATAAAAAACTCTATTTCTGCATGAAGTGCTTCAGCAATAACATCAGCTTCTGCTTCAGTCGTTTCAGTAAGTGAAGCAGTTAAATCAAGATAATTCATTGCATCGCATACAACTTCTTCAAATTCTCTTCCTCGAGAATTCCTTAATTTTTGTTTTATTTCATCCAAGTCTGGAATTTCAGCTAATTCACGTGGTGGAAGAAGATCATCCCCATTGTTAGCTGTCAATGTTACCACCGAATTTACTCTTCTAATAGAACCTCTTTAATTACCTTCAATATTTTCCTTAAATTATTAACATCGATATTGTCGTTTATGTTGAAACTTAAATTGATAGGAAAAGAAACCCGTTTTTTTGGTGGAATAAAATTTTTTATTTGAGGTTTGTCAAATATTATTTTTACCTTGTCAAACTCCTCTTTATAGGTTGTTTGTTTTTTAGACTGCTTAGATATTACGAGATCTCCGTTTTTCTCTTCTTCCAGAAGACCTGATGTTACTAACATATCAATAAATCCTCGAATTCCTGTCTCATAGCGCACTGCTCTACGTAATCCAGCAATAATTGCAATTTGAGCAACTAAAGTTTCCTTATCGACAGATTTTCTAATGTCTACATAAGCAAGAGTCCTTTGAGTGATTGGTTTATCCTGTAATAATTGTTTAAGGAACCTATTTGCATCATTAAGCTTACCCCAATCAAGTGCTTGAGCATATTTTGTACCTAGTAGAGTTAAGGTATAATGACCTCTTGCTCCGTCTATTACCCCAATGCTTATCAGAAATTTAGAATTCCTAGAAATATTAGCTTCACTAACGCTAGTTATTGCAGACACATCGGATGCACTTTTTGATTCCACGTCGGCTCCGATTTTTAGGTATCCAAGAATTATTTGATTTAATAGCTCAAATCCTACCATAACAGGAACAATAACTTGGTTTTCTGTAGACATAATTTTTACCCCTACTGAATTAATGGTTGTCTCTATAACCATAAGAGTTTTTTCATTAATCCAAAATTAAATCAAATCCTTTACTAAGAATTTTTAATCAATTCAATATAACTAAATTATTCAACGATTATTTTTTTATTTAGTACGAATTTTTCTACTTCAGCGATTTGATGACCGTCTAGCTTACAGAATCAAACACTATTCTTTAGTTGCAGAACCTCTACAGGAACAAAACCCAAGCAATAATAGATGTATTCCTGGATGATCTCTCCTTTCAATGTGGTTTGTTGTGTTTTATGGTTTGAGTTATACTTAGTCTTTTCAAGTCGGTGAGTAGTTGTTTGAATGTGAATGGAGTGAAGTGGCGTGGACAATGTCTAAAGCGATTAACTGATATAAAAAAGAGGGAATTTGTTATTTTCGTTTTCGATATAGGCTGATTCCGTCTTTTTCGTGGATAAATTCAAAACCGTTTTCAATTAGGTCTGTTTCTTCTTTGAGTGTGGTTGCTGTTTTGCATGTCCATTCATCGTCTTCGTCTGTGTTTTGTAGTTGTATGTATTTTAGTGTGGTTTCTATTTTTTTGTGTCCCATTTGTTGTTTAACGTAGAGTATGTCTCTTGTTTTGTGGTATAGTTTGGTAGCAAAATAGTGACGAAAGTCATAAAGACTTATGGTTCTTAGTGTTGGCTTGCCTAGTTTTTCTGAAAGTCTGTTTCTTATTTGTCTGTAACATTTTCCGTAGTTGTATGCGTTGCCTTTGAATAGTTTATCGTTTGGGTTTAGTTTGTTGTCATAGATGTGGTTTTGTAGCATTGTGGTTAAACTGTTGCTTATTTTTAGTGTTCTTGGTGCGCCATTTTTGGCGGTTGTTGGGTATATGGTTTTTCTGTTTAGGTCAATGTCTTTGACTTTTAGGTTGCATAGTTCTACGGGTCTTAATCCTGTTTCTTTGCTGATTGTTAGTTTGGTTGATGTTGGTTTGTAGGCTTTGGCGATTAGCATGTTTAGGTTTTCTGTTGTTGGGACTCGTCTAAGTTTTATTTCTTGTTTGTATTTTGGTTTTTCAAAATCTATTTTGTAGTATTTGCAGTATCTGTTGTATGATAAGCATAGTTGTTTTTTGGTTCCATTTGAAATATTTTCTAGGTTTGCTATGTATTCTGTTACTTGTTCGGGTTTGTTTAGGTCGGCTTTTTTGCTGATTCTGATTAGATGTTTGTTGGTTGATTCTATTGTGTATTTGCTGAAGTTTTGGTTTTTTAAGTAAATTAGCACGTTTAGGATGGATGGGTTACGGGCAATAGCAACAGGTTCTAACCATAACCCGCCTTATGATATGTTGGAAGCTATAGTAGATAATCGACAAAGCTTCTCACATGCTAAGTAAAGCACAAGGATAATGAGTTGGCTGACCACAAGGAAGGGTGAAATGGAAACGTGATGTGTTTTTAAGTTTAGGAAGGTTTGACCAACTACAATTGTAGACTAATCGATTGATTATCATCTTCTCAAGTTTTTATTGCGGTCAGTTGACACCTCAAAAGGGAATTTCTGTCTTCTTTTTACCGATTGTAAATGTAATGCTTTCCATTTTTGTTGGTCTTCCAATAAGACCGATAATCCCTATGGGAGCTTCTGCAAAGGACCGTGCAATTTTCTGACCATTTAGAACAAAAAAACCCTCTTTCGTTCTAGTTATAAGGTGCTGTTGTCCCTCTGTTTCGGCATACAAATCCATTGAGAAAGCATATGCATATGGCACTTGAAAAGGCTTAATGCACGTTCCATTTGGGAAATCACTCTCAAGTAGGGGAGTAGTTGATGCTGTAGGAGTCACAGACAGTGACAAAACTGATTCAAGACCTCTTGAACGCAAAAGATCACTCAGGTTCAAAGACCTCATCCAAAGGATACAATATGGAAATCGTGATGATGACACAATCAGTTCACTCTCAAACCGACTTGCAAGACTAAATCAAAACCTAGATAGAAAAGAAAGAGAAAAGCTTAGTAAGAATCTTGAAGTTTCATTGAATGATGTTCTTAACAAGTTACTAACTTCTATTGATGTTGACGCTCAAACAGAGATTGCAAAACAGAGATTCAATACTGAAGAACCAACGACGAGTCAATTGTCTGAAATAAAAGTGGAGCTCGTTAATGAGGCTTGTAAGCCTTTTGACGACGCATTTTTCAGAAACAAGTTACTTGAGACCCATCAAAAGAAAAAACAGATAATTGACACATACAGTTCAGACACGCTAACTGACTGGGGGTATATTGACGTAAGTAGAGCCCAAAAAACAATTACATCATTCCAAAAGTTCATAGAACAAAACAAGGATGAACTAATTGCCCTTCAAGTTTTCTACAATCAGCTGTTATTAGGCTTCTAATATGATCGGCGGCTTTGCGCGGTCAAAGTTTCTTGACTAAATGTTTGCCAGCTTTCTTGGTGCTTGCTAAAACCGTTTTTATGCGTCTTTTCAATAGGCTGACTGGGGCTACGGTGACGCAGTTTTAAGAACAAAACCACTATTACGATCACTGCTACGAAGATTGCAAAATATAAAACAATGTTCATGGTGTGAAATGCTGATGTCGTCCAAGTTTCGCTGGGCAAGTCTACGGCGTCAGTCAGAACTGTCACCTGTTGAATGGGACCCCAAGAAGCTATTTCTATCTCGTAGACTCCGGGTTCAATCTCCTCGCATAGTTCCCCATTCACAAACGTAGTTGCACCCGTCACTGAAGCCGCGTTGTAAGCTTGAGTGACTTTCACCCTCACATTTAATACCCCAAACGAAGATGAGTCAACTTGCACATTAACGACAACTTCGTCCCAAACTATGCTGGGGCTTTCAACGGTTACTATGTATCCACTCGCTTCAGGATGCTGAACATCTGTGACAACCCATGAACGTTCGCCCACAGAATCATATGCTACGCTGAAGCTTATCCATCCTGTTCTGTTCGTTACGTGCTCTGTTCCATTCACGTAGACTCTAGCATCAACCACATCACTGCCATCATGTTCCCATCTGACGTGAAAACCCACTGACTGGGCTTCGTTGACGCCACATTTCTCGGCGCTTATGAACCTTTGATCTATGACGGCAACTTGTCTATCCAGAGAATACCAGTAGGTAATGACGTCTTGGGCGGGCTTATTTTGTGGTGTGTGGTTGGGATCGTTAATTCCCCCTTTTGTGGGGTCGTGTATCCAAGTCCACCAATAGAAACCATGGAACCAGCTTCTGTTCCATAGTGCCTGGAAGGCGGCTTCGTAACAGTCTAGCTGTTCTGGAAGATCAACGGACATATCAGACCAGTAGTTTGAAGGCGCCATGCTTGTTCCGTCGCCGCTTCGATAGCCTATCTCCGTGAATATAACCGGCTTGTTTACTGTTGAGAGCCATGCGTCAATCTCGTCCGCATAGTTAGTCCAGACGGTCTTCAGTTCCGCAAATGTTGGGGCGCTATTAAATAGGGTCAACGGAAAGTAGGCGTCTATCCCCACGTAGTCCACAGAATCCCACCACTCAATGTCTTGGAAGTTGGTCCAATCAGCAGCATATGTTATGGGACCAGAATAGCGTTCCCGCACCCCCGAAATGACAGTTTCCCAGTGCTCTTTCTCTCTGGTTGTCTCTTTAAACTCGCATCCAACTGAGAAAAGTTCCACACCATTTTGTTCAGCAAACTCGGCGAAAAAATTGATGAAGTTGGAGTAGTTCTCAAACCAATCATCGGATGGTTGAATTTCGCCTCTCCACACGGTTGGGTATCCTTGGGTTTTTTCTTCTTCCAATGTATCAACCATAGGTTTCAGCATGACCTTTAGACCTAAACTGTGGGCTGTTGCTATGGCGTGTTTAACTGAGTCGGTGGTTGGCGTGCGGTTAGGGTCGGGGCGGATATCGTGTGATGTCGTGTTAGATTGAACCCATGAGAAACATAGTGCTATCCACTCTGTGTTCGTTTCAGTTAAGAGCCGCAGAGACTCATCAGATTCAGAACTGCTGAAGGCGTCACTGGACCAAGCCGAATAAGATAATCCCTTCTGAAAAACGGGTCTTACATCAGACAGTTCAGCTTCTGGGAAGCAAAAAGATTCAGCTACGCCATATTCTCTGTTTAAGGCAAGGGAAAACACAGGATAAGCAAGAACCTCTACCGCCAGTATGACTATTAACGAAGCAAAGATTACCGATTTTAGTATCCCCAAATATTACCACCAGCAGAGGCATACCATTATTTATCTTCTAATTTATGTAAAGTTAATCTCGGTTGACTTTTCGGTAAGGATGGTTATGGCTTCAAGAAGATTTTTTGCAATAGCTAACAGATTCACCGAGACAACCATCAAGAGAAAGATGCTGATATCAACTGCCAAGTTTACCGTAACTTCCGAAATTGGCAGCGTTACGCTGAAAATGCCGCCTTCTGAGATCATGAAGAAGTAAGCAATTATAACAATGGCTCTTGCTATGCCAAAGCCGCATCCTATAATGGTTCCTGAGAAAAGTTGCCCTGCCACAACGAAAAAGACAGGTATCATTGCGAAATCAAACAGTGCAGTGGTGTAATCAATGGAAAGTAAGTCTTGGGGGTAAAGCATCATTGGCAGGTAATAGACAATAAGAAAAGTTAACGAGCCCCAAACCGCAGCCTTGAGAACTCGTGGGACCACTGTTTTCAAGATCAATTTGGCGTTTAATTCAGCCATAATGTTCCCACCAGTCTAATGTAAACATTGGAGTCTCGAAAATCATGTGCAGGTTGCCGTTGCTTGTTAATTTTAGGACATCTTGTTGCTTTACGTATACAGAAATGCTATCAGCGTAACTGTGGTACGATGGGACACTAATGGTAGTCAATCCAGAGGTTATTAGTTCTTGTGAATCGTTGTAGACTTCCAGTTTCAAGGTTCCGGCTATGTCAAGAACAGCGTGATTTTCGAAACTTACAGGTATTGTTGCTTCTACATGGGTGCTGTTATGAGGAGAAACTGAGATGTTTCCGATGGAAAATTGTGCGAGGGGTGCTCCCCAGGGTATTGTTGTGTTTGTCGATATCTGCACTGGGACGGCTCGGGCAAAATTGAGACTCGCAAAGATTTCTACATTGAAGTAGCTGTCGTTCAACATGAGGGGTACATGATCCATTGAGATGAAGGATTCTATGTCTATGGGAATCGTGTGGGTTGCATTAACGTGGGTGCCCTGTGGTATTGAGGGAACTAATGTTTCGGTCAGATCAAGCACTGTTCCATTGGGGTCTGTGACGCGTGTTGTCAGGTTCAAATCAGCTATTTCGTAGTATCCGTTGTTGGTTATAGAGAAGGGTAAAGAAAAAGTGATGCCCTTGGTGGAGGGAAGCATTTGAACTTCTCCAATGTTTACGCCCAGATTCATGACTGAGAATACAGCTGTGACAGAGAAGAAGAGTATTACTAGCCAGAGGATGATTGTGGCTATGCTGAGCATCCTTACAGCGATCTTCATCTACTTGTTTTCCTTCACTTTGGTCTCTTTGACGAGACTAAGCTGTGTCGTTTTTTTTAGTTTTTTTGGCTTTTATGGACTCAATGGGTTTGATGGCTACAGGAGTTCTTGGTCGGAATTCAGGTCGGTCTAGGCGTTTGAGTTGGGTAACAAGCTGTACTCCTCGTGCTGTTAGCCCTGAGCCTATCCATCCCATGACGCCGAGATACATTATTCGGATGGATGCTCCGATCAGGGGAGCCAAGGAACTGCCGAAGACATCTAATAAGTCGGATGACCCTGTGATTGATGGGTTGTTGATGAGGAATATGTAGGCGCTTATGAATGTGAAGGCTAGTAAACCGATGCCTGTGAAGAGAATGACATATGCTATGATTATTGATTTATCTTCCACGATTTGGACCTCCGTGATACAGAAACAGATGCCTGCTTACAATATTAAGTCTTCTGCCATACTAAACCATATTACATTTAGTTATCGCCGTTCAGCAATTAATGGTAAACTCAAAAGCCATTGAATACGCAATTATCTCGTAGATATAATCAGTTCTTCATGTATATTCAACTGTTCTTTTTTCTGTTTAAAGTACGAAGGTAGTTTGATGCTTTTTGGGCAGTCTTTACGTAAGCCACCTTTTTTGTTTTAATCAGTGTTAGCCGAGCTTCACAGTAGGGGCATCTTCTAGTTTTCTGGGTGCTCTTAGCCAGCAGAAATCGGCCACAATTGTAGCAGACAAACACCACATACATCTAACGCACACCCATCGGAAGGAAAGCTTTTTCTTAGAATGACTTCAATGCTGTATTAGGATGCAGATAAATGAGTCGACTTTCATTAGCAAATCTTGCTGCGAAATATTTTCGACAAAACGGCTATCAAACTGAAAAAGACACTAGTCTGGAGGGTGTATCTGGGCTTTCGCGCAAGTTTGACCTGATCATTCGGAGAGGCAGAGAAAAACGTTCAGTTTGGATTAAAGATTGGAACCGAACAGTCGGCGTCAACATGATCATAAACATCGACACAGCCGCAGAAGACGTAGGATTGCCTAAACCCATAATCATCGCCGAAAAATTTAGTGGCCACGCCAAAGCCTACGCCAACCGCCGCAATATCACTTTGCTGTCAAAACAGCAGATTCTACGGTTGCTCGGCTGAGCTAAATTTTTTTCAAAAATTCTTCAAGTCGTCCTTCGTTTTCCAGTTTTCCTAACCAATCAACGGTTCCGGATCTGCATTCTTGTTTCTTCTCGAGCACCTGAATAATCTCTTCCACCACCGCCTCCACAGTCTTGCCGCTAACGTCGATCTCGCAGACTTTATCGGCGCCACAGGCAGATAGGGCGTCGCAGAGGCAAACATCCAAAATTTCGGCGGCTAGATTCTCCCATATTTTCTTTTCGTTATATCCGCGCTTCTCTAGTACACTCTTGAGTTTGTGGGGGTGACGTCTGAGGACAAAAACTGTAGTCACTTCTTTGTTTGGTGTAACATCAGCAGCGTAGTGTCCCTCAATTATGATGTTGCCTTCTGAGTGGGCTATGGTTTCTTGCAGCTTTTTTGAAACTTTTTCTGTGTCTGCGATTAATGTTTTCCTTTCCTTGTCTACGTTGGTGATTAGTTTCTCTGTCTTAACAAGCTCTGTTATGCTTACGTAAATGGCATCCAGTTTAGAGGCTAACTTGTGGGCGATAGTGGTTTTTCCCACGCCGGGAGTGCCGGTTATCAAAATGATTTTTCTGATTTTGTTCACGTGTCCTTTCTGTTTTAGTAAAAGGTTCTGTTGTTTTATCAAATTTTGTGGTGCCGTAACCTTGTAGCCCTAATTCTTTCGGTTGACATTGCTTATCTTTGTTGGGACTGGCAGGGTATGGTTTAAAGAGTTTTAAGTTATGGTTATAAACAATTCTTGTAATATGTTAGTGTGCGATGGGGATTTTGGCATTGAGGTTACTGGAGATTATTGAAAGAGTTACGCGGAAGATTGCACCTGGGCCTGCTCCATCATTTAATGAAGCTCACGTAGTTAAGGCGCTGGAAATAATTGGTGATTACGGAATTGTGGGCAGAATAAGGCTGTCTAAAGAGCTCTGGTTGGGGGAGGGCACAACGAGAACGCTTCTGAAGCACCTGAAAAATGAGGGAATAACTCAAAGTTCAAGACGTGGAATCTCGTTCTCTGAAGATGGAAAGATGCTGTTTTCTGATCTGCGAAGTAAACTCAGCGAGGGAATAGATGTTGCCAGCAGCCCTTTGACGGTTGGATTATTTAATATTGGGATTCTTGTCAGGGACTCGGCTAAGGCAGTAGGGAGCGGTATGGAACAAAGAGACACCGCGATTAAGAGTGGAGCGTCAGGGGCAACTACGCTAATTTTTTCCAGCAACAAGTTGTCTTTGCCGATGGGCGAGGAGAATATTTCCGAAAGTATGCCCGAGTTACACGACAAGCTAGTGACCCAGTTTAAGCCGAAAGAAAACGATGTTATCATAGTGGGATGCGGAGAAAACAGAGAAACCGCAGAAATCGGAGCAAAAATGGCAGCCATCAAACTACTAAAAAACAGTAACTAAGCAGTTTTCCAGAAATAAACTAGTAAAGAGTACTTCTTGTTGTTTCTTAGTTTTTCAGAAAAAACCTAGTTTTCAACAATGAACCATTATTAGTCTCCTAATATGAACAGGACTTTTCTTGATTTTTTTGGTTTTAATCCAATTTTGTGCTCTGCCATAAATCATAATATACACTAAGCAAGAACGAAAACAAATACTATAAACTAAAAAACTCACACACATCAAAAAGTTGATTTTGTCTTCATAACAAAAATCATTGGACCTTCTGGCGAAATCTTCGAAGGTCCGGTTCTAAGAGATTTAACTATTATTGAAGAATTTCTTGAATACAAAATTCAGATTGTAATTATAGACCTCAATATCACCGACGTAATCAGTATCCGCAGCTCTTTCTAAAATCTCGGAATTTGATAGATTAAAACCTTTGATACAGCTTTCGATATCTTGCATATCTCTATCATCTAATCTTCCTATCTTTGTAACTACAATATCAATAGGATGTAGAGCCAATAGAATAATATTATCGAATTCTATAATTTTTATACTTCTTTCTAAATAATCAGAAGGAAGACCCTGAGAAAAGACCCAACCATCTTCATAAATATCTATTTTGAGACCATGCTGAATGTTCAACATAGCTTTTTCATATTCATCTCTGTCGGTAGATGGAATTGTAAAGTCAATATCTATTGTTGAGGACTTCAGATCAAGAAGAGTCATTGCAGTTCCCCCTACAGCCACAAGAGTGATCCTCTTTTCTAGCTCTTCATTCAATATATTGAGGAAATCTAGTAAAACGCTTTTATCAATCGGCATCATAGAGCCTCATTTTTTTTAGTATATTTTTCTCGTCAGCTGGAATCTCTTCAATTCTTAAAGTTTCAAGCATCTCAATTGTCTTACTGATTTCATTTTTTGGCTTAAATTTTCTTAGAATTCTCAACAATCCTAATAGTTTTTTGGATGCCCCAAATTTCTGACTGAGGAATATTAAGAGGTTAGGGTCAAAGCTATTTTTAGAAATTATCACTGGTATTGCTTCAAAAAGTCTCACATCGTTTTGAAGTAATAAAGCTGTTGTTATATACTCAATACAAATTTTCTTACCTTTTTCTATGTTCCAACCAAATTCCTTGTAACCAAATCGATTAAGATTGTAGATTAAATCAGAATGAGAAATTTTAGTAGGTTTTATTTCGTTCAGAATATTTCTAATTTTGGATTTCTCTTTTATCTGTCTAATTTCACTCCAATACGATTGAGGACAAAAAAGATTTAATATGTGTAGTAGAGCTTCCCTAATCGGATTTATTTCATTTGATCTTATTAGCTCAGAAAAACTTTTTTGGTCTAGAATAAGGCCAGTGATTCGAATATTATATTTCTTCTGTAGATCGAGTAGTCTTGCATAAATCTTAATGGTTTCATTATGATACTGAGACGATTTCTTTAAGAGGAATAATAATTCGATTCTGTTAAGTTTAATGTTTCTTTCAGTTTTAATTGAACTAAGGGTTTTAATCGAACAGATGTCATTCAAAGATCGTTCCAGTTCAATGAGGAAGGGAAGGAGTTCAGGTTTATTTTTAAAAAAATCCAGCTTTTTTTCTATTTCCATTTCTGCCAAAAAATCCAGTAAGAAATAGTTTTGAAAGTTTAGTTCAATTATGGATGATTTTCCTATTCGATTTAAATTAATGAGATCTTGCCCCTTAAGTTTCTGCAATTTTTGATATATGTTTGCATAATAAGCAGTACCATATTTTTCGTTAATCTTCTTTGTTAAAGCACTAATTGACAATGAAGTATCTAAGTTAGATGATAGGAGATCTAGGATTTGGAGGGTAGATTTATCCATAATAGTTTTATCCAGTACTACAATTAAGAGATAATAAACCTATATATTATTTACTATAATATTATAGTAAGAATACTATAAATTAAAACTTACACACCAATTAATCCACAAGAATTTGAACCTTCAATGATTCTAAATCATCATCCATTTTGGTTCACAATTTCTAGGGTATTGTTTCAATCCAGATATATGCTTTTACATCATTTTTCTTCATATACTTTCCTTAGCTCATACAGGGCTTTTTGTAAATGTATTTTAAATTAATTTTTTCAAGTCATAACCTTTTTTTCTGAAACAACAAAGGTTTACAAAAAGTTCAATCAACTAGTCTACTCTAACAATAGTTATATTAAGACTTTAAGTGGGCTTGGCGCTTTTCACACATTCCAGCCGGAATTGGCTTACTTAGGAGGTGATCCGGCCGCAGGTTCCCCTACGGCCACCTTGTTACGACTTCTCCCTCCTTGCGGAACTCAGATTCGACGCAGCCAAGAAGACCACGCCTCACCCAAACCCCACTCGGATGGAGCGACGGGCGGTGTGTGCAAGGAGCGGGGACGTATTCACCGCGCGATGATGACACGCGATTACTAGGCATTCCATTTTCACGAAGGCGGGTTCCAGCCTTCGATCCAAACTGAGGCAGGGTTTAGGGATTGCCTTCCCTTTTCAGGGTCGGAACTCATTGTCCCTGCCATTGCAGCTCGCGTGTAGCCCGGGGGATTCGGGGCATACTGACCTGCCGTAGCCCGCTCCTTCATCCGTCTTGTCGACGGCAGTCCCTCTAGAGTGCCCCTCGGAAAACTTCCTTGGTAGCAACTAGAGGCGCGGGTCTCGATCGTTGCCTGACTTAACAGGACACCTCACGGCACGAACTGGCGACGGCCATGCACCTCCTCTCAGCTTGTCAAGCAAGACCTTCAATCTGGCCATCATCCTGCTGTCGCCCCCGGTAAGGTTCCCGGCGTTGACTCCAATTGAACCGCAAGCTTCACGCCTTGTGGTGCTCCCCCGCCAATTCCTTTAAGTTTCAGCCTTGCGGCCGTACTCCCCAGGCGGCGGGCTTAATGGCTTCCCTGCGGCACTGAAGTGGCACGTAGCCACCCCAACACCTAGCCCGCATCGTTTACGGCTGGGACTACCCGGGTATCTAATCCGGTTCGCTCCCCCAGCTTTCGTCCCTCACCGTCGAGCGCGTTCTAGTCGACAGCCTTCGCCACTGGTGGTCCTCCCGGGATTATAGGATTTCACCCCTACCCCAGGAGTACCGTCGACCTCTCCCGCCTCCTAGCCTAGTAGTATCTCCCGCGGCTCAACGATTAGGTCGCTGAATTTAACAGGAGACTTGCTAAGCCGGCTACGGACGCTTTAAGCCCAATAATCATCCCTACCACTCGGAGAGCTGGTATTACCGCGGCGGCTGACACCAGTCTTGCCCTCTCCTTATTCCCTCGGCTAGTTATACCAAGGAAAAGCCATCCTCAGCGGATGGCACTCGGGGTAGCCCCGTCACACTTTCGTGCATTGCGGAGTTTTCGCGACTGCTGCGCCCCGTGGGGCCTGGGTCCTTGTCTCAGTACCCATCTCCGGGCTACCGCTCTCACGGCCCGTACCGGTTATAGGCTTGGTGAGCCATTACCTCACCAACAACCTGATCGGACGCGGCCCCATCCCCAGGCGACTTTAGAAGCATGTTTCTAAAGCCCTTTGAGTGAGAAATCATTCCAGACATACTCACCTATCGAGTATTAGCCCCAGTTTCCCGGGTTTGTCCTCGTCCTGAGGGTAGGTTAGCCACGTGTTACTGAGCCGTCTGCCGCGTCTCAACATAGCTAGAGACGCTCGACTCGCATGTCTTAGTCCCACCCCGATAGCAGTAAGGTCCGGCAGGATCAACCGGATTTAAATTTTCATATTCGGAGTATTTTTGCCACAAAACCGACTGGAATTGCGGATAAGCGCCAAAGCCCACTTCGGATCTGACCAAAATCAGGTCCTCATCTTTGTCGCCGCAACCGGAGTCAACCACTTCATTCTAGGGCGTTAAACGCCTTTATCGTCTGGGTTGAAGCCGCCTAAGGTCACGGCTAATGCAGTCACATCGTCCAGATGGGATATCTGTGACGATCATGCAACTAACCATGTTTTCCAACGACCTAATTAACCTTTCTGAATGCTTGAAAACGAAGTCTAGCATTTTTGTTTTACAAAGTGGCGCATATCTCAAGTTTGGGCGTCTTGTGTTGCATAGATGAATGGACGTTTTTTATGGTTGATACGGATTTATGGGTCATAAAGTATAATGGTGAAAGGCTTTTGATAGTTCTAGAAGTAGGTGAGGAGTGCTGAATGAAGTTCTTTTGGCTTGCAAAGAATTGATCGCCGACGCCAAAGTTGGGTGCACAGACTTAGTTTTCAAGGATATATGTCTGAATATTCTTGCCAAGGCAAAATTAGTCCTAACTGATGATCAATTCGAGGAGCTAAGGTTCTTTGCGACAGAAAAAATGAAAAATAAACCAATTCCGAGTCCGGGAAGAAAAATTAGGATACAATAATGAGGTCTATTCCTTAACATTCTTGGTAAAACATTGGTTGCTTGTGCATTCCAGCTATTTTATAGTGGGGGTAAGCGTGAAAAAAGCTAAAGTCTCGGCATAACAAATAGAAGCATGAGATGAATGTGTTGGCTTTGTTAGATTACGAGATCGATCTTCTTTCAAGGTTGGTGGAGATAAACACTGAATCAGTTCCGAAGAAGGGATATGATGAATGTGCTTCGATAATTATTGAGGAAGCAAAAAATAACTCTCTGGAATGGGAGATAGTGGATGGAGAGAAGGGCGCTAAGGATGGTCTCTCGCGCCCAAACGTTATTGTAACTCTCGATTCAGGTTCAGATATAACGTTACTTCTTGAATCACATTTTGACGTTGTTCCTCCTGGAACCGGATGGAAGTATCCTCCCTTCAAGCTCACCGTTGAGAACGGGAAAGCCTATGGAAGAGGCACTGCAGACAACAAAGCAGGAATCGCAGCCATAATGGGAGCCATGAGACAGCTAAGGAAAGAGAAATTGGATATTAATCTCAAGCTTGTCGCTGGGGTGGATGAAGAGATAGGGGGAATATATGGCGTCGATTATGTGATGAGCGACTGGGGACTAAAAGGAGACGCAGCATTGATAGTTGACGCTGGACCAGAGAGTCTCTTCTTAGGCGCCAGTGGGATCATCTGGGGAAAAGTAACTATTAAGGGGAAACAGGGACATGCTGGGTACCCATTCAAAGCCAAAAACGCTATCGAAGAAGCCATGAAATTGCTTGGCGAGTTTGAACATTACAGAGAACTAGTTGAACAAAAAGAATCAACGTTACATGCGCCTCCAGGGGCTCCGAAAAAGTTTGTTTGGGGAAGATATTCAGTAACCATGATCAGGGCAGGAGAGAAAGAAAACGTGATACCGGGCACATGCGAAGTCCGGTTCGACCGTAGACTCCTACCTGAAGAGCCCCTTGAGCAGGCTGAGAAAGAATTAATGGATTTCTTCCAGAAGGCGCTAGATGAGACTGGCTGTGAAGCATCCTTGGAGCTTGTGAACAGGCAGCAGGGCTACCACACACCCGAGGATCTGGTTTTTGTG
>SDBS01002436.1_pt1 | contig 18581 bp, 21 predicted proteins | sample 2277091 | NCBI WGS metagenome assembly SDBS01 (sample SAMN10404972, study PRJNA504765) | marine sediment metagenome | isolation source: marine sediment core GS10_PC15, 163 cmbsf | place: Arctic Ocean: Southern Knipovich Ridge | collected 2010 | reverse complement strand
CGAACAGCGCTCACGCTCATACGTGGCGATAAGGCGGATGAAACCCCAGAGACCGACACGATCAACGAGATCCAAGCTCGGATCAATGCGGACAGAAACCAGGTCAACATAGACACCCTACTCACACCAACAACAACGCTTTCCGAACTCGTGTCGTTGGACGGCGGGGTTGCCTGGGGAGACGGACGAGTTGAGGTAGAGAGCGTTCGCACGTTCGACAATGAACGTGGAGTGGGTAATATTCTGCGTACGTTCAGAAGGCCCGGTGTACCCGGCAACATTCGTTTCTATCGACAGCTGCTTGTGAATCCATCGTTCGACGATGCAACCGATTTCCGTGGTTGGACCACCGTCTCTGGTTCACCCATCACCAGCACCTCGGGTACGTTCGGTGATGTTGGCAAGAAAGCCACTGCCGCAGCTCCAGGCACAGACATTGAACTTTCACAAATCGTTCCGCTCATAGGCCTTGACATGAATGGCCATGAGGCGCGTTGTGAGTTCAATATGGTCGGGCTCAATGTCTTGGATGACGATGTAGAAGTGATTGTTGAGTCACTCGATAGCGGGCTATCGGTTGTAGACACTGCAACATCAGGCGCAATTATCCCAAACTCCGTGACGGAATGGCAAAGGGAAGTTGTCACTCTTTCAAACATATCCGACGATGCTGAATCGATCCGCGTTCGTGTTCTGATGAGTCTTAATGGAGTGCCCGGCGTTGAAGTTGATGCGCTGGATCTGCGCGTTGGTGACTTCAGTGCTCAACTACTCAGCAACGTAGACTTTGAAACTGGAGACGTAACCAGTTGGACCGAGATCTCCGGCACCTGGCGCGTCCTGGGTTCCACGTCGGGCACCGATCCTCTCGCCGATTCCAACATGCTGATCGGCCCAGTGAGCCTAGTCTCAACTCACGAGATCCAACAAGACGCCTCACTGCCAGCTTTTAATCAACCGGGTGACACAATCTGGCTTCGGTGGTGGCAGGCCAACATTGCGGCGGACGACGAAGGCCACGTAATTCTAGAGGCGCGCGACGGTGGTGGTGTGCTCACCTCGGTTGCAACCACAGCCGAGGAGATCACACCTGAAGACACCTGGGCGCGTCGTGATCTGTTCTTGAAGGTACCCACCGGAACCACAACGATTCGTGTTCGTGTTATCACGACACTACAATCAGCCGCCAATCACGATGTCGCGTTTGACAATTTCCAATTGTTGATTTTTGACTCACGCGTCAACTACCCGACGAACCGGATCCACTTTACCGATTGGATGCAGTCCTTTGACACAACGATCTTTTCTCCTAATTCGATTTGGCGATTCGACCAACAGAGCGGCAACGTAACGGACGACGGGCCAGACGGAGAAGACCTGGTTCCGACTAATTCTCCGACGCAGGGAACGGCTATTCAAGATCTGGCGACTCGTGCAGCGGTCTTGGCTGTGGGGACTTCGGAACATTTCTTGGCAAGTGGATCCACTATCCACGATATTGGTTCCAGCGATTCTCTTGCATTGTTGTTTGTTGGCAAAGTGGGTGCGTTGACGGCCGGAACCATCATTCGCAAGTTGTCCGGCGGTGTTGGTTATGAGCTTCGGTTAGCAACAGGCGGTGTACTGGAGTTCGAAGTGGACGATGGAACCATCACACACACGGAAACCATCTCCGGTGTTGTTGCTACCGATGTAATCCGCGTTCTATGCGTGTTCGATCGCAACGCAGACAACATGCAGATGTTCAGCACCACGCACGGAGATTCTACCGGCCAGGTCATCACTGTTGACGACCCCAGCAACGCAGGAACGTTCCTAGTCGGTGGAGACTCGCTCAACGCCGCGGACATGGACATCGCTCAAGTGGCCGTGTGGGTCGGTACAGTGGCCGAAGGCCTAACCGACACGCAACTCGATTTACTCGTTACGGTCATGGACGATGATTAGATCGCTCACCGACTGAAAGGAGGGGGAGCGATCTTGATTGCAGAACACGACAGAATCCGTCACTTTCTGCAATCAAAATGTTCGTTATGTAAGCCACCGCACAGACACCACCACAGAGGCTTGATAGGGTATCAACCGTACATGGGGTTTCGCGGCCCGGCCCCAGCCTTTCGTTCGTAACAGGGCCGCATACCAACAGGAGACCATGAACGCATCAGAAGCACGTGCGTTGGCCGATAAGGCCAATGGTGTAGGGGTAAAAGCATTCATGGTACGGTGCCATCACGCAATCGACTATGAAGCAAAGCGTGGAATGTCAAATTGCTTGGTGAGTCTTGATGAAACGCACCAAGCGGATTATAGAATCGTCATCTCCCGGCATCCTGTAAAGACGTGACCTACACCTACAAAACCACACCCTTCGCGCACCAACGCGAAGTGTTCGAAGCGTCGCGCGACTTGGAAATCTACGCGCTGTGGTGGGAGATGGGTGTCGGTAAGACGAAGACTATTATCGACACGGCTGCATGGTTGGCGCAGCGGGGCAAGATTGACGCGGTGTTGGTTGTGGCGCCGAACGGTGTGCACTCAAATTGGATTCAGGAGGAGATCCCGCGTCACTGGCCGGACGACACACTAAGCTGGACTTTTGAGTATCATGCAAAGAAAGCAGGCACCATAACGCACCAAGCCGGAGCGAAGTTAATAATGGGTGCGGAATGCGTAGCCGTCGTCGCAATGACCTACGATGCGATCATGACCGAACGAGGGGATAAGTTTGTTCGCCGCTTCCTTGGGGAGCGGCGAGTGTTGTTGGTCCTGGACGAAAGCGCACGCATCAAGAACCCCGGCGCGAAGAGAACCAAACGGTTAATCGCACTCGCCAGGCGAGCACGATACAAGCGCATCTTGACGGGCACCCCGATCACCAACTCGCCCTTTGACCTGTTCTCCCAGGTACGATTCTTGGATGAGAACTACTGGAAGAGTCGTGGCATCCGCAACTTTTCGATCTTCAAGGCGAATTATGGTATCTGGATTCAGCAGGAGATGGCCGGTGGCCGTCGGTTCCCAATGCTAGTTGCACACCGCAACCTGGAAGAACTGCACGAGCACCTCCACGCCGTGGGCTCACGCCTCACCAAAGACGAGACGCTGGACTTGCCACCGAAGCTCTATAGTACCCACCGCTTCACGCTGAGTACTGAACAGAGCGATCTGTACGGTGCTCTGTGTAGTGACTTCATTGCGGAGATCGAAGGAGACACGATCACAGCCCCATTGGCAATCGTTCGCCTGATGAAGCTACAACAGATCACTTGTGGGTTTGTGAAAGCCGATGGTGAAACCCATTGGCTTGCCAATCCTCGCATCGAGGCCCTTCGAAACATCCTGGAGGATATTCCGAACCAAACAATCATATGGGCCCGCTTCCAAAATGACATCGACGTGATCCGAAAGCTGCTTGGCAGCGATTGCGTCTGGGCAGATGGCCGGGTGACCGGGCCCCCGAGATTCGAGGCTGTGCAAGCCTTCCAGAGAGGAGATGCTAAGTTTTTCGTAGGTAACCCAGCCGCCACAGGGGAGGGCGTCACGCTCACTGCAGCGCGTACTGTGATCTACTACAGCAATTCCTACAAGTTAGGCGACCGACTCCAGAGCGAGGACAGGGCGCATCGTATTGGGCAGGAGCACCCTGTCCAATACATCGACCTGATTGCCCAGAACACCGTGGACGAGCGGATCGTACAGGCACTGAAGGCGAAGAAAGATATCGCGAGCATCATCACAGGTGATAAATTGAAGGAGTGGTTGACGTGATACGAGATAGCAGAAACGCTAAATCGATTCGTGCGCTTTACAAATCTGGATGGAGAGTAGAGAAAAGTTTTCTAGTGTCACCTAACGGTGACACTTTCGAACCTTCTTTCACGTGCGACGGATATCCGTATTTTCTCATGCGTGTTTTGCTACATCAGCTTGTGGCATTTCAGAAATTTGGTGAAGCCGCAATTTCTCAAGGCGTTGTAGTAAGACACAAGGACGGGAACCCAAGGAACGGCTCGCCAGACAATTTACAGATCGGTAGCCACAAAGACAATATGCAGGACTCCATGAAAATGGGACGAACCTGTGGGGGTAAGTTGAAATTCTCAAAAGCCCAGGCAGAGGAGGTTCGAAAGCGTTACTTGTCTGGCATGACTACAGTGGAATTGGCTCCAGAATATGGTTGTTGTCCTGCCACCATACAAAGAATCGTTAAAGGAAACTACGGGCCTTGCCCGGGTCCCGATCTGATTCGAAAAAGCTCACCGTCGGGGAATATCAAATCCCGCTTAGCTAATAACACTAATGCAGGAATGCGAATACGAGAAGATTTTATTGCTGGAATGTTTCTTGTTGAACTCTCAAAAAAATATGGATGCGGACGCGACGCTATTAGAAGAATTCTTCAAGGGGATTACGCGCATATCTCAAGTGAAAATTTGGTCCTGGGACACAGATTTACTCACAAACAAGTGACTCAAATCAGGGGCGAGTACGAGAGCGGGTCTTCGACCCGTCAATTGGGAAAAAAATATTCTTGTAGCTACACAACTATACTGAAAATGGCTCGAGGGAGATATCCCGGAAGCCCCGACACAGATGTTTCGCGCATTGAATGATCGGAGCACACCATGACAACAGGAAGCACACGAACGGAGGAACAGTTGACACACGACTACTCAGAACACCGTGAGCGGCCAGGCGGCGAAGCGTTTGCCAAGGTCGATGCGTTGATCGGCGAGATGAAGAATGAGGAAACCGGGATTCGCCTGCTAGAGGTGAAGCTCCAGCAGGCGAAATCACGACTCTTTGACGTCCAATGCAAGCGACTCCCCGAGCAACTTGAAGCAATGGGACTGGCAGAATTTACAACCGCGGACGGAGTCAAAGTCTCCATCCGCGAAGACATCCGAGCCTCCATAAAAGTGGAGAACCGTCTCGAGGCGCTCGCATGGCTCGAAGCGAACGACGCTGGCTCGCTCATCAAGAACGACGTCGCTGTGACGTTCGGCAAGGGCCACGACGATGCGGCTGCAGAGTTCATCGAAGAACTCAAGGAGCGCGGTACCGCGTTCAAGAGCAAGCGCCACGTGCACCCGCAGACCCTGGGCGCTTACGTCCGAGAGTGCTTGTCCGAGGGAGAACCCATCCCGATGGAGTTGCTCGGGGTTGTTCGGCAGCGGGTTGCAAAACTCAAATAGGAGGAACGATGGAAATCGTCAAGATTCTAACGTCGTGTTTTTCTGCACTCTCGGAACCCCAATTACGTAGGTTAGGGTTCCATGTTGAAAATGGGACTCCGATCTTTTGTGGGGTGGGTGCCGAAATGAACTTTTTCAATGATCGGGGTCATGCTTGACCAGCAGTACTGGCAAACACCCGTGTGGTAAGTCGAAGAAAGAAAAAACGAAGTTGGGCAGACGACCAAACTGTCAATAGAATGGAAGCCGGTGGGTCACCCAACTATCTGTTAGCCTTTGGGAACGCCACCGAGAAGCAAGTGGTTCGAGCCATCAAACAAGCAATTGCAAATCGACGTTGAAATCATCCTCCCTCGGCGCGTGATGAAGAACCCCCGGCCCACACTGTGGCATGAGGGAGACTGCGGGCCGTGCGTGATCGCTGGGCTAATCGACTGGTACCCGGGGAACAAGGTTGATCCTTCGGTCGTGGTCCGGGCAATCTACGAGCGCGCCCACAGCAAGGAACTACCGATCCGCGCATTATCGGCCCAGGCAATGCGACGTGTGTTGAATAGGCTGTACACCGAGCGCCAGATCGATTATCTTGAACCCTACCCACCGAGTTGGTCCCACCGATCATTCGATTTGCATGGGGTGTGGGGCGCCACAGGGTGGGACCATGAACCAGAGTGGTCAAACTGGATTCACCTCGCCATGCTCGCAGGCTGCTATGCAATTTGCGCGGTGAACATCGACAAGGAAGGCCCACCGAACCCCGCCAACCATTGGGTCATGTTGTGTGGATACCGGCGCGTTGCAAAACACGGAGTCTGGTGGAACGAGGTATTAATGTCGTGTTCATCGTCCAGCTCACCAGTAGAACAATGGGTGCCGTCTATCGATTTTCTCAAACAATACGGCGGTTTTAACTGTATACTCGTACGACCAACAGGAGGATAAAATGACAAAAGCAATCGCAACGAAGGAAGAGACCGCAATCGCAGTGCACGACTACGGTGACGACGCTGGGAAGGGCTACGAAGGGCAAACGCAAGACGAGATCATTATCCCACGGCTGGCGATTCTTCAACCCATGAGCCCTCAGTGCCAGGACGACGGCATTGAAGGTGCAAAGGCCGGAATGCTGTGCAACACAGTCACTGAAGATGTCATGGACGAAGCCTACTGCGTGTTCGGACACAAAGACTACATGTACGTTGAATGGGTTCCACGCGAACGAGGTGGGGGATTCGTTGGCACTCATGCAGTAGACAGCGAGATCGTGAAGCGCGCCAAGCGAGCATCCGACACGTTCGGCAAGTACAAAACGGACGACGACAACGATCTCGTCGAGACGTTCAACGCGTATGGTGTGCTCACCGACAAAGACGCAGAGATCATCTGTCCATTCGCCATGAGCTTCAAGTCCACGGGGATCCGTCCGTGGAAGGGCTGGGTGACCACTGTGTCAATGTTTACTCTTCCCGGAAGCAAGGCAACCCCACCACTGTTTGCGCACCGGGTGAAGCTCACCACGACGAAACAAAAGAACGACAAGGGCACGTTCTACGTACCTGTCTTCAAGCCTGCGTGCGACAAGATCCTAGACAGCCTTCTGGGCCCAGATCATCCGACGTTCTTGCAGGCCAAGAAGTGGGGCTTGATGGTCCAGAAGGGTGAGGCCAAAGCGTCCGAGGAAACCGACAGCGGGAATCAGAGCGAAGAAATTCCGTTCTAGCATGAACAACATGATCGTCCCGGGCGAATGCGTCCACGTAATGGCTAAGTTTGAAGATCGATCGATCGATCATATAATGGCGGATCCCCCCTACTCAGCCAAGGTCCACAACGCTCAGCGGCGCGGCTGCACCGGATACGTGGAACCGACCCGACCGAACGCGACTAAGGCGCAGTTCAACCGCTCGCGTGACCTGGGCTTTGCACCAATGACAGAAGCACTACGGTACTCGGCCGCGGAACAGTTCGCACGGCTGGTCAAGCGCTGGGTGCTCGTCTTCAGCGATCACGAAGGATCAACGAAGTGGGGTCAAGCGCTGCGTGAAGCAGGGCTTGGAGTAGTGCGTTACCTCATTTGGGTGAAGAAGGGGTCTGCTCCACAGTTTACGGGGGATAGACCGGCCCAGGGGCATGAGGTGATCGTGCTGGCGCATCAACAGCAAACCACACCAACCGGCAAACTGAAGCATATTAAAAAGAAATGGAACGGTGGTGGAAAGCACGGAGTGTACACACACCCCATCGTACTCAACCGTGGCAAGAAAAAAGAGCGCATCCACACAGCGCAGAAGCCACTAGCTCTCATGGAGCAATTTGTGGAGTTGTTCACCGACCCGGACGATCTCATCCTTGACCCGTTCGCCGGTGGAGGGACGACGCTACTCGCTGCGCACAAGCATGGGCGACGATGGATCGGTATCGAGAGTGATATTGACTATGTCAATGCGGCATATGACCGACTGAGGGACAATGAGCTGGAAGTGTAGAATCGGGTTTCATGATTGGACAACGTGGGAGGGTGATCCCCGACCATACTTTCGCATTGAACGACGATGCAAGCGTGGCTGTGGCACTTTCGAAGTGTCACCTGATCCATGGACCACGATCCGTTTGAAAGTGCCACCAATACTGAAGGCTAAGGTGAAATGAACTGGTCACCGCAACAAGACAAAGCGCTGTGTGCTGTGGATAACTGGCTACACGCCAGAGATCCACAGCAGCAAGTCTTCCGACTATTTGGCTATGCAGGCACTGGGAAAACGACGCTGGCCAAACATCTGGCCGAGGGAGTTCAACGACCGTTGTTCGCTGCGTACACCGGAAAAGCTGCGCTCGTCATGCAGCGCATGGGCTGCGACGCCTCAACCATCCACAAGCTGATCTATCTGCCGAAGCACAAATGCGCTCAGACGCTGCGCCGACTCGAGCAAGATCTGATAGACCTTCCAAAAGACACGCCAGAAAAGATACGTGAGCGGATTCAACGGGCAATCCTGCGTGAGCGCGAGAACCTTTCGAAGCCGGCCTTCTCCATCTGGCACGAGTCCCCGGTTCGTGAAGCCTCTGTAGTCATCATTGACGAATGTAGCATGGTCGGATCCCGTATGGGTGAAGACCTACTCTCGTTCGGGATCCCGGTGCTCGCCCTGGGCGACCCGGCGCAATTGCCGCCGGTGGGTGACGGAGGGTTCTTCACCGACCATGACCCTGACTTCATGCTCACTGAGATCCACCGGCAAGCGGAGGACAGTCCGGTGATCGAAATGGCGACGATGGTGCGCCGCGGTGAGTTTCTCCACGCTGGCCGCTACGGAACTTGCAGCGTCATTAGCCGTAGGGATCTGGATCCCGAGCTACCGCTAAAGGTCGATCAGATTCTCGTGGGTAGGAACTCGACTCGGATCGGCTGGAACCATCGAATGCGTGAGCGCCTGGGCCGTGTCAACGGACTCCCAGAAGCTGGTGACAAGGTCGTTTGTTTGCGCAACGACTACGAGGTGGGGGTCCTCAATGGCTCGACCTGGCGCGTCCTGGAATGCGCTGAGCTTGACAGCGATACGGTCATGTTATCGCTCGAATCAGACTCCGATACGACCGACACCAAGGAGCTAATCGCCTGGCGCCACCACTTCCTGGGCAAGGAGAACGAACTACCCTATTTCGCGCGCCGAGAGAACCAAGAATTCACGTATGGATACGCCTTGACGTGCCACAAAGCCCAGGGATCTCAATGGGGGCACGTGCTAGTATTGGACGAATCCAAGGTATTCCGCCAGAACCGTGCACAGTGGTTGTACACCGCAATCACTCGTGCTGAACATACCGTCGACGTTGTGCTTTAGGGAGATCGATGCCACCGAAGAAGAAGCCACCAACAAAGAAGAAACCGTGCGTCAATTGCAAGAAATTGACGAAAGAGTTGGAACGAACCCAGGAGGAGCAGCGCGACTGTCTGAGGACCAATAGTGAACAGCTGCAACGGCTCTCGGATCGCGGGCTACTTGAGATCCGAATCGTCGAGCTCGAGTCAATGCTCGATGACGTCATCGACGAGAAGACTCAACTCGCAGAAAACTGCGAGCAAATAAAAACCCAGTTGCAGAAGCAAGCACAAACATTTGGCATGGAGGCAGCATGACCGCATTACATCGACAAGTGAGAGAACTGCGACGCGGGGGTCATGTCCTGCGATGCCACACCATGCCGCATCACGGTGAGTACTCGAATGGCAAGCACAGCTTCGACGCTCTAAGTTTGCTGCTATTGCTTCACCCGAACCCGTCAACGGACTTGATCAAGGTGGTACTTTGGCACGACATGGGTGAACGTGCGTTGGGTGATGTTCCATCGCCTGCGAAGCGGATGTTTCGTACGCTCAAACGGATCTACGAAGTCGCAGAAAATGAGGTGCTGCGGAAACTTGGCGTGCCGATCGACCAACTAAGCACGGGTGAAAAACGATGGGTTGCCGCGGTCGACGCGCTTGAACTGTGGCTGTGGACCTTGGATCAAGACGCCATGGGAAACAAGATGACCAAAAACATCAAGCGCGACATTGAAAAGACGCTCACCGCTGCCACGTGGTTGCCACAGCCCTGCAAAGACTTTTACGACACCTATACCTGGACGCCGGGTGAAGAGTTGGTTGATGTCTCGTAAACCTATTGTGGTTGCGTTGCTTGCACGCGCTGGACACGGCAAGAGTACAGCGGCAATGCATATAACGATAAAGTGTGATGGTGCCCTTGCATCATTCGCTTACCCACTAAAACAAATGGCGGGGAGTATTTGGGGGTTTGACCCGGATCAGTTGTATGGTCCAGCTGAAATAAAAGAAGTGATCGACCCCCGCTGGAACATGTCACCACGACTTGCCATGCAGCGACTTGGCAGCTCAGCGCGTGAATTTATCGGTCGCGAAGTTTGGGTAGAGTCATGTATCAACCGAATCTTGATGCACAAGGCACCATTGACCGTGATTGAAGATTGCAGATACCCTAACGAGGCTTTCGCGATTGCGCGGGATGCACGGTTCGACGGGTACGTGATCAAGCTTGTATGTCCAGACGCAAACAGCAAAGCAGACCCGAACCACCCATCGGAAGCGATGGTTGACAAGGTAGACGACTGTTTGTTACACGCAACGATCACGAGTCGGAAGTCGCCAAACAGTCAAGATCTGAAAGACAAGATCGATCGTGTGATGGAGGATATTCATTCCTCGCAAAAACCAGGATAGCGGCGCGCTTCAACTACCGCTTCCGAATCTGATAGCTGATCCGGGCTGGCGGCCAACGCCGATGGGCGATCTCCCATCTTGGGAGGGAGCCAAGCGCATCGCGTTCGACGTCGAGACACGCGACCAGCATCTCAAGGAACTGGGCCCAGGCGACATCCGCGACGGGTACATGGTCGGATACTCGTTCGCGATCGAAGATGGGCCCTGCCATTACATCCCATTCCGCCACGAAGGTGGTGATAATGTTGACGAAACTGCGGCGCTCGCCTACCTATTAGAACAAGCGGCCAATTACGACGGGGTATTAGTCGGGGCTAATATGTCGTATGACCTTGGCTACTGTGTGAAGGAGAGTGTGAAGTGGCCGAAGGTCCAGTACTTCCGGGATGTTCAGGTCGCCGAACCGCTGCTAGATGAGCACCAGTTCAGCTATTCTCTGCAGGCTATCGCAGAGCGCCACGGCTTCCCAGGCAAGGAGGAGACGGCCTTAGAAGAAGCAGCGAGAATGTTCGGCGTATCGAAGAAAGGCGGCTTGTGGAGGCTGCCAGCGCGCCACGTGGGGTCCTACGCCGAGCAAGACGCTCGCTTGCCTTTGCAACTTTTGCGAAGGCAAGAGAAGGAGATTGATAACCAGGACTTATGGGAGATCTACAACCTAGAATCTGAGCTACTACCTGTGCTCGTCGACATGCGCCGACGCGGGGTCGCCGTCGATTGGGACCGGTTCGAACAGATGGAGGCCTGGACACTCGAACGGCAAAAAGAATGTTTGGACTCAGTCCAACACCACACCGGTTGCAAACTCTCCCTGGGCGACGTGAACAAGGCTAGCGCGCTCGCACCTGTGTTTGAAAAGATCGGGATCAAGCTTCCCTTAACAAGCAAATCGAAGAAGCCGTCAATCAAGGGTGAGGTGTTGGAACAGATCGACCACCCAATCGCAGAAGCGATTGTGGCCGCCCGCAGTATGGACAAGCTACGCGGCACGTTCTGTGGACTGGTTCGAAAGTTCATCGTCAACGGGCGCATCCATTCCTCGTTCAATCAACTGCGCCGCACTGATGATGAAGGTACCGCACGAGGAACAATCACAGGCCGGTGTAGCAGCGACAATCCGAACATTCAATTTCAACCGATTCGAAGCCCGGAGTTTGGTTATCCGTGGCGCGGGATCTACATTCCTGATACCGATGAATGGGTGTGCTGTGACTTCAGCCAGCAAGAACCGCGGTTGACGGTTCACTACGCCGAACTCTGCGGTCTACCCGGAGCCCAGGAAGCTGGCGACGCATACCGTGACGATCCGAATACCGACCACCATGCCATGATGGCGAAACTCACCAATCTTCACCGCAAGGTCGCAAAGGCTATCTTCCTGGGCTTGGTGTACGGGATGGGTGGAGCCAAACTATGTAGGCAGCTTGGTTTGCCCACTGCGGAGAAGAAAATACGTGGTGTGCTGCGAACGGTTGCAGGACCAGAAGGCCAAGTGACCATCGATCGTTTCAATGACGCTGTACCGTTCGTGAAGTACATCAGTAAGCTGTGCGAGAAGCAGGCAAGGCGCAAAGGTTTCGTTCGTACAATCGGTGGCCGCAAGGGCCGGTTCCAGAAGGATGCGGCGGGCAATTACGATTGGACCTACAAGGCGCTCAATAAACTGATCCAGGGAAGCGCAGCCGACCAGATGAAAAAAGCCATGGTGATGATGGTCCGCGCGGGCATCCTCCTACAGATCCAGGTTCACGATGAAATCGACTTCTCGCCCAGAGAGCCGCGGGAAGCAGACGACGCAGCGCAGATCATGCGTGATGCGATTCCTCTGTCGGTGCCAGTGAAGGTCGATATTGAACGCGGTGCGAGCTGGGGTGAGATCAACGACGAAGGCCGCGCGAAGTGTAAGGAGTTCTACGCATGAGTGAGAAAGCAATGCGACGTGTGGTAATCAACCTGCTCAAAGAGCTGGACGCCGATCCGATGGCTGTGGAGAATCCTGCGTGCCCGGGGACGCCGGACATCAATTGCATATTGTTGGATGAACAATATGGCATCGGCGAACAGTGGATTGAGTTGAAGAAAATCAAAGCATGGCCGAAACGCGCTAGCAGTATTGTTAAGATTCCTCACTTTGTTAACCAACAACGAATCTGGCTAAAAAAGCGATACACGTGTGGGGGGAATGTTTGGGTGCTTCTCCAAATTGGCAAAGAATGGATCCTGTTTTGTGGCTGGGAGGCAGCCAATTGGCTGGGCCTCGCTAACAAAAAGAAACTTCTGGAATGCGCCACGTGCCACTGGCCCAGTGTTCCAACAGCTGAGCAACTAGCACTCGGAATCATTGGTTAAACCAGACACAAACGCGTCGATCGACTTCCTGATCAAGTGGTCACCGGCGGGCCCGTGGGTGCTCACAGCGATCGCTGTCGACCGCAAGGACATCGAAACGGCAACCTTCAAGGCCAACGAAGCGGCTCATGCCCAGGCGTGGGTGGCTGAACGGAACGACAAAAAGAACCTGTACTTCATGGTCAATGCACCGACTGGGATCCTCAAGTCGAAGGCAAAGCGCGAAGACGTCGAAGCGGTTACGTGGCTGCACGTCGACATTGATCCGCGCGCTGGTGAGGATCTCAAAGCAGAGCAAGCCCGCGCGCTGAAGCTACTGAAGAACCCTCCAAGCGGAGTCCCAAAACCAACTGTGGTTGTGTTCTCGGGCGGGGGTTATCAAGGCTTCTGGAAACTCGAAGAACCGATCCATATCGGTGGCCAGCTCGAAGCGGCGGAGAATGCCAAGCTGTACAACGTCCAGCTCGAGTTAGTCTTCGGCGCCGACCAATGCCACAACGTCGACCGCATCATGCGATTACCTGGGACGATCAACATCCCGGATGAGAAGAAGCGACGTAAAGGCCGCACTGTCAAGCTGGCCAGGGTTGTTAGCTGGCACGACGAACGCCTGTACCCACTGAGCCAATTCACACCGGCCCAGGCTGTGCAGACCGCCGAGCCAGGCTTCCGCGGCAACCTGGTGCAAGCGGGTGGCGACGCGAAACGCCTGGGCTCAGTGGAAGACCTGGGCGACTCAGTACCTGATTGGTGCAAAGCGCTGATCGTTCAAGGCGATGATCCCAATGATCCGACCAAATATACCAGCCGATCGGAAGCGTTGTTTGCCGCGTGCTGCGAGTTGGTTCGTCATGGACTTGACAATGAAACCATTTATTCGGTCATCACGGATCCTGATTTCGGGATCTCCGGGTCCGTTCTCGATAAAAAGTCTGGCGCTGAACGCTACGCAGTACGACAAATTGAAAGAGCGCGCGAAGAAGCGATAGACCCCTGGCTGCGCAAGCTCAACGAACGCCACGCGGTGATTGCATCGATCGGCGGCCGATGCAGGGTGGTAGAAGAAACGCACGACGCGTCGCTTGACCGCTCGTGCTTGCAACGCCAAAGCTTCGACGATTTTCGCAATCGCTACATGCACAAGAAAGTGCAGTGCGGCGAGGACAAAGACGGCAACCCCAAAATGATGCCCATGGGGAAGTGGTGGCTAGAACAAGAACACCGGCGCCAATACGATGCGATCGTGTTTTCGCCAAACAAGGAAGTCAATGGTGCATACAATCTCTGGCGGGGGTTCGCCTGCGAATCTATACCCGGTGATCCTCAGCCTTTTCTCGAGCACACCCGTCTCAATATTTGTGCCGGAGATGACGAAGTGTTTCGGTATGTCGTGGCTTGGATGGCCCGATGCGTCCAAAAGCCGGATACCCCCGGGGAAGTGGCTATTGTGCTGCGTGGGCGACAGGGTACGGGCAAGTCGTTCTTTGCCAAGTCGTTCGGGTCTCTCTGGGGTCGCCATTTCATGCAAGTTTCCGACCCGAAGCATCTTGTGGGTTCATTCAATTCCCATTTACGCGACTGCGTTGTGCTCCTCGGTGATGAAGCGTTCTATGCGGGGGATCCCAGACACGTTAGCGTTCTCAAGACGCTGATAACAGAGGAAACAATCACCATCGAAGCCAAAGGCGTCGACGTCGAAGTGTCGAAAAACTTCATGCACTTAATCCTCGCCTCAAATTCCACTTGGGTCGTCCCCACTGGGCTCGATGAGCGCCGGTTTCTTGTGATGGATGTTGGCGACGACAAGATGCAAAACGCCGCGTACTTCGGTGAACTGCAGAAGCAGCTTGATTCCGGTGGCCGTGAGGCGCTCCTACACTACCTTCTGTCATACGACATCACCGGATATGACCCTCGCGTGGTGCCCAAGACAAGCGCGCTCCTGGAGCAGAAGCTGCTATCGCTCACGACCGAACAAGAGTGGTGGTTTCGCAAGCTTGAAGAAGGTAGGATACTCAAGGATCATGGTGAATGGATCGTAGAAGTTGAGAAAGATCACCTGATTGACAACTATCTGAACTATGCCCAGAGGATTGGTGCAGCACGACGAGCAACCGCGACCGCACTTGGCCGGTTTCTTAACCAGGCTTGCCCTGGTGTGTACCCGAGGAACAAACTAAAGAAGGTGACTGTGATAGTTGAAGGCCTTGACGGCGAACCGCGGCAGGCCGACAAACGACGATACCACTGGATTTTCCCACCGCTGGACAAGTGCCGTGTGTGGTGGGATCAACACTTCGGGGGCCCGTACGACTGGCCAGAGATTGAAGAAGTCGAAGAAAAACAAAGGGAGGTTCCATTTTGATCGTAACGAAACAACGACTCAGACAACTGAATGCCAAAGTCCAAAAGCACGGATTCGCTGAGACTAAAGAATGGGACGAGCTTTTCACGTTTCGCGCCCAGGATCTTGAACTGGACCCCGGTGCGCCGGACGTTATCAAGAAGACCATCGAGTTTCTGCGCATGGCTGAAGCGTCGTGTGCGCTAGCCGCCTTGGGGATTGCACAAATCCACACAGGTGGTTTTGGCCAACATGCCAAGCGACACGCTGATGCGCTTGAAGTGGAGTACGGGTGCGTAACTGAAAGTGAGATCGTTGTCAAGACCACGGACAACAAATGATCCGAGTTTTCTTCAAACCACTACACGCGAGCGCTCGTATACCACACACCGCTACTCCAGGTAGCGTTGGTTATGACGTGTTTTCGATATGGGATACCTACCTTAGGGAAGGTGAAGTGACCAAAGTCGATCTTGGTTTCGCACTCCAAATGCCCAGGGAGGTCTACGCACAGATCATGCCTCGCAGTGGCCGCACTTGTAATGGCTTGATCGTTCATCCGGGGACGGTGGACAGCGATTATCGAGGTGAATTGAAAGTCATGGTGCAGAACATTAAACCCTATGCGGTATGGCTTCAGGCTGGGGGCAAGATCGCACAGCTATTGTTCTTGCCGCGACTCATGGGTTCTTTAGCTGTTGAACTAATACCGGCTGAACAACTCAACCAAACCACCCGAGGCGAAAGTGGCTTCGGATCAACAGGAGATTGAAATGGAACGAAAACTATCAGGACAAATATTCTGGTCGATACTGATCGGCCTAGGTCTCGGGATGCTGCTCACGTTGGTATTGAGCTGCTTCCCAAAGAATTATTGGAAGCATGTTGAGAACTATGAAGAGTTCAAAGTGTCGTATGTCAAGCACGTTGCCATCAAGCACCACACGTGGGGGAGTCTCAAATACAAGACCTTCAAGCGCGACAACGGCCGACCACTATACAAGATCGAGGATCGCGGCTTTCTGATTCAGGTCGAGCCCGGGTGCCACGTGCGGGTGAAAAACGCAACTGCATTCATCACGCATGACGAACGTCTGTTCTTCGTCGACGTTAACAAGTCGTGCCGAGTGACGTTGATCTATCCCGAACCGGACCACTTGCCGCCGTTCAACAGGTCGTTGTGAAAATCTACGTCGCGTCGTCGTGGCGCAATGACAAGCAACCTATGATCGTCGATGCACTTCGCGCAATGGGACATGAGGTCTATGATTTCAAAGACACCGATAGAGGTTTTCATTGGTCGGACTTGGATCCAGATTGGAAAAATTGGAACAAGCGAAAGTTTCGCAATCATCTGGAACACCCAATCGCAGAAGCCGCTTATGGAGGAGGCCTTGACGCGATGCTCTGGGCAGATGCTTGCGTATTGGTGATGCCATGTGGCCGGAGCGCGCACTTGGAAGCCGGTTGGTTCATCGGGCAAGGTTGCCCAACCGCTATCTTATTGGACGACGGCGAACCGGAGTTGATGTACAAGCTTGCTGGCGATCTGGTCGTCAACATTGGAGAGTTGACCGCATGGGCGCACCAATAAGCTGCGCCGATTGCACCAGTGAAATCGAACCCACTTCGAACTACTGGCAAGATTGCGATCTTGGAGGTGGGGAACGCGGTGATCTTTGCCCCGAATGCCACACGAAACGATTTGTGAACAAATGTACTGCCAATACTCCGGCAAGCGACGATACGGATCACCCAGCGAAGTGAAGCGCGTAAAGCGACGACTACGCTCGGGCGATCGCGTACGGTTCTACTTCTGCACCGACTGCCACGGATATCATCTCACGTCGAGCGTCGCTCGATCTCAACGCAAACAAGATTCCAATCGAACCGATGAAGAGTTCTGAGCGCGCCCGGGTCCCAGCCGCCGTGACGATCCCATCGACCGTATGCGTCAATGTCCTCATGCGCGACTAGCCTCGGTGTCTCCCACCACTTATCAGGCCATCCATAGCGCCGGGCCAAGTCGCACGCGATCGCTGCGGCCGATCGATGCTGCGCTGGTGTGAACCACAATCCATCGTCCAGACGATCCTTACGAGCAATCGGCACCATCTCAATACCCACGTAGCACTGATTCGGGCTCTTCGTCGGATAGAGGTGCTGTGGACTCTTGCGAGGCTTCCACTTCTGATCCCAATGCCACAACGCTTCTTCGCGAAAGTCACCTCGCCATTCGCCTGAGAGGTACTTCTTCCGCTCTGCTCGGCTTACCCCAACATGCGCGCCGCGGAGATTGTCACCTTGAATTTGGTAAATCGTGCCGTCGTAATCGATCACGTAGTGCGGGCCTGCCGTCTTGAGGTAGTAGTCGACCGCTACCTTGATCGGCGTGCTCCCCCGCTCCTGGGCACGTGTTAGCACACCGCTGCCCGTGGTGTGGACCACAACGCCCCAGACTTCTCTCATGGTTTGGCTACGCTTCTTCTTCGGGATCTTCTGGATTGCTACCATGTAGTGCGACGCGATCCACTCGCCGTATGGGCCTTCGATGCCTAGTACTGCTCGGACCCATGCCCAGACGTCGTCCATTAGACCCATTCTACACACCTTAATCCACAATCGGTCATGACTTGAAAATATTTCGACCATAGCCCGGTAGCGGCGAATATTTCTTGATTTTCTTCGAGCGTGCCAGCGGCCATCATGGACCGCAATAACGACGAGACCACCATTACAGCAAACCCCATACCCCGGTGATCGGATTCGACCCATGCTCCAATCACGGGTGCATGGTCAATCTCTTTCGTTACGATTGCCCACGCGATCATTTGATGGGGAAGTTGCTCTGGACCATTGAAAAGACACGCAACCCAACATGATCCGTCGTGGAAGGTCCAGCTCCACGAAGACCAACCGCTAGCTAGCGGCCCATAGGACAATTCACGAATCCGCTCCTTCCAACTCTCTGGGATTCCATCCATCGAATTGATGTTGATTACATGCATCAGGTTAAAATGATCGGTGACATCATACAGCGGCCCACCTTCGGGTGCATTGCGAAAAATGCTTGCTGTGGAGGCTCAAAACCGACCGCAAGCGTTTCACCGTACGCGTTGTGGCCCATGGCACTACCATTGACGACCGCACCACGTGGGTTCTGGTACTCGTGGAAGTGACCCATGCACGTGCAGTGTGCGTGCGTTGACTTGTCCCAGTTGGCGATCTTTTTGTTCAGGCTGATCGTGACTCCCCCAATCCCACCGTTGTACTTGATCACGTCGCCGTGGAGGAACCGCAGCATGTAGCCGTAAAGATCGACGTAAGAGAGCAGGCCGGTGTTGATCTGCCACGTGATTCTGTCGTTGCCGGCGAAGCGATCCCTCAGTCGTCGGTACATGAACGCTTCAAGGCTGTATTTGAGTCGTGTCGACACGCGCATCTTTGTGGTGATGCG
>SDBS01002435.1_pt1 | contig 18591 bp, 13 predicted proteins | sample 2277091 | NCBI WGS metagenome assembly SDBS01 (sample SAMN10404972, study PRJNA504765) | marine sediment metagenome | isolation source: marine sediment core GS10_PC15, 163 cmbsf | place: Arctic Ocean: Southern Knipovich Ridge | collected 2010 | reverse complement strand
CCGAATATTGGAGAATGCTGGAATGCCGGAACTGCTACATTCATGATACTTGGAGATATCTGTACCCGATCCTGTAAGTTTTGTTCAGTGAAAACCGGGAAACCTTTACCAATTGATAAAAATGAACCAAAAAAACTGGCCAGTGCTATCCGGATCATGAAGGTGAAGCATGCTGTGATCACCTCGGTTGACAGAGATGATCTTGAGGATAGGGGTTCGGCATTTTGGGCGGAAGTAATTCGGACCATAAAAAATACTAATAAGGGAGTGACCATGGAAACCCTGATTCCTGATTTTGACGGAGTGGAAGAAAACCTGGATAAAATTATAGAGGCCGAACCGGAAGTAATTTCTCATAACCTGGAAACAGTTCGCCGGCTTAGCCCGAAGATTCGAAGCAAAGCCAGGTATGAGCGAAGCCTGGGAGTACTTAAATACCTTCATTTGAAGGGATGTACAACTAAATCAGGAATCATGCTTGGCCTTGGAGAAACCGAAGAAGAAGTTTTAGAAACCATGGACGACCTAAGGAAAGTGAATTGTGAGATACTTACCATTGGACAGTACCTTTCTCCAACTAAATTGCATTACCCGGTTCTGGAGTATATACATCCTGATCAGTTTGAGAAGTACAGGCTGGCAGGTCTTCAAAAAGGCTTTACACACGTGGAAAGCAGTCCGCTGGTCCGCTCTTCTTATCATGCAGAGAAGCATGTAAAGAGAAAGGTTGTACAAAGATGAGCTCAAAGATACTTTATGAAGACCTGGGCTTAATTGATTACAAAAAGGCATGGGATTACCAGGAAGATATACTTCAGGAAATGCTTGCCCTGAAGCAATCTGCAAATAAAAACATAAGCGGCCTGGAAGCAGGCAGATTGATTTTTTGCGAACATCCTCATGTTTATACTATAGGAAGGAGTGGTTCAGAAGCCAATTTGTTGATGAATAAAAAACAACTCAAAAAAATTGGTGCCAGTTATTACAAGATCAACCGGGGAGGAGATATCACCTACCATGGCCCGGGACAACTGGTTGCTTATCCTATTTTCGATCTGGAACGTATGGGTATTGGAGTGCGGGAGTATGTTTCTCTCCTGGAAGAGACCATCATTCAAACATTGAAGGAATTTCATATTTTCGGAGATCGACTGGAAGGAGCTACAGGAGTTTGGCTGGATACAAAAAAACCGGCAAAGGCCAGGAAAATATGTGCCATTGGAGTGAGAGTAAGCAGGTTGATAAGCATGCATGGATTTGCACTTAATGTGCAATCTGATCTTAACTATTTTCGTTATATAAATCCTTGTGGATTTGTCGATAAAGGTGTAACTTCCATGACTCAAGAAAATTTAAAGCCAGTGGGAATCGAGGAGGTGAAAAAGGTCCTTAAGCAAAAGATATCCAGTGTGTTTGACTTGTCTTTGGAGGATAAATAAAATCGAAGATGGATAAACAATGGATAATAAAAAAGCCTGGGGATGAACCTGAAGTGGCCGCCTTGATCGAGGCTTTGGATGTAGATCAAACAGTGGCCATTCTTCTGGTACAAAGGGGACTGAAAACGCATGAGGATGCCCTGCAGTTTTTCGAGCCCCGACTGGATGATCTCCACGACCCCTTTAGTATGATGGACATGAACCAGGCCGTGGACAGGATCATGTCTGCCATGGACAGGAACGAAAAGATCCTTATTTATGGCGATTACGATGTGGATGGAACTACTTCCGTAGCATTGGTATTCTCCTTTTTTAGCAAATATTATAGCAATCTTGGTTATTATATTCCTGATCGGGACACTGAAGGCTATGGAGTATCTTCCAAAGGTATTGATTATGCACAGGCCAATAACTATGTACTGATCATTACTCTTGACTGTGGAATTAAAGCTATTGAAAAGGTTAAGTATGCGAATAGTAAAGGTATTGATTTTATAATATGCGATCATCATATGCCAGGAGAAACGCTACCGGATGCAGTGGCCATACTTGACCCCAAACGGACCGATTGTGCTTATCCTTTTAAAGAACTTTCAGGTTGTGGGGTTGGATTCAAATTAATTCAGGCTTATGCAAAGATTAATGAGATAAATTTTGAAGAACTTGTCCCTTTACTGGAATTAGTAGCTATAAGCATTGCTGCAGATATAGTACCAATCGTAAAAGAAAACAGGATTCTTGCTTTTCATGGATTGAGGCAGTTAAATGCAAATCCGGGGGAAGGAATCAAATCGATTCTGAAAATTGCCGGAATTGCTGACAGAATGGTGGATATTACAGATGTAGTATTCAAAATTGGTCCCAGGATCAATGCAGCTGGAAGAATGGAAACCGGTGCAAAAGCTGTTGAACTTCTTCTTGCAAAAAGTAAGGAAGAAGCTTATGAAATGAGCCAGAAAATTGATGGATACAACAGGGATCGAAGAATTATTGACCAGGAGATTACCAGGGATGCTCTTCTTAAGATATCCGGTGATCAAAAATTAATGTATAACAAATCCACGGTTCTCTATAATCCGGAATGGCATAAAGGGGTAATCGGAATTGTTGCTTCCAGGTTGATTGAAACCTATTTTCGTCCCACTGTTGTACTTACTGAGTCAAATGGAATGGCCACTGGTTCTGCCCGTTCCGTTCCGGGTTTCGATTTATATAAAGCAATGGAATCATGCAGCCATCTTCTGGAAAATTTTGGTGGGCATATGTATGCTGCAGGATTGACCCTTAAAAAGGAAAATATTTCAAAATTTGCCGATTGTTTTGAGCGTGCTGTATCTGAGACTATTACTGACGATCAATTGACTCCTGTTGTGGACATTGATACAGAACTTGACTTTAAACAAATTACAGACAGTTTTGTTCGTATTTTAAAACAATTTCAGCCATTTGGCCCTGGAAATATGGCTCCTGTTTTTGTGTCAAGGAATGTTGTATCAGGACCGGGGAGCAGACTGGTTGGGGCCAGTGGCGAGCATATAAAGCTTGAACTGATGCAGAAGGATGGAATAATTTTCAACGGAATTGCATTCAGTCAGTCCCCAAATTATGAATATATTCAAAATGGAAAAACCTTCGATATCTGCTACACCATTGAGGAAAATGAATTCAGAGGCAGAACCAGCCTTCAGCTGAATATTAAAGACATTAAGCCTTCCACTTTTCCTGAAATAATTTCCCATTCATAAAGCAATTGTTCTTGTTTATGCTTCAACTTCTTGTAGCTGGTAAAAAACTCATCATTGCTTTCTGATCCGGATATAGATTCTGGATTTTCAAGAATTTTGTCCAGGTCTTTAATTTTATTCTCAATATCTTCAATTTCCTCTTCCTTCCTGAAAAGCTCATTGCTCAGTTTTCTTAGCTCTTTTTGCTGATTTTTTCGATCCAGGTATTGTTGTTTATTGCTTTTTGCCCCTTCATTATGTGAGCGTTTTTTTTGAAGCTGAATGTTTTTTTCAAGCTCATTCAGAGAACTTAGTTTTCTTTTCTCCAGGAATTCCTGAATTCCGCCCATATATTCTTTTATTTTATGGGCTTTGAATTCATAAACTTTACTTACAAGTCCGTCCAGAAAATATCTGTCATGTGAAACCACAATAAGAGTTCCACTGTAATCAACCAGCGCATTTTTAAGAATGTCTTTTGATTGCAGGTCAAGATGGTTTGTAGGTTCATCCAGAATAAGCAAAGAAACCGGTTTGAGAAGCAATTTTATCAGTGACAATCTTGATCGTTCTCCACCGGAAAGAATCTTAACCTTCTTGTCAACTTCATCTTTACCAAACAAAAAAGAACCTAACAGGCCTCTGATCCTCGTTCTAATATCACCGGTTGCTGCATCATCAATCGTTTCCAGAACACTTTTGGTTTCATCCAGCAATTCGTCCTGATTTTGAGCATAATATCCGATACTCACATTGTGACCTAAGCGGAAATTTCCGGTATATTCAAGTTCATTTACCAGAATCCGGGCCATGGTGGTTTTTCCTTCACCATTTCTGCCTACAAATGCTACTTTTTCTCCTCTTTCCAGAATAAATGACACATCATTCAGAACTTTTCTGGAATCAAAATTCTTACTTAAGTGCGAAACTTCACACACTATATCTCCCGACCTGGGTGGAGGCGGGAACCTGAAATGAATATCCCCCTCACTCCCTTCAATTTCTATCAATTCAAGTTTTTCCAGCTGTTTTATCCTTGATTGAACCTGGTTGGCTTTTGTTGCCTTATACCTGAATCGCTCAATGAATTCTTCTGTTTTTTCAATAAGCCTTTGCTGGTTGCGATAAGCGGCAAGTAGTTGCTCTTTGCGTTCTTTTCTGAGTTTAACAAATTTTGAATAGGGAACTTTATAATCATGCAATTGTCCCAAATATATCTCAACCGTTCTTTTGGTTACTGCATCCAGGAAAATCCTGTCATGGGATATAAGAACCAGTGACCCGGAATAATTTTGAAGAAATTCTTCGAGCCATATAATAGATTCTATATCCAGATGGTTGGTAGGCTCATCCAATAAGAGGATGTGTGGCTTTTTAAGCAGGAGCTTGGCAATTTCAATTCTCATTCTCCAGCCACCACTTAAATTAGAGCAAGGTTCAGTAAGGTTTTCCCGATTGAATCCAAGTCCCATTAAAACCTGTTCAGTTTCTCCATATGCATTTGTTCCACCAAGGAATTCAAATCTTTCAGATGCCTCTGATTGCTGGCTGATAAGTCTGGAATACTCTTTCGTGTCAAAATCATTCCTGCTGTTAAGCTCCTCGTTCAGGCGTGCAATTTTTTTTTCCAGTAAAATCACCTCATCAAATGCTGTAAAAGCTTCTTCGAGCACCGATTTGTTTGTTTTAAAGACCATTTTTTGAGGGAGATAACCAATAATCAGGCCATTTGGCACATTTATTTTTCCCTTTTCCGGAATCTCTATGCCGGTAATGAGTTTTAGCAATGTTGATTTACCTGCACCATTTTTGCCAACCAAACCAACTCTTTCTTTATCTGCAATGCTTAAAGAAATCTTGTTGAAAAGTTCAAATCCTCCGTATCTGACCGATATGTCCTGAAGTGTAATCATTCTTTTTTTGAATGTGCAAAGATAAGGAAATAATGGAATGTTGGAAGAATGGAGTAGTGATTAACAAATTTCTTAGCGGACTCTTTTAGGCTTTATTTCAAAGCTTTGATAATTGGCTTTTTACTTTTATCTTTTTACTTTTATCTTTTATCTTATTCACCTACTCATGGGAAGAAAAAGAAAAAAATTACCACTTCTTGAAAATATTGAGGTGATAGATATCGGTGCCGGGGGGAAATCTATAGCTCGTTTTGAGGACAGGGTGATTTTTCTTACAAATGTAGTACCGGGTGATATTATTGATGTGCAGATCAACCGGAAAAGAAAAAATTATCTTGAAGGATATCCGGTGAGGTTTCATAAGTATTCTGAGATCCGGACAGAACCATTCTGTTTGCATTTTGGTGTATGTGGTGGTTGTAAATGGCAAAATTTACCATATCCCAGGCAACTTGCTTATAAGGAGAAACAGGTAAAAGATCAGTTGACAAGGATTGGGAAAATATCGGAAAAGGAAGCCAAACTTATTTCTCCTGTAATTGCTTCTGAAAACATTAAATTTTACCGGAACAAGCTGGAATTCACCTTTTCTAACAAGAGGTGGCTAAGCAGGGAAGAATTGGATTCCGGCAAAGAATTTGCAGACAGAAATGCCCTTGGTTTCCATATTCCTAAAATGTTTGATAAGGTTTTAGATATTGAGGAATGCCATTTGCAGTCTGATCCTTCCAATAAAATCAGAAACTGGGTGAGAAGCTTTTCTGCAAAGACAGAAATGCCCTATTTTGATCTGCGGAACCATGAAGGTCTTTTGAGAAATCTGATTATCAGAACCAGTAATACCGGAGAGGTGATGGTCATAGTTTCATTTTACAGGGAGGAGAGAAAAAGCAGGGAAAAGCTTTTGTCTGCTATGGTGAAGGAGTTTCCGGAGATTACTTCCTTAATGTACGTGATCAATAAAAAAGCGAACGATACAATTCTCGATCAGGAGATTATTTTGTACAGCGGGAAGGAATTTATACTTGAGAAGATGGAGAATCTTGAATTTAAAGTAGGTCCAAAATCTTTTTACCAGACAAATTCAAAACAAGCTTTAAGACTTTATGAAATTGCAAGAGAATTTGCCGGATTGAAAGGAGGGGAAATCGTTTATGACTTTTATACGGGAACAGGAACCATCGCCCTTTTCATGTCAGGAAAAGCAGGAAAAGTAGTTGGAATAGAGTCAGTTCCTGAAGCTATTGAAGATGCAAAGGAAAATGCCAGGAGAAATTCGATAAAAAATGCGGTTTTCTATGCCGGAGATATAAAAGATGTATTTTCACAAGAACTGATCATGGAGCATGGATCGCCTGATCTTGTAATCATGGATCCTCCACGGGTAGGCCTGCATCCCGACGTGATTATATCCCTGCTTGAGATCCAGCCACCCCGGATAGTTTATGTAAGTTGTAATCCTGCCACCCAGGCTCGTGATATACAACTTTTGTCAGGAACATATTCTATCAAAAAAATTCAACCTGTTGACATGTTTCCTCAAACCCATCATGTGGAAAATGTGGTACTCCTTGAAATAAAATAGCACACGAACCGCATCAATAGTTCGAATAATTTAAGATTCTGTTAAACCCTAAAATATGACACAAAATTCCCCTCCTAATTTAGGAGGGGTGGTTACTGACCGGGAGGTCAGGAGCCGGGGTTGTATAATTATCAACTATCTCTCCCCTGACGGTAAATGTAAGTATTATTAAGCTTGTCTTTATTTGAGATTTGTAATTTCTTCCACTCTCCTGTCCTGTACCTCCTCTTCTCATCTCTCATCTCTCATCTCTCATCTCTCATCTCTCATCTCTCATCTCTCATCTCTCATCTCTCATCTCTTTTTTCGCCCCCTCTCCCCCTCGCTCTTTCGCCCTGCGCCCATGGCCTCCTCTTTTCTTTCCTTTTATCTTTTTCCTTTAATCTTTTCAACTTGCCTCTTCTGTTCCTGTGCCCTTCGCCCTTCGCCCTGTGCCCTTCGCCCTACGCCCTACGCCCTTCGCCCTACGCCCTTCGCCCTACGCCCTTCGCCCTGTTACTCCCTCACCTCTATCAGAGATACTTCCGGGAAATCTTTTCTTCAGGATATAGCTTTGAGAAATCAAGCCAGTACTTACGAATGGTGCCTTTAATATCCTTTCTCAATATAAGTATCCCTATTAAATTTGGCACTGTCATAATAGCTATGGTTAAATAAGAGAGTGACCAGATAATCGTAGTATCAGTGAATGAAGCAACAAAAAAGGCAAGTACATATACCATTCGGTAGTAAATTACATATTTGGGTCCGGCCAGGTAGGTTATGGCCCTGTCTCCATAGTAGGACCACGAGATTGCTGTGGAAAAGGCAAACAGCAACAGTCCAATGGAAACAATATATTTCCCCCAATCACCCAGTATACTTCGGCTAAAAGCAACTGTAGTTAAAGGAGCACTATGCATCAGGGATTTCCCCTTTATGATAATTTTCTCGGAAGAAGCTTTTACAAAGAGTCCTTTGACCCATTCCCCGACTTGAACTTTATCTTCCTCGGGGAAAACCATTTTCCCATTCTCAATTGTAATTTGCCCGCTAAAGAGTTCTACTCCTTTCAGGAATCTGAAATCTTCAGCAATTGATTCTGCATGCAAGAGGCTTATGCTTTCAGTTTTCATTTTCCCGTCTATCACTTCAATAAGGCCATTGTAGATCTGGAGTTTTGGCAAATCTGCATCTCTACTGATATGATTGGCTAGGCTAATCCTGTTGGATTCAATTTTGTCATCATAATTACCCACAATAAATTCCATATCGGTTTCCTGGAATTGATTATCCAGTTTTTCATTCCATACTCCTGTGGAAAGAAGAACCAATCCGGTAAGAGTACAAATGACAATGGTATCAATAAATGGTTCAAGAATGGCAACCATACCTTCCGAAACAGGTTCCGGAGCTTTGGCTGCAGAGTGGGCAATGGGAGCAGAGCCCTGGCCGGCTTCATTCGAGAATAAACCCCGGTTCACCCCCCTGTTTACAGCGAAGGCAAAAGTGGCTCCGAGAAATCCTCCTGTTGCTGCAGTGCCTGTAAAAGCATTGCTGAAAATGGAAATGAAGGATGGAATTATGTTTTCAATATTGGTAAAAATTACCAGGAGGGATCCTATCAGGTAAATTGTAGCCATTGCAGGAACAAGTGTGGCTGTTACTTTTGCTATTCTCTTAATTCCTCCAATGATGACCATTCCAAGCAATATTGCAAGAACTGCCCCTGTAATAACGTGATTGATCCCAAATGTGGCAAACACCGAATTGGAAATACTGTTGATTTGTGGAAGGCTCCCGGTCCCGAAAGAAGACAATACCGTGGCTACTGCAAAAAATCCACCCATTATAACCCCTACCTTTATCAATTTGCCATTTTTTCTTTTGATATTCAGCTTCTTTTTCATGTAATACATGGGGCCGCCAGAGATAGAACCATCCGGCAAAATATCCCTGTATTTATGCGAAATTGAGACCTCCACAAATTTTGTAGTCATTCCAATAAATGCAGTAACCAGCATCCAGAACAATGCAGCAGGTCCGCCAAGATGAATGGCCAGGGCCACTCCGGCAATATTCCCGGTTCCAACAGTACCTGAAAGTGCTGTAGTTAAAGCCTGGAAGTGTGAAGTATCTCCAACATCATCTTTATTATCATATTTCCCCTTAACTATTCTGAGAGCATGCTTAAAATACCTGATCTGGGGGAATCCAAGGTAGAAGGTGAAGAAAATTCCTGTACCAAGTAATAAAAAAACAAACCAGGGGTGTCCGCCGATATATCCATCGATAAAGACCAGGAAATCATTTGCTGCATGCATATTATTTGTTTTAGATAAAAAGCAAATGTAGCAATTCTTATGTACTTAGGATAAAAGGAAAAGAGTTTCCGGTTTAGCGAAATGTTAATTTTTGTAAATAAGAAAATGACAGGTTTTGTAGCAGAATATTTCATAAATCAAATAATACTCTGTAGGAGTTTAACATTACAATAAATCATTGGGAAATATTTCTTTCTAAATGTCTATCCCCTACGGGGAAATGTTTAAATCCATAATGTTTTTCTACAAAACTTCAACCGCTATGCGGTATGAATATCCTAAATATAAGAATAACATTTTTTACTGAATATTTTTCCTTCCCCAAAAATTAAATAGCTTTTGAGACGGCCCCGCTTCAATTGATAAAATTAGGATTATCTTAAGAATTTCATAACTTAGATAAACTATTTAAATAACTTTTTCGTTGTATTAACGTAAAAATGATAAAGTGCTTTTCAATCAAATGAAAATTAACTTTTATAAAATATTTATTTCCTTATTGATTCTTTCCTTTTTGGCTGGATCTTGCACTGTTTCGAAAAAGTCCAGGATAAGGAAAAAGGTTTTGATTGAAACTACACAACTGGGAAAGAATAAGAAATTCTTTTCTAAAAAGTACCAGAAATCTTTAAATTCGCGCGCCAGAAAAAATAGAAGAAAGGCCAAAAGGAGATAGGCCAGGATTGTCTTTCTGAAAACTTCCAAGTATACGCATTCGTATCATTTTTACTCTTTGACTTTCATCCCATCTCCAATTTCAACTTTCTCTTTCATAGATTTTACAGATTCCTCAATTAGGGTCTTTAATTCTGCCATGGATTATTCCCTATATTTCTTCCATGTTCCAAGTATAGCACCTCCAAGCATGAGACCAAATGTTGTAAATCCGGCTGTGATCCATGCCAGACCATAAGCTTCTTTTGCAAACATATTGCTGGTCATGGTAGACAATAATACAAATGAAAACCCAATGATAAAACCATAATATACCCCCTTTAGCAGGGTGTCTGCCTTGAGTTTAGTAAATAGCCAGGCGAGGGCATACATAGAGACAATTGCAGAGATAATATTGGTAATCCATTCTTCTGCTCCGGCTGGATCTGCCATTGTTGATTCCATATCCAGGCCAACCATATTCATCCAGGCTTCACCAAATAGAGGTCCGTACCAGAGAAATCCAAGTACAAATTGCATGATTATGGCTGCAATAACCGCCAGGTGATTGATTTTTAAATCTTTCATGTGCTTGAGTTTTTGTTAATAATTGAATGTAGGGTATAAATATATATAATTTAGATTAATTGTAAATAAAAAACTTGTTTTGATTCCAAACTTGAATAAAATGTGAATATCCTGTCTTTAACTAATTTATGATTTTAGGTCGGAAAAAGAGCAACAAGCTCACACTTGCCCAATATAAATTTAAATGAATAATTAATGAAACAGTCAAATCTATTTAGGTAAGAAACATTACTTGCTTATCTTCACAAAAGCATTCCGGGAAAATTTAAATCGTATTTATAATGAAAAAAAAATTGTGTTTATTTATTGGTAGTATGATCCTGCTTTCAATAGGATCTTATTCTCAATCGGGAAATTCCAGGCATCTTAGCCTTGAAGATTATTTTGAAATTGAATCTGTATCCTCTCCGCAAATCTCTCCTTCAGGAGATCAGGTGATTTATACACGACGTTGGATCAATAAGTATGAAGACAGGTCTCAATCCGATTTATGGACCATGAGACCTGATGGAAAGAATAATCGTTACCTGATGGAGGGGAGTAATCCGGTTTGGTCTCCGGATGGAAAACGAATTGCTTTTGTAAAGCAAGGCAAACCTCGTGGGTCTCAAATATTTGTTAAGTACATTGGTATAGAGGGTCCCGCCACACAGCTTACCAGACTCGATAAGAGTCCTTCCGGTATTCATTGGTCTCCGGATGGAAAATATATTTCTTTCACTATGTTGGTGCCGGAAAGTAAGAATTGGCCGGTAAAAATGCCCAAAAAACCCAAGGGCGCCAATTGGACTCCTGCTCCAAGAATAATTGAAAATCTTACCTATCGGCGCGATCGGATAGGATTTCTTGAGGATGGCTATTATCATATTTTCCTTGTATCAGCTGAGGGTGGAACAGCCAGGCAAATAACCAGTGGTAATTGGAATCAAGGAAGAAGTGGCTACTCCTGGAGCAAGGATGGGAGAAGTATTTTTTTCTCGAGCTTAAGGATTCCTGAGGCTGAATATGAGTACCGGGAATCAGAAATTTATAAAATTCAGATTCAAAGCGGGGAGATAAGCCAGCTAACAAGCAGGAAAGGCCCTGATTCCAATCCTATTATTTCTCCAGATAATAAGTGCTTAGTATATCAAGGCTACGACTGGACAGATGATGCCTATATAAACTCCAAATTTTATGTCATGGATCTTGATGGAAGTAATTCCAGACTTATTTCCGGTGATTTTGACAAAAATGCAAGAATTCTGAAATGGGCAGAGGATAATTCAGGTGTATATATCAATACCAGAGAAAAAGGGACCAGTAATCTTTATTTTATGCCCCTGAAGGGGAAAGTTAAACAGGTAACTTCAGGTAATCATATGATGACAGTGAACTCTATCAGCAAAACTGGTAAAGCTGTTGGCGTATTCTCTGATCCCCACCTGCCTGGCGATGTAGTTATTTTTGATCTTAAAAAGCCTGTAATCCGGAAGTTAACTTTTGTGAATGAGGATGTGCTTTCACGGGTTCAGCTTGGCAATCTTGAGGAGATCTGGTATAAATCAACAGACAACCTTGATATTCAGGGATGGATGATTAAACCTCCTGATTTTGATCCGGAAAAGAAGTATCCATTGATTCTTACCATTCATGGAGGGCCGCATGGTATGTATGGTGTTGGTTTTAACTTCCGGTGGCAGTATCATGCTTCCCAGGGATATGTGGTTCTATATACTAATCCCAGGGGCTCTGTTGGATATGGCAGTGAATTTGGCAACCTGATTAAGAACGATTATCCGAATAAAGATTTTGACGATTTGATGAAGGGTGTTGATGAAATAATTGAAATGGGCTTTATAGATGAAAAAAAGCTTTTTGTGTATGGAGGTAGTGGTGGAGGGGTTTTGACCTCATGGATAGTAGGTCATACAGACCGTTTCGCAGCAGCTTCAGTAAATTATCCTGTCATTGACTGGATATCTTTCGTAGGTAATACAGATGGAGTTTCATGGTATCGGAATTTCAAGAAATTCCCATGGGAAGATCCCTCAGAACATCTACGCAGGTCGCCCCTTATGTATGTTGGAAATGTAAAAACACCAACCATGCTTATGACAGGCGTAAAAGATTTAAGAACTCCTATTTCACAAACAGAGGAGTTCTACCAGGCCCTGAAAATTCAAAGAGTACCCACAGCAATGATCAGGTTTAATGACGAGTTCCATGGAACAAGCTCTAAACCTTCCAATTACCTGAGAACCATCTTATACCTTCATCATTGGTTTGAGAAATATTGCCCTGAAGAATAGATGGGTAAATAGAGTCAGAATTCCGATAATCTGGTAATGAATAGGCTTTAATAATTTTTTATGCAAGGATAGTATTATTAATAAGTTTGTCTCACTATACAAATTCATGGCTGATGGGTCGGCTGATTTAATCACAAATTCAACATTTGCTGACAAACGTGAAATATCTGTGCTTAAGCGGCTGTTGAAAGCATTAACAGTTGATGGAAAATTATCGTCAGGTCCGAAATATGGCTCATATTTACTGATAATACCCATGCCAAGTATAAGCTTATTATTCCATCCAATTAGTTGGCTCAGATCAAAATCACTATCAATACCCCGTAAATAAGCATCCGCGTTATCAAGGTACTTACGCTGCTTAGCATAAATACCTTTTATATTCAGCCATCTTGTTGGTTTTATTACTTGTCAATAATATCTTTATTACAAGATGTGACTATGAAGGTAAAAATTTCTTTTTTGTTAAAACAAATCAATAAAATACTTTCTTATTATTAGTTACAGCAACTAAAGTGATGAATTTATTTTATGCCTGACCAGTGTTTTCATGTTGAAATTTTATGGCAAATAACCACGAAAGATAAATCCCCTATACAAATAAACGTGAGATAAGTTTTAAAATGCTGAATGCATCCTTCTGTTTTACCTCATCTTCAATTGTACTCAGGAACACCTCAGTATTTTTATGAGTGGGTTGAGTTTAGTAAATAACCAGGCCAGAACATACATGGATACCAGGGCTGAAAAGATATTAGTAATCCATTCTTCTGCTCAGGCTGGATCTGCCATTATTGATTCCATATCCAGGCCAACCATATTCATCCAGACTTCACCAAAAAGAGGTCCGTACCAGAGAAATCCAAGTACACATTGCATAATTTTCAGAGTCAGGAAAATTGCATCCATGAACTGTCTTCTTCATAGTCTTCTATGCTGGCAATTGTATTCTTGAAATTATAAGAACTTATATGCATTGTAATTTCCTGGTGTAAAGTATTTAAACAATTTTTTATAAGATCTTTTCTAAACCCTTTTTCAGCCAGATCTATTACAAAACCAGCTGAGATAATTCTTCCCAGTGCTTTGCCAAGATCTACTAATTTTCGTTGAGCCAGGCTTACATTTATAGAAAAATCGATATCCTTTTTAAAGTATTCAGAAGATTTAGCCGTTAAATTAAAGTTTTTCAAGAACTTAAATAAGTTAGCTTCTTTTTTCTTTTTCATCATTTTGAGGATCATTTCAGAAATCTGAGTATACAGCATTTCATTAGCGCCTTCAAAAATCTGGAACGGTCTGCTATCAACTATTCCTCTACCGCCAATATGACTTAATCGGTATCCTTTTGCTCCGGAAAGCTGAACCAGTGTTTGTGCCGATTCCTGCATCAAATCAGCCACCACGGTTTTCATGCTATTTGCTTCAATTCCGTCTAAAGACAGATTGTTCTCAATACTACTTTTAGTGCTACTTCTAAAGCACATTGCAGAACAAACCGTATATGCACTTTGAATCCTGGATATTTGATGCTGTACCTGATCAAAGGATAATAAATTTCTACCTCCTACAATCCTGTTCTTACAATGTTTTAATGCCTCATCCAACATTCGTTTTATGAAGCCCATTCCCATACCCGGGAAATGCATTCTACTTCTGTGTAGAATATCAAGCATCATTCTAATTCCGGTACTCTCAGATTCTAATTTAAACTTTTCAGGGATTTTTAAATCTAATTTGTTTGTTCCATAAGGAATCATATATAGACCTAAGTTATCAAAGTACTCTTCAACAACTATTTTTTGATCTTTCTGAGTAACATCGCAGATAAAAAAGTCAATATCTCTGCTTAATTCGCCTTTATTATTTTTTTGACGGGAAGTAATCAGCCAATAATCTGCCTGGCCGGTAAGTCCTTGCCAATGTTTCTTACCTTTTATATGAAAGCTGCCCTTCTCCCGGGTGTAAGAAGTTTGCATATTTAAAGCATCACTACCGAATCCGGGTTCTGTGATCATAAGACCTCCCATGTGCTGCTTTTCTAAAAAACGCTTAAAAATGTCTTTTTTCACAGACTCATTTGCATATTTGGCAACAGGTTCTAAAAAGAGGGCAATATTGATCCCCAATGTTAGTGATAAAGATAAAGACTCGTATGAGGCAGAATTTAGCAATCCCAGGCATTCTTTTGCCTTTAAGCCACGGCCACCGTAATTTTCCGGAATTGCTACTGACAAGGGCGAATTTGCCATTATTTCTCTCATAAGCAAAGGTGGAAGGCCACGGCTTAAACTTAACTTATTAATGTCGGCTTTTTCGTAAAATACAGATTTCAACGTTTTTTCAAAAGCCTGTATAAAATCAGAAAATATCATACTCATATTTGATGTGTATTTTTGTTGTAATATAAAATATTAAGCTGCAAACATATAAAAAAATCAATAGTGTTCGGCTAATAGATAAACTTTCAACACTCAACATACAATTTGAAAATAAATAAAAAACAGCACCGAGCTTTAGCCTGGTGTTCAAAGTAGTGTACACTTAATGGTTAGTGCGCTTTAGCGTACTTTTTCAAAAATATATATCCTTTATACAAACTTTCACAGGCTTTAATGATCGAAATACACTATTTATTCTTTACTCGTCTGACCACTCATTATTAAAGCTAGTGGATAATCTTATCTTTTTACTCATTTGACCAGGCTATTAGTGGTCTGACGAGTATCTTGGCCTGCCTTTTATAAAACATTCCATTATTCTTTCGGGGAACTGAGAGTATCTGAAAGGTGGCTCTATTCAATTTTATTAATCACCTGCACGGAAAACCATATTTGAAAAATAAAAGCAATAAAAGTTAACTGACGTTTTTTGATTTTTTTGTATGTTTAATCAGGGAAAATGGGTACGCTTAATTGCTAAAACCTGTGCATCCTTATTTGCCATTTTCTGTGCATTGTAAGTTGCTGCTTACAGCATCTCCAAACTATTAATTCTGCCACCAATTAAACCAGCTACTGGACTCCTGCCGGCAGGTATAAAGTATGGTGCTGATTTTTATTCCTTAGCATTTTAAATCATACTCAAGTATGGTGCTATTTCTTATATCCAGATTTTAACAAACTTATAAAACTGACCCGTCCAAAAATATGTCTACACACAATGTAGTGGATATGTATAAAAATGATGGTGTAATACGACCTCACAGTGAAGGTTTCAAATTCAAAATATTTGTAATCAAAATTCATGCATAAGATTAATTAATAATCAAAATTCATGTAAAGTAATTAATTTTCATGCTATATTTGTAGCTGTATTTCGTAAACAAGAAGCATGAATAACAATTTTTCACAAAAAGTAACCGTATTTCATGGAAAATCCACTCCAGAACCAGGTTTTCTAGCCGGTTACGCATTTCTAATAACAGAAATTGAAAAGAATACTGACACAACCGTTCCATTACCGGATAGACTTGCTATTATTACCGAAAAACATCAACGTTATAACACAGACCAGTGGCAAGTATTTACAATTAGACATCAACCTGATAAAGATATTACAAGCCATTTAGTGTTTGCTTTGAAATATGAAGGAATCGATCTATATATATTAAAAAAGTTCTTCCAGTATACGAAAAAAGAACCAATAATTAGTATGATAAAAAAGGAGCCAACAGGTCAATATAGCAGAAGGGTTTGGTTCTTATATGAATGGTTAATGGGTAAAACCCTTGAAATATCAGATTTGAAGACTGGAACATATGTTGAAATCGTCAATCCGAAACTACAATTCACAGGTTCTTCAATAAATTCTACCCGGCACAGAATTAAAAACAACTTACCGGGAACTCCGGAATTCTGTCCGATGATTAGAAAAACCCGGGAAATTGAAAACTTAATAGCAAAAGATTTATCAGGCTCTATCGAAAAAGGGTTAGATAGTCGGGATAAAGAACTCGTCAGAAGAACTGCAGCATTCCTGTTATTGAAAGACTCCAAGGCTTCTTTTGCCATCGAAGGAGAGTATCCTCCCAATCTTAGAGCAAGGAATTGGGGAAAAGCAATTGGACAAGCAGGAAAAAAACAGCTTACAATTGAAGAGTTAGAACGACTTCAAGATATAGTAATCGGAACGAAAAAGCTCAAGAACATGGGCATAAGAACGCAGGAGGGATTTATAGGAGAGCATGATCGCGAAACCCTTTCTCCATTACCCGATCATATTTCAGCTAAAGCCAACGACCTGTCCTCTTTGATGAAAGGACTATTAGATACAAACAACACATTACAAGAATCAGGTTATGACCCTGTTCTGGCAGCCGCAACTATAGCATTCGGGTTCGTATTTATTCACCCTTTTTCTGACGGTAATGGTCGAATTCACAGATACATGATTCATCATATCCTAACTCGCATGGGATATACAAAAAGAGGAATGATTTTTCCTGTATCAGCAGCTATACTGAACCGAATTGACAAATACCAGGAAATTCTGGAAATCTATTCTTCTCAAAGAATAGACTTGATTGAATGGGAACCAACTATAGATCATAACATTAAGATTTTAAATGACACCATTGATTTATATCGTTACTATGACCTTACTACACAAGTTGAATTCTTATATGAATGTGTAGAGGAGACAATTGAGCAGATAATTCCAGATGAATTAGATTATTTGGAAAAATATGATCGAATGACTCAGTATATAAACACATATTTATCACTACCCGACACCAAGGTGGATTTATTAATCAAGTTTCTAAATCAGAATAATGGGAAATTATCAAAGAATAAAAGACAAAAGGAATTTGACGAGTTTACCGATAAAGAAATCTCATCAATAGAAGACAACTTTCTAATCATTTTTGGGAATGATTAATAATTGATAGAAAAACTAATGCCAAAGAAAACCTTAACTGCATTAAAACGCAGTTTAGCCAAGCCGTCAGACTGCGCAAAAACTTCTCTGTTCCCACATTTAAAAAACACAAGCGTATTTTCATAAAAATGAACCTGAATTAATCCAATTACCTCAGAACCCTGTTATACCTGTATTACTGGTTTGATAAATATAGTCCTGCTGAAAAATAATGGAGTAAAAACAGCACCATGCTTCAGCATGGTGTTCAAAGTAGTGTACACTTAATGGCTGGTGCGCTTTAGCGCACTTTTTAAAAAATATATATCCTTTATACAAGCTTTCACAGGCTTTAATGATCGAAATGCACTATTTATTCTTTACTCGTCTGACCACTCATTATTAATGCTAGTGGATAATCTTATCTCTTTACTCATTTGACCAGGCTATTAGTGGTCTGACGAGTATCTTGGCCTGCCTTTTTGAAAACATTCCATTATTCTTTTGGGGAACTGAGAGTATCTGAAAGGATGCTCTATTTAATTTTATTAATCACCTGCACGAAAAAGCATCTCTAATTGTAACTACAAATAAGAGCCCGGAAGAATGGGTAAATCTGCTGGATGATGAAGTTATTGCCACAGCATTGCTGGACAGAATACTATATCACTGTGAAGTAATCAGGCTTTCGGGTAAAAGTTACAGAATGGAAAACCGGGAAACCATATTTGAAAAATAAAAGCAATAAAAGTTAACTGACGTTCTTTGATTTTTTTGTATGTTTAATCAGGGAAAATTGGTACGCTTAATTGCTAAAACCTGTGCATCCTTATTTGCCATTTTCTATGCATTGTAAGTTGCTGCTTACAAGAAACCCGGTTTTTATTAATCTTCACTCTTATTCTATCTTGGAGGTGACCAAAATGCATTTGAGTTGAAATGCTAAAAAGAGCTGCTATTTCTTTTTCGGTCAAGAGGCTCTGGAGCCAGGAGAACAATGCTGGAGAGAAGGTTACCTACTATAATACCACCGCTTAGTTTGGAGGAAGCCCTGGAAATAACAAAGATTCATTCTGTAGCAGGTAAAATTGAGCAGGAAGTACCCCTAAATACTCAAAGGCCTTTTCGTTCTCCCCACCACACCATTTCTGATGTAGCCATAAGTTAAAATGTGGTGACATAAATTTATTTGACTTTGAATTCTTATTGGTGTAACTTAGAAATTAATCTTTAA
>SDBS01002434.1_pt1 | contig 18592 bp, 22 predicted proteins | sample 2277091 | NCBI WGS metagenome assembly SDBS01 (sample SAMN10404972, study PRJNA504765) | marine sediment metagenome | isolation source: marine sediment core GS10_PC15, 163 cmbsf | place: Arctic Ocean: Southern Knipovich Ridge | collected 2010 | reverse complement strand
TCTAAATAGGTGTACTGCTCTGTAAATACGCCTGCTTTTGTGGTGTAAATTGGTTCAAACATATTATTATATACGTAAATGTCTTGGCCTAAGGAATACATCTCTCTTTCAAGAGCTACTTGTGCAATTTCGTTGCCATCCTCATCCTCATCTTTAAATTTATCAATGATAAATTTATCATTGACATGTAGAATAAATCAATATTATAAAGATAAAATAATGCCTTTATATATAAAAGAGGGCCAACGAAAAATTCTCCCTTATAAGGAAGAAATCATACAAATTCCCTATAATTATTCTGGTCAGATTGATATTGCAATATTTACACGCCCTCAGTTTGGAGTAAGCTCTTCCAATGAAACTCTATTTAAAAAAATTTTAAATTTTCCAGAAGTAATGATTGAAGAGTTAATAAATAAGCTAAATTCAGTTGAAAATAATGAAAATTATAAGAAATATTATGAAATTTCTGAAAAAATTATCCAATCAATTGGTTATAATGAAGACCTAAAATCTAAATTCGAGAATTTAAAGCCAGATGCCCTTTTGTTTGGTATGAGTGGAACTGAGTATGGTCGTACATCTTGGGTTTTACCTCTTGATCCAAAGAAACTACAAAGCAAAAAGGATGAAATAATCAAACTTTTAGACCAAATAAAAAAAACTAAAGAGTTATTGCAACAAGATAGAGATATAGTGATAAATGGAGTTATACCCGAACAGGAACAAAAAATATCGGATTCGGATTTAAGAAAATCATTTTGGGCTAATATTCATTCAGATATTAAGGAAGTTTCAAAAGCATTATTTAATGATGGACATCATGCAGAAGCAGTATTATCTGCATTTAAGGAAGTGAATTTTCGGATAAAAAATATGGTTCAAAATAAAATTGGAGAAGAATTAGATGGTAAAAGGCTAATGTTCAGCGCATTTAATTTAAATGATCCGATAATTAAATTAAGTGATTGTTTAACTGAAACAGATAAAAATATTCAAGAAGGATATATGCATATATTTGCTGGCTCAATTCAAGGTATTCGAAATCCTAAGGCCCATGAAAACATAAAAATTGATGAAACAAGGGCAGTGCATTTCTTATATTTGGCAAGTCTCTTAATGTATAAAATAGATGAATCAACTCATTAAAACAATAATCTGAAGAGGGGCTATGAGAAACCTTATCAACCCATAAGAAAAAACATGGAGATTTACCGTCCTTAACAGATATTTTAACTATTATCCAAAATTTTTCACTCTTATTCAATTTAAAATCTCATTTTCTAATAAAATTTAAGAGAAAAGATTGAATAATCTGAATATTACATGTTTTTTTATTTATATATTTTCATAATATAATACACTAAAAAAACTCTATAGCATGAGTAAAAGCCGTAAAATAACATTAGGGACAAAGGAATGGGCTGATAGCAATGTCAACTGCTATTATGGATGCTTCAACAATTGCAGATATTGTTATGCAAAAAAGATGGCAATTCGATTCAATCGAAAAACTGAAGATAATTGGAAGGTTATGGTTCCTAATAACATGATCATTAACAAAAATTATCGAAAACGGAGAGGCAGGATAATGTTTCCAACTTCCCATGATATAACGGAAGAGAGTTTAGAAAATTGTCTTATTGTACTTGAAAAATTGCTTGATGCGGGAAATGAGGTATTGATAACTACAAAACCGCAGTTAAAGTGCATATCAAAGATATGTAATAAATTTTCGAAATTTAAAGATTTAATCCAATTCCGTTTTACTATAACTTCCACCAATGATCAAAATTTAAGATTTTGGGAACAGGGTGCACCTCGATTTGAAGAAAGATTAAAATGTGTTAAGTATGCCTTTGAAAATGAATTTAAAACCAGCATTTCAATCGAACCTGTATTAGATATAGACCCATTTATTTTGGTCAATATTTTATTGCCATATATAACTGAATCGATCTGGATTGGAAAGATGAATTATATGAAAACTAAAAATCTCTCAAAAAATGAAGAAAAATTTCATAATTCGGTTCGTAGAATTAATACCAGAGAAAACCTACTTAAAATAGTAGAACAATCCAAACATTATGAGGGTAATATTATAAAAATAAAAGATAGTATTTTTAATTTCATTCAAAAATAAAAATATCCTATTATTGAGTACTTACTGATTTTGCAAATTTTTCAATATCAAGATGTCCATCTCTCATTTTTTTTTTAATCATTCTTACGTTATAGCCTCCAAGAGAGAGAGCACTTTGATTATTTGTGCATAATATTAAAACATATTTCTTGTAATCAGATCGTTTTGGCTTTAGCAACCTGTCTTTTTCTACTCCTACATGTATAACATACTTAAAATACTTTTTTAATTGAGCAATATACTTATCCAAGAACTCGTTCATCTGAGTAAATCCATTAAATTCTTTACAGATAGTGTCCTCCTCTATTCCATAAATTGTACTCAAAACCTTATTTTTTGAATCATTGTTTAAATTTCTATTAATTGCATCCCATGACCAATTAAGTATCACTTCAGTACCTTGGTTTTTATTCGAACGGTTACAAATTTTTTTAATTACATCATTCCACCCCACCACCCCACATGGATCAACAAGAAATAACGCGATCGGCTTAAGTTCCTCTAAACTATCACCTAGATGGTCATGAAGTATTTGGTCAATAATATTTTCAATTTTTTCATTATAAATTATTATTTCAGCGTTAGTATTTTCCCTAATCTCCTGATATCCTGATGGACACTTAGCATTGGGTGTTTCTGGAAATTTATAATCGGGTTTTTTTTTTAATTTTTTTTTCCTTTTAGTCTCTAAAGATTTAAAATATAGTTCATCATCTATTTTTTTAAATATAGGTATTCCCTGTTCTTTAAATTCGTTAATACATTCTTTTAGAAGTGAGTATCTCGTATTATTTCCTTCATTTAAAATTATTTTTAGATTTTTAGAAATTTTCAATGTCTTGAGAATTGCTATTAGAGGAGAGCCGTAAATTAGTTGACGTTCATTTTTATTGTACAGGTTACGGTTTTTTTCTAACTCAACTAATCCACTTCCCGCATGGGTATCAATAATTACACGAGATCGAGTTTTCGTGATTTGGTTCCATATGGTATAGAATCGCCTTAAAAATTCATATTTAGCTTTATTTGTTTTCTCTTTAACTCTTATATATGGAATGTCAATATCTTTTTTACTTAGACACATAACCGTTAATTTTTAATGGTGATTTCAGTTCAATAGAATTTTATAATTTCAGAATATTAATGACCAATATATTAATCTAATTATTAATATCAACAGTCTCCCTGTTTAGTTAATTTTTTTTGAAAAAAGTAGAAATGTAAATGTCGATAATTCCTAAAAATAATATAAAAATATATATTCCGGATTAAAGAGGGCATTTTTAACTTTAGTAAAGAAATTGAAAAATTAACAATGCCTCTTTATTAAAAAAAAATCTTAATTTTGTAACCTTTAACATATTCTATTTATGGACTTAGTTAATAGCACATTAATAGGTTAATATATATATGGTAATGGATTGATATGATTTATAATGTGTAACATAAGGTATTGGAAACCTCATACTCGGATCAAATTACGATTTTATAAGCACTATCTTCAGATATGTGCCAATCATCATCAACAGGATGATTATCAAAGATTTACACTGGTCGATTTATATAGTGGAGATTCTTATCTTTCTTTTAAAGACGGCGCAAAAGAACATGGTTCGCCTTTAATTGCATTAAAAAAAAACCTCAAATGTGTGTTTAACGATATCAATCCAGATATATATGAAAATATTAAAAAATTACAATATGATTTTCCCAACCAAATATTGAAAGTCTTCAATACTGATGCGAATGAAGGCATTGATAAGATATTAGAACATGTTACATCATACTATCACAGTCTATTCTATATTGATCCTGATAATGCTTCTCAATTAACATTTGATACTGTCCAAAAAGTTATTGATCATACTTATACCTATCAAAATGGGAATGTGAGACGTCCTGAAATATTACTAAATTACCCAATTCTAAGTATTGTTAAAAATTGCGGCTTCATTAACAGTAATAATTCTAGATGTGCCATCAATACTGAATTTTATGGAAATGATAAATGGAAAAATGAATTTTTATTGGGAAAGACACCTGAAGAAAGAAGAGAGAATCTTTTTAATGCATACTTAGATAATTTTAAGCCATATTATAAGCATTCTTATTCTGTTTTAGTCGAAAGTCTTGCTAGAAATACCGCATTATATTACGTAGTTTTTTTCTCTAATTATGATAAAATCGATGAAATACTTCCAGGATTGATTAATAACATAAATATTTGGAAGTCACAAGATTTTATTAGGAAATATAAGTATAACATCGGCTTGCCCATAGATTATTATGCTAGGGAAGAATCGCATAAAGTTATTGATCGTGAATTAAAAAAATTTTTTGGTGATAAAATACAAATTAGTTTAGTGAAATTTCTTCAAGAAGAATATAAAAATACCTAAAAAGAAAGGTAGAGGGATGTACTTAATAACTTCATAGATTAAGATTTGAAAAGAAAATGGGATTCTAAAAGAAGCAAATAATTATGTTTTAATAAATATAGATAATTGGGAATAAGCTTCCAAACTCCTGTTTTAATCATGGTGTTATAAACTTTATATATAGGCTAGTAATTAATTATAAACTATCAAAGGATGAAATCGAGCAATGAGATGAAGAATGAATGAATTTAAAAAATAAATACGCAGAAATCCAACGATCCTTTAAAGGAATAAATATGGAAATGGCAAAAAAAGTATTAGATATTTTAGAAGACCCTGGGTCATTAACTATTAAATCTGATGATTTAAAGAGTGGTACATATACTTTCCCATTAGAGAAAATTCTTACGTTATCTAAAAAAATGAAAAGAGGAATGGATGAGTTCCTGGAAAATGTTAAAAGAATTGGAATGAGTGATGAAATCGAGAATGGAGCTCAATTTTACATTACAGATTTTGGAGGCTCAAAATCTCAGTACATTGAACTGTTAAAAAGTAAGATCTATGAATTTAGGGAAAAAGATAACCGCCCCTTTACGGAAATTATAACAGTCACATTCAACGGAAATTTGGACCTAACAGCAACTTATTTAGGTGAGACAATTGAACATAATACTGCTCGATTATTAGCAAGCCAATTAGATTTGCTGAAAAGAGCAATACCTGATAAAATTGATTCGCATACATTTGAAAACTTTTTAAATTTATTAGTAGAATTTCGTAAAATTAAGGATGCCCCTGACCATCTAGAAAATATTTATGCCCATTTGTCTGAGTTAGAACGAGTGAGTGGTGGGATGAAAGGAATTCAGCTAAAATTTTCACTCATCCGAAAAGAACTTATGCAATTGCCATTAGTTGACGAAGAACGCTTATTAAATACAGTACTTGAAATCATGAAATATGCATCCAGATATAAAATACTTTTTGTCTTGTTTTTTGATGAATGTGATGAGTGGTTATCCCAAGATGATACAAACACTTCCCTTTGGAATAACAACTTTAAAAATCGGCAGTATTTTTTCAGGAAATTATATGATAAAATTTCAGACTTAAGATTGTACCAAATATATTGCCTCACGCCCAGAGTTCATGAAGTATTAAGAGGGCCGCTGAGGGATTTCATGCCAGGAGCTCAACGAATTGGAAGTGATCTAACTAAAATTAGGGCTACTGGTTCCTTAATATCGGTGACTGAATTTGGAGCGTACATCGATGAAGAAGCAATAGAAGCCGTATTAAAATGGCTAATTTTAATTGAACGTGTAATTAATAAACCCGATAACATTATTTTTAATTCCTTCCTTCCACGGTTGATTGAAAAAATTGATAATAAGCTGTCAAGACGAGTCGCTAATTCAGAAATAGTATCATCTATAAAATCTTTCATGGAATTAACAGATGAAATCAAGAATGGCGAAGACCAATATAAATGGGCCAAAAAGACGGCAAAATATACAGTTATTGGAGATTGTGTTGATCATATATTCCCGATGTATCTTAATTATCTCAATTTTCACTTTATAAAAAAACATGTTGATGTAGGAGATGGAAACAGAATTGATGGTCGATTTCTGAAAGTGAGAACTGGGAATAAAGAAATTCACGCAGAAATTAAGACTATGGGAGATCCTAAAAACTTTGTAAAAACCAAAATTGACCAAGCACTAAATTGCATAAAAAATTTGAATTCCATCGCAATAACCTTTTTGTTTTGTCCTGGGTTAACTGAGGCTTATGTAAATGATAAATTGTATGAATGGAAAAATCACGGGCTTATTGATAGCGAAATCGACCTAGAGAAAATTATATTTTTTGTTATTAGTGATCAAACCATTTTAAACTGTCTGGTCGGACTACGGCAGGTTGATTCCTCTTCTTTGGATGAAAAACTAGATCATTTTAACAAACTTTTGCGATTACTAAATAAAGATTTTCATGGAAAATTATACAATATATTTCCCCCGCCAAAAAGAGACCCTGAAATGGTAAAAGATCGAGGCGAAGGTCCGACTGTGGGGCCATCTGCTCAATCATACAAAGTATTATTGTCTCAAATGCAAAATTTTACTGATACTAAAATTCGAACTGCTGTAGAAATATTCAATATTATGGGTACAAAAGATAAGGTCTATACTAGAAGAAAAAGAGATAAAGTTATAAGTGAGTTAGATAATTTGTTAAAGGATTCCTTTAATGAAGGATTTGATCTGCTAAAAAAATATAAAATTATGAAGGATACTGGAGAAAATTTAACATTTATTTGGAATTCTTTTGATACCCCCCGCCAAGATGAGGAAAACTTTATGATTGAAGTTTTCCAGACATTTCTAGCAAATATTGAAACCCAAGAGTGAGATTATGATGAAAAGAAAGAGCATAGAGCTTTCTACTCTTAAAATCAGATTTGAGGAGCTGTTAACTCTCATAGATGTCTCAATTAAAGAGAGTAGATCAATCCAGATTTCCAAGGATTTTTTAAACCAAAAAAATACTAATATAAAATTTTTAAAATGGCTAAGCAAGCACAAAATTATTGAACTTATTTATGTAGAACCCCCGAGAAGTAGTAAAAAAAAATCGATTCGATCTCGAGAGCGAAAAATCGAAATCTCATTGCAGTTGAGGGCTTCGGGAATTTCAAATGCTCAAATTGCGAATAAATTTCAAGTAAAAACCGCTACAGTGGACGGGTATTTTAAAGGTCTTAAACTAGGAGATGAATCCTACTTAAAGTGGTTAAAAATCACACTATCGCTATTACATATTAATTCCAATATGAAGATAACTGAATTTCCACGTTTTCCTATCCGAATCTCTTATGATACCATTAGAAAAGAACTAACTCAAAATGATCTTAAAGACTTAGAAACAATTACTAAGAGGAATCCCTATATTAGGAAAGTTACCGGGAGAAGCTTGGGAACAACGGATCTATCTGTGGAACTCCCTTTGTAAATAAATATTAGTCAGCAGACGTGTTTCACTAACTAAACTACATTCTCAGGATAGAAAAAAAAAATTTATATCAAAAAAAGTAAAGTCTCAAAGGAGTTTTTTTCTTTATATATTTTGCGTATTAAGATAGGACTAAAAATAAAGATAGTTGCTGCTATATATGAGTGTCGAAAAAAATAGAATATTAGTACTATTACAAGAGAATAATTATTTTAGAGTGATTAAGTGTTTAGAAGAAGTGGAAAAAAGAATTCAACTAGGATTATACAATGATGCTTTAGCTAAATGTAGGCTTACGTTAGAGAAATTATACAAAAGGCTATTATTAAATCACGGTTTTACGGAAATTGGTAAGAACGGAAACAAGGTTAAAAAAGCTTCACTTCTAGATCTTATAATATAGTAACAGATCTACTATTCTTCAATCTCAATCACTTGTTTTGATTCTATTGATGGAAATTTAAGGGTTATCTGGGGGTATATAAATTTAATGCAAGATATAATACCTAAGAATTTCTCTTTATCAGCCTTAACTGCGCTCATCCCTTCATGAACTATTTGATTTCTTAGGTCTTTACATTGAATAGCATTCAACAATATCTCTTTTGGGACTAAATCATAAAAAAGACCAAAAATTCTAGTATCTAGATCCAATTTATTATTGAATTTGTTTATTTGTGTTTGAAAATTGTTATCCGCGTTCACCTTTTTAAATCTTCTATTCATAGCTATTTCTAAAGCCGTTATTGCATTTACAATAGCTCTAGAATAATTTTTATTATCCCACTCTTCATGCGCACGATTTAATATTTCAAGTGCAGGATCTGGTGTAAAATCAGTCTGTACCAATTTTCTTATATCTTCCCAATCTTCACAGGTTAAATAGGAGAGATATTTTTCATCGTCCCATATTTCACCAACAATATGTTCTACTAACTGATTTGGGATGAAATCTTGCCTTGTAGTATCGCTTTTTGTTTTCCATCGTAATTTTATTCTCCTACAGTACGAACCAATTGATTGGTTTAGTGAATCCCATTTGTGAAATGGTCTAAGCCAATATTGACCATAATTTATTCTCAAAATATCTACAAATATTATAATGGGAGGGGCAAGCATTTTTGCAATACGTTTACCCAAGTTTACATACAGATCATTGCCTTGTAAGTTCTGAGTCATTACTTCTAGCTCTTCTTGGGTTATATCATTCATTTCAAAAGATCCAAAAAGATATCCACCTGATAAAAGATATTGTTTAGAGATTCTAGAGGAATCTACTTCTTTTTTTTGAGCATCATAAATTATTCTCCCATTTTTTACAAATCCTCGTTTTTCAAACCAGACTTTAATTTTAATACTTTCTTTAAAAGCTTGGAGTATTATTGCACTTTTTTCGTTATCAGGAAGCCATTTGTGAAATAACGGTCCTTTAAACCATGTTTCGAAAAAATGAGATTCCAAATCAATAATAAAACTAAATTCTACTTTCACCATAAGTGCAATAATGGAGATTTTTCATTTAAATTTATTCAATTATCATCAAGAGGTGAAAATGGTGGAATAAGAGAAGCAAATAATGTTTAAATCAGTTTGCCTTAGCTAAATTTACTTTTTTAAATTTGAAGAACTAACAAAGCTCAATACAAAACTTCAAATAATTGATTTACAATTACACCTCTCTCTTTCCATTATAATAGTATCAAACCTAAAGATACCATTGTGGAAACTAGCAGAGATTGGAAAGAGAAAGCACGGGAATTACTCCTCAATGGAGCGTTAAAATATATTTATCCCGCTCAAGATGTAAGAGATCTGGAGCTTAGAGGGTATTATGCGGTTGCTTGCCTAGGGCATATTATGGACGCTAAAAAAGAAAAGTTAATGGAGCACTTAAACAATTATGAGGGAAAATTTGAGGACATTAAGCAAGCTACGATTGAAAAAATCAGACAATTCTTAAAAGGGCGTATTAAATAAAGAATAATCAAGATGATATTAATCATTTTGAAATCGATTTTTTACTTTCCACTCTGATAAAAAAAATGGAAAACTCAAAATATATATATATAATAACGTTGGTCCTGTATGCACTAGCTTTAGCTATGGGAATTGTAAGTATTGTATTAAGTGTTATTGGAGAACCCGTTGATGTAATCTTACTCGGTATAGGTGTAGCTGCTTTAGGATTGGCAGGATTGAATAAGATTGAGAAGGATTAGCCAATAGAAATACTAGTATTATTTCCTCTAATGAAAATCTCGTTATATTTAGCTACATGATAACTTTCAAAAAATTTTCTATACTTTCGAATTTTAGAACGCTCTAATTTCGCCTGACCCAATGACATCAACCGAGATTCCTTCTATTTTTTTCGGGATTATATCTTGTTTTTTCAGTTTTTCTTCTTGTATCTTCTCTTTAACATAACAAATGATGCAGAGTTCGTCGGTTTTTTTACCATCAATGTATTTATAGCCAATTGCGCAACCGTTTACTCCTTTTTTTTTCAGAAGTTCCCTTTCATACTTTTTTTTTGCTTTTCTTACTTCTTCTATTGTTACCATCCAATAACCTCATTCGGATACCAATTCTGCATCTAATAGATCTAGATAGGTTTGTATATGGTTGGCATATGTTATGTCTTCTTCGTTACCGGCAAAGAGTTTACCTACAGCATAACCCTCCATATCGAGAACCAAGCTCCCAGAATCACCTCCTAGACTAAAACGTTCTTTAGTTATAGCTATTTGATCCGTGAAATAAGCGTATCGGAGTCCAGGATAACCAACTAATATTGTAGCATTTATTCCGGTTATTTCTCCATCTATAGTATGACAAGTAGTTCTACCTGATTTTTGTACAAGCATGTCTAATTGAGCTTGTCTACTTCCATTTGGGATTCCAATATCGACAATATCCGCGCTGACATCATTTTCATTGACTTCAATAATAGCAGCATCTACTAAATTATACTCAGGATCTTCTATAACTGCTCTTAGCCTTGTCCTCCGCCCAAACAATCTTGCAGGAACATTATAGAACGCACTCCAAATTTGAGCAGGTATGCATGTGCTTAAATCCCAAGAAAAATGTATAGGCACGAATCTGAGGAGATATCCGATTATATCATCTGGATTTATACCCCCGTCATAGGAACCTGGTTGGAGATAAGGATCACCTATTTCAGCATTATTTGAATTTGCTCCTACATGATTATTTGTACCTATACATAGTTTTTTTTCTCTCTTATCCCTTAATAATTCTCCATTAGTACCTGTACTTACTAAATAATGCCCTCCAGAGGTGCCCATAGGGCAAGGTCTATGTCTTGCTGTCGTATTAAAGTCTAAAGCCCTTATTTTTCCAACTTGAATCACATCAGTAGTGAAATCCTTTATTTTGGGCGGTATGAGGTCTTTCTTCCGCAAATTTGCTTTATCAATTTTCTCTTCGACCATACAAACTATACTCATTTCATTAGTTTTCTCCTTTTCCTTGATTTTATATCCAGTCATCACGCCTACAACATTAGCTTTCTTAAACAGCTTTCTCTCATAATTCTTTTTAACTCCATAGATTTTTTTTATTTCCATTCTCTTTAATCCTCTCTTTTCAAGTAAATTTTATTGAACTATTGTTAATTTACCTATTTGTTTTATTAAATAGACTGTTTTTCAAATATCTTAATTTTTAATAGATTTCCTTTTACATAAATGTAAAAATAACTTATAAATGTTTTGATTTTTATCGGCTACAATCGTATTAGATTGTTAGAAATAATTTAATTTTTAAAGGATTACATTACTCACAGCTCGATAAATTACTTATTAAGACTTATTGAAGAACAGATGGAAGAATAGTTTTACTATGTTTATAAAAACCTTTACTTTATATTCGCGGAATTGTTTTATGTTTACATTATTGATTTTAGCCCAATGGGAAATTAATTCCTCTTGATTTAACTTGCCCTTTCGTATCAAAATTCCAGAATGTCCTAAATGCTTATTGCGATGACACATATAATATAAAGCGCAAACTGATATAAATTTTTGTATTGATTGTTGATAATCATATTTCCAATTCTCGTGAGCTTCTAATCTGATATCTTCTTTTCCACAGATGGAGCATTTATAGTTATCCTTTTTATAAACTTCTTTTCGAAGGATATCCCATTCTTTTTGTGAGAAGACATCCCTAAAATTTTTGAAGAAATTACTTCTTGGGACTAAATCTGCCCATAACTTATATTTTGATAATTCTTTTTCTAATGATTCACATTTTTTAATGATTTTCTTAAACATACCTATTTTTTTTTTTCTTAATTATTAATTGAAAGACAATTAATCTTAAATTTTACAAATTTTTCTAATTTCTATATGGATATAGCAACAATTGAAATGTTTAATGGCCAATTATCCACAGCCAAAGAATTTCTCAAATCTTCTGAACAGATACTTTGGGATCTTGCTCATTATATATCAGATAATGCAATCGCAAAGATTATGATGCTTAAGCTTCATGAAGAAAAAGAATATTCTGAAAAAAAAGTGGAAAACTTTAACTTTCCAGAGTTAGTTAATGAATTCAAATCATCTTTTACTAATATTAAAATTAATTATGAATTTATAGAAAAGCAACATAGCAAAGGCAGAAATCCTTTTCAACATCATTTAACAACCACATATCTAGGAATTAGAAAACCTCATGCGAAACTTTATCTGAACCAATTTGAGCAATTGATGGTTGAAATTAATATATATAATCCAAATCCAGAGTTTACTTTAGGTCTTAATATAGATGAAATTATTAAAGAAATTAAGGTAACTGAATTGGATACTAATTTACCAATAGATATTATTATGCTTCAAATAGTAGAAATAACTAATAATGAATTTGTGCGACATGATTTAGATATTAAAATTGTCATAATCCCATGTGATATAAATAAAGATTTATTCCCTATGGATGATGAAATTAAAAATTTAATTAGAAATTGTAAAAGACCAATTTCCTTGAATAATTTTCAACCCCTTTTTAATAGTTTTAAACTTAAACCACGACCAAATTACTATATATATCATTCCAAAGATCAAGATGATGGATATGATTTGATAATAACAACTAAAGGTATTATTATTCTTCATATTTATTTTAATAATACGTATGTTGAGTTATATGAAACAAAGAATAGAATCTTAAGTGAACAATTTAGTTATCGAGAGAAAGAATTACCCTTTGAAAAATTTATAGATACTACAGAGTGTTATTTTCTTTTCTTAAAAGATTTATTTCAAAAAATTAATTATATAGGTAAAATAGATATTTGGAGAGATTCAATATTATCTTTTAAGAAATTTTGGTTATATGACGGTAAATCACCAAAAGTAAGACATTTTAGACCTATCTCTATAAACTCTAATTTAAATGATATTGAAACTGATTTAAAAATAAAGGAGATTTTACATTCTTTATATGATGATTTATTTCAAGCATTTGAAAAAATTAAAGCTCCTATTGAAGAGATTTTAATAAAAAACCATAACATCAAAGAAAATTATCTTGAAAAAATTGAAAACCTTCGTAATATAGAAGTATTATTCAATAAAGGCAAAATAAACAAGAAAAGTCTATGCCCCTGTGGGAGTGGCAAAAAATTTAAAAATTGTTGTTTGAAAAAGTTAAAAACTAAAAATTCATTTTAAATTGAAGGAGTGTATAATTTTCCTAAAATTCACTATGGTATCAAATGATTTTATTTAAAGAAAAAGTATAAAAAAACCAAAAGTATAGTTATAAAATAATAATTCTTAATAATTGTATTTCTCTTTCTAAGTTCCGATCCGACAAACTGAAATTATTCTATTTTTATCAGTTAAATGACTAAAATTATGGTCATCTTTATTATAGTAAAGATTTTATATTTTAATTACGACAAAAAAATGAAAACTTGTTTTAAAATGAAAGCTCACAATTATCTTTTTAGAATTTCATGCTTGGAATCATATTATCCCGTAATCATTAATGATGATATTTACATAATTCCTAACCCTGATAATATGAGAGACAAAATTGGACCCAATCTAACTTATATTGACTTTAATTCAGACTCATTTTCTTATTTATCAATACAGAATGAATTTCCAATAAACAAAGAAGAACTAGAAAGTCTTGCAAAGAAAGTAATCTCGATGTTAATAATCCTTATTTTAAATCCTTTATATCTAGAAGAATTTTATCATTTTACGCATGAAGAAGGCAGAGTTTCGCTTGTTGAAGCCTCAATTAAACCATTTGAAAACCCGGATTTAAAAAAAAAGAGGAATTATCTTCACGGGAGGTTGAGATTATATCCTTTCAATAAAATCTCAAGAAGTTTATTCAAAAAGATCAAGGAGAATCCCATTTCTGATTCATTATATTCAATCATAATGGAATATATCACATCCTATAGGGAACAATTTATCGAAATAAGTGGTACGATTGCGTGGAATGTATTAGAGCATATAGCATCAAGATATTGGGACAAAAAAGATAAAAAAATGTTATATATTGTTAAGGAAGAAAAGCTTAACGACTACATCACATTTTTAGACACTACTGCAAATCATTATATTAAACATCATGTTAAGGAAGAAGATGTAATACTTGATCTTCCTGATTATAAGGAAAACTATAAAAATTACTTGAAAAAAACAATTACCAGAGATATTGTTAAATTTTCTCCAGTGAAATTCCGCATATTTAGGATGTTTGAGGAAGAAAAAATAGTTTATATGCCTAACAAAGATTTGATAAAAGACATGTATAACATCCGAATTGATAGGTTTCATTACGGGCTTAATATAGCGGAGATTCAACAAAAACGAGGAAAAAATCCCATTGATGTTATAGTGAAGTTCAGACCGTTTCTATATCGAATGATATTAGAGTTTTTAGGAATTATTAGTGAATTTTTCTTTTTTGATTCGGGGCATTTAATCAATAGAGAAGAGACCAGAAAGATTCCAAATATTTTAGAGGGGGAACCAGATATTCCTATCAAACTGGATGAATTTAAATTAGTTCAAAAAATAAGATCATTAAATGTTTCATTGCAAGAGTTAATAGAAATCGAATTGGATACTGAAATAATAGATAAAGATAATCATTATAACGTACACGCAACGCTTTCTAAAAATGAAGAAGAGTACATTATCACATTCTTAGATCCTCCCTTAATTTTTTATCGTGCTTTTGATAACATTCCTTCTAAAGATGAAAATTATCCAGAAGATATTACACGATATTTAAGAACAATAAAAGGTACATTCATACATAATATTATTAGATATGAAATAGAATTCTATAATACACCTATTGATTATCCTATGGTTACTTTAAAGATAAGACATCCTGAAATAGAAAAATGGATAGAGGCACAGAATAGAAAGATTGGAGTGCAAAACAGAAAAGAAAATACGAAAATGGAAGAAATTAGTACGGTTCAATTTAAAATATCTAAAATTAATATGAAACACACAAATAATTAAAAAGGAAATATCCAATTTTTAAAACTATTCATATAGGTATTTAAGACAAAAATTGGAAAAAGGGCTTTTAGATTTTCATCTATCTTATTTGAACAGGGAATCCTCAATAAAGAACTCATCCGAAAAGAAGTCTTGAACATACATCAATATGATTATAGCATGGTTATATACTCTATGAACTGATTTAAAAAAATCATTAAGAAAAATCGCGTCATTTTCAATAAAAATTTTGTCCACTAAAGGCATTTCTACTATTCAATTAATACTTATGTTTTAATATTGAAGAGATAATATTATACAATAGGATTAATTTTAAATTATAAATCAATAACGAAAATCCAGAACGGTGATTAATGTGGAACAGGTGAGAAGGAGTCCAAGCAGTTCAGGTGAAAAAGTAGCCATACAAAATATTTTGATAAAAATTAATCGACCTCTTTTTTTTTAAATATATGAAAATTAATATTAACCACACCGAAAACCTTTGAAGTTATAAAAAAATAAGCCCACTTAGATGAATTACGCATGGCTAAAAAACAGACTAATTTTTTTGAGGCGATAAATGGTAAAGAATCCATAAAGTTATGAGCCCCATCAACTATGATGAGATCCCAAGGTAAAGAAGCACCCCCCATTGGTTGCAGATTTTCTGATGCAACCTTAAATTGGGAGAATATATTTGGTTGTCTTATATAATCCATTGATGTGATAATTCTTGGAACAGTTCTCCATAGATTTGTATCCATTCCTAATTCTTTTTTAATCTTAAATGCAGTCTCACGGTCAATAATTTTAAAATTCAAATTGAATTTTTCTGCCATCTCTTCCTGCCATTGTATTTGTATTGAAGCTGGTGAAATGATTAACACACGGCGAATTCGACGTTGGTTTATTAGCTCAGTCAGAATTAACCCTGCTTCAATTGTTTTTCCAAGGCCAACATCATCAGCTAATAATAGGCGAACTCTTGGCATCTGAAGTGCTTTTAAAACAGGGTATAATTGATAATCCTCGATTTGTATTGAATTGTACCAAGGACTAGTAATTCGATAATTGAGGTTTGAAAAAATGATGTTTGGAGCATCATTAAATTAATTGATGAAAATAAGTATAGACTACCCAAGCTATCTGCTTGTTATCCTTCAACATGGGTTACTGTAGTTGATAAGAAACTAATACTAAGTAAATTCAAAGAAAATCAACATAATACATAAAATTATAAAAATAAATACTTCTTTGCTCTGCTTTTATTTAAAAATTAACAAGATAATAATTTAATTAAAATAGCTATATAGTTTAAGTCAATTTAAGACAATATTTAGGTAACTAAAATAAATGTTAAATCTTAATTTGATTTAATGATTTCCCAAATTTTGAAATAAGTGAAATAGTGAACTAAATGAGTGATATAGAATGTCCCTTATGTAATGAGCAATTACATCAAATGATAAATAATGAACAAGTATTTGGATGTGAAAATAATCATATTTGGAAAATAAGTCAAAATAATGAAATAGAAAGACAACTAACCTATATAGATTCAAAGATAGAATTTTATATCGAATTGCCGTTTAATTTGGCATTAAAGAAATTTTAAAAAAAATTAATTAGATTTCCTACTCTTCTTATAATTAATTAAGAACTCGCTTCAGCACGCTCAAACCGAGTAACAATTTAAATATATGTGTAGGTTAATAGTAAATATTTAATGATATAATTCCAAATACATTTTAATGCTATTCAAGTGTTAAATAATTATGAATGAGTATGAATTTAAAGAGGAAGGTTTAAAATATCAAAAGATACTTAAACTTGAGGGAGAGAGAATTGAATTTTTCTATGATAGAAGAGGCGGAAGAACAACAAGAAATGCCAATAACACTTATTGGGAAATATATGGCTTTAATTCATTTGATATCATCCATGAACTAGGTCATATCCTTTTTGATCCAAATTATAATCATTATATTTATAATATCACAAATAGTCCAATCTTTAGAATAATAAATAATGTTTATGATTCATTTATTAATTATGGTTTAGTTATTAATCCTAATGTTCCAGAATATGCAAAAGTACTATATCGAGGATGTTTAGATATAAAAATCAATATAGCTCCAAATCTATCAAAATTTGATGGATATAAAATACTAGGTTTCTATTGCCTCCTTTATCTAAGTCTTAATTACGTATTACCCGATAGAGAATCATTTACTTCTAAAAAATGGCCTCCATTTTTAGAAAAACTAAAAAATAAGATAAAAAATGACCTTCAAATAACAGAAAATTTTACATTATTTGAGAATAAACTGGACAATTTTAAAGAAAATCGAGAAACATCAGATTTTAGCACTATTGCCAATTATATTTTATCAATAGTTCAATCTTTAGATATTGGACATATTAAAGCATCCAAAGATTTAATAAAAAAGATTTTGCTATAACAATATAAATAAATAATATAAAATAGTGATTAAATACTGGCACTTGTAATAGGTCATTCCTTATGGGACAAACGCTCTACTTTTATCATATAGATGACATTAATTATTTCAGTGATTCTTTTCTCGAGATAGTTCAAATCTCTACCTGAAGCGATTTTATCAAGAGACTCTTTTATTTTTTCTAGGAGCAAATCTAAGTTGTTGTTACTTAAATTCTTTAAATCCCGGTATATTTTTTCTAGGTCCTCATCAAGAACCTTTTTCTTCATCTTGATTGGTTCTTCTGGAATTTCATCCCCATCATTCTTTCTATCGATTTTCATTGATTCTGATTTCGCCTTATTTTTATTATTTTTTGAGAATAATATAAATTTTTGTCAAGATAAATATAGAAAATTCCATAAATAAACATTTAGATTTCAATTTTGTGTGTAAAAAGAAGCTTTTATTAATTTTGTCGCTAATTTATTAATTACCCAAAATATAAAAGTTGAATTTTAAGATGATGTAGTCATTTATAAGATATTTTGATATAAATCAGGTTGGATTTAAACTCCTAATTAGTTCAATTGGAGTGATCTACTAAAAACTAATAATAAATACAAAAAGGAGGAAAGAGGATGAAACATAAGGGAGCAATTATCTGTTTGGCAATCCTCGGAATTCTAATATTAAGCATAATGGTAGGTCTTTCACAAGGAAGATCTGATTCACCATTCCAAACATTATTTATGCTTGGGTTATTAGGATTCTTCGGATTATTGTTCATTATAATACTTATAGTGCTAATTATAAAAGCTATATAAAGTAAAATTATTTTTTATTTTTTTTATTGATTTAATCATTCAACTTAGCGCGAGTATGGATGTTATTACGGAAGCGGAACCTGAATTATTCTTAAAATATGAGCATATTCCGTGGGATAAATATATCAAAATCGAAAAAGCAATTGATCAAGATAAATGGGCACAGGTCTATTCAATTGCATGGAGAACTAGATTTAACAGAATTCTACTAAGCGCTATATTTTAGAATTCAATGAATCAATTGAATTTATATATTTATGTATAATAATAATAA
>SDBS01002433.1_pt1 | contig 18603 bp, 16 predicted proteins | sample 2277091 | NCBI WGS metagenome assembly SDBS01 (sample SAMN10404972, study PRJNA504765) | marine sediment metagenome | isolation source: marine sediment core GS10_PC15, 163 cmbsf | place: Arctic Ocean: Southern Knipovich Ridge | collected 2010 | reverse complement strand
ACGTAATATTTCACGCCGTCTATAATTTCTTTACGGTCGATTTGAGTTCTTTATACTTAGATGTGCTCAAAGACCGGCTATACTGTTCAGGGAAAGATTCACTGCTGAGAAAATCGGCACAGACTGCCCTCTATAAAGTACTAAAATCGACACTTGTTCTGATGTCTCCTATTCTGCCGTTCACTTCAGAAGAAGCATGGGATGTTCTACCGGATTTCAAGGACAAATCCGAGTCTATCCACCTCGAATTATTCCCTCGATTTGAGGAGAAATGGTTGGAATCGCATATCTATCAGGAATGGGAAAGTCTTATTGCTGTTCGGGAGAAAATTCTCAAGGACATAGAAATGGCTCGCGAAAAGAAACTCGTTGGGAATTCTCTTGAAGCTCGGTTGATTCTGTATGCCCATGGTGATCAATTTGCTTTGCTGAAGAAATATCAAGGAGAGCTGTCCAATCTCTTTATCGTATCAGATGTGGAGCTGAAATCTGTGTCAGATGAAGACATGAATGTGGATGTTAAAAAAGCAGCCGGAGAAAAATGTCAGCGATGTTGGAACTTTTCTTCATATGTCGGCACGAGCCAACAGTTCCCTCTGTTCTGCAAAAGATGCGAGGCTGTTGTCGAGAGGATGAATCTATGAGTGGCCGGTCAATATATCTCATGTTTATTACTGGTTTGCTTGTCCTTGATCAGATCACAAAAGCGGCTATTTCCCGGAGCATAAATCCTTACGGTGTGCGAACCGTAATTCCAGACTTTTTTGATCTTGTCCATGTCCGTAACAAGGGCGCCATTTTTGGTTTTTTTTCGAATGCCGACAGCTCTTTCATATTTGTTCTTCTGACTGTCTTTTCCCTGGCTGCTCTGGGATTGGTTGTCTATTATTTTATTAAGACTCCGGTGTCTGAAAAACTCATGAATGTCTCTTTATCTCTCATTCTAGCGGGAGCTCTTGGGAACCAGGTCGATCGCATACTAAGAGGTTATGTTATTGATTTTTTAGACTTTAATTTCTGGGGTTGGCATTGGCCTTCCTTTAATGTAGCTGATTCCTGTATCTCAACGGGAGCGGTGCTCCTGATTTTTATATTTTTCTTCAAGAGAGGTCCAGAATGTACCCCATCCTCGTAAAAATTGGCCCTATAACCATACACACCTATGGATTTATGATGGCCTTGGGAGTGGCTTTGGGTTTGTGGTTCCTCTATGTTCAGGCAAGAAAACAAGAGCTTCCTGCTTCAAAGCTCATCGATGTGGCTTTTTATACTATTATTGTTGCACTGCTGGGTGCCAAGCTCATTCTTTTCTTTGGAGATCCATCCTACTATTTACAGAGTCCAAAACAGCTCTTTAGCCTCGCTCGTTCAGGAGGTGTTTTTCAGGGAGGATTAGCTTTTGGATTTTTCTTCGCTCTCTGGCTTTTCCGTCGAAATAAAATTCCTGCCTGGAAAACCGCAGACATCATCGGCCCAGCTCTTGCCCTCGGTCACAGTTTAGGTCGTCTGGGCTGCTTTAGTGCCGGCTGTTGTTATGGAACGGAATGTACGGTCCCCTGGGGTGTTTCGTTCCATAATGAATATGCCAATAGCCTCACGGGAGTTCCTCTTTATACACTGCTTCATCCCACACAGCTTTATGAAGCGTTCTTGAATTTCACCAGTTTTCTTTTTCTCTTTTTCATCTTGAGAAAAAAGAGTTTTGACGGTCAAGTCATTTCGTTTTATGTTATCAACTACTCAATAATCAGGTATTTTGTCGAGTTTTTTAGAGGCGACCATGAAACGAGACTCTATTTTATCCAAAATGCCTCTCCCTATTTAAGCATGTCCTATCCTCAGGTATTCTCTATTTTGGGCCTGATTGCAGGGTTTATTCTCCTTTTTGTCCTGAAAAAAAAACAGAACGTACGTGCCTAAAACATTTTTCTTGATTCTTCCCGATTCGGGACAAGATCAGCGAGTGGATATCTACCTGTCGAAGAAATATCCTCATCTCAGCCGTTCATACATCCAAAAATTAGTGCAAGAACACCGTGTCACAATAAATAGTCAAAGTGTAAAAACCAGTTATCGCTTGAAAACAGGGGACTTGGTTGAAATAGAGATAGTTGTTCCCCAACAAGATCCTATTTTGCCTGAGAAAATCCCGTTAAAGTGTCTCTTTGAAGATAAACATATTCTCGTGATCGAAAAGCCGTCAGGGCTGGTTGTGCACCCCGGAGCCGGAACCACCAAGCACACTCTTGTTAACGCCCTACTTTATTATTGTCCCTCATTGAGAGGAGTGGGCGACGAAAAACGACCGGGAATTGTCCATCGCCTGGATAAGGAGACGTCGGGTGTTATGGTGGTGGCTAAAACCCAGTTGGCTCATGGGGAACTTCAGTGCCAATTTAAGGCCAGAGAAGTGGAAAAACTGTACCTTGGGCTTGTATGGGGAAGGATGCCTGACAAGGAGGGGCAGATCACATGGGCAATTGGCCGTCATGAGAGGCAAAGACAGCGGATTTCGATCAAGACGAAAAAGCCCAAGGCCGCGGAAACGCATTTCAATGTTAGACAAGAATGGAGTGAATTCTCTTTGCTAGAGATTAGGCCTCTCACAGGGAGGACACATCAAATAAGAGTTCATTTTGCGGCGTCAGGGCATCCGGTTGTTGGAGATACCAAATACGGCCGGAAAAAAACAAAACTACAAATTTCTCGTATGTTTCTTCATGCTTTTCAACTGGCTTTTGTGCATCCAGGATCAAAAGAAAGAGTGGAATTTACCTCTCCTCTCCCGCGAGAACTCAGTGAATTCCTAGTAAAACTGTCTCCTTAAATCATTATAAAAGCATTTCTTTAAGAAAAACGCAGCGTGATTTCTGATCGACTTGCTAGTTCACGGAGAACTCGTTCTTGATATCGCGGAAATGAAAATGCTAACATTCATCTTTTTTTTCTTGAGAAAAAGGCAATAATTGTTGTATTATACATTTTGTATTTTTTAAATGTGAATATGGTTTTCGAAACAAAAATGCACAATTTTTATTTAGTCTTGGAGGCCTGAAGATGAAAGATTATCCTGTAGAAAATATCCGGAATATTGCCATAGTCGGGCATGGTTCCTCAGGAAAGACATCACTGACATCCGCCATGTTGTTTGATGTGGGAGCGACAACGAGATTCACCAAAGTGGACAAGGGAAATACAATAACGGATTATGATCCCGATGAAATTGAAAGAAACATTTCTATCAATTCTACATTATGTTACTGCGAATGGAAAGATTTTAAGCTCAACATCATGGACTGTCCGGGATATTCCAACTTTTTGTGGGATACAAGAGCAAGCTTGAGAGCTGTGGATGCCGGTGTCCTTGTGGTCTGTAGTATTGCAGGCGTTGAGGTTGGGACAGAAAAAGTGTGGGCGATGTTTGAGGAGTTCGAACTTCCCTACATGTTTGTTATCAATAAGCTCGATCGGGAAAATTCGAATTTTAAACGAACCATAGATTCGATCCATGAATTTTTTGGGAGACAGGCCGTTCCTGTTCAGATCCCCATTGGTTCCGAAGCAAATTTTCGTGGTGTTGTGGATTTGATCAAAAAAAAAGCGTACGAGTTTGAAAAAGACGAAAGTGGAAAGATGAAGGAGATTGATATCCCCGAAGATTTGAAAGAGGAAGCACAAAAAAAAATAGAAGAGCTGACTGAAATGGTGGCAGAAAACGATGAGTCATTGATGGAAAAATATTTCGATAGCGGCGAGCTTTCCACTGAGGAATTGATCCGTGGTTTGAAAAAGAGCATCATTGAAAGACAGTTTATACCGATTTATTTGGTGTCGGCGCTGACAAATATTGGGATCCAGCCTATTCTTGATGGAATGGCAAACTTTTTTCCATCTCCATTATTTAGAGAAGAGATCAAGAGTGAAGAGGGCGTTGTAAAGCCCAAACTAGATGGACCTTTTTCTGCACTCGTATTTAAAACCTTATCCGATCCATATTCCGGGAGAATTTCTCTTTTAAGAGTATTTTCGGGCAAAGTGAATCCTGATGCGACGGTCACGAATTCCAGCAAAGAATTGAACGAAAAACTCGGTGGATTATTTTTTCTCCAAGGAGAAGAGCAGATCCCGGCAGGACAGGCCAAAGTGGGTGATCTTGTGGCTACGGCTAAGCTCAAGGACACATCAACTGGTGATACACTATGTGAAAAAGGGGAGAGCATCAGGTTTTCTCCCTTTAAATTTCCGGAGCCATCGATCTCTTTTGCTATCGAACCCAAAACTAGGGCCGATGAGGACAGGATTTCTCAGGCGATCCATAGAATCACCGAGGAAGATCCTACAGCGAGAATAGAACGGGATTCCGAGACAAACGAACTCATTATTTCAGGGAACGGACAGCTTCATGTTGAAATCATCACCAATCGACTGCAGAAGAGATTTAACGTCAATGTTGATCTGAAACTGCCAAAGATTCCCTACAAAGAAACGGTCAAGGGAAAATCCGATGTTCAAGGTAAATACAAAAAGCAGACAGGTGGACGAGGTCAGTATGGTGATGTCCATATCAAGATAGAACCTCTTCCAAAAGGAAAAGGCTTTGAATTCGAGGATAAAATATTTGGTGGATCTATCCCAAAAAATTATATTCCTTCAATTGAAAAGGGAATTCAAGAAGCCAAAAAAAAAGGAGTTATAGCAGGCTATCCCACAATCGATTTTAAGGTTCAGCTCTATGATGGAACCTACCATGATGTGGATTCTTCAGACATTGCCTTTAAAATTGCCGCGTCTATGGCTTTCAAAAAAGGGATTAAAGCGGCCAAACCCACACTTCTCGAACCCCTCATGACGGTAGAAATCTACACTCCGGAAGCCTATATGGGTGATATCATGGGGAATCTCAATGGCCGAAGGGGAAAAGTCCAGGGTATGGAACAGAAGGGAAACATGCGGATTGTCAAGGCGCTTGTTCCCATGGCGGAAATGTTGGATTTTGAACCCACCTTGACATCAATTACAGGGGGGAGAGGATCATTCCTCATGGAGTTTTCTCACTATGAGGAAGTTCCAGGGCAGCTTCAGCAAAAGATCATTCAAGGTGCCATTAAAGAGGGACGGATCAGGCCTGAAGAAGAAGAGAAATAACTGTCAATCGGCAAAGTAACCGGTACGGTTTGTGATTCGGTAATTTTTACCTTTAACTCTGATTTTCGCTAACGAGTCTGTCGATTTCAACAGGTGAATCCTCGAATCCTTTGCATAAACTGCATCAAATAATTGGGAGAAGAACAGTATTTATTAATGCTATTTGATAGTCGATCTCCAGGGTTATATCTTGTGTTTATTCCTGTCCGAATGTTATTATACTCAGTCCGAAGGAGGCCGAAATGAGATTAAAAAGAATATGTATTGTACTTATGGTAGTGATTTTCACATTGACAGTTTTCAGTCAAGAAGAAGGAGATAAGGTTCTTCTCCTCAGCATCGGGAACAAAAATTTAAGAGAAAAGGTCATGACTATTTCTCCGGACAAAGTCTTTTCTGCCAAAGAAGGGAAGGCCGTCTCCTTCATAAAAATGATCACGGAGATGAAAGACAGCCGGTTTGTCTATATTGGAGAGTCTCATAACAGCATGCCCATGCACGATATCCAGCTTAAGGTTATCCAAGCGCTTCATGAACAGGATAAAAATCTCTCCATAGGATTGGAAATGTTTCCTGTCACCGGGCAGGAAGTTCTGAATAAATGGAGTCTCGGACTGTTGACTGAGTCTGAATTTATTCAAGAAGCAAGGTGGTATGTCACTTGGAATTTCAATTTTGGTTTCTATCGGAAGATTTTCCAGTATGCCAAAGCGAACAAGATCCCCATCTATGCCTTAAACGCGCCCAGACCAATGATCTCTGCTGTCCGCATGAAAGGGTGGGAGGCCTTATCAGATGAACAGAAGCTCATTATCCCCCAACCCGACCTCTCAAATGAGGAGCATCGAAAACTTATCCGGACGATTTTTGGAGGAGCAGAACTCCCGCATCAGATGCAGGGGGAAGGTATGGAAATGATGTTCGAGGGCCTCTATAGGGCCCAATCGGCTTGGGATGAAGTTATGGCTTTTAACGCTGTTTTGGCGGCCAAAAAAGACGGCAGACGTATGGTGGTTCTTGCAGGTTCCGGGCATCTCCTTTATAACCTGGGGATAAATAACAGGGTTTTTAATAGGAATGGGATGCCCTTTAAAACGGTGGTGTGCTTGGAGGTCCCCAACGAAAAGGATTCTGTCCAAGTGTCCAGGACTTTTGCCGACTATGTCTGGGGACTTAAAGATGAGGAGAGGCCAGCCTATCCTTCCGTGGGGTTGAGCTTTAAGATATTCGATGGATTAGAAAATCTCGTTATCGAACGCAATCCCATAGGTGGCATCGTTATGGGACAGGATATTAAAAAAGGGGATGTGGTCTTGGACGTGGATGGGAAAACTTATACGAATATCAACACCTTGCGGTTTTATCTCTCACGTTTTTTTTGGGGTGATGAAGTGAAGTTTCGTCTCCTGCGTGAGGCCAAGGAAATAGAGGTTACGCTCAAGTTCGAGATAACGGAGAATAAAGAAGACATCCAGTAGATAACGAGAGGGTTTATTCTTCTACAAACTCATCTTCAATTGGAAGGTGGAATTCGGATTTTATTTCTGTCAGCTCAGTAACACGTGTTATATCCTTAGAAAATTTTTGAATTTTGGCGTTGCCTTCAAAATGGGCCCCATCCATGACCGAGATGTCTGCGGCGATGATATCCCCAAATACTTGACCAGCTTCCTGAATATAAACTTTTTCTGAAGCTCGAATGTTTCCTTTCACGTGTCCTTGAACAATGATATTTTTGGCTTGGAGATCTGCTTCAATCTGACCGTTGGGACCAATGGTCAAGGTATGATTATCGATGGTAATGGTTCCTTTTACTTTGCCGTCGATATAGAGATCTTCATTTCCTCGAAGATTCCCATTGATGGAGAGAGAGGAACCGATTCCCATGACTGTTCTATTTGAATTCTGGGGTGTATGTTCTTTTCCCTTTTGCTTCTTTTTATATCTTGAACCAAGGCCTATCATTTGACCACGTTAGGCTTTATCCATTTCTAATTTTATCCTGAGCCCTTTAGCAACAGAAGTCATAGGGCTTTTTGCCAGGATGACATCAGAAACAGTAAAGGGCAGCCGGCTCCGTTTAACGAGAACGCCCTCTTTGACAAGATCAATAAATCCTTTTGGCAATGCCGAACCACCGCTGCAGATGATCGGGATAGAATCAGGGAGAGGAACAGTCGTTTTTAATGTGAAAAATTTCGAATGGATCAGATCCAGGACATAGTTGACGTACGCTTTATAAAAATACTTAATGGCCACTTGGATTTCATTTCTTGGATTCGTTAAATCTAAACGTGGAATTTCTTTTTTTCTATCTCCCTCTTTTTCCAAAATGACTCGAGTGATCGGGATTCGCAGGGAATCGGAGACACCCCTGTCTATATAATCCCCCCCCCTGGAGACAGAAAATTTGAAACTGTCGATTTCCCAGATTTCGTTGGCCATGCCCACGTTGGTCAATCCTGCACCCCAGGAAATAGCCATACATGAGTACCCGAAATCCTCTCCTTCAGAATGGACAATAGCATAGGCTTCATTTATAGGTGATCCAACATAGCCGATGTTTTTTAGTAAATTGATAATAGTTTCGGTGTGGTATTCGATGTTGACATGAGGATTGTCTATCGGCATGGCCGGAATACTGAAATAGACTTTTTCATCCGGCACTAAGGGTTGACCCAAGATTTGTTTGATAATCACTTCCAGAACACTGATGGCATCCACTTCTCTTGGAGATATGATTCCATCGGAAAGTGGGCGCCTGACTCGAAGTTCCATAAAATCAAGATTGTCGTTTCTTGTAAAAAAAGCTCGGGGAATTTTTATGGCTTCATCTCCAATGATCAAGACACTGTCCTCTTTTTTAATGAAAGAGATGTTCTTCATCTTCAGGATTCCAAGAGATTCTAATCCCAGTTCAACGAATGCGCATCGTGTCTTTTTCAGAAGGAGTTCTTTTTCTTTAGATTTTTGTCGGGCACCAACCAGGAAGGCTGTTCCAATATCTAAACCTGCTCCTGTTTTGTTATCCGATGTGGTTAGTATGTCGGATTTGTCTTGATTTTCCATTCCCATTCCTCCTGAAACGATCTCTCTTTTAAATGTTATACAAATTCATGGGAGATAAATGTGATTTTCATCAGCAAATAATCTAGAGAGAATCTAGCATAAGAAATAGTTGAAGTCAATGTACCTGAACTATTCATAAAAAATGTCGATGTTTATTTTATCTTCTGTATTTTCAATAAGTTCCTTTGCCTTTCGGAAAAAAACTTGAAAATATTGTTTTCGTTTGAATTTTATCAATAATCAACATTTTTTACCCCAAGGAGGCGAATCAATAATACCCCATTTGCTTTGTTGCGACGCATCTGTCCGTGATTCTTGACCCGTGCAGGTGTAATGGGGGGCTATCTCAATGCTGTGTAGAAACTCATCTGGATTTTTTTTAAAGCTGCAATGTAAGCAGAGGCGTCCATGTCTGTGTCGGATTCGATCCAAATGCTGTGGACACACCCGTTTTTTTTGGCATATTCAATATCAGATTGATAAAACTTTAGGATTTCTTGGTAAGTGAACTCTTTGTTGCCGATATGGTACTTGTCTTCACCGATGATTTTCGCTTGAAAGAGAAAGCCGGCAGCCAGGCCTTTTTCTATACAGGAGGGGAGCTGTTTAGATTTTAATGGCTCTTTTTTTCCAAGATCTTCAAGCTTTGTCTTAAGTTCACCACTTTCTTCCTTTAAATTCTGAATATCTTGTGAGGCACGATTTAAAGTATTTTGAAGATTTTGAACCTCTTTTTTGGAGGATTCCAGCCTGGAGACATAACTTGGGTAGACAAAAAATGTAAGGAGAACGACTAGCTCAAATAGAGTCCAGCCAATGACATTTTTTTGTTGTTTCATTTGTCCGGATTAGAGAGCTTATCTTCCATAGACTTTAAAAGACCGTTTAACTGAACTTCATAGGAGCGGATCAGTTTTTTCAGGCGGTTCGACGGCTCCTCTGATTTTTCATCATGGAAATATTTTTTCAATTGAAGCGACAACTGATTGAGAGAGTCCAGAAATTCTTCTGTGTTTTTATTCAAGGAATTCATGACTTCTCGATATAAATTATCCAGCCTCTCAGAAATCTCAGCTTTATAACTATCAGGGAGAATTTGTCCGATGGTTGTATCTTGTCCTTCAATATAAAAATCAGAGACAGAATCCAAAGCGGCTTTAATCTTTTCTGAAAAAGTTCCTTCCAAACCAGCGAATATATCTTGACGGAGTTTTTCAGCCGATTGGGACACGGCGTTATTTTCCCTTTCGAGTACGGCCTTTTTGATCGACTCAAATTCGTTTAAGGCTTTTGTAACATGACTTTTTACTGGAACAAAAGCTTCCTGAAGATTTTGTGTGTGGTCTTGAATCTGTTTGAGGAGGACGAGATAGTCTTCAGAAGGTGGGATACTTATGCTAAGGAGAATTTGTCTCATAATCAATCCCAGAATTGTTGTCGAAAGCGCAATGCTCATGGTGGTGAGAAGATTGGTGGAGTCGAAAGAAAAACCGGATTTTATGGACAGAGAAAACAGAGAAAACAGAGAAAAAAGCAATCCAAGATAATAAGGAGTGTTCTTATCGAAGCTTGACAGAGGCAAATATTTTGATCTATCAATAAAATAGAGTAAAGCACTGTAAGCGAAGACGATAACAAGTGGAAAAACCAACTCCATAATTGTGAAATAAATACTCAGGGCTCCGATGATGAAGGAAAAAAGAAAGAAAAGTGTGGTGGATTGAGTTTTTTTTGTCTTCAATCGCTCCATTATGTAATCCCTTATTTTTTTTGCTGCTTTGAATCCGTGGGAATTTTTGAACGAATGCCTCAAAAATATATCATAGAAAGCATGAAAATTAAAGTATTCCTGTGCGATTCCTTTTTTTCTTCTTGTAGAGAATTCTTCTGAGCGCGAATGTGGTCATGACTTTGGCCATTCTGAATAGAGAAATAGGCTTTGCATTGATTTCAACTTTCCCGGATTTCACGGCCTCTATAATTGAATGAATGTCTTTTTTGGCTTCGACAAGAGAGAATGTGTCTCCAAACTGCCAGAGAAAATGACAATCTGAAGTGGCGATCAATGGTTTTTTATACCTTGATGCCGTATCCATGGCTCTTTTGTTGAAGTTGATGAGGCTGTTGTAGTACTGGGCAAATTCGATCGCATCAAAAAGATGGATGTAAGTCAGCAGGTCGGATTGAAGAGATTTAAATTTGGGAAAGAAGGGATGGGGAGCGATGATTAAGTTATCTTCTTTTTTTATGCCTGACAGTTCTTTTAGAGAGCGGCCTCTAGGATTGAAAAGAAAATCCGGATTTAATATCAGGACATGTGCATCTGAAAACGTCGCCTCCATACCTGGAATAAGAAGGATGCCTTTTTTCTCTGCGTACCGGACCAGTTCCGGATTGTAATAAACGGCATTATGATTTGTGATGGATAAAGCGTCAAACCCTTTTTGACTGGCTGTGTCGATGAGCTGAAAAGAATTGTAGGGAATGTAGTCTTGTAGATCTTCTGCCGTATGGATATGAAAATCAACTTTGAGTTTTTTTGTCATCACAGGAGGGGCTCTTTGAGCCCGATCTTCTAACCTGAAAATAAAGAAACTAAAGTAAACAGCGACATTTTATATGAATTATCAAGGCTTATAGGATTAACTTAAAGCTTCTTTGATTTTGTTTCCAATATCAGCAGGACTTTTAGCCACATGTACTCCAGCGGCTTCCAATGCTTCCATTTTTTCCTTGGCCGTGCCTTTCCCACCGGCGATGATTGCTCCTGCATGTCCCATCCGTCTTCCCGGAGGAGCGGTCTGTCCAGCGATAAAACTAACGACCGGTTTAGGAAATTCCCTCTGTATGTATTCCGCCGCTTCTTCTTCAGCTGTTCCCCCTATCTCACCAATGAGGATGACGGCTTCCGTTTCATTGTCGGCCTTGAACAGTTCTAAGAGATCGATGTATTTTAATCCGACGATAGGATCCCCACCGATTCCTAAGGCGGTCGATTGGCCGTATCCCAGCAGAGAGACCTGTTGGACGGCTTCATAAGTCAGAGTTCCGGATCGGGAAATGATACCGATGGAGCCTTGTGTGTGGATATGTCCGGGCATGATGCCAATTTTGCATTTTCCCGGAGATATGATTCCAGGCGTGTTAGGTCCTATCAGTCTGCACTCTTGTTCGATGATATATCGCTTGACCTTGATCATGTCAAACGTAGGGATACCCTCTGTTATGCTCACGACGAGGTCAACTCCGGCTTCGGCGGATTCCATGATGGCATCGGCCGCAAAAAAAGGAGGAACGAAGATAGCAGCAGCATTGGCCCCCTTTTCAGCTACGGCTTCAGCGACTGTATTGAATACGGGAACATTGAGGTGCGTCTGTCCCCCTTTCCCGGGGGTTACTCCGGCGACAACATTGGTCCCGTATTCCAGCATCCGTTCTGTGTGGAATGTTCCTTCGGCTCCTGTGATGCCCTGAACGACAACTTTGGTGTCCGTATCAATTAATATACTCATGGGTGACTCCTACTCATTGTTGGACAAGGGGTACGACTTTTTCGGCCGCCTCTTTCATGCTCACAGCCGAGTAAAATGCAAGCCCCGAATCTTCCAGTATCTTTTTTCCTGTCTCAGCGTTTGTTCCTTCCAGCCTCACAACCATCGGAATTTTCAGATCCAGTTCTTTAGCGGCCTTGACAATGCCTTTGGCAACGAGATCACACCGGACTATTCCGCCAAAGATGTTGATCAAAGCGGCTTTGACATCTTCATCAGAAATAAGAATTTTAAAGGCGTTCTTTACAGCTTCCTCGGAAACGCCGCCGCCCACGTCGAGAAAGTTGGCCGGCATCCCTCCTGAATATTTGATGATATCCATTGTGGCCATTGCCAGACCTGCCCCGTTGACCATACACCCCACACTGCCGTCCAGTTTGATGTAATTCAGATTAAACTTAGAGGCTTCCGCTTCCAGGGGATCTTCTTCGTCCAGATCACGCATCTCTTTTATATCAGGGTGACGAAGTAGAGCATTGTCATCAAAATTCATCTTGGCATCCAAAGCAATGACGTCTCCTTGTTTAGTGATGAGAAGAGGATTGATCTCGGCCAGGGATGCATCCGTAGCTTCAAAGGCCCTATAAAGGCTTAAGAGGAATTTTATCGCCTGTTTGAGTGTCTCTCCCTTTAGACCCAATTGAAAAGCGAGCTTTCTTGCTTGGAAGACCTGGAATCCTATCGAGGGGTTGACGTATTCTTTGTAGATGAGCTCTGGTGTTTCAGCGGCAACTTTTTCAATTTCGACACCTCCTTCAGAAGACGCCATGACTACAGGCGCTTCCTGAGCTCTGTCGATAACGATTCCTATGTACAGTTCTTTTTCGATATCCAGGGCTTCTTCCACAAGGACTTTTTTAACAAGTTTTCCTTCAGGACCTGTCTGATGAGTAACGAGTGTCATCCCTAGTATTTCTCCGGCGATTTTTTCGGCGTCGTGAGGATTGTCTGCGAGTTTGACTCCTCCTCCTTTCCCCCTTCCTCCCGCATGAATCTGGGCCTTCACCACTACTTTCGGTCCGATGTTTTCTGCAATATTGAAAACTTCAGAAGGTGTGTCCGCCACTTCTCCACGAGGGATCCGGACTCCAAATTTACTGATTATTTGTTTGCCTTGATATTCATGAATTTTCATAAAGATTATCCTTCTATCGAGACGTCTCTGTTCTGAATTATATTTAGTCTTTTCTTTTGTACTTCTGTTTTCCCTCTTCGTAGAGATCTCCGCCGTACATATCGTTGATCACAATGCAGGGGAAATTGTCTACCTTAATTCTCCGGATAGCTTCAGGTCCTAATTCAGGGTAGGCGATAACTTCGGCCTCACGGATACTCTGCGAAATAAGAGCTCCAGCTCCACCAACAGCCGCAAGGTAGACGGCCTTGTATTCTTTTAATGAATTTTTAACCTCCGTGTTCCTCAAGCCTTTTCCAATCGTTCCTTTGAGGCCGAGTTTATGAAGCGTGGGGGCAAATGAATCCATCCTGTAACTGGTGGTCGGGCCGGCGGAGCCGATAGGTTTTCCTGGCCGGGCTGGGGTTGGACCGACATAGTAGATGAACTGGCCTCGGACATCAATGGGCAGTTCTTTTCCATCGTTTAGGAGATCGATCAATTTTTTGTGAGCGGAATCTCTTCCTGTAAAAAGATATCCTGTGATGAAGACGCTGTCTCCGGCCCTGAGGTTTTCTATCACCTCATCCGTGACGGGGGTTGTAATATGATGTTCAGCCATTTTATAAACTCAGCATTGAGCGGAGGATTTATATACCCTGAGCATTGCATTCGTCAATCGTTTTTTGAACAGCCTCGAGAGTTGTTTGTAGCATGGCTTTTTCGTCTTCGGTCAGATCGATCTCAAAGATTTTCTCCATTCCTTTGGCACCGATAAGACAGGGAACTCCGATGAATAAGCCTTTGACATCGTATTCGCCTTCACAGAGCGCGGCACAGGGCAGAACCCTTTTTTTATCTTTAAGATACGATTCGGCTATGATGATAGCGCTCAATGCGGGGCTGAAAAAGGCCGATCCTTTGCCAAACAGTTTAACGATCTCCGTTCCGGCCTTGCGGGTTCTGTCGACCACACGGTCGATTAAATCCTGATCGGCGATCTCTGTTAGAGGAACACCTCCGATGGTGGTCAATCTGGGAAGAGGAACCATAGTGGGGCCGTGTCCCCCAAGGACCGTTCCGGAAATGTCCGCGACCGAAACACCCAGCTCCATGGCGAGGAAAGCGCGGTAGCGGGCCGTGTCCAGAGTGCCGGCCATTCCGACAACCTGGTGTTTTGGGAAACCCGTAATCTTGTGAAAGACATAGACCATCGCATCCAGGGGATTGGTCAGAACGATACAGAATGCGTTGGGTGCGTGTTCCTTAACACCGTTGGCCACTTTTTTAATGATATCAATGTTGGTGCTAAGCAGGTCTTCACGGGTCATGCCTGCCTGGCGGGGTTTGCCGGCCGTTATAATGACCACATCGGCGCCTTCAATATCTTTGTAATCCGAGGTTCCACTTATATTGGCATCATAATTGCCATGGGGAGCCATTTCCATAAGGTCCAGGGCTTTCCCTTTTGCTGGATCTTCATACTCAGGAACATCGAGAACCGTGATGTCTCCCATTTCCTTCTGAGCGGCGAGCATGGCCAAAATTTGTCCAATCTGACCGCCTCCAATAAGAACTATTTTTTTTCTCATAATAATACCTCCTTGGTTGTGATGAGAAATGAATAAATATTATATATTAATTAAATCCCTTATTAATCGACCTTAGTGTATTCTTTCCAGCGCGATTCTATGTTGGGATCGTTGAGGGTCTCCATCAAATAGTCAGAAAATTCTGCTCCTGTGGCTCCCGTATCCCGGCCGGTTAAAACATATTTTTTTTCGTACTGACCGCAGATATCCAGCACCATTTCTAATTTTTTCCCTTTATCAGGAAATCCGATATGGCTGATGAGCATGGCGGCAGCCCTCATCATACTGGCTGGATCGGCGTATTGGGCGCGACCTTCAGAGACCATGCGGGGAGCCGATCCATGAATGGCCTCGAACATGGAATACCGTTTACCGATGTTGGCGCTGCCGGCCGTTCCCACGCCGCCCTGAAATTCAGCGGCTTCATCTGTCAGGATATCACCGTAGAGATTGGGGAGAACCATAACCTGAAAATCTCGACGGCGTTTTTCATCGATCAGTTTTGCGGTCATGATATCTATGTACCAGTCATCTGCATCGATATCTGGATAGTCCTTGGCTATTCTGTAGAAGTTTTCCAAGAAACGCCCGTCTGTCGTCTTGACGACATTGGCCTTTGTTACACATGTGACACGTCCACGTCCGTTCTCTTTGGCATGTTCGAACGCAAGCCGGCAGATACGGTCTGTCCCCGGAGCGCTGATCAAACGAAAATCGATGGCGATATCCTCGTCCACTTCGATTCCATTGGGGCCGAGGGCATACAAATCCTCGGTGTTTTCCCTGAAAAACATCCAGTCGATCCCTTGTTTTGGAACCTTGACAGGCCGGACATTGGCGAAAAGATCCAACTCTTTGCGCATGGCGACATTGCAGCTCTCAATGTTTGGCCACGGATCACCCTTCCGGGGCGTGGTAGTGGGCCCCTTGAGCGTTACATGGCATTGTTTAATGTCTTCCAGGACGTCATCCGGAATAGATTTGTTTTTTTCAGCTCTGTTCTCGATGGTCAAACCCTCGATCACTCGGAACTCCACTTTTCCGGTTCGAGCTTCCTCTTCGAGCATGAATTCAAGAACACGTTGGGCCTCTTTGGCAATAAAGGGGCCGATTCCGTCCCCTCCAATGATACCGATGATAATCGGTTTGATCTGGTCAAGGTCGATCCAGTCGGGCATGGACTTGATCTTCTCCATGCGGATCATTTGGTCTTCAAGAATCTTGCCAAAGTGCTCCTTGGCTCTTTCGATAGCAGCATTATTCATGATTAGTTCTCCAAAAAATAATAGATATATATTAAAATGAGATAGAAATATTATAATTTTTTTCAGGCAAAATCAATACAGGATTTTGATTTTTAAGAAATATTAAAAATTAGGGTTCAAGGATTCAAGGGTTCTGGACAAGTTCTTTGCATTAACGTCTGGACATTTGAACTTTCGAGAAGACTGATATATAGTGTTTTTTACTCCCCATTATATGGGGAGATGTTCAAATAATATCTCAAAAATGGGAGTTATAAACATGCTGGAATCATATTTTAAACATGAAGAAGAGCGAAAGCATTTGGGGATTCCTCCGCTTCCTTTAGCCTCGGGGCAGGTCAGTGAGATCTGTTCCCTTCTTGAGAATCCTCCTCAGGGGAAGGAAGCATTGCTTTTAAATATGCTTAAGAATCGGGTGGCTCCTGGAGTAGATCCCTCGGCAAAAGTAAAAGCGGAATGGCTGTACCGTGTAGCTAAAGGGGAAGTGTCTTCACCTATTCTTCCAAAAACAGAGGCTGTTTTTCTTCTCGGTACAATGCTTGGAGGATATAATGTGGGGCCTCTCATTGAGCTTCTTTTGGTGGATGAATTGGCCTCTGAAGCCGCGTCTTCTTTAAAGAATACGATATTGGTCTACAATGCCTTTGATCAAATCGTTAGTCTTGCAGATACAAACAGTTTTGCCCGGGATGTTCTTCAATCCTGGGCCGATGGGGAGTGGTTTCTTTCGAGACCGGAACTCCCTAAAAAAATCAGATTGACTGTTTTTAAAGTGGATGGGGAAACAAATACAGATGATTTTTCTCCGGCCAAACATGCGTGGAGCCGGCCCGACATTCCACTCCACGCACTTTCAATGGGAGAATCAAAATATTCGGGGGGATTAGAAGCGATCCGGAAATTTCGTTCTGAAGGAAAAAAAGTCGTTTTTGCCGGAGATGTTGTGGGTACGGGTTCTTCAAGGAAGTCTGCGACCAACTCTCTTATGTGGCACATCGGTGAGGATATCCCGTACATTCCCAACAAGAGGAGAAGTGGAGTGGTTCTCGGGGGACTGATTGCGCCGATTTTCTTCAATACGGTGGAGGATTCGGGGGGGCTGCCCATTTTGTGTGATGTGTCTCTTTTCAATACAGGAGATGAGATTATTGTCGATACAGAATCCGGAACGATATTAAGTGAATCCGGGGAGACTCTCTCCAAGTTTGATCTCAAACCCGATACACTCAAAGATGAATATCGAGCTGGAGGGAGATTATTCCTGATCATAGGACGTTCGTTGACGATTAAAGCGAGAAAAGGCCTCGGAATGTCTGAAACAATGGATTTCTTTATAGAGATTGAAAGTCCTAAAGCTGCAGGAAACCAAAATTACACACTTGCTCAAAAAATTGTGGGGCGAGCCTGTCAGCAGAAGGGAGTGCTGCCAAAAACCTCGTGCGGGCCGAAAATGACAACAGTGGCCTCTCAAGATACGACCGGACCGATGACAGCGGATGAGCTGAAAGAGCTGGCCTGCCTTGAATTCCAATCTGATCTTTTCATGCAGACGTTCTGCCATACGGCCGCATATCCCAAACTTACCGATGTGAAAATGCATAAATCTCTCACGCAATTTATAACAGAACGAAAAGGAGTCGCTTTCAGACCTGGAGATGGGGTCCTTCATTCATGGGTCAATCGGCTTCTCCTCCCTGACACGATGGGCACGGGGGGAGATTCTCATACCAGGTTTCCCATCGGATTGAGTTTTCCTGCAGGTTCGGGGCTCGTGGCTTTTGCCGGGACGCAGGGTTTTATGCCGTTAAATATGCCGGAGTCTGTACTTGTAAAATTTAAGGGTCACCTAAATCCCGGTATTACTCTGCGTGACGTTGTCAATGCGATTCCCTATGTGGCCATTCAGCAGGGATATCTAACAGTGGAAAAGGAAGGGAAAAAGAACATTTTTAATGGGCGTATCCTCGAGCTGGAGGGCTTGCCCGATTTGTCGGTGGAGCAGGCTTTTGAGCTTACCGATTCATCGGCCGAGCGTTCCGCGGCAGGAAGCACAATTGCCCTTAATAAAGAGAGCGTGACAGCCTATTTAAAAAGTAATGTTGCACTTATGGAAAAATTGATTGAGGATGGATATCAAAATGCAGACACCTTAAGACGAAGGATTGACTCTGTACAGGAATGGCTTGAAAATCCTTCTCTCCTCAAGAGGGATGAAGACGCTGAGTATGCCGCTGTTATTGAAATTGAATTAAGTGAAATTCGCGAGCCAATTCTTGCCTGTCTTAATGATCCTGATAATGTCAAGACACTTTCACAGATGGCCGGGAAAAAAATCGATGAGATATTTATCGGTTCCTGCATGACAAATATCGGCCATTTTCGGGCTGCAGGGCATATTTTTGATGGAGCCGGATACCTCAAGACACGTGTCTGGATAACTCCTCCAACTAAGATGGATATGGTTCAATTAAAAAGAGAAGGATATTATTCGATATATGCATCCATAGGGGCTAGGACCGAAATTCCCGGATGTTCACTCTGTATGGGCAATCAAGCCCGAGTCAGACCCAAGGCCATGGTTCTTTCCACCTCCACAAGAAATTTTGATAACAGGATGGGTGATGGTGCAATCGTCCATCTGGGATCGGCAGAACTTGCAGCTATCACAGCTCTGTCCGGAAAAATCCCCGATGCCGATGAATACTTCGACATTTTCAAGAAAAAAATAATTCCTAAAAGAGAAGAAATCTATCGCTATCTCCAGTTTGATGAGATGGACAATCTTAGTCTGGACTATTGAAGCCAGCCTATGGAGGCGGGTACTCGAACCACCGAGATCCAAGAGAGTACAATTAATTTTTCAAGAG
>SDBS01002432.1_pt1 | contig 18611 bp, 18 predicted proteins | sample 2277091 | NCBI WGS metagenome assembly SDBS01 (sample SAMN10404972, study PRJNA504765) | marine sediment metagenome | isolation source: marine sediment core GS10_PC15, 163 cmbsf | place: Arctic Ocean: Southern Knipovich Ridge | collected 2010 | reverse complement strand
TCTGCGGCAACAGCCCCCCGCTGGATATTGGCATTTTCCTCAGCGAATTTTTTCACCGGTTCATAAGCCAGATGGAGAAGGCCGCAAAAGACGATCAGCTGTGAAAGAGGCATCCCGAGAGTATAAAGTCCAAATAGCACAACAATCGCAAGACAAAGTGTTGTGATGGCATGCAAAATAGGCCTTGTTAAAAGGCCATATTTAGCTGTCTTGCTCTCAAGGACTGCCATCCGATCATTTTGTTCTTTGTATTTTTTTAAGGAAAAGAGTTCCATCGCAAAGATTTTCACCGTTTGAATTCCCGCTAAAAAATCGATCAAAACAGAAGCAAAATGTTCTTGGTTGCGCTGCAATTGACGAGTAACTCTTTTCACCCTCCGCGCAAAAAAGACAATGGGAATGATAATGAATGGAATTCCAACGAAAATCACAAGCGAGAGCTTCCATGAAAGGTAAAAACACATGCATAAACAAGAAACGATTTTGAAGGGCGACTCAATGTAATTTGTCAAACAGGAGTTGATCGAAAGAGAAATTTGAGAGGCATCTCCAACGACCCGAGAAGAGAGCGTTCCAATATTGTATTCCTGATAAAAACTCATGGGAAGGGATTGGATGTGTTCAAAATAGTACTGCCTTAGGTCCCGACTCACCCGGATCGAGAGGATTTGGGTCGTATAACGACTAGCAAAAAGCCAGACGGCTTTAAAGACAGCTACACAAATAAGCATTCCAACAAGAGCGGCAAAATTGCTTGAAATCTCAAATTTGCTCTTGGCTTTGTTCAAAAGCCAATTTAAGGGATTCATCTCCTTTTTCTTTGCGAGATAAGTTGTGGCATCTTGCTTTGTAATTTCTCCCTTATTATCCTTATCGATTTCAGCCCATCTTTGCTGGACTTCATCATACGAAACAGAATTTCGAGTCACTTTATCTTCGGGCTTTTCCTTTGAAAAGAGGGTGAAAAAATCGGTTCCTGAGTTGGACACGACCCCAAGTGCGAACATCTCCATCTGAGAGGCGACCGTCAGGGCCAGAAGTGTGAGCAGAGTCGCAATAAATAAAGGAAAGTGCTTACGACTGCGAATTGCTAATTTAAAGAGTAATTTCATCTAGAAAAGATTTATACACTAAAGTTCTCTTCTAATCTACCTGAAATTTTCCAATTGTTCGGAATTTTTGATAGCGCTGCTGTAAAAGAACTTTGATTGGCTTCGATATGAGCTCTTTGCGAGTAGAGAGAACATACTCTTTAACACTTTGATAGACACTATCGGGATCGTGGTGAGCTCCACCTTGTGGCTCATCAATGATGGTATCAATTACACCAAGAGGCATCAGGTATTCAGCATGCAGTTTGAGTGCTTCCGCTGCTGTCTCTTTCTTGGCGCTGTCCTTCCACAAAATGGAAGCACATCCTTCCGGAGAAATAACCGAATAATAGGAATGCTCAAGCATGGCCACTCGATCTCCAATCCCAATCCCCAATGCACCACCCGAGCAGCCCTCTCCAATGAGAACCACAATGATCGGCGTAGGAAGCTGAGCCATTTCCATCAAGTTTTTGGCAATCGCCCATCCCTGTCCCCGCTCTTCGGCGGCAAGACCGGCAAAAGCGCCAGGAGTGTCGAGTAAAGTCAAAATAGGCAAACGAAATTTTGCAGCCAGCTGCATACAGCGCAGCGCCTTGCGATATCCTTCTGGATGAAGCATCCCAAAATTGCGTTCGAGACGACTTTCTGTATCACACCCCTTTTCTTGGGCAATGAGCATGAATTTTTCGCCACCAATTTTACAGAGGCCACAAATGACTGCATTATCATCGCGGAAATTGCGATCTCCGTGCAGCTCAGTAAACTCTTCGCAAAGAGTTTTGATGTAATCGACAGAACGAGGTCGTTTGGGGTGGCGAGAAATTTCAATCCGCTGCCAAGTGGTCAGCTCAGAATAAACCTTATTTTTGAGTATATCGAGTTTTTCTTCGAGCGAGACGATCTCATCATCAGACCAGAGCTGATTGCTCTCATTCTGCTGTTTGACCTCACTAAGAGTCTTTTCGTATTCTTTGATTTGTTTTTCGTGGTCCAACATAACTTAAGCGCGCGGGGATCTACCCCTCTCTAATTGAAAGTTCCATTATCCTCGAATGAGACTATTTTTTCAATCGACTAAAAACTTAAGTTATAACCCTGCTGGGCGCTCACTAGCATGTCCCCCAGAAGTTGGCATAGGTGAGGGTTTTGTTCTTTTTTCAATCAATTTTTTCATTTTTTTGCCAGCAGTGAATTTGACGGCAGCACGAGCCGGAATGATGATGGGGACGGAAGCATTTTTGGGATTTCTTCCAATTTTTTGTTTACGCTGAACAATCTCAAAGACACCGAAATCCCTGAATTCTAAGCGATCTCCATTGGCAAGAAAATCTGTCATCCTATCAAGAAAAGATTGTATTGCATTGCGAACATCATTAGGATGCAGTCCAAGTTCTTGAGAAATCACTTGGATCAATTTTTTCTTTGTGATCGTTGCCATAGCCAATCTCCTGTGTTTTATCACTTTAGCCTCATTGTTGTAAGGAGACCAATTTCGAGCAAGTCTTTTTTTAAAAAAGAGAGAGAAAGAAAGAGGCAAAAATTAATTTTTGATCGTAATGAGGACTTTTTTCTTCTTGCCCGCCCCGAGAAGGAGGAATTTCCCGTCGATTAGGTCATTTTTTCCTATCTGGTGAGAGGGGTCAGTGATCTTGTCATTATTGAGATAAGCCCCGCCATTTTTGAGCATACGGTTGGCCTCTCCCTTACTCGAGAGAAGTCCCGAGGAGGCTGCAAGATCGGCATAAGAATGCCCCACAACTTCATTGGCTGAAAGGCTCACATTGGGCATATCCTGTGCGATTTCTTGCAAGATATCAGCATCGAGTTTCGCCTCCTTGCCAGGGGCAGCTCCTTCTGTCACTTTAAGAGCTTTTTCCAACCCTTCTTTCCCATGGACAATACGCGTGATTTCTTCTGCAAGACGCTTTTGTGCAGAATTCGGGATATATCCCAGCTTTTGCATTTCAGCTTCAATCTCCGCAATTTCCTCCAGTTCCATGAAGGTAAGCATTTTCATCATATGGATCACATCAGCATCGGGAAAACGGACAAGATATTGATAGAATTGATAGGGAGAGCATTTCTCAGCAGAGAGCCAAATTGCCCCCTCTTCCGTTTTTCCAAATTTTTTCCCATCGCTACGCGTGAGTAAGGGCCAGGTAAGGCCATATACAGTTCTTCCTGCCAGTTTACGCGTCAAATCAATACCCACCGTAATATTTCCCCATTGATCACTCCCACCCATTTGCAAAGTAACATCATATTGGGAATTGAGGTAGTAAAAGTCATAGGCCTGAATGAGCTGATAGCTAAACTCCGTAAAACTGATCCCCTCTTCTGACTGAAGGCGGGCCTTTACGCTTTCTTTGGCTAGCATTGTCCCTACACGAAAATGCTTGCCCACTTCTCGCAGGAAATCGATCAGACTAAAATTGTGAAACCATTCGTCATTATTCAAAATGATCGGCTTTGGAAGAGTCCCTTCGAAATCGAGAATTTGCTCAAAATGGAGCCGGATCGCATGGACATTATTGAGAATCGTTTCAGTATCGAGTAAGGGACGCTCAGCGCTCTTTTCTGAAGGATCGCCAATTCGTCCCGTTGTTCCTCCGAGAACAACTACGGGAGTATGACCAAAACGTTGGAAATGAGCCAGTGCCATGATCCCAAAAAGATTCCCCAAGTGGAGACTATCAGAAGTTGGGTCAAAGCCCGCATAGACCTTGATGGGCTTTTCACATTCTTTTTCTAGGGCTTCACTTGTCAGGGCATTGATAAACCCCCGAGCTCTCAAATATTGAATGACATTTTTAGACATGATTGAAGGGCATCATACCTCATAACGATTTATTCGGTATACACATCTGAATTGAAAAATTGGAACCTTGAATTTTGAAGCTTCGAAGCAGCTCATATTTGAGAATATGAGCGATGGAGAAGATTCGAAAAGTAGGAATTTCCGATGAAGGGGAAAACCAATTCTTCATTCATGATGTGTATACTTCCCTATCTGGATTTTTTCCACAATTTTGGAAATTTTCAGTGAAATTTCAGCAGCATTTTGGTTTTCATCAAAAAGAGAAATCGTCTTTTGACGCAAAACTATGCGCCGACCGGCATGGCGAGAGATCCACTGATGGATTTCAATTGATTTCCTCTCGATTGCCTCCTTCGTAATTTTTGCATCCATCATTGCAAGTCGTTTCTTCAATTTTTCTCGTGCTTTTTTCGTCTTGAGGCTTTCTTCTGCCAATACTTTTTTCTTGTTGTTTTTCTCGGGTAATGAGACCATAACTACACTCCTGGTAACTTTTCAGACTATCGTCCAAAACAGTTTTTTGCAAGTACTTGGAAAATTTTTATTATAATTGCTATATATATGGGTATGTCACTTGATAACGCTAAAGACGCTGCTAGCCGAAAAGCCTTAGAATTCGTCCAAGATGGAATGCGTATTGGACTTGGAACAGGCTCGACTGCCACACATTTCATTCAGCACTTGATTGAAAAGTGCAAGCAGGGCCTCAAAGTTGAAGCAGTTGCCACTTCGATTGCTTCGCAAGAAATGGCAAAAAAGGGAGGGATTCCTCTTCTCGATATCAATACAATTTCCTTTCTTGACTTAAGCGTTGATGGAGCCGATGAGATTGATCCTGAGAAACGGCTCATTAAAGGAGCGGGTGGGGCTCTTGTGCGAGAAAAAATCATTGCTGCAATGAGCAAAGAGATGATTGTGATTGCCGATGAGAGCAAACTCGTCAAAAAACTCGGAGCCCATCCTCTTCCAGTAGAAATTATACCCTTCGGTGCAGAAGCTACGAAAAAACACATCGAAGACAAAGGCTTTTCAGGGAAGTGGCGCAAAAATGGCCGCGAGACACACTACCTTACCGACAATCAGAACTGGATTTTTGACATCACATTTCCTTCCCCTATCGATGAGCCTGAAGCCATTCATCTTTCTCTTCTTTCCATTCCCGGCGTAGTAGATACAGGATTTTTCTTCCATCTTGCAAAACAGTGTGTTATTGGTAAACAAGATGGAACTACCACTATCATTTAGAAATTAGCCAACATTTAGCAATTAGCCAATGGAACTTGTACAAATCTTCTTCAATAAAATTATGCAGTCGCGTGCTTATACCGTGATTATTCTCGGCAATGAACAAAAACAATTTGCAATCTATACCGATCCACTCGTCGGAAGAAACTTACAAATTCTCCTAACAGGTGAGCCCCATCCCCGTCCTTATACTCACAATCTAATGGCTTCTATTTTCAAAGGATTTGACATTCGTCTGAAGCAAATCATCATCAATAATATTGAAGATACGATCTATTTTTCTCGCCTTTTCCTCGAGCAAGACTGTGGAGAGCAAAAGCAAATCCTCGAGATCGACGCCCGCCCCAGCGATTGCCTCACCCTTGCCCTCATGCACAATGCCCCCGTCTACTGCCGCAAGGAAGTCCTTGAGCAAGCCGTACCCATTGAGGAATAGATTCTTACAAAATTAAAATAATAATTAGCTATTATTAATCTTCTCTTTATGTTATGTTTATGTTTTCTTAATAAAAAAAGGAGTAAACTTCGATGATTCATATTCAACATGAAGGTTTATTTGACCAGATTTCTTATTTAAATGAAACAGTTGTGGGATTGATTTATAACAAACAATACGATGTAGCGCTAGAAAAAACAAAAGAGGCATGGCAATTAGCAAAGGAAGACCTAAATTATTTTAACGATGAATACTTTAAATCCTTGAACAACTTTACTGTTATTTTAAATAAAAAATCTGAATCTTCATTCGATAAAGAAGACTACAATGCAGCATTTCTAACAGCTGCTCGAATAATGGATATAATTAAAACAGACGAGTTGGAAAGATCTTCATCATCTTCATCAATACCTGTCCTGTATGAGGCAAGTTTAAAGCATCAAAGTGCCATCAGTTTGAATCTTCAAGCTAAAGTTTTCAATGAGCAAAAAAAATATAAAGAAGCTTCAGCAAAGGCAAAACAAGCGCAGCAAATGGCAGAAAGTGGACTTGTACTGAATCAAAATGACTTAAAGGCTGGGCTATTATTTCAAGTTGCAAGTGCCTTATTCTACCAGACCAAATTTGAGCAAGCGATTGCAAAAGCGAAAGAAGCATCTCAAGAAGCAATACAAACATTGAAAACGACATTGAATGATGAAAATTACAAAGATGGCGTGCAAAAAATCATTGAATCAGCCTCAAAGCTTTATGATGAAGCAGAACAATATCTAGAAGCCACATCTTCTCTTTTACTATTTTCAAATAAAATGGTCAGTACTTCACATTGAATTTGTTTTCAGCAAGTGCAAGGATTGCAGAAATGGCATCCTGCGCATCTTCCCCATTAGCTTCAATTTGGATCTTTGCTCCTTTAGCTGCTGCAAGCATTAAAATGCCAAGAAGAGACTTGGCATTGACCGTGAGGTCTTGATACGTCAGGTTGATTTCTGACTTAAAATTGGAAGCACATTTGACAAGTTCTGTCGAGGGGCGGGTATGCAACCCCTTTTCATTGATGATGGTAAAGATCTTTTTTTCTTTCAATGCCATAAATTTAAATTAAGTTATCAAGCTGCGAGACGAGTTGATCAAACTGGTTGATCGTCGCTTCGATGGGCTTCTTTTGCCGCATATTTACTCCAGCTCGATCCAATAAGTCAAGAGGATAATGACTACACCCTGAAGAAAGAAAATTCATATAGGCATCTCGGGCTTCTTCTCCCTCACTTGTCACCTTCTCAAAAAGAGCATGTGCTGCACTGATTCCCGTCGCATATTGATAGACGTAAAAATTGTTGTAGAAATGGGGAATCCGAGCCCATTCAATGTCAATCTCAGGATCAATGACTACATCAGGACCAAAAAACTCTTCATTCAATTTGCGATAGAGTTCTTTGAGAAGGCCCGGGGTGAGGGGTGTATCTTGCTCTGCAAGTTTGTGGACGTTAAGTTCAAACTCCGCAAACATCGTCTGTCTGAAAAATGTAGCACGAATATCTTCGATTTTTTGATTGATCAGATACGCTCTCTGCAGATCAGTGAGATCTTGCTTCATGAGGTGCGCAAACATGAGCTCTTCATTGAAAGTAGATGCCACTTCAGCTAGGAAAATAGGATAGTGGCTGTATTGATAGGGCTGATGTTTGTGGCTCATGAATGAGTGCATGCTATGCCCTGCTTCATGGGCAAGTGTCATGAGATCATGGAATGCTCCTTGGAAGTTCATCAGAATATAGGGCATCGTGTCATAGCTTCCGGTGGAATAGGCCCCAGAACGCTTGCGCAAGTTTTCGTACCGGTCGACCCAGCGATCCTGCTCGAGTCCACCCCGCAAAATCTCTTGGTATTCTTTTCCAAGAGGCGCAACCGATTCGATTACCATTTTTTCTGCCGCATCATATTCGAATTTCATGTCGACTTCTTCCACAATCGGAACATAGACATCATAGAGATGCAACTCATCGAGGCCAAGTGCTTTTTTGCGCAGTTTCATATAGCGATGCAAAACAGGCAAATGCTCACGGACCGTGCCTATGAGATTGGAGTAGACTCCAGTATCAATTTGATTAGGAAAAAGAGATGCATCTAAACAAGAAGAATATCCTCTTGAGCGCATGTTAAAGACGTGCTTTTGTATGTGTCCATTAAATAATTCACAAATGGTATTTTCAAAGCCTTCAAATGAACCATGTAGGGATTGAAAGGCGCTTTTGCGCAAGACTCGGTCTCGATCTCGCAAATAGATAGAATATTTCGCATGGGTGACTTCAAGCTGTGAACCCTCGCTATCTGTCGCTGGAGGAAATTGAAGATCCACATTGTTAAAAGCACTAAAAGCTGTGACCGAAGTGCCAAGAGCTTTGCCAGACATGGCAAGAAGCTCTTCTTTATCGGAAGAAAGGGTATGGGACTTCATGCGAACAATCCGCTCCAAATAGAAATGGTATTCTTCAAGGAGAGGATCCTTGAGATAGGCCTCAATAACCGCATCGGGAAGAGCCAAAAGTTCAGGTTCTGCCCAAGCGAGTTCTTGGCTAAAATCGTGATAGAGTGTCCCCATTACGGCATTGGCTTTTTTATGCTCTTCATTGGCAAGGTCCTCATCAAAGCGCATGTGGGCATAGGTAAAGAGCCGCGAGAGATTCTGGTCAAAATCCAGGCTCAAAGCAAGAAATTCTTTGAGAACCTGCGTCCCTTCCCCCAGACGGCCTTTGAACGCAGCCAGCTCAGGCCAATGGGGCTTTTTCTGAGGACGTCCCATCTGATTGAGCTCTGCCTGCCAAGTCTTCAGATCCTCATAGAGGGCCTCAACATTCCACTTATCCTCTTGGGGGATTTCCATCCGTTCTTTTATTGCTTCAGCTGTCTCCGTCATATTTTTTCTCCTCTAAGAGGGTGTATGTGAATTCATTCCGCTGCCAATAAAAGCCATCTTTTCCCCTATAAGACGTTCTTCGAACTCCACAAACTCAACTTGAGTTTGCTCCGTCCTCCAGAACGTTCCTCTAGGAAAAAATCTTGACTTTTGGCAGCGAAAGCAATTCACATACACCCTCTAAGCTCATAGGTCAAACTATTATTCCAAAAACTCACGCAAAGTCAATCTATAAAATTATTTAGCAACCTATAGCTAATACTGCTAAATTGTTGTCAGAAATTCCCACTTACCGTACAATGGAGAATTACAAAGAATTTTTCAGAAGAAATAGGAGTATTTCATGACACAAACAACATCTCAAAAAATTTCTTTAAAGCCTCTCGGGAATCGCGTTGTCGCAAAGAGAACAAAAGAAGAGGAAACCACTAAGGGCGGAATCATCCTCCCCGATACAGCAAAACAAAAACAAGAAACTGCCGTTGTCGTCGCCATCGGTTCTGGATCCAAAACGAAAGAGGGAAAAGACATTCCCGTTCCTGTTTCTGTTGGTGATACCATTTTGATGGACAAATATGCGGGACAAGAAGTGACGATTGATGATGAAGAATATATCATTGTTCGCGCAGACGACATTATTGCGATTATAGAAAAGTAAGAAGGAGATAATCAATGGCTGCAAAAGATATCAAATTTAAAGAAGAAGCTCGGCAAAAGATTCTGAAAGGAATCAAAACCCTAACTTCTGCTGTCAAGGTCACCTTGGGTCCAAAGGGACGCAATGTCGCCATCGACAAATCATATGGCGCTCCACATATCACCAAAGATGGTGTGACTGTTGCAAAAGAAATCGAGCTGGAAGACAAGCACGAAAACATGGGCGCCCAGATGGTCAAAGAAGTGGCCAACAAAACTTCTGATAAAGCAGGTGATGGAACCACTACTGCAACTATCTTGGCTGAAGCAATTTATAGCGAAGGATTGCGCAATGTAACTGCTGGTGCAAATCCCATGGGATTAAAGCGGGGAATTGAGCTCGGCGTCAAAGAAATCACAGAGCAACTCGAAAAAATGTCCAATCCGATTAAAGATCACAAGGAAATCGCTCAAGTAGGAACAATTTCTTCTAATGGTGATGCAGAAATCGGCGAAATCATTGCCAAAGCAATGGAACGCGTTGGAAAAGATGGCACAGTGACCGTTGAAGAAGGCAAAGGCTTTGAAACAACACTCGATGTAGTCAAAGGGATGAACTTCGACCGAGGCTATCTCTCTGCTTATTTCATGACAAATGCAGAATCCCAAGAAGCAATTCTCGAAGACGCTTTTGTTCTCATCTATGAGAAGAAAATCGCCGCGATGAAGGAATTCCTTCCCATCTTGCAAGCAGCGGCAGAAAGTGGTAGTCCCCTTCTCATCATTGCTGAAGATGTCGAAGGCGAAGCACTTGCCACTCTCGTTGTCAACCGCTTGCGTGCTGGCCTCAAAGTCTGTGCTGTAAAAGCTCCTGGCTTTGGCGACCGTCGCAAAGCAATACTCCAAGACATCGCCACCCTCACTGGTGGAGAATTCATCAGCGAAGAGCTCGGCTTTAAACTCGAGAATATCACCCTCGAAATGCTTGGAAAAGTCAAAAAAGTGATCATCAACAAAGAGGAAACCACTCTTGTTGAAGGCGCAGGCAAAAAAAAAGAAATCCAAGACCGAATTGCTCTTCTCAAGCATCAGATCGAAGAAAGCGATTCTGACTATGACAAAGAAAAGCTTCAAGAGCGTCTAGCCCGCCTTGGAGGCGGTGTCGGAATCATCCGCGTCGGAGCAGTAACAGAATTGGAGATGAAAGAGAAAAAAGACCGCGTCGACGATGCGCTCCACGCAACACGTGCAGCTGTCGAAGAGGGAATTCTCGCTGGTGGTGGCGTTGCACTCATCCGCTGCATCCCCTTCCTCGAAAAGCTGGCACAAAAAGTATCTGGCGATGAAAAAATTGGGATAGAAATCCTCATTAAAGCGCTCAGTTATCCATTGCGCCAGATCGCAGAGAACTCTGGTGAAGAGGGTTCTATTGTCGTCCAAAAAGTAGCCCAAATGAAAGAAAAAGAGGGTTGGGATGCACAAAACAATGTGTATGGCGATATGATCAAGGCAGGGATCGTCGATCCTACTAAAGTCGTCCGTCTCACCATTCAACTCGCCGCTTCGATCGCAGCGCTTCTACTCACTACAGAAGCCCTCATCGCTGATGAGAAAGTAGAGGGGTCAGCAGCTACAGCTGCAGCTCCCGGCATGGGTGGCATGGATTACTAATCCATTTGCATCTTGCTTTCTGAAAAAGCGCTCCAATTGGAGCGCTTTTTTTTTGATGTGTCTATTGAACCTTTTGCATTTTTTGCGTATGGTCAAAGCAAAATAGGTTTGGAGGGAAATATGCGAGCTTGGGTCATTGTTCTCATCATTATCGCAGCGATCATCGTACTGTTTTTTTTGGGTTGGTCTCGCGTGCCAGACATGCTTGCCAATAACCTATCAAAAAAATTAGGAGTCGCCGTATCAATTGACTCAATGGGACTCCACCCTTCGCGCATCGACGTAAACAAGCTTACCATTGGTAATTCACGTGGCTACTCTCTTCCCAAAGCCTTTTCAGCCGAAGAAATCCTGCTCCACGCTCCCTTAACGAATTATTTTAGCGACGATATCGTCGTTGATGAGATAGATGTCAATGACATTTACTTAGGCCTCGAATTCGACTCCACTTCTGGCACAGATGGCAACTGGACCAAGATCTTAAGTCATTATGAAGATACAGCCCACCTCGATGAAACAGGTGGAAAAAAAGTGACCATCAAAAAACTCATTTGTAACAATATTCGTACAGAACTTCTTTTTCGCAGCAATGGAGGAACTATCAAAAAACTCCCTATTATAAAGCAGATCGTACTGACGAATATTAGTACAGAAGGTGGCTTCCCCACAGATCAGCTCATGAGTAGCATCTTGGGCCAAATGCTCAAAGAAGTTTTCATCCAACAAAATATGAAAAGCATGATCAAAGGACTGTTAGATTCTCCTGGAAATGCGGTGGATACCTTCCTCAAGCCCTTTAAGGGGATATTTAACGCGGTCCCAAATGATGAGATCGATGAAACCCTCAGTGCGTAAAAAGCGATGCCCATTCTCACATCAAAATATAAGGCTCCTGTTTGGCTTGGCGGAAAACACGCCCAGACAATCATCCCCTCCCTTTTCCGTAAAGTAACCGGCATTCAGTATCTGCGCGAGCGGATTACAACGGATGACGATGATTTTCTCGATCTCGACTGGTCGCGCATTGACAGCAAAAAACTCGTTATCTTATCTCATGGATTGGAAGGATCCTCGAATCAGCACTACATCCTCGGAATGGTCAAAGAGTTCAATGCCCGTGGTTGGGATGCCCTCGCCTGGAATTTTCGCGGTTGCAGTGGTGAATTGAACCATTCCCTTCGCCTCTATCATGGAGGAAGCACCTATGACCTAAAAAACGTCATTGACCACGCCTGCAAAACCAAAAAATACAAGCAAATTTGCCTTGTGGGCTTTAGTCTGGGAGGAAATATCATCCTCAAATACATGGCCGATTATAAACCCGATCTTCCCAAAGCCCTGAAAAGAGCTTGCGTTTTTTCTGTCCCTTGCGATCTCTATGCTTGTGCTCGCAACCTCTCCGCAGGAATCAACCGACTCTATTTGAACCGCTTTCTCACCACACTTAAAGACAAAGTGGCTCGCAAGGCCGCCAAAAACCCCGGACTCTATGCCAGTGTAAGCCTTGATAAAATCCAAGATTTCATCGATTTTGATAATTACATCACAGCACCCATGTCCGGCTTTAAAGATGCCCTCCACTATTACATCGAATGCAGCAGCAAACACAGCATTCCAAAGATTGAGACCCACACGCTTATCGTCAATGCTTTCAATGACCCTTTTCTACATCCAGCTTGTTTTCCAACCGAACAATGTCAAAGGAGCGACATCGTCTTTTTTGAAGGCCCCTACGATGGGGGCCATATTGGATTCATGAAAGATCACGTCATTGGAACCTACTGGTCCGAAGAAAGAGCAATCCAGTTTTTAGAGGAGGGTATTTAAATAGGAAGAGTACGATTTATGATGCCACCATGCTGTTTGCCCCATACTTCATTAAAAAATGGATACATTTCTAGAAATCCTTTTTCCAATAGAGTTGTAAAACGATTTAATATGACTTCGATCTTACCATGCCCTGAATCTAAGTTACATTCTCCAAATATTGAACCATATTTAATATCATAAAGAGATCTTCCCTCCTGGTATATTGTATCCACTGTTGTAGTATTATCGAATCCACAGAAATCCTTAAAAGCAACGAAGAAGCGATTTTCATTAAATCCCCACATTACGGATTTTTCTAAATGATTAGGTTGCAAAACTCTCTCCGCAAACAAATCTTTATTTTTAGAAATATTGAGAGAAGGTAAATAATTTTCACAGGAAAATCCCACATGTTTATCGACGATTGATTTTAGCTTATATAAATCCCCTTCTTTGAACATTTTTTCAATAAAAGGTTCTTTATGTCGAAATATTTGATCCAATTTTTTCAATGCTGCTTCACAATTCTCTTCTGGAGAAGAAAAGGTTTCACTCAAATCTGTGCAATCAATGTTTTCTGTACCTTCTCCAAAAACATGACTCAAATACCCGCCTTCAGAAAAATACCCCATCGCTACAATTACAATTCCCGCAGCAGTGGTAAACATTGCATTTCTTCTTTCTTTACTGCCCTTTGCATTTACAAAATTATAAATCCCGTACGCTGTTGTTAAAGTTCCAGTGCTCATGGTAATAGTTGACATAGACATGAATATTCTCCTTATGTATAGATTAGGTTAAGAATGGCCATTAGTTTAGACACTTCTGGACTTTTACACAATCCCAAATCTAGATATATTGAAGAGCATATATGAAATTTTTCTCTGTCTTTTTTCTTCTTCTTCTTATTGCTGTTTTCTCAAGACTTGATCGTCATTTCTTCAAGCAGAATGACAGCTTTTGCCCCAAATACATCTTTCCTAATTGGTCGCGCCTTCCACAATATGAGACGAAACCAAATGAAGTGGACGAAATCTTAAGTCAACCCTTCACTTATTTGACGAAGGGAAAACAATGTTTTGTATTCTTAAGCCAAGATCAAAAATGGGTCCTCAAATTTCCCAGACTCCCCCGCAGTAAAATGCACTACAGTTGGAATCGCTCTACCCCCAATCCCTTTTTCGAAAATGCACTAGAAAATGGCAAATGGATCTATGAAGAGCTCGGAAATGAGACAGGTATTATCTATGCTCATCTCAAGCCAAGTCAGCATTTGGGATCGATTCATCTCATTGATCGTTTTCAGCAGCACTATTTCCTTTCACTAGATGATCTTCCTTTTTTCATTCAAAAATATGGCGAGAACTTTTTCTCTTTTTTTGAAAAATTGAAAGATCCAAAGCCTCTCATTGCAAATACCGTGCAGCTCTTTGCCAACTTGTATGAAAAGGGATTTATTGATCGAGACCCTATTCTCGATAAGAATTTCGGTGTAGTGGATGGCTTACCTTTCATCATCGATATTGGACAACTAGAAAAATGTGAAAAGCTCCCACCACGCACGGAATATCTTTACGAAATGACCCAAAGTTTAGGAGGAAAACTGCAGCGCGAATCTCCTCATCTTTACCAGTTTTACAAAAAACTCTTGCAATGAAATTTTTCCTTCGCAAAAATGGTTCTTTAATTATCTTACGAGGTGTAAAATGAAAAAAGCCCTTCTTGCCCTTTCTATAATCGGTTCACTTCCTCTCTCTGCACGAGAATTATGGTGTGAACAGTGTGAACCAGAATGTGAACCATGTTGCCAAGAACAACTTTTTGTCGAGCGTTCTCAAATTTATGTCAGCGCTGAATTCCTATATTGGACAGTAGAAGAAGGGACTATGGATTATGCCCTGCGTGAAACGATAGCACCATCTAATGATGCAACTTTTGCAACAGGGAAATACAAAACAGCAGATTATGACTGGAAACCCGGATATCGTGTAGGACTCAGTTATTATAACTGCCCTAAGTATTGGGAAATGACAGCTGAATATACCTGGCTGTTTGATAAGGGTTCCAATCAGGTGACATCGGACTTCATTCGGCCCACTCGACTTACCAACGCTCTAGGGCCCTTTTCAAGCGCAAAAAGCCTCATTGATCTGCACTACCATGTCGGAGATCTCTACGCAACTCGCGTTTTTGATCCCAACCCTCATTTGCGTCTGCGCCTACTCGGAGGACTCACAGCTGGCTATATTGAGCAAAGCTGGAAAATCCGCTATAAAAATTTTCTCGACATTTCTGAGCGCATTAAGGAAAAATGGCGCTTCTGGGGTGGCGGATTGCGGATGGGTGTTCGCGCTGATTGGTTCTGGGGCTGTCAATTCTACCTCACTGGGAAGACGACATTTGCCACGTTGATCGGATCGTATAAAAATGAAGAAACACAGAAAAGGCCCAGTGATAATGTGTTCTTTGGAAATGCTAAATACGATGATCATCGCTTTGCTATGCATGCACAGTTTTTGCTAGGGCCTTCCTGGCAAATCCCCTGCGACTGTTGGAGTTTTGAGCTGCTTGCAGCCTATGAATTCAATGTTTGGTTCAATCTGCATGAGCGGATTCGTTCTACATCAGCAATATTTGATGATTCCATTGAATCTCTCTATGCCAATAGTCTCTTTGGCACGCAGGGGCTCACATTACGTCTCAATGTAGGTTTTTAAACCCACTTGGTTTTAACAAATAGGATGATGCCGCCCCTGATCTTTAGGAGGCGACTGTTTTGGCTCTGTGGTCGGTTTTTCAAGGGCATCGCAGGCATTGAGAATGTCTTGAAAAAGAATGTCTGCCATGTCATGGCTGAAATTCTCCTTCACAACAACGCGTAAAAGAGCAATCTCTTCCGCATTGGGGGGCATGGTATAGGCCGACATCACCCATCCCCTTTCTCGCAATTTGCTTGAGAGATCAAAGACACTATATCCTTTCATCTCATCTTTCAGACGCATGGCAACAATGGGTAATTTTTGACTCCGGTTGATCATTTCAAATTTGCCGCTTTTTTCTAAGAGTCCGGCTAAATACTGCGCATTCTGGAGACAGTTTTGCATGATATTGCGATATCCTTCCTTGCCGAGGCGCAAGAAATTGTAGTATTGGCCAATCACTCCCAAACTATTGCAAGAGAAGTTGAGTGTGAAGGTGGGCATCCAACCTCCGAGGTAATTGACTTTGAAGATGATCTCTTCTGGAAATTCGGTTTCTTCGCGCCAGAGCATCCAACCAATGCCAGGGTATACAAGGCCGTATTTGTGCCCAGAAACATTGATGGATTTGACTTGCTCAAGACGAAAATCCCATTTGAAGTCAGGCTCAGTAAAAGGCGTTACAAATCCCCCACTGGCTGCGTCAATGTGCATGGGAATATCCCAGCCCTTTTCTTTCTTTATTTTTAAAAGGAGCTCGTTGATTTCTTCAATGGGATCAGATTGTCCGGAATAGGTTGTTCCAAGAATAGCACCCACACAAATCGTATTTTCATCGATCGTTTGTTCTACTTTTTCAGCAGTGATGGTAAAGCAATCTTTTTCGAGTGGGATGATGCGCATTTCAACATCAAAATAGCGGGCAAATTTCTCCCAACAGACATGGACTTCTGCACCAAAGACGATATTGGGCTTATCCGTTTCATTTTTTCGCCGTGTTTTGCGCCAATTCCACTTATGTGCAAGAAGAGCGAGCATAATTGCTTCAGAAGAACCAATGGTTGCTGCTCCAATCGCATTATTCTTCTCAGGAACATTAAAGAGATGAGCCAGCATATTGACACATCGCTTATGAAGTACTTCTGTCTGGGGATACTCATCATGATCGATGAAATTCTTATGCATATTCTCATTGAGGAGTTTGATTGCCTCTGGTTCCATCCAAGTCGTCACAAAGCTCGCGAGGTTGAGGGAGGGATTGGCATCCATGTTGAGTTCATCATGGATGAGCTGATAAGCGGCATTTGCCGGCATGCTCTTTTCTGGAATGGCATTTTTGGGAATAGGCTCGCGAAAATAGCGACCGCTATACGTGCTAGCATGCCCTTTTTCTGAAGAATTTGCTTTTCTACTTAACATGATGGATTTCCTTTGCCTTGCGCTTCCAGCTGGGTTTTCTCATTCCATAAATGATCTGCGGCAAAACGAGCGCCAAAATCACTCCGATCCCTAAAAAAGAAATATAAAACTTGGGATGTGTAAATGTGAGTTGCGATGGAGGGAAAAACCCCACAAAAATGGCAAATAAAGCTCCCAGTATGCCGATTCCTGCAACGAGCCACATTCCAAAATTCCCACCTGGTATTTTGTATGATCTCTGAACATTAGCTCTTTTGTATCGCAAATGAATCGCTGCAGCAAAGAGCAAAATATACATGATGAGATAGATAATGACTGTCAAATCAGTGAGCAGAAAAAAAGCGCTACTCACTGTCGGTTCCACGAGATAAATAAGAGATATGAAAGAGACAATAATGCCTTGCACGATCAAGATGCTTGCGGGAACTTTTGCTTTATTGGTGCGCGAGAGAAACGGCGGGATGAGTCCTAGCTTAGATGTTGCAAAAATCCCCTTACTGGGCCCCACAATCCATGCAGCAACTCCTCCGATTGTTCCATATGCCAATAAAAGGCCAACCACTGGAAGAAGCCAATGAATATGAAAAAGTTTCAAAAGCTCATCAAAAGCTTGCATGATCCCAGCAGTCAGGCTAATTTTTTCTTCAGGGACAACTGCTGCAACAGAAAGAGATCCAAAAAAGAAAATAATGAAAATGATTCCAACAGCAAGAAAAATGGCTTTTGGAAAACTGCGCTTGGGATTTTTCACATCATGCACGTGGACTGCATTGACCTCCATGCCTGAAAAGAGAAGGATAATTCCCGCAAGCAAGGAGAGATTGGAAAAATTGCTAAAGTCGGGAATAAAAGACTTGCTATTTGAGATAAATTCCAAAGGCTTTCCAGAAAGCCACCAAATGATGCCAAGGCCAATAATGAAAATCGCTGGCAAAATCGTTCCGAGGATCACTCCTGAACTGGCAAGCCACCCGGAGGCTTTCATCCCTCGCAGGTTGATCAGTGTGGATCCCCAATAAATCACAAGAATCACAGCAATATTGTATAGAGGATTTTCTGCAAGCTCTGGCGTAAAAAAAAGATATGCAAGAGCCCCTGCTGCAAAAGCTAGAATAGTGGGATACCAAAAGATGTTTTGCATCCACTGCAACCAAATTGCTGTAAAACCAGTCTTCTCTCCAAAGGCTTCTGTCACCCACCGAAAAACACCCCCCTCTTCCGGCCAGCCACTGGCAAGTTCTGCGGAAACCAGTGCAGTTGGAATTAAGAAAACAATCAGAGAAAAAAGAAGATAAAAAACAAGAGAAGATCCTTCTTTGGCCATGAGTGGCAACCCTCTCAAACTTAAGACGATTGCTACATTCATCATAGCTAATAAAAATACACTGAGTGTGTGTTTTTGTTTTTTTTTCATGACACAAAATCAACCTATTATTACTATCATCTGTTTAGTTTACTTCTCTTAAATTGTCAAATAAGCCTATCCGCAATGTCGGGGGAAAAAGTTGGGAGGAGATTTCGAGATGATTTTTGCGATTTTTGACGAAGGGAATATTCTTGAATATTTCCAAGGAAATAAGCGAGGAAATCGCTCGAAAGATACCTCAAATTTTTCGCTCCACATTGCGGATAGGCTCATAGGAAGGGGAGTAGATGAGATATAAGCGTTTGATCCTGATACCTATCATCTTTTTTGCAGGGTGGGTCTTGTTTCATAAGCCACGTGGAGTAGAATACTTCATCTCTTTTGATGAAGCCCAAATCGTCAACTCTTATTCTCCACGAGATCTGATCAATTTCTACCAAAAACTCTGCAAGAAAAAATGGCGGACAGTCAATCGCCTTTACACGAGAAATTTAGGAGGCA
>SDBS01002431.1_pt1 | contig 18614 bp, 21 predicted proteins | sample 2277091 | NCBI WGS metagenome assembly SDBS01 (sample SAMN10404972, study PRJNA504765) | marine sediment metagenome | isolation source: marine sediment core GS10_PC15, 163 cmbsf | place: Arctic Ocean: Southern Knipovich Ridge | collected 2010 | reverse complement strand
AAATACCAAAAAGGCATGCTAATAAATGCACAAACAGCGAAACTGGCTATTAATTTAACGCATGAGCGGGCGTTAACAAGCGCTAACAACAAAAGAGTAAGGCCAAATAAATAACTTAAACTATAATACGTGTAAATAAGAAGTACTGAGGCTTTATCGAACAGCGGTTTATATGGATTAGTTGAAAGCTGAAACCATAGAGGGAGATATGTATTGAAAATAGGCTGATCAATTTTCATAAGAAAATAATTTACTGACGGGATAGACGCTACGGCATTAGGGTTGTTTTGTATAATTATTGTGCCTCCACCGATAGCGCCAAACATAATAATTAGCATAATAGTGACTCTAACGAAGGTTGCGGTGAGACGGTGTGTTGTTTGTGCAGGTTTTTCTTCTTTTTTTAGAAATAAAAACTGATAATAATGTACTAATAATTTCCAGCACATATAGCTGAAAAACAGGACAAGGAACGGTAGTAAAAATATTCCCTGTCCAAACCCCAGCATATAGGTCATGAACTCACTTAATCCATTCAGCATAATAGCTAGTATACATTATATGTTTGTATTTTAGTTGTTTGTATAGTGGATTTGTTAATCTTGAATTTATTTAAGAGTGATGATCGTAAACTCTTTAAAATGATGTATTATGTAAAGAATCTTGTTTTTGAAGCGTAAATATAATAAAATCAAAATCGCTCTTGATTTTAATGGAAAGTTAAAACAAGGTAGGATTATGCCACGGTAGCTCAGGGGTAGAGCAGAAGCTTGAAGAGCTTTGTGTCGTCAGTTCGATTCTGACCCGTGGCACTGAACTTTATAAATAGGCGGGTATCGTATAGTGGCTATTACACCAGGTTGCCAATCTGGAAACACGGGTTCGATCCCCGTTACCCGCTCCATTTTTTAGCGAGACCTCACCATAAATACTACAGGTATCGAATGTTAATATTCGGTTATTACTTCTTCCGTCTCCTGGTTGTATTGTTCCACTTGATCAAGAGTGGCGTCCAGTTGGTTTTTAAGATTACTGCTACGCATTTCAATTAGTTGTTCACGATTTTGTTGGCGTTGCTGAATAGTGGTTTGGCGTTCTTGCTTATTCTCCTGAGCTTCTTTTCGGCGTTCAAGCCGATTCTTTTTGGCCTCTGCTCTTTTTTCCTCACGTTGTTCTTTGAGCTCCTGTTTTTTGGCACGACGCTCGATGGCGCGTTGTTTGAGCCCTTCAATTCTGGTATCGCGATTAGCACGCCATTGATCGAATCTATCCAGAAGCTTCTCTTGAAGCTCCTGTCGCCTTTCTATGTAGCTGTCGGCTCGATCCTCAAGCGCTTGTATGTGCTCTTCAACCTTGCTTGTGCACTGTTCATCGCCAATTTCGGCACAAGCGGCCATTTTACGATCAAGTTGATGAAGGCGGGATCGATAGAGCGCAGCCTTTTTTTCTGCATTAAAAGTAAAAATGCTTTTGATGTTGTCGCGTAGTCTTTCCCATCGGTATATAAAATTGTTGGTAGTAGGTAGCGCTTCTGCTTCCAAATCTAAACTTAAATCTTCGTCACCTAAACCTTCGTCTGAAAAATCAGCCACATCAACGGTTTCTGTTTCAACAGCGGATGTGCTGTCGACTGACACTGAGTCATTAGTACTGCTAGGCGTTTCGGCGAAAGCGGGGAGAGCAAAGAAGCTAAGTAAAAAAAATATAAGGAACAAGGGTGATCTCATAGTAAAAATATTAGTGATAATGAGGGTAATTATAGCACTAATTGCTTGTTGACAGTTACTCTAAATCGTGTCTTGACATGTTTATTCGCCTATGTTAGGGTGGCTGGTTCGAGTCTGATACATGGTCTGTATCAGGCTTTTTTATTAACCCTTAAATGACCTAATTTATGCGTTTTACACATCTTTTGGGACATACACACTCCAACAAACACTTAAGTGAATATGTATATATTACCCTCCTGTTGGTGTGCTTTGTAGTAATATCAGTAACACCGTTACCCGTATTGGCTTTTGAAACAAAGCTGGCCAGTTCTCCGTCACAGAAATTGGTAGCGCAAGCTACATTGCAAGGACATAACAGCGAGCAATTAGTTAGTCTGCCAGATTATTCTCATAGAACCAGTGGCACTTTGATTGCCGTGTCTTCAGTAAAAACTAAAAAAGGAAATTGGGAAACAAAACGAATAGCCTATGCTCCAAGTGTAAGCAAAACAATAAAAGCTACACCTACTTTGTCATCTCCATTAGTAATGGAAGGGGAAGCAAGTTATTACAGTCGTGCTGGTTGTCTGGGCTGCAGCCCAGCGCTTACTATGGCAAATGGGCAGCCCTTGGACGATAATGCCCTTACAATGGCGATAGGGGCTGATAAGAAGCATCTAGTGGGCCACAAAGCTAAGGTTACCAACATAGCTACCGGACAATCTGTAGAGGTGAGAATTACTGATACGGGTGGTTTTTACAAAGCTAAGTATGGTCACCGTGTGGCTGATCTAACCGTAGCAACTAAGCAAGCGGTTGGCATAACCGGGGGGGTGGGACAAGTAAGAGTGGAAGTGTATTAAATAGCTTTAGCTGTTTATATAAAAAAATAATAAAAGAGATGTTGCCCGCTAATAGGCAGGCAACATTTTTGTTTTTATAAACCTTTTTTTGCGATGGACTTAGTGGTGTTTTTGTGTTAATATGTAGTTGCTGGCTTGATTTGCAAAGATCAAGCTTTTTGATATCAGGTCGGCAAAAAGGGAGATAGCAATTACCCTTAACCACGCATACATATGCGGAATAACACAAACAAGAACACAAATATTGTTCTAAGCAGAGGATGGGGGGTGCTTTTGAATGTTTTGCAATTCACAGTATTGGTGATTTTTTCAAGTGTTACTTTATACCCTGCTCAGGCCCTAGCCTTTATTGATGATGTTGAGTTTTACCAAAGAGATTTAATTTTTGTACGCGACTCGCAATTAGTTGAAACTGCCATAGTTGGAATCGAAGCATTCCCAAAAAAGCGAACTGTAGCGAGCTTGTTAGCATCTTCTTCATTGACAGTACGCTCGTCCCTAACAGAGGGCAGTGAAGTGCGCGTACTGTCAGTAGCCTACTCTTCAACGACTGGCCAAACAGACAGCTCTCCCTTTATTACGGCTTCCGGCCAACGTGTACGTATTGGAACTATGGCTGCTAACTTTTTACCAATAGGAGCTAGGGTGCGGATAGGACAACAAATATATACAGTTTTGGACAGAATGAATAGTCGATATGATAACAAGTACATAGTTGATATTTGGCACCCGTCGCGCATAGAGGCAATACATTACGGCGCGCGTATGGTTAATTTAGAGGTTATATCGTTGCCGTAAATTCTTCGTACAAAGAATAATATTGAGAGTTAAAACAGGGAAGAAACTGCGTTATTTAAAGGTATTACTCTTTTTGGTTGCATATTTGTAGAATTTGGATATAATTGCTCTTACCTCTATGGACTTACTAAGATATTTCGAAAAACAGCAAGTAAAGGATATTGATCGGCCTCGTTTGCAGGCGGGTGATATTGTGCGGGTTGAAACCAAGATTGAAGAAGCTGATAAGTCTCGGTTACAGACATTTGAAGGCACGGTATTAAGTGTTCGCGGTGGTGGTCCTTCGGTTACCTTTACCGTTAGGCGAGAGACTGGTAATTTCGGCGTAGAGCGCATATTCCCACTATACAGTCCCTTGATTACGAATATAGAGATAGTAAAGCGCCAAAAAGTACGACGAGCTAAATTGAATTATTTGAGACAAGCTGGCCGACGACGTTTTAAGGAAGACGTAAAAGCGATGCAAAGACACCTTAAAGATGAAGGAGAGAAGGTTCGGTTGGCAGAGGATGCTTTGAAGCGCGAAGAAGATAAAAAGGCAAAGGAAGAGAAGCTTAAGCAAAAAGAAGTTGAAAGTGAAGTAAAGCAAGAGAAGGAAATAGCTGAAAAAAAAGACAAGCCAGAAACACCTGATAAACCTAGTGATAAAGAGTAAAAATATTAACTTAGAGAAGTAATGTGGCCTAAAGGCCACATTTTGTGTTGTGATAAGTTATATTTTCTGGTACTAAAGTATGTACGTGGCCATGTTGCCGAGTGGCTTAGGCGAGGGTCTGCAAAACCCTTTACGGCGGTTCGATTCCGCCCATGGTCTCAGCTCGTATTTAGCGAGGAAGCACTTTATAACTGTTCGTATGCCCGGGTGGCGGAATCGGTAGACGCTAGGGTCTTAAAAACCCTTGCCTTAATTGGCGTGCGAGTTCGAGTCTCGCCCCGGGTACTAAAATGAGTAATTTGTGTATAGGCTGAGTTGGTTTGTGTTAAAGTAACAGCATGATGGCTTTAGGTTGGATAATCATTTTTATTGTTTCGTTAGTTGTTCTTGTTAAGGGAGCTGACTGGTTGTTGCAAAGCGCAGAGAAAATAGGGTTAGCGCTTGGTCTTTCTCCGTTTATTGTAGGGGTAGTAATTGTAGGAGCAGGAACTTCGTTTCCAGAACTTATTTCGTCCCTAGTGGCAGTTTTCAAAGGAGCGTCGGAGATTGTGACGGCTAATGCGGTAGGGTCGAATATAGCGAATATCTTATTAGTAGTGGGTTTGTCGGCTGTGGTTGGCAAGAAGTTAGTTGTAAAGAAAAACCTAATTGATTTAGATTTACCACTTTTGGCAATTAGTACAGTGTTGTTTTTAGGTGTTGTTTATGATGGCCAAGTGCATCTAGTTGAAGCGTTGCTTCTACTGATAACGTATGGAATCTATATCGCCTATTCTATTATCCATCCAGACGAGAGCAGGGAAGGGGTGCTGCCGTCGCGCGCTACACGGGGGCAGAAGAAGGTTGATAAGAAGTCGAAAGTAACGGTGAAGGATTATGGTTGGTTGATTGTAGGGGTTTTTGGTTTAGTGCTAGGAGCTAAATACTTAGTGGATTCTGTAATTGCACTGTCAGAGATATTTAATCTTGGCACAGGAGCAATTGCAATTATTGCGGTAGCGTTTGGTACTTCTTTACCAGAGCTCTTGGTGTCGATAAAGGCGGCCTTGAAAGGAAAATCAGAAATAGCATTGGGTAATATTTTTGGTTCAAACGCTTTTAATATTCTGGTTGTTATAGGGCTACCGGCAATGTTTGGAAGCTTAGTGGTAGACGAACCTACTCTTATGCTTGGTGTGCCAACGATGCTTCTGGCTACGTTCCTGTTTATAGTGTCAGGTATTTCTCGAAAGATTCACATGTGGGAGGGCGCTATGTACCTCGTGGTGTATGTGATGTTCACGGGCAAGATATTTAATTTGTTCTAGAGACTGTTAAAAACTTCCTGTCCTTTAATTTTGGGTGTGATCTTAGACAGATGTATGGGGATGTTGTTTTTTAGGTTTTGCTCAATTTCTTGACGGGGGATTGAGAATAGCTGTGTTTTTTTGATATTAAGCGGTGAATGGAAGCGAGTGATCTGAACAGTGGTATTAGTCCACTTTTCCCATAGTTCTATGCCATATCTACGAGTATCGGTTGGAAGAATGTCTAGTAGACGATCATCTTTTTCTACTCTCAAGTACCCGGCTTCTTGTAGTGATTGAGTTATTTCTGTGTAGTTCATGCGGAGGCAATGACTTTTGTAAAATCTTCAGGTAAGGGAGCAGTGAAGCTTTTTCTTTTACCAGAAGGTAATTCTATGGTTAGTTTTTCAGCGTGCAGTAACTGTCGGCTAACTCCTTGGGGTGGACGCTGACGCTTGAAAGTATAAAGGTTATCGCCAACTATGGGGTGTCCTAAGAAGTGGAGGTGAACACGTATTTGATGAGTGCGGCCAGTTAAAGGAAATGCTTTTAATAGTGTGACTTTGTCATTAAGCTTTTTTTCAATTTCCCATTCAGTGATAGCAGGTTTCCCCTCAGGATCTATAGCGCGGCGTAAAGGGTTTCTTCTGCTGCGGGCAAGAGGCTGGTTGATACGGCCTTCAGTGGCCTTAGGAGCGCCAAATACGAGCGCTAAGTACTCTTTTCTAACCCGATGCTTCTTAAACCGTTGTTTTAGGTGTTTAAAGGCCTCTTGCGTCTTAGCTAGAATAAGTACGCCACTGGTGTCCTTATCGAGACGATGGACGATGCCAGGGCGGTTAGGATCGTCACCAACGTCCGCTATCTCAGGATGCTTACTAATAAACCACGAAGCAACAGTGGCTTGCTCATTAGCTACTCCGGGATGAACAACTATTCCAGCTGGCTTGTTTATTACAACAACGTCTTTGTCTTCATAAATTACTGGTATTGATATTTTTTGAGGAGGCGTTGTTTCTAATGTTTGCTTTTCTTTTTTAAGAGAAATTGTAACTGTATCGTTTTCCTTCAAAGTATATCCTGGTTTTGCTTGTTTTTCGTTTACTGTTATTTCACCGCTTTTAATGGCTTTTTGAAGTAAGGCGCGGGAGAACTGAGGGAAGCGACTAACACAAAAAACATCCAGGCGCTGACCGGCTTCAGTAGTTGTTATTTTGAAAGTTTTTTTCATGTGGTATTAGTTTTACTTTATCTCGAAATGAATGATGAGTTAAGTGTTTCTCCATATTGGTTAATATGAAAGATATACTTTACATAATAAGTACCTAAACTGTAAACTATAGTTATTGTAATACCTATCTTGTATGTATATCTCTCGTATCCTTGAGAAGAAAGTACGGCGGTTACTAAAAAACCGCAAAGTGTTGTTTTTGTTGGGCGCACGACAAGTAGGCAAAACAACTCTTATCGAACATATTTTAAAAATAAAACGTGGGGATCTTTTAAACATGGATATTGAAGTGGATCGTGCTCGATTATTGGCTGCTGAAAAACTAGCACCAGATGAAGCTGTGCGTAGCCTGGGAGGCAAAGAAGTGCTAGTAATTGATGAGGCTCAACGCGTCCCTAATATTGGTCTTATCACAAAAGGCTGGTATGACGCTCATGTGGAAACAAAAATTATTTTACTTGGTTCGTCTAGTGCCACCTTATTGGATCACGCTTCTTCTGAACTAGCCGGACGAAACGAGAAGTTGTGGCTAACGCCCTTTCTTTTTAAAGAGGTGCTGGCTCAACAGCGTTGGTTTAATTCATCATTTTCACCAGCTGATCTACACATAAACTTTTCGGATCAAATTCAATCACTTTTGCTTAACCGTCTTGTTTTCGGAAGCTACCCTGAGGCCTACTTAACTGATGAACCAAAGGAGTATCTTACTAATTTGAGTAGTGATTATTTATTAAAAGATATTTTTACAGCTTCTTTAGTGCGTTCCCCTCAAGATGTGCGCCGTTTGCTTTTGGAGCTTGCTCAAGAAATAGGTAACACAATTTCCGTTGCCCAGCTGGCGACCAGATTAAAGATTAGCCGACAAACAGTACAACGATATTTGGATTTACTGGAAGGAATTTTTGTTATTTTTAGTTTGCCCGCCTATTCAACTGACTCCAGCAGGGAAGTGAATAAGAGTCAGAAGTTTTACTTTTGGGATAACGGGGTGAAAAATGCTCTGCAGCGAGAATGGACCGTGTCAACAAGCCGCAGTGATATATGTAAGTTGTGGGAGAACTGGGTGATGGCGGAAATATGGAAGCAAAGCCGTACTTATAACCGGCAGGAAGATCTGTTCTTTTGGCGCTCGCGCAATGACAGTACAGTAGACTTGGTCGTAAAGAAGGACGGCAAACTTTACCCTTTCGATATTCGCTTTAATTCCAATGATGCTCGTCCATCCTTGAGCTTTGAGCGCGCTTACAAAGCACAGCCCAAAACTATTCATAGTGATAATATTTTGGAGTTTTTGTTGTAGTCCAGGTTAGAAATGGTTGGAAACAATTATGTGAGGAAATTACGATTTTGGGGCAAATTGCTGCGACTTTGCAGGCATCACCGGCAGTATAGCAAGGTTCTGGTAACTTGCTGGCCAAAGTTTTGGAATCAAAAATTAAGCTGGACATGGAGCCAAATTGACACTTTCAAGCTAAGGTACTATAAATAGCTTTCCTGTCCTTTTACCAACCAACCTTTCCACTCAACTGAATAGGGAGTGAAAAATGAGTTTAGAAGTAATTACAGTCTATCAAGCGTCTTATGTATACAGCCCCTCCAGTGCTCCAACAAGCACATATTACAGAGATGTCGACACCTTCGGTCTAACAGAAGAAGCAGCACAAAACCAAGGGAAGCAAGCGATGCAGCAGGACAAAAGGGCTGCTCTAGGTAGCATGCCTCGCGTCACACCAAGACCCGCCATACGGCTGCCCGACCAGCGCATATATCTACTAGAAGTCACAGAACCCCTCGTCTTGGATCAGGTACGTCAAATTCTACCGCGAGGTGACAAAATCACTCGTGTCATACAGGTATCAGGTGAGTCAGCACACCAATCAACATACATAGAGGAGACGCAGTCACCGAGGCTCAGATCGGCAGTTCTATGGGATGGCGAAGGAGAAATGCCCTCCATTGATGTTACTTCAACAGACACTATTCTTCTTCGAGACGGCAACCTGTGCTACCGTTTCAAATGGCATCACCGAGGCCAACCAATCAAAATAACCGACTAGCCGTTAATAGCACACGCCTCTCCCTACAACCCCAACCGCCCCCACCGGCGGTCTTTTTTTACTAGTTTAACTGTTCAGTTTGTAGGCCCGGGAGGAATCGAACCTCCGACCACCGCGTTATAAGCACGGCGCTCTAACCACTGAGCTACGGGCCCAAGCAACTGATACAAAATATGACTAAAACATCATGTCTTGGCAAGTTTTTGTTCAGCGTAATCCGACATAACTTGAATCGTCATCATAATTCTTTCTTTTATTTTGGTGTCGTAAACGATGAGATTGCAAATGCTATGACGTGATGTTTTTTATAATATGCTTCAAGCGCACATTAATACATGGATCTATACAATACATAGTGCATTCGCTATAGTTTTCTTGTTGCGCGTGTAGCTCAGTGGTTAGAGCGTCACATTGACATTGTGGAAGTCGAAGGTTCGATTCCTTCCACGCGCACTAAAACTAGGAAAAAGAATAAAAATACATTTATTTTTCAAATAAACCCTTCATTTTAGGAGTGGCATAATAATACACATTGCGCCCACTCTTCTTTGCGTGAAGCAACCCTACTTCAACAAGTTTCTTGAGATCGTTTATGGCTGTAACTTTTGAAACTCCGTAAACATTCATGTGAATTGTGGGATTTGTGCGAGCATTAGCGTTCTGATGATAATACTGAAGCAATTGTATTTGACGATCATTGAGTCCATACTTTTTTTGAGCATGCTGTTTCATTTTTAGATTTTCTTGCGATTGCCGTTCAACATATGTTCTAAATTCATCCAGTGACTGTTGAATTTTTTTAATATTGTAGTCAATGAAATATGTTAGGTCTAGGTCGTCTTGCTCGGTGTAGATGTAAGCTTTTTGATATTGTGAAGGAGATTGCTTGATTGCGCGCGATATGGGCAGGTAAGTGAAAGCCCAATACTCATGCTTAAGGAGATACCAATAAAAAAGTAATCGTGCGATACGTCCATTACCATCAGTAAAGGGGTGTAAGTAGCCTATCCAAAAGTGGAGCATGATTGCTTTTACAACAGGATGTATAAAAGGCTCAGAAAGCTCATCATTAGCGAACTTAATGAATCGACGTAATTCCCGTGTAACTACTGCCATTTTAGGTGGAGTGTGATATATGACTCCTGTGTCATCGCCGACAACAATATCATCTTCATCCTTTCTAAATCTGCCAAGCTCTTCTGCGGGAACTGTATTATGCGTAATCATAGAGTGCAGTTCAAGAAGCATGTCTTCCGTAAGCGACTCATGTTTAAGTTCTTGTTCAACAAATTGCATCGTTTCGTAGTTGTTAAGAATCATTTGCTCTGATTTATTTCGCGGCCGGCGCTTTTCTCGCAAAAGTTGTTGTGCCACTTTGCGTGTGGTATGTGCTCCTTCTAGTTGAGAAGAAGCAATTGCCTCTTCCATAACACCACGTGAAATGAATCGATATTTGTTTTTTTGGTCCACGTCTTTCTGCCAAACATAGAGACTTCCACCCGCATACAGATCAACTATATGCAAAAATTTTTCTAGGTGCGGCACTTTTAACCATGTAAAATGCTCCTTCTGGTTAGTTTTGATAGGAGACTGTTGCATCTGGGCGCCACGCGTAAATTTAACCATCTGCCAAAACACCTCAGCATTAATGCCTTGTGGTAGTTGCTTGTACTTGATTTTATCCCAACATAAATAGCGGGGCGTGAGAGTGCTTTGAACTAACGCAGACACTTCTTGGCGAGAGACCTTTTTATTGCCCTTAATAATTAATTCGAAGGCTTCTTTAAAATGCTTATCTGTTAGTTTAGGTTTAAGAAGTTTATATTTCATTGTTGACGGCTAATAGGTATAATATATTTAATTTTATACTTATATAGTTATTTTGTCAATAATAGGTATATATTATACCTTTACTTTACCTATTGTTTACCTATTAATTGTGCAATAGAGGGTAGCACCCTATTGCTTGAAAGTTACTAGCGCAGCAGCTAGACATTACCGCGTCACATTGACATTGTGGAAGTCGAAGGTTCGATTCCTTCCACGCGCACGTTTGATAAGAAAAAGCACGGTCCTTAGTTGTGGGAACGTGCTGGTGAAGAAGGTCCCTTTGCGTAGTGCTTGTGGTGCTTATTCAGAGCTAATGAAGCTTGGCCTCCTGTGTTGCTGTAGTGCTTGCTGTCTCGTCGTCTTCAGGCCCTGTCATGTCGAATAGCAGTCTTTGCTCTTTATTAATGGTTATCTTGAGGGCAGAGGTGGGTATTCGAACCGACTTTCCGCTTCGACTAAGACTCACGATTGCGAAGAAGGGAATATTGGGACTGTCGGGATACTGTTCGACAAGTTCTGCTATTTCCTGCCTTGTTCTCATTTGAAGGCGGATTACTTCGCCTGTTTGCCCGGAGTGTGAATTTCGTCTATTGATTACTTTAACTCTTGCGTGGGGCCATTGCCTGACAAAGCGGGCTCTGTCAACTGGGTCCAATAAGAGGCTGTTGTTGCCTTCCATAATGTAACCAATAAGGGTTGAGGCGGCTTCTTTGGTGGTGGGTATATCCGTAATTTTGAACTGTTTAAGTAGCCTTACTTGTTTTGCTGTGGGTTTTCGTTTTGACGCCATCAGCTTTGTCCTCCTCAAAAGGGGTAATATTGGTTAAAGAACGCAGGCTACGATGGTAGCCACGTTATTATAGTCCGTCAAGAGTAGTTTGGCGAAAACTTTTACCTTGTTTTACGCTGCTGCGGGTGCTGGTTTCGTCTTTGGTGTTGTAGAGTCTTGAGGTTGTGATTCAATAGTGATTTGGTGTTCCGGAGATGGTTTTTCCTTGTCCTCCATAAGAGCCTTGAATTCAGCCTGTCCGATGGTTTCTTTTTTAATTAGGGTTTGAGCAATCAGTTCAAGTTTGTCGTTGTGCTGAGTGATAATTTTCTGGGCTTTGGCTTGTGCGTCGGAAAGAATAGAGGCTATTTGTTCGTCTATTTTGGCAGCAGTTGCTTCAGAATAATTGCGGTCTTCGTGAAGCTCTTTGCCGAGAAAAACATATTCGTTTTTTTTACCAAATGTCATGGGGCCGAGTTCTGACATACCAAAGTCAGTAACGATCTGACGAGCAAGTTCAGTTGCTTTACGCAGGTCACTACTGGCCCCGGTAGTGAGTTCTTTAAACTTATGAAGTTCGGCAGTATAGCCACCCATAAGGGTAGCTAGGTTGCTTAAGAATTCAGTTTTGGTGTGTAGGCGCTTGTCCTTTTCGGGAAGCATTAAAGTATATCCGCCTGCATGACCACGGGTCACAATAGATATCTTGCGGACGAGATCACTGCCGGGTGTATAATAAGTAATAATGGCGTGTCCTGCTTCGTGATAAGCAGTAATGTTTTTTTCCTCAGCGGTAAAGACCTTGCTGCGTTTTTCAGGACCTAGTAATACTTTTTCAATGCTTTCTTCCAAGTGTTGCTGTGTAACAGTTTTTTTGTTCTGACGAGCAGCTAGAATGGCGCTTTCGTTGATTAGATTAGAAAGATCCGCGCCAGAGAAACCGGGAGTTCGCTCAGCAATATTGCGTAAATCAGTAGCAGTAGACAGGGGAACGGCCTTGGTATGAATTTTAAGAATAGCTTCTCTTTCTTTTATGTCAGGAAGATCTAAAGTAATCTGCCTGTCAAAACGTCCGGGTCGAAGAAGAGCGGGATCTAATACGTCCGGTCTATTCGTAGCAGCTAGAACGATTACGTTGTCTGTTTGCTCGAAGCCATCCATTTCAACAAGAATTTGATTAAGGGTTTGTTCTCGCTCATCGTGACCGCCACCCAGGCCTGCGCCGCGATGCCGACCGACAGCATCTAGCTCGTCAATAAAGAGGATAGCTGGTGAGTGCTGCTTAACTTTACGAAAGAGGTCTCTTACACGAGACGCTCCAACACCAACAAACATTTCAACGAATTCAGAGCCAGAGATGTTGAAGAAGGGGACCTTAGCTTCACCGGCCACAGCGCGAGCCATTAATGTTTTGCCGGTACCGGGTGAACCAAAAAGAAGCACTCCTTTAGGGATGCGAGCGCCCATGTCCTGAAACTTCTTAGGAGTTTTTAAAAACTCAACTATTTCCTGTAATTCATGTTTAGCTTCTTTGCTTCCAGCAACATCCTTAAAGGTTGTCTGCTTCTTCTTGTCATCAGAAGCAATAGGACGTGAACGTGTCTGTCCAAATGACATGGCTTGGTTGCTGGCATTTTGAGCACCACGCATCATAAACCAAATGAAACCTCCTAATAGCAGGAAAGGCAAGAACACGGGGAGCAGGGCGCCGGCCCAAAAGCCAAAGCCAGAAGGTTTTTTAACTGTTAATGACAGCTGGTGCAGCTGCTCTTCCCCTACACCAAGATTGCTCAATGTTTCAGTTACGGAGACACCTACTTCTTTGCGAGTAATCAGCTTTATATCACCATCCTTTAAGAAGGCGACTAGCTCCTCCTGATTGACTTCAAGATTTTTAATATTTTTCTGATTTATTTCCTGAACAATGCGCGACAGGCTTACTTCCTCTTCTTCCTGCAAAGGTCGACTATAGAGGCCGATGACAGAGAGAATAGTAAGGAAAATCAGCAGGCTTACGCCAATGTTTTTGAGGGTTTTATCTTTGCCCGATAAAGGCGATTGTCTTTTTTTGAAAATAGGCATTATATATTATTATTTAGATCAATGTGACAAAAAGCATGCCCTGCTTTAGTGAAAAAAGCAACTAAAGAGGTTGCGTGCAGCTGCCTAGAAAACATAAACATTATTCCTCTTCTTCTTTTTCTATGGACACTGTGGCTTCAATTTTAATAGGGTGAAAATATTGCAATTGGCCAATTGGTCCAAGCCCACACTCATAGATGGCTGTTCTTTTTGTCCATCCGTCCGGCAATACACCTTCGCGATCAGCAAACTGAACAAGCTGACGAAGCCAGCCAGCATGAGTAATGCAGGTAATTCGCATATTAGGATAGCGTTGCGAAAAACGACGCAATGCCTCTTTTACTCGTTCACGTACGTCTTCTTCATTTTCTCCACCAAATTTTCGAAAATCATAGTCGGATTTGCCGCGTTGAGCTTGAAATTCATCCGGCACCTCGCTCCATAGCATGCCTTCATAAAAACCCATTGCTTTTTCTCTTAGTAAAGGAGAGACCCCATGTTTTATGTCAGGTATCTGTAAAAAACTTTGGAGGATTTCCCGTGTACGGACAGCGCGCTCAAGATCAGAGGACAGAAGCAGTTGAGGTGCTTTTTCTCTTAGCAGGGGGGTAATCGCAGCCATATATCGTTCTGTTTCCGGAATCAATAATGTTCCAGGCTGCTGCCCTTGAATGCGATGTATTTTATTTTCTTCTGTTGGTCCATGACGAACGAACCATACGGTAGTCATGTTTTTATATTAGCTGGTAAAACACAAAATTTATAATGCGTATTGTTGGTTAATAGTATTGGCGACTAGATTTTTTTCCTGTATGTATATAATGGGTAGGTAGATTAAGCCCTCGTAGCTCAATGGATAGAGTACCGCACTCCTAACGCGATGATGAAGGTTCGACTCCTTCCGAGGGCACAAGTTTTATGGGTTTGCTATTGACATACTTTGATTGATGTGCTAGTGTGCTGATAATTAGTTGATCTTTAAAAACAACAGTTCCCTTTTTAAGGAGAAATGGGATGATTGCATTAGTTAGAAGGACATCACTAGTAAGTGCCTCTCTACGAACTCCTCGTTCTGCTGTTGATGATATTTCTTGTTGTCAGGCAAACAGCGCAAAGAGAGTCGTCTACAACGGAACGGCTATCTACAAAAGAACAGAGGTGACGGTCCAGATTGTAGTTAAAGACCCCGCCTCAGCCACGACTATTGTTGTGGACGACTGCGATCTTGATGACGGTAGCGAGGAGAACCTCAATGGGGTTTTGGTTGTTGAGGGTAAAGAAGTCACCGAAACGCGTATGTTTGGTGTGAATGATTACTATGTGATTGCAATGATTTGCCAAAAGGCGGAGGAGCTAGGATACCTGTTTCTTAATGATTATCCTTTAGATATTTTCGGGGACGACTTCTTTCCTTAAGAAGAGCTGCCCCTTCAATCACAACGCGGGACCCAACGGGCTCCGCTTTTTTTATGTATAGTTAATAAGTGATAAAGAATCCGACATTTAAACATGAGCGTCAGTTTTGGCAGGAAGGGGTTAAGTTGATTGCTGGAATTGATGAAGTGGGCGTAGGGGCGCTGGCAGGCCCGGTATGTGCGGCAACTGTGGTGTTTGAAGGTCCTGATAAGGGAATAAGTAAGGACCTAGTATTAATTCGGGACAGCAAGAAGATGACTGAGAAGCAACGAGAAAAGGCGGCGAAGTGGATTAAAAAAAATGCGATAACCTGGGCGGTGGGAAAAGCTTCAGTCGAAGAGATTACAGAAATGAATATTTTGAATGCTTCACACCTGGCAATGAAGAGAGCAGTGGAAGGATTGCAAATCAGACCAACTTTATTGTTCGTGGACGGCAGACCGGTTGAGCTATGTGATGATATTCCGACTATTAATCTGATTGGCGGAGATTCTTTATCTATATCAATCGCGGCAGCCAGTATTGTAGCAAAAGTATATCGAGATAATATTATGCGGAAAATGGATGAGAAATTTCCTAACTATGGCTTTGCGTCCCATAAGGGGTATGGGGCAGCTGTTCATATGGCGGCTCTAAAAGAGCATGGTGCCATCTTGCATCACAGGCCTACTTACGCACCAGTAGCACGGCTTATACGGGGCTGAGATTGACATAATTGTCTTTTTCCGCCAGTCTTTGCAATACAAATGAACTATTAATTTTTGTTTTATGGCAGTTCCAAAGAAAAGAACAACATCAGGCAAGCGCAACATGAGGCGAAGCCATCACGGCATAGCGCGCATGCATCTAGGTGATTGTCCCCGATGCGCCAAGCTTGTGCCGTCGCATGTGGCATGTCCAAATTGCGGAACATACAAGGGGCGGGAAGTTATTGATGTGCTGAAAAAGCTAGACAAGAAGGAGAGAAAAGCAAAAGAGAAAGAATTGGCAAAAAAAGAGGCTGAGCAGCAGGAGCACCAACACAAGCATTAAGTCGGGTTATCGAGCGCTTTATTTGACTTGAGGGTGTTTTTTGTTGTATGAATGTGTAGGGTATGAACTTTAGCTCATTGAATATATGGCAAATCGTCATTTAAGCAGATCGATCGCATTGCAGAGTCTTTTTGAGTGGGATTTTCGTAAACAGAAGAAAGGTCAACTCAAAGAGATTGTAAAGCATAATGTTAAAGAATTTGCTCCTGGCATGGATGAAACTAATTTTATTGATGATCTGATACGCGGAGTGGAGAAGAATTTAAAAGAGATTGATGCTTTAATTGTGGCAGCGGCACCTGATTGGCCGCTTGCGCAAATAACAAACGTTGATCGAAATGTGTTACGAATAGGTATTTATGAATTGAGGTTTGCTGATGCTAAAGATGTTCCGCCCAAAGTGGCTATAAACGAAGCGATAGAGTTAGCCAAGACGTTTGGAGGAGTTAGCTCGGGAAAGTTCATAAATGGAGTACTGGGCACAATATACAAGAACATGGGGGAGCCTCGTAAAGATGAATAAGTCTGCACTTAATAGTGCTTGGATTAAAATATTATTGATTTGGGATTTTTAATGTCTATGTCGCTAGATAAAAATTTAGATAAGCTAGAAAAAATAATTGGGTGTGAGTTCAAGAATAAGGATTTGCTGAGGCAGTCGCTGGTGCATCGTTCATATATTAATGAACACAAAAACTTTTCACTTGGACATAATGAACGAATGGAGTTTCTAGGCGATGCTGTGCTAGAGCTAGTGGTGACTAATCATTTGTATCTCAATTATGATCTTTCAGAAGGTGAGCTAACAAATTTGCGGGCAGCTATTGTGAGAGGAGAGATGTTGTGGCGAGTGGCGGAAGAGTTAGGTATAAGTGACTTCTTACTACTGTCTCGAGGAGAGCAAAGAGGAAGTGAGAAAGCAAGACAATATATCTTAGCTAATGCTTTTGAGGCTGTAGTTGGCGCGATTTACTTAGATCAAGGATACGACGCGGCAGAAAAATTCATTAATAAATATATTGTGTCTAAATTACCGGAAGTGATAGAAAAAGGGCTGCATATTGATAGTAAGAGCAAGTTCCAAGAAGTGGCACAAGAAAAACATCGCATCACACCAGCGTATAGGGTTCTTTCTGAAGAGGGACTGGATCATGTAAAGAAGTTTGTGGTGGGAGTGTTTTTGAATGACCGAAAGATGGGAGAAGGAAGCGGCAGCAGCAAGCAAGAGGCTCAGCAGAAAGCGGCTAAAAAAGCGCTTTTGAAACTAGGGGATAAATAATATATGCCTGATGTTGTTATTTGGGTTTTAACCTTACTTCTTTTTGGAGCTGGTTTGATTGGTGTTTTTATTCCGGTGCTACCAGGAATTGCTTTTGTGTTTATCGGGGTTTTGTTTTATGCGTTCATGACAGGCTTTTCTACTATTAACGTGGTGGCGGTGGTCGTGTTTGGTGCAGTCACCTTCTTAGCGTGGTTAATAGAGTATGCGGGAGGAATACTTGGCACCCGTTTAGGAGGGGGAGAAAAGTATGCTTTGTGGGGCACTATAGGGGGAGGCTTGATTGGGCTATTTATTGGAGGACCTTTAATGATGGTGCCTGGTTTGTTTATAGGGGCGCTAGCTGGAGCGCTGCTTGAAGGAAAAACACTACAGGGGGCAAGTAAGGCGGCTTTTTTCTCGTTATTGGGTGTAGTGGGAGCAAAAGTAGTTCAAGTAGTGCTGGCTATTGGTATGATTATGGCGTTTTTGGGGATAGTGCTGTTTTAAGGGGTTGACGTGACTTATTTTCTCTTCTAGAATCATTCCACATGTTGAGAGTACGATTACAACGCAGAGGAAAGAAAAACTATACCACCTACCGAATAGTGGTGGCTGATCAGCACGCGCCTATAAAAGGCCGTTTTATTGCTGATTTGGGTTACTATAATCCGCACACAGATGAGTTTAAGATAAATAGTGAAGATGCTAAGAAGTGGATTGGTAATGGAGCAAAGCCCACTAATACAGTTCACAACCTACTGATAACCCATAAAATAATTGAAGGAGAAAAAGTAATCAGCTGGCGTCCGAAGAAGAAAAAGACGGAAGAGAAGAAAGAAGAGAAAAGTTCTGAAAAAGAGACTAAAGAGGAAGTAAAAGAAGAGAAGAAAGATTCTGAAAAAATAGAAGAAGCGGCAGAAAAGTCAAAAGAAGAGTAGCTTCTTTAAAGTTTAAAAAACGTTAGTTTTTGTTATAGACGAGAAATAGCGGTGCTAAATAGAGATTGATTTTATAGAAGCAATATGCTAGTTTGCTGTTTACCTGAAGCTCAGTAAAGGAATCGTGGTCGATGGTTCTGAATGACCGGATGACACCCTCTTATGTGGAGTGTCGACCAGACATATGAGCATCAGCAATTTAAAGTTTGTTAATCTGATATTCACGAATACTATGGCAGAAGATAGACCAAGTCACGATCAAGAGTTCGTCGAGTATGTGGTCAAATCAATCGTAGATCACCCTGACGATGTCAAGGTGGCCCGCGAAGTTGATGAAATGGGCGTTTTGCTAACGTTGACAGTCAGTCCCGAAGATATGGGACAGGTGATAGGTCGACAAGGCGCAACAGCTAAGTCAATTCGTACTTTGTTACGAGTTATCGGAGCTAAGAATAACGCTCGTGTGAACCTCAAAATCAATGAGCCGGAAGGTTCAGAGAGAGGTCCAGCAGTGGCCGCTGCACCGACTGACGCAACTGAAGAAGCACCGGCTACTGAGAAGGCACCGGTTGAAGAAGCCCCAGCTGAAGAAGCATTGGCTGAAGAAGCACCGGATAAGTAAGTAGCGGTCGTGATCGATGATCTTAACTTGTAATGAGGTTTTTGAGATTCAATAGATCTCTCGCC
>SDBS01002430.1_pt1 | contig 18622 bp, 13 predicted proteins | sample 2277091 | NCBI WGS metagenome assembly SDBS01 (sample SAMN10404972, study PRJNA504765) | marine sediment metagenome | isolation source: marine sediment core GS10_PC15, 163 cmbsf | place: Arctic Ocean: Southern Knipovich Ridge | collected 2010 | reverse complement strand
ACCTCTGCGCGTCGCCCGTCGCGTTTCCTCTTCGCATGGTTTCCTCTCGCTCCCGCGGCGCCGTCTATTCCGCGCCGATCGCCCGCCGTAGTGTACCAAAACTCATCCGTGCCCCAAAGTGCCCTCAAGGCAGTCTCACGGGCGCTCGACATCCGCAGATGGTCCTATCTGGTAGAATGATCCTCGCCCGCGTACAAGCTCAGGAGCCGCTAAGGGGTGTCCCAAAGCCACTTAACAGGCACAATCATGCCCACTAGAATACCAGGGCACCGAGGCGAAAAGCACCTCTCAGGAGGCTGGGATAGCATTTTTCGGGGGGACAGGTAACTGTGGTTCGATCAACTGCCATTGTGCATCGCTGAGTTTTCGGCGCATGCCAAAACGGTTCTTGAATATTCAGCATACACCTTCTCCACTTTTGAGATGACTTCTAACGAGCCATGATCCCCACAACGACTTGCAGACGGACTGGTACGCCTCCCTCGACCTGGGCCGTCACGATGAGGTAATCCCTTTCCCCGCGCTGGCCCCGGGGCACCTGCAGTACCAGGGCTACAGTGATCGTCTCCCCAGGCGGGATCTCGACACTCGCGCTATCTCTGCCGTCGACCTCCACGCGCCAGCCGCGCGTCGACCTCGCTGTCAGCAATACCTGACGCGCCTCTCCGCTGCTGTTCGCTACGGCCGCGCGATATACTGCCCTGTTGTCGCCAACCTGCGCCGTCTGCTCACTACTAAGGCTTAGCACCAGCCCCGAAGGCGCTATAACTGTCGTAGTAACCGAGTCCTCGTCACTTGTTCGTGGACGGGCGAGCCTAATCGCCCTCAACGTAGTATCGCATGTTGTGCCCACCGCTGCCTTCACCGGGATCTCCACCACTAAGGGCACTATCTCCAACTGGTCTGGCGCGAGCGGCCCGACTCTGCCATCAGGGTGTGCTGGCAGGTAGCAGGTCCACTTGTTCTGAGAGGAGGAAAGCCGCAACCGATAGACGGCATCGCTGGCTCCCACATTGCGCACCTCGAACTCGTAGACGAGCACCTCGCCGGGAGCGCCGCTCTGCCCCGGAGGAGCGACAACTGTCTGGGGCAGCTCGGGCTCCGCAACAACCGTAGTGATGACTGTGTCGTAGTCACTCGGTCGTGGCTTCTTGTTCGCTATCGCGGTCAGTATAGTGGCACCCGCGGAGCCTATCTCCGCGGCAGATGGGATGGTGACGGCGACAGGCACGATCTCAACTGCTCCCGGCTCCAGGGGGCCAACCTGCTTGTTGCCATGCAGCGGCAGCACAGCAGCCCACTTCTGGGCGACCTCCAGCGACAGCCTATACGTAGCGCTGATGTCTCCCGTGTTCTGCAGCCAGAATAGATAGTACACTGTGTCGCCAGGTGTGCCGTTCTCTCCGGACGGCGCGGTGACGCTCACCCCGGGAAGTTGCCCGAGCTCGACTGTAACCGAAATGTCCTGCTGCGCGTCGGCAGGCAGGGCAAGCGCCAATGGCGACGCCATGATGCCGGCGACCCAAAACGCAGCCCACACTCGCGCTGATACTAGCATCCACGCACTCCTATGCTAGCCACTGGTTTCTCGCGTGACCCTAACTCGGACAAAGCCGCTGTCTCCATCGTCTCTCTCGACAAAGATAATCGCCTCCCAACCGCGTTCGGGCAACGACACCCCCTCGGGCAGAGTCAGCCTCACTGGGAGTCCGACATAGCTGCGCCCAGCCAGCCACAGCAAGGGCCAGTTCTTGACGCTGTGAGTTGTACTTGGCCGCCGGCGAGGTCTGGGAAGCTCGATCCAGTGGAGATTGGGGATCCAGTTGTAACCGCCGGACGGGAAGATGCGGCGTCCATCACCGAGGTTGCCCTGAGTCAGCAGGCTGATCCGATAGCTATGCAGTTTCCGATCATTGTTGCAGATCACGACCTCTCGCGTCTGTGTGGCGCCAGGAGTCAAGTCAAAACCAGCAATCGTTGGACAGAGCCCTATCTGCCCCGCAGGACGGAGCCGCAGCTCCTCCCGCGGCGCCGAAGCCGTCTCGATCTCATACCGCGGATAGACCGCCAGTGTGAGAGTCTGCCCGGGCTCCGGCTTCCCGCGGATACCCACTGACACGCTCCAGTGCTGGTTCCCGTATCGATCGTCATCGGGAATCTCGAGATACATGCGCACCTGGCCGGAGGAGTTCGCGGGGACCCGCACCTCCGACTGCTCGAACCAGAACCAGGCCGGGTCGACAATGTCTTCGTACCCAGGAGGAAGGCGACGGTTGCCGATCTCGGAGGGCAGGTGACTCGACAGCAGGTAGGTATGATCGGAGCGATCGCGATTATGAATCGTCAGCAGGATGCCTGTCTTGTCCTCCAGGTCGTACACTTGCCCAGGCTCCACTCCCTGGATGAGCATCCCGCCCGGCTCGACGGAAAGCCCGATGGCGGGCGGGACGTCCGGGGCATCCGCCGCCGCCAGCACCGCCCCGACTGGCATGCTCAGTATGAGTGCGAGCACTGCACCACTCAATATGAATCTCTTCTTCACGCCCTGCCATCCTCTCACGATGCAACACCACTCGACCTTGGTGTGAGGGCGTGCGCCCCTCGCCCGAGAGGCGCACGCCCATGACACCTTATGAAGCACTCGCAGCCAGAGATACGGTGATCGTCTCGGGCGACGCGCCGGTCTCACTGTCCGTCAAGGGAGCGGTGAACTCCAGGTCGAAGTCAACGGTGCCGTCCACGGCGACACTCGTCGCCAGCGAGGTCGCGGTCGTAAAGGTCGTGTATGTCGGCTCGCTGGTGTAGTCGCCGCTTCCTATGCCGAAACCGATGACAAAGACGTTCACGGCGACCGTCTCGCCGGGTGCCCAGTAGCTACTGCTGGACGCCTCGATCGTCAAGTCCTCAGCAACATTCCCATCGTTGGTCGCCTCGAAGTGCCCGGCGTTCCCGCTGACCCAGCTCGACTTGGAGGTGTCGGGCGCCATCACGTCTAGCTCCCAGCTCGTAGGCAACACGCTCACGATCACCTGCTGGAGCGTCACTGTAACTGCGATCTGATCTGCGGCGAATGCGGCCTGCGCTCCAAGCAGCAGCAATGATCCAAACAACACAAACAGCACTACTCGTTTCATTGAATCCATTTCCTCCTCTCGAGATTGGCTATGCCCATTTCATGGGATCGCTCAACTCAACTGCTCCTTCTGTGTAATGCTCACCCCCTTCCGGACAGTGGTCGCGCTTGACAGTGGTTTCCGTCGCTCACGGCTGTGCCCCGATGATGACAGTCAGGTGTTGTTCCGATGGATCTGTGCTAGAGGTTGGCGCGAGACACTGAAGATCGAAGCCGAACCCCGTGTCCGACGCGAGATCGCTCACCAGCGGCACGCCGCTCTTCGTTATGACTGTGTAACTCGGCTCGTCGCCCAGAACCTGCGTCTGCCCCCATCCGACGGCGAGCGTGTCAGGGCCCGGTGCTAATCCCAGCCACCAGTTCTCCGTGTCGGTCGCAGCGATCATCAGGCTGGCCGCAGTCGATCCCTCGTTGGACACCTCGAAGTAGCCAGATTCGGCCTCCGTAGTCTCCGTCCATGTCGTTACTGCAGCTTCCGCTTCCGGGGCTCCCGCGTCCCAGCTTCCCGGATCCACCGAGAAGCTCAGCGTGGAGACCGTGACCTCGAACAACGCCTCACCAAAGGCAGCTTCCTCTCCGGTGGTTACCGTGACATCCCTCAGACCAAGCGGTGCCGATAGGTCTAAGTTAATGCTAGCGACGGCATGCGTCTCATCGGTCACCGTGGTGTTGTTCACCGTGATGCCGGTCCCGCTGAACGACGCCACCGAGACGCCGTGCACGAAGTCTGTGTGGAGCCCGGTGATGGAGATGTCCAGGCTCATGACTCCCTGGGCGCCGGTGGGCGGGCTGACCTCGCTGATCTCCGGCGGGAGGCCGACTTCCGCTGCTGCGCCGTAGACGACGAGCGCATACGGCTGGTCCGGCCCGTTGACGTCGTAGCCCTCGACGGTGATCGTGTAGGTGCCAAGTTCGGGGACAAGGATGTCAACGGTCTCTACATTATTGAAATGATCGCCCGTACCACCCATTGGCAGATGATCTGCCGACGAGGGGTCGGTTACGGTCAAGTCGAGGTCGTTGACCAACTGAGGAGTGACAGAGGGCGTCGCGGGTGGTGGATCCGTCCAGACCAGGGCGACCTGCAACGGCACCGAGATGTCCGTCACCTCGACAGACACAACGTCGCTCTCTCCCTGGGCGAGCCCGACGTCCACGTCCCGGTACAGCACCTCGGCCGGAGCGTCTGGATCTATGGCAGCCTTGAGGTTCACGCGTCCCCATCCCTGCGATCGGTCAGGGCGGCCGAGGATCTCCTGGTCGGCGCCGGTGCCGTACTGCCCCGGAGTCAGGTCGTCGGCGGTCGCAATGAGTGTCGCCTTGAGGAGAGCGGAACTCGGTGTTATCTCTTCGTCATCAACATAGTGCTGCCTGAGCAAGGCGACGCCGCCGGCGGTCAGTGGGGTCGCCATGGACGTTCCGCTGCCATATAGGTAGTCAGCATCAACAACGCCCGACAGGGTCGCATTCGCCGGCCAGGCGAAGTCATCATAGAGGCAGTAGTACCCTGATGGCACAGGGTCCGCCGCCGTGACAAGCATCAGCACGGCGAAGACAATCCCTTGATTGTCGGGAACCGGGAAAGTCTTAAGAACCCAGTCGCCGCCCGTGTTCTGACCAATGGTGGTCCAGCTAGACTGCCAGCCGGAGCCAACGACATATACGCGAATGAAGTCGCTGCCGTTGTCTCTTAGCCTGTAGTTCATCCAGAGCGACAATTCCGACGATGAGCCGCTAGTTCTGAAGTCCAGATACGGAGTGAAGATGATACTCGACAAGTTGGGGGCGTAGCTCGCGGCGGGAGTGCCATTCGCAAGGACGTAGCTGCCGGAATGTGCCCCAGCCCCTTCGTCACTCACCTCCCACCCGGGCCCCGCTGGCGGGTCCTGCCAATCGTCTGAGAGAACGCCGGATTCAAACCCAATGTCGTAGGACCGCGCGCCCGTCCGCGTCGAGATGACCCAAGTCCCTGGCGCCAGCAGATCGGGTTTGATACGTCCGTCGTCGGTGGGTCCTCTGCTGCTGAACGCAGCCAATCCGCCGACGTCGTCTGCTTCGCGGTCACTGGCGATCGGCGCGCCATAGTCGTCCCCCCAGACATCCGTGAGGGAGGGCCGGTTGTTCTCCGACGCGCCGACAGTGATGCAGTTCTTCGCGGTTCCTGGCGAGCGGATGGAGTCTGGGTCCACGACGCCATCGCTGGGGCTGGCATCTGTCCCCTCGTTGCCGGCCGCGAAAAGGATCGTCAGGTCCTTGTGATTCCAGGCGTACTCGTCAACGCTTAGAGAGTCGGTCGTGTAGGCGCCGTACACTTTTGACCCCCAGCTGTTGGTATGGATCCGCGCGCCGGCAGCATAGGCCGACCCGAATAGTGTTCCGAGGTCGTCGGGTATGCCCCCCCAGTAGCCGCCATAGTCCAGCACGGACTGGAAATAGAGACTCGCACCAGGGGCTACGCCAGCGTAGAGGCCGGACGACTGAGTGCCGTCTCCCAGCACGCTCCCGGCGACATGGGTGCCATGACCGCTCGGATCGTTCCACCACGGAGGCCTTCCCAAGGCCTCGGTACCAACAATCCGGGTCGCAGTCCCGGCTGAGTCGAGGAAATCGGGATGGATCACCGCCGGGTCGTTGACGCCGAGGTCGAGGCCCGTGTCGGCGATGGCCACTACCTGGCCTGCCCCGTCGAGCCCGGTCGCTGACCAGACTTCGTCCACGTGAATGATGCCGGCCGCTTGATCGTTACAGAGCTGCGGCGGGACATACTCCTCAATCCACGCCACCCCCCTGAGCTGCGCAATGCGGGAGATCAGGTTGCCGGACGTCAAGGCGCGGAGGAAACGACTCGATCCGCCCCCGTACTCGACCACCCAACCTAATCCAGCATCCAGGTCGTTCGCGACGTCGACTGCTTCCCCCGGCTCAAAGGTCATGATGTTGACCTCGGCGTCCTCAGCAGACGCCAACTTCGCGAATAGACGAGGGCTGACGCGGAAGCCGGGCTCGTAGTGCCCCACCCACCGCACCTCGGGGAGCTGACGCACTCGGCCCACCTCAGGGGCGGCCAGCTTCACCAGGTAGGCGTGATCCGCCATGTACCCGTAGAGCTTCCCGCCCAGCGCCTCCACCCGGGCGCGCCACTCCGGCAGGACCGTCCCTCGGAACTGCACGACGTAGTAGTCCTCGTAGGCGACCGCTGCTGTCCTGCGCAGTGCTACGGGAGTGTCCAGCATGCGTTCGGTGGGATCGAAGCTGCCCGCCTGCAGGCGGATCAGTTGGCCCCGGGTACCGTCGGGGGATCCGCCGCGCCCTTGGTCATCGGGCAGTATGGAAGTGGTCGGCGGTGCAGCAGCACTGCCTGAGCACGCTCCCAGCAGGACGATTGCGAACAGCAGGATGGAGAGGGCCACACACCCCGAGAGTTCTCTCGACCGAAGAGACTGCCATCGGTGTACCACCTGCTCACGAGCACCCGTTCCTCGGTCCATCCATGCCCCTTAACAGCGCGGAAGGACTGTCATCGCAAGTGCGACTCCGGCCTCAAACGGGAGGCCCTATGGCGGACGCTGATATGAGTTACCCGCGGCAATCTGCTTCCAACAGATTGTATGAATTCTGCGCTTGCACCCCACCTTCCTTCTGGTATCTTGATGTGCTGCTAAGTTATATGGCGAGGTGCTCGTGGAACCGCTATAGGGGCGTTCAGGCCGTGCCCAGGCTGACCCTCTTCCGTATGATGTGGGACCAAATGTGCTTGTTAAGCGGCGATGATACCGGCCTTGACGGCTTAGAGGGTGCGAAGCGCGGGGCTGGAGAGAACGACATTCCAGGTCAAATACCCGCCGACGTAGCGCAGTTGTGGATATGTGGGATTCTCGCCTCGGCTATCTTGCCAATAGCTGCCGTCGGGGCAGCTCTTGACGAACTGGAAACACTCCTCAGGGCGGTTCCATAGCCGCTTAACAAGCACACTCCGTTCCCCAAAGTGGCCTCAGGGGCGCTCGACATCCGCAGAGTGGCCGGTAATGCCCCAGGCAAGCCGCTCAATCGGGTCGGGATGCACGATGCGGAAATCCACCCACTGAATCCCAGCAAGGAAGATGGGTAGCCGAGAGCTGTCTGGGGCCGTAGGCAAGAGGACAGGTACAACAGGGCAGCCCCGCTTGTCCATCACGCGGAGTATCGCGTCCACCTCGATCTCCTGCCAGGGGCCTATTCCGGTTGGACCTATGAACACCGCCGCAGCGCTCATGCGCTCTATCTGTTCCTCTAAGGCCTTCAGCCAGCGCTGCCCTGGCAGCAGTTCTCGTATGTCCAGCCATGTCCGAATGCCACGCCTCTCAAGAGCATCGGCGATCTCGATCACAGCTGCCCAGTCTGAGCTATTGTAGCACAGAAAGACGTCGAACTCGGGCGGCCCAGGGACACCCTTCTCGGGATGCGAGACCGTTGCCGATGGCGAACCGTGACCGGTCGCGGCTAACACAGTCTGAAGCAAGCGCACGAACTGGCCGGGCTCTGCCTGCGCTATGCCGAAGTAATAGCCAGCGATGAGATCCTCAATAACAGGGTAAGCCCCCTCCTTGTTGGCCCTTTCTGTCAGATGCACCACATCCAGCAATGCCATGCCAAAGGTCGCTGTCATCTTCTCTTGCCAGGCAGCCCTCTGTTCAGGGGGTGTGAGCGAGCGCGCAAAATGGCGGACCACTGGGTGGACCCGCAGGCGATCTCCGCTCACTTCCTCGACCAGTGAGACTGCCCTGAGCTCGTCGACGGCAACAGAAAGCTGATCTGGTTGTGCCGAGCCCCGATCGCGACTGAATTCCGCGACGCTCGCGACCCAGGCGCGCGGCACATTATCCGTGGCATCGAACTCGGCGAGTATCCGCAGGACCCTGAGGGCGTCCCCATTGGGATCAAGGTATCCGATGCTGCCCTGAAGTGCCAGTCTCAGGCCAACGGCATGGCGAGTGGCCAGATCGTGGTCCCGCAGGGGAGTGGCATCATCGGTTGCCATCAAGCCTTCGTGGCCCAGCCTATCCCGGTAGTCGGATATCCGCACTCGCCACCACTTCTTCAGATATACCCTGGCCTGCCCGACGGCGAGGGGCAGGTCACCTAGCATGCGGCAGATCTCATCCGCCGCCGCCCACTCCACCGCCTCCCGCTTGGCCCCTGCCCTCCTGTCACCCAGCAACAACTCTAGGCTCGCGTCTCGGGGCAGCACCTTTACCTCCCAAGAGGCGAAGGTCTTCGTGTCGAGAGCCTGGCTACGGGTCGTGAACAGTATACGGCAGGGAAGCGTGAGGAGCACGAGGTCGCCCCAAAGCGGCTCATTGACGCGCGCAGGGCCGGCGATGTTGTCTAGGATCAGGAGGCTGTGCGGGTTCTCCTGAAGCCAGCGGTAGAGGTCATGGGTCAGGACGCGGCGCACGTTGAGATCAGAGAGATCGGCACCGCTCTCGCCGAAGCCAGCGGCGTGGGCGCACCTGGCCAGTCCCTCCACCAGATCGCCGACGGCGTTGACCCAGAACACGCCGCCCTCATGGTCTGCCTGGTGCCGGTAGGCGTACTCCACCGCGAGCTGAGTCTTGCCGATGCCGCCGATACCAGTCAGCCCAACGATGCCCACGGGCTTGTCGCCCCGGAGCATCTCGTGGAGCTGCAGGAGATCGCCATCCCGGCCCACGAAACGCGGGTTCCGCGGGAATGGAACGGCGAAGCGAGTGATCGGGCATTCGCGATGGGCTATCCGGCGGAGCGGGGTAGCCGCAGACTTGTTAAGGACTTGGTCGAACGGAACAATGATCTTCCACGCTTTGCCCGTAGTTTCCACCCGTTCCTTGGTGACGTGCTGCCAGTAGGCTGTTCCGTGCTCCAGATCGCACAGCACGATGATGACCGGCAAAGAGTGGTCGCTCCAGTAATCGAGGTGCTCCTTGTTCCCCCGGTACACGAAGCCAGTGTCGACCTTCTCGTCGAGATAGGAGCGGCCGGCCTTGACCTGGATTCCGAGGAGTTTCCCGCTTAATCGGCCCTCGACGACGATTTCGACCTGGGCGTCAACGCCGACATCCGGAGGAGGCTGCTCGCGCCAGTCCCATTCCAGCTGGCTGCGGAAGAGGTTCTCGACGAGGGCAATCCCCCCGCACTCGGTTGGGTCGTAGGAGCGGCGCGGCATGACGGGATCATTCTATCTGCTTGCCCTCCAATCCGTCAAACGGATTGCTTGTGTGCGGGCGCTTGGCGTGGCTGCGACCGCGTTGCCGGCCACTCGGCCTCCTAGCTCGCACTGGCCCCATAGCTGTGCCTTGTGGGCTCAGCCGTTGGCAGGCAGATCGGCCACCTGGGCCTGCAGATCCTCTACCTCCAGGTGGGTGTAGCGTTGGGTGGTAGTCACCCACGCATGGCCCAGCAACTCTTGCACGGCGCGGATGTTCGGTCGGGCGCGGAGGCTGTGAGTCGCGAACGAGTGGCGCAGCACGTGCGGGCCAGAGCGATCGGTGATGCCCACCGCCCTCAGATACCGATTCACCAACAGCGCAACGCCGCGCACCGAGAAGCGGTTCCCGCTGCGATTCAGGAAGAGCGCGGGCTCTGTATCATCCCGGTCTGCCAGATAGGCCAGCAGCGCGTCGGCCGCGGGGCGATTGATGGGCAGCCGATGCAGCCGCCTCCCCTTGCCCACGACCTGCAGCGCGCCCCAGCCCTCGGCCGGCAGGCGCACATCATCACGACTCAGGGCACACAGCTCCCCCACCCGCAGGCCGGTGTTGTACAGCAGCATTAGGATGGCGTGGTCTCGTCGGCCCACGGCGGTATCGGTGTCGGGCATCGACAGCAAACGCTGGACCTCGGGGACCGTGAGATGCTTGGGTGCCAGTGGTGGACCCAGGCGGATTGAGCGCAACGCCTGCGCGGGGTTGATCTGCAGTCGGCCCTCCTCAAAGAGGAAGCGGCCGAAGGAGCGCGTGGCCCCAATGGCGCGGTTGATACTTGACGGAGATCGGCCGGCCTTCTGCTGTCGGCGGAAGAAGTCTCGCAGGTCGGCCGGCCGCACTTCCCCGAGCGGCCCAGGCAACTCAGCCAGCAGTGCCTCCAGATCTCTGCGATAGGCCCGCACTGAGTGGGCCGACCGTCCCTCCAGCTCCAGCGCCCCCAAGAACTCCTCCAGGTCCCTCTCGTTCGACGTCCGCCCGTGTTGCCGTTCTCTCGCCATCCTCGCCTCCTCTGCGGCTTCTGTGCTACATCCGATAAGCCATTGGGGAGGATGTTGGGCAACAAGTCCAGAGATTTTTGCTGCCAATGCGACGAGAGTGGGGCCGAAGGTCGCCCACACGCGGCGACGGGGCCGCGAATCGCGTTACAGGCAGGGACGATGCCAACCGGCCATCGAAAGCCGCACGCGTCGCAACGTCCGCCGCCGTTGGTGGCCACCGCAGGACTTGCACGTCCTGGGGACGAGCCGCTGGCTGGGGAGGTGTTCGACACACTGCTGGAAGAAGAGGTGCTGGTGGCGCGTTGGCGAAGGTACTGCAATCAGGTCTGACCACACAGCTCGCTGGGCTATCGGCCGCCGGCGCCGGAGGCTATCTTGCCCTGGCAGCAGGGCCCGCAATGAGAGCCGACGTATGCTGTAGGTATGAGACTCTGAGTGCCAACGTTGAGGGGGCAGGTCACGCGGCCCCGCGGTCCCACGAGCAAATCGCATTGAGCTACCCATCCTTTGATTGGCTACGTCAGCAGGTGACAGGTTCGCTGGTGGTAGGCTGACGGTCAGGACAGATGCAGAAGTCTAGCCGACAGCAGGGCGGGCAAAAGCGCGAGGGACAGGACCGGGCGCATGATGCACCGCGGCCCGTTGATAAACGCGTTCAGCATCGCATTGAGGACTGGAAGCGAAAGCTCGTCGATCTCTCTCGCCGTAATCGTCTGATCTTTTTCCGACCCAGCCGCACATCGTCCCTCCGGGTTCTGCAGCCACCTGCACATGAGCTGTTCGAGCATCTGGCTATCCGCGAGCGCTCGTGGCGCTTCTGGTCGCCGCCTGTCTCGGAAGAAATACCTCCCGAGGACACTCCGCCTCTCGGTGATCATGCCGCGACGCTGTTCAGGTCAGGGCAACGGCCCCCGGACGAGGCCGGCGAGTCGCTTCCCCCGAGAAGGGAGTTCGTTGAGATCTCGGTGGGTGAACACCGCGGCTCAGGAGAGGTTGCCACCCAAATCGATGATCCCGGAACACTAGTGCGCATACTGAAGAACTTGCACCGCCGCTCCCGAACCGACTTCGAGGAGCGTGGCGTGCGCATCCTTCACTTAGCGTTCGGCATGTTAGATTGGCGCGACCCCGACCACGACGAGTCTATTCGATCTCCTCTTGTCCTTGTTCCGGTGGAGTTGGCTCGCGAATCGGCTGCCGATCCGTTCGAACTGCGACCAGTCGACGACGAGATTGTTCTGAACCCCGGATTAGACGTGAAGCTTCGCAGTGACTTCCGCCTTGAGCTGCCCGCCCCGCCCGATGACTGGCATGAGACTCCTCTCGAAGACTACCTGAAGTCGATTGAGGAGGCGATGGGGCGACATGGCTGGACGGTAAGCCGCGAGGTCTGGCTCGGGCTCTTTTCATTCCACAAACTAGTGATCTACCGCGACCTAACGGCAAACGAGGCAGTCATCTCCGGCCACTCGTTCGTGCGCGCTCTAGCCGGCTGTCCCGCGACTGACGGCGTGTGCGACGGTGACGCCCCGCGGGCAGAGGAGATGGATCGGCTGCTCTCGCCCGACGACAGCTTCTTGATATTGGATGCGGACAGCAGTCAGCTTGCTTGCATTGAGGCCGTGAAGAACGGAACGAATCTTGTTGTCCACGGCCCACCTGGCACCGGCAAGAGCCAGACGATAGCGAATGTCATCGCAGAGATACTGGCTGCCGGCAAGACCGTGCTGTTCGTCAGCGAGAAGATGGCCGCTCTTGAGGTAGTCTTCGGACGTCTCAAGGCAGCTCACCTTGATCACTACTGCCTTGAGCTGCACAGTCACAAAGCCAACAAACGAGAAGTCGTCCAGGAACTCTACCGCTCCCTGAGCCACGACTTGGAGCCGGGCAGATCTCTGTCGAGGCAAGAAGTCGAATCCCTCACTCAGCGAAGGACGCAGCTTGGCGACTATGTTCGCGCCTTGCACGTCGTGCGAGAGCCACTCCAAAGCTCCGCATTCGATGTACTCGGACAGCTTGCCAGCCTTCACGAGATCCCCTTCTATCCCTTCCAGTACCCGCAAGCCGCCTCCCTTGGTCCCGCCGTTCTCACCGACATCGACGAGACCACGAGTCGACTTCAGACTGTCTGGCATGTGGTGCAGCAAGGTCGGGAGTTCCCCTGGTGGGGATGTCGCGAGTCTAGCTATGCTGCTGGTACGCGCACCACTTATCAGCGTCTGCTCTCCCAGTGTCAAGTTTCACTGTCGCAACTGCGATTGGCGGCGGATTCCTCGGCCGAGCGAATCGGGCTTCCCCCAGTCCAAACACTGAAGGAGTGCGCCTGGCTGGTCACCACACTTGAGCTGCTGACAGAATCCTCGCGTGCCGAACGGTCGTGGCTGGTCGCCGAGGATCTCGGCCCTTATGCTGAGGAAGCAGAGTCACTAAGGGGCCGCACAGAGTTGTTCCATCAACTCAGCGGTGACATCGGGGGGCGACACGGTCCAGCCTTCTTCGATCTCTGCTCTGACCTCCGGGCACAGATGCCGGCAGCTCTCAACGAGACCTCGGGGCTTCTTTCGGGGAAGGACACGGATGAGGCGCTCGTCTTCTCGCAAGCCAAGGATCTTGGGGCATGGGCCTCAGACCTTGCGGAGCGGACCGCGCAGTGGGAGAGCGATGGGCAGCGCCTGGTTGATCTTCTAGACCTGCCAAGCCAGCCGCTTACATCCAAGAGGATACAGGAAGTCATCCGCCTGGCCGACCTGGGCCGCGCTCCTCATAAACCAGAGAGCGCCTGGCTTGCGCCGGCACAGGCACAGAAGCTTGCAGATGAGCTTCCGCGTCTGAAGACAGCGTACGAGGCCCACGGTGAGGCACGAGGCAAGCTTCGACACCGGTATACAGAGGACGTGCTCGGCCTTGAGCTGGATCGACTGGCGGAGGCATTCTCCGGCAGATATGTGGCCTTCTACCGATGGCTTCTGCCCGGGTATTACCGCGATCGGAGAGCTGTGGCGCGGTGTAGCCTGAACGGCAGACTCCCCCCCACCGTCGTGGATGACCTCGCACTGGCCCGAGATGTGAAGCGACGCAGGCAAGAGCTGGACGAGCAGGCCTCGGAAGCTCAAGACCTGCTCTGTAGCTACTACCAGGGATATGACACCGACTTCGACCGAATCGAGAGTGCCATCAGCATTGCATTCGAGGCCATGAATCTGGCAGGGCGTCTCCCGCTGCCGGATGGGCTTCGCTCCCTGCTGTCAGTGGAAGGCATGCCGGTACCAGCTGTGACCGAGATAGCAGGAGAGCTGCGGAGCAGCCTATCTGATTCGCAGGGCTGGGCTGACAAGATCGGTAGTCTGTTGTCTCTTGCCAGACTGCCGACCTCATCGCTGCCGCCAGCAGAGACGTCGTTACCTCAACTCCGGGAATGGGCGGAGAACCTAGCGCGCGCAGCGCGACGGCTGAGTGCTATGCGGGAGGAACTGGCCAGGGCTTCGACCGCTGACCCACTGCCCGATTTCCGCGATGCGCTGGCGGACCTGGATGCTGCAGCCAGAGTGCGGGAGATCGCTGCGCACGTTGGCACGGAGGCGCCTCGTCTCGACAGGAAGTATGGCCCACGCTTCCGCGGGACTGACACCAAGTGGCAGGAGATCCTTGACGGTCTCGAGTGGGCGAGACGGTTTCGAGAGCATGTGTCTCGCGAACAGATGACTGAGGCGCTCCTGGAAATGGCGGTGCACCGGCCCGTCCCGATGCCCGGCCCTGAGGCCATCCGCCGTTTGCTGCAGCAGGCCGGACAGGACCTGGCCGCCCTAGAGGAGAGGTTTGAGGAAGCGCCCGTCTGCGACGGGAAACCGCTCGGCGACCATAACTTCGAACGCCTGGCTGAACGCCTGTCAGAGATGGAGCGACGCCTCGACGAGATCCGAGACTGGATTGGCTACCGAGCAGCCCGACAAGACTTTGAGCGCCTGGGCCTAGGCGATCTGCTCGAGCAACTCGAGGAGCACAAACCAGCTGCAGCGCTCCTTCCACGTGCTGTCCGGCGGCCCGTCCTGGACGCGTGGATGGGCTACGTGTTCGAGGAAGACTCCGCACTGAGCCGATTTAGGGGAGAAGACCACAGGAAAGTAGTTGAAGAGTTCCGTGAGCTTGACCGAAAGCACTGGCGGACAGGCTGCCATCGAGTGATCGCCAGGGCAAACGAGAGGAAGCCACACCCTGAGTACGTTCCAGGTGGCTCAGAGCTCCAACTGCTGCGAAGGGAGGCACTCAAGCAGCGGCGACATCTGCCGATTCGTAAGCTCGTCGACAGGATACCCAGACTCATCACCAGGCTGAAGCCGTGCTTGCTCATGAGTCCTCTGTCCGTAAGTCAGTTCCTAGGTCCTGACATCAGATTCGACGTAGTCGTATTCGACGAGGCCTCGCAGATATGCAGCGAAGATGCTGTGGGAGCGATCTACCGCGGCTCTCAGGTACTTGTTTGTGGGGATAACAAGCAGCTTCCCCCCACTGCGTTCTTCCATTCAGCGATGTCAGAGGAGTTCTACGAACAGGAGGAAGACGCCGATGAGCATTTCGACCCACTGCCGAGCGTTCTCGAGGAGTGCCTGGCCCTCGGGATGCGGGAGGGATGGCTCCGGTGGCACTACAGGAGTCAGCATGAGTCGCTGATCGCGTTCTCCAATCGCCAGTTCTACGACTCGCGGCTTGTGACGTTTCCCTCGAGCGAACGGAAACACCCTGATCTCGGCGTTGAGTGGGTCCATGTGAGCGATGGCGTATACGATCGCGGGGGTAGAAGGAACAACGAACGCGAAGCCGAGGTGATAGCAGATCTGGTGTTCGACCACTTCAGACGCCACCAAACCAGCAAGTCCCTCGGGGTAGTCGCGCTCAGCCAGGCACAGATGGTGACCATCGAGGACGAGATTGAGCGCAGGCTAAGAGACCAGCCTGAGATGAGGTCCTACTTCGCCCGCGATCGCACAGAGCACTTCTTCGTCAAGAACCTGGAGAATGTTCAAGGCGATGAGCGCGATGTGATCATCCTCAGTATCGGCTACGGGAAGGACAGAGCAGGGCGGCTGACGATGAACTTCGGACCCCTCAATCAGGCCGGTGGCGAACGGCGGCTGAATGTGGCGATCACACGCGCTCGGCGAAAGGTGATCCTCGTGAGCTCCATTGGAGCCAGCGACATCAGATCTGTCTGCTACGAAGGCCCCAGGCGTACGAATACTGCATCAGTACCTCGACTATGCCGAGAGAGGCCCGGACGTCCTTGAGTTGACCGGTTGGGCGGGGGGCGATTTTGAGTCGCCTCTGGAGGAGTCCGTGGCAGGAGCCATACGGGAGATGGGCTACAGGATAGTCCCACAGGTCGGATGCAGCGGCTTCCGCGTCGACCTTGGCGTCATAGAACCCGCGAATCCGGGGCGTTTCGTCCTCGGTGTTGAGTGTGACGGGGCCACCTATCACTCAGGTTACGTTGCTCGGGACAAGGATCGTCTCCGCCAAGAAGTGTTGGAGCGCCTCGGCTGGCAGATCCACCGTGTGTGGTCACCCGATTGGACTAACCGTCGCGCGAGTGAAGTCGAACGTTTGAGGTCAGCTCTCGAAGCTGCTGAGACAAGCTCCGCGAAGGCCGCGCCGACAGCAGACAACCCAGGCGACGACCACACCGTCGCTCCAGCCCCGGCTGTCAACGTCAGAGATCTCGATGACGCTGACCAGTCGCTGAGGGACGCATCGTGGACCATGCCATACACGAGGTGGCACGTACGCAGGCGCACTGCGGTCCAGTCCGAGTTTCATTCTCCTGCCAACCGCGCCATGCAGGCGCGGTTGATTGGCGAGATAGTGGACGTAGAGGGTCCGGTTCACGTGGAGTTGGTCGCTCGACGGCTAGCTGAGTCGTGGGGCCTCGAGCGGGTAGGCAATCGTATGCGGGCCGCTGTCAAGGAGGCGATGGCCGTTGCCAAACGCCGAGGAGCAGCACATCTCAGAGGAGACTTCCTCTGGCCGAGTAAACTGAAGTCTGGCCTCGAGGTCAGGGTCCCCGTGCCTGGCGATCCCGACACGCTCCGTCAGATCGAGCACATTCCGCTGGACGAGATCAGGCTCGCAATGCGACACATCGTCGCGGCAGGCGTTGGCGTATCCAAGAAAGCGCTGCTGGTAGAAGTGGCGCGTGTCTTCGGCTTCGACCGGACAGGATCTCGAATCCGACGACGGCTTCTGCGGGCCCTAGCCGATGCCCTTGGGAAGGGCGACCTCGTAGAGCAGGACGATATTATCTGTGTCAACAGCGAGGCGCACTAGAAACCCGGCCGGAAAGCCGCCAATCTGTCGGTGCCTATGAGTGCTGGTGTCGGCCGCGGCGAAGTCTTCCAGAGAGCGCCAATGGAGCGAGCGCGTAGTATCCAGAAACTCACCCGTGCCCCAAAGTGCCCTCAAAGCGGTATCACGGGCGCTCGACATGCGCACCTTGACTTACCTAAGCAGGAACTGGTCGCCGCAGGCTGAAAAGTCTCATCCCAGGTGGTACAGAAACGGGGAGCACCCCGGTCGGCTGAAAAGTCTCATTCTGGCTGGCACGAGAACGGGGGCAAGACCCACCTCAGGGGGAGTAGAACCGTGAGTGGCAACGTTCAAGGGGGTAAGTCAACAGCGCCCAGCGAGTCGCATGGTCCGACCAACACAGGACGCACGTACGAGTATGATGTCGCCCTGTCTTTCGCCGGGGAGGATCGAGATAGAGCCGAAGACATCGCATGTGCTCTGGAGGCGCACGGGGTAACGGTCTTCTATGACGCCTTCGAGAAGGCCGAACTGTGGGGTAAGGACCTGCCGACTTTCCTGGCCGATGTGTACAGCAACCGTGCTCGTTACTGCATCATGTTGCTCTCTCAGCACTATGCCAGCAAAGCCTACCCGACGCATGAACGCAAAGCAGCACTGGCCCGGGCACTGTCTCAGCAGCAGGAGTACGTCCTGCCAGTGCGGTTGGACGATACTGAGGTACCGGGCATCCTCTCCACGGTCGGCCGCTTGGACGCCGGCGAGGAAAGCGTCGGGGAGATCGTGGAGTGTGTCCTCCAGAAGCTCGGCAGCAGGGATGCCTCTCGAACCCCGCGGCTCGCCGCTCTGTACGACAGCAGCCTCGAGCCGACGCCTTTCGCCTCCTGGACGCTCTTCTCCACTGCTGGGGTCTCAGACCAGAGCGTCTCTTTCGGGTCCCGCAGAGCTGACGGTTCGCCGACCTGCCGCATCGCGACAACTGGCCGGGAGCCTGTCGGCGTGTGCAAGTCGTTCCCGTCACTAAGGGGACGTATCGAGTTCGAGTATCAGGTCGAGTTCTCGCGCTCTGCCGGTCTCAATGTGTTCCTCTACGCGATTCCAATGCAGGAGACCGGCATTCGGCGAAGTGGGTTGATAGAGGTCGGAGCAGATGTGCAGGACGACTCCCGGAATGCCCTCTCCCCATACAGGCGTCGACTCGTCGTCCCCCAGGCACACTATGGCGATGAGAAGTGGCATTCCGCTGTACTCGGCTTCGATTTCCGAGAGACCCCGACAGCCTTCTACACGATCTTCGGGCCAAGAGTGAATGAAGGGTCAGTTCATCCGGCGGGCGGGGCTCTGCTAGTCTCACGAGTGAGACTCCTCGCGGTTCGGTCCTAGGGTAGACGCAGCACAGAACCCTCGTTATGGGCCCAATCGGATGTTCGCCGTACTCATGCGAGGCAGGATAGCAGCTACTCGGCGATGAAGGACCCCCCCCAGGAACGACCGAATAGGGTTTGTCGTGAGCACAGGGAGGTAAGGGAACATGCCCCAAAAGGGAGAGATGACGGTACAAGATGCCGGACGCAAGGGTGGCCGCGTAACCAAGGCCCGGCACGGACCGAAGTTCTACGAGACCATTGGCCGCAAGGGTGGTGAAACTACGAAGAAGCGCCACGGTCCCAAGTTCTACGAGCGCATCGGTCGCAAGGGAGGTCAGCGGGTGAAGCAGCTCGTGGCCCAGGCGAAGCGACTCAAGCAAACCTAGAGGTAGCCTGCAGTAATCTGTCGAGCCCGCGTCCTGTCCAGAAACTCATCCGTGCCCCAAAGTGTCCTCAAAGCGGTCCCACGGGCGGGCGACGTACGCAGGCATTTCGAGCGTTCTCGTCAGCGGTCGAATGGAGCCCGCGTCGCCTCCCGCCGTGCCCGACGCTTTGCCAACCTCAGCTTCCGCCGGCGCCGATCTGGGCGAGACTCAAAGCGCGAAC
>SDBS01002429.1_pt1 | contig 18622 bp, 11 predicted proteins | sample 2277091 | NCBI WGS metagenome assembly SDBS01 (sample SAMN10404972, study PRJNA504765) | marine sediment metagenome | isolation source: marine sediment core GS10_PC15, 163 cmbsf | place: Arctic Ocean: Southern Knipovich Ridge | collected 2010 | reverse complement strand
TTGCCGGTTATCAGGGACCGCTCGCCGGTTATCATGCCCTTAAGCTCGCTGAAAAGGTTTTTATCTATTCCGGTTCCTGTTATAAAACTTATTCCGAGAGATCTGATACGCTCCAGGTCTTTTGACACATCCCGGGCACTGAGACGATCATCAGGTATATTGTAAGTGAGCTTTCCGCCGATATCCTCATCCTTTTCATATACATCTACTTTATAACCGTACCTTGCAAGATGCCACGCCGCGGACAAGCCTGACGGGCCCGCACCTATAATGCAGACGCGTTCCATCTTAGTTCCTTCAAGTAAACTGACCCTCCCCGTGGGGTGGTACTGTTTTGAAATCTCATCGATCCGGACCGGTCCGGAGAGATTGCTGCGCGTACAGGCAGCCCTGCATAATCCCGGGCAAACCATCCCGCAGCAGGAAAATCTGAAAGGGGTGTAGTCATCCAATAGTTCAAAGGCTTCCTCAATTTTTCCCTCCTTGAGATATCTGATAATGACCGGGTTGGGAATACCCACGGGGCAGGCATGAGCGCATGGAGGTATTCGGTTCCTATGAACCGGCTTGAAATCCCTTTTGATCTTGCTTGAGGGCACATAGAGGTTTCCATAGGGTCTTTGCCCTGCCCTTCTGATTACATAAAACGGCCGGTTCAATATTTTATCCATATCCAGTTTAAAGATCTCTGCATATTCCTCGAGGTAAGGAGATATCTTTTCAATTTCGGGCTGCCCGGCCTTATATTTAACAGCCCCTTCCCCGAGCTGGTCCTCACCCACATCCCCGCGTATATACAGCTCACCGCCGAAGATCCCGGTGGCAACATGACGTGATACGGGCGACTCCCCCTCTTTCAGACTGTACCCTAAAATGACTATCATCCCCCCGGCCATATATTCCCCGAGGTAATCCCCGATCGTCTCGCCTACGATCATAACAGGGCGCTTTTTCCCGTATTCTTTCATCATTATTCCTGCCCTGAACCCTGCCGACCCTTTTATGTATATCTTACCATTTCTCATCATGTGCCCGGGAATGTCCCCCGTGTTTCCATGTACTATAACATGTCCGTTGTTCATAGTATTCCCGACACCGTCCTGGGCATTTCCATACACGATAATAGTTGCCCCCCCGTTAAACACACCCAGGTCCTGCCCCGGAATCCCTTTTATTTCCAGCACAATATTGGGGTCAAGACCCGCCCCGATATACCTCTGGCCGATTACCCCTTCCAGGATAATGTGATCAACCCCTTCGCTGATCATACTTCGAATTTTGTGGTTGAGGTCCCGGTAATGCATCAGGCCGACGTGTATTTTGCAAAGTGACGATGATTTGGCCATTTCTCCTCCGGAAAGATGCTTATCTCATTTGCTGGTAAAACTACCTCATTTTCCAGCTTGCAGGATCCCGAGGGCATCGAGTTCTTCAGAAGTCAGGTGTATCCCCCGCAGTCTGTCTCTGTTACCCACCAGAGAACCGATAGTGTTGATACCCATTGCGCCCATCATTTCCTTTATTTCATCCGTCCACGCGCTCACCAGACCGACCAGTGCCCTGGTGGCAAGATCAATATCGATCCTCTCCGCCAGATCGGGCCTGTTGGTTGTGATACCGTAACTGCACTTGCTTGCGTAGCAGCGCTGGCACAAACCGCACCCGAGAGATACAAGGACAGCAGTACCGAGGTAGACAGCATCAGCCCCGAGACAGATCGCCTTCAGCACATCAGCGGAATTCCTGATACCACCCGCGGCAATAAGAGAAACCTTGTGGCGCATCTTTTCATCTCTCAACCTCTTGTCTGCCGCGGAGATAGCGAGCTCGATGGGGATCCCCATTGATTGTCTGATCCGTCTCGGCGCAGCGCCTGTCCCTCCCCTGAACCCGTCTATCGCAATTATATCCGCACCTGCACTGGCAATACCCGACACTATCGGTGCTATATTGTGTACCGCGGCCACTTTTACCGAGACCGGTTTTTTATAATCTGTTGTCTCTTTTATCGCGAATATGAGCTGGCGCAGGTCCTCAATTGAGTATATGTCATGATGTGGGGCCGGTGAGAGCGCGTCCGCGCCCCTCGGTATCATCCTCGTTTTTGATATTTCCTCTGTGACCTTTTCACCCGGGAGGTGCCCGCCGATACCCGGTTTTGCCCCCTGCCCGATCTTGATCTCCACCGCGGAGCAGTGTTTAAAAAATTTCGGGTTCACACCGAATCTCCCGGACGCAACCTGTACAATTGTGTTGTCGGTGTAATCGTTGAGACTCCTGTGCAGACCGCCCTCCCCCGTATTCCAGAACGTACCGAGAATTTCCGCGGCTTTTGCCTCCGCTATCTGCACTCTCAGGTTTATAGAACCGAAACTCATCGCGGAAAAAAGTATAGGGCTCTGGGTTTCAAGAAGAGGCGGTTTGGTCTTTTGCTCAAAATCCTTTCTTCCGAGGTATGTCCTCAACTCTATCGGCTCCCTTAACGGGTCAATAGGGGGATTTGTAACCTGACACGCGTCAAACAGGATATTGTCAAAATAGCTTATCAGTTCGGAATCGGATCCATTTGAAATTAACAGCACGTGTCCCGGATTGTTCGGGTCGACCTGTCTCCAGAGGTTTTTTTGATCACCCCTCCAGTACCTGTGGGAGGAAACAAAGGGAGTATCGACGATGGTGATCGCCTCCTCAGGGCACTGCCTTTCACAGTAATGGCACGCCCCGCAGGAGCTCCTGTTTGCTACCGGCTTATTTACCGGTTTACCGCCTTCCACTTTTTCGGGTACAAGCCTTATCTCACCCCATGTGCAGGCAAGAGCGCAGCGTCCGCACCTCGCGCAGCGGTCATAATCGAAGACAGGCATATATTTAACGGGTCTCTTCCAGTTTTTCGACATATCGAGCTGCTGCGTCTTTGAATTTACCCAAACCGCATTTTCATCGGTTCCTGATAACCGGCTAGCGGTTCCTGATAACCGGCTAGCGGTTCCTGATAACCGGCTAGCGGTTCCTGATCTATGTGACATATAAACCCTCCGTCATTCTCACTATCTCCGGACTGCCCCCTTTGAGCATCCATGATCTTTCCCGATCCGGGCACAGGATCTCAAATGAGCACTCCTCACTGGAAAAAAAGAACTGTTTCCCCCTCTGTGCCCCTACAAGGGGTCTTAATTTAAGGTTGTCGTTCATTGCAATCATTTCCTTCCCGTTAGTAACAAGAATTGCGAAAGGACCGTTGAGAAGGGCCTGCGGATAATACTGTCTTAATTTTAGAAAGTTGTTTTTCTCGTCTGCATCCTTAATCCTGTCTATCTCGCTCCACAATGGCGGGGACAGAACCGTGCAGGTATCATTGACCGACATACCCCTTTCTCTGATAAACAGGTCTAACAGGTAGCTGATCACCTCTGTATCCGTTTTCAAAGAGCACTCATACCCGAACATCTCCAGATAGTTTCTGTTTACCCCGTAAGAAGTAATTTCGCCGTTGTGAACTACAGACCACTCAAGAAGAGAAAAAGGATGGGCCCCGCCCCACCAGCTCTTAGAATTTGTGGGGAACCTGCTGTGAACAACCCAGATAGCTGCTTCCATTTTATCAATAAGAAAAAACTCTCCAATATCTTCCGGATATCCGACACCTTTGAAAACTCCCATGTCCTTGCCGCATGACATTACAAACGCCCCGGGAATAGATGAGTTGAACTTAAAGACAAATCTCTTCATATACTCGTCCATCATCTTCTCATCGTGCACGGTTGTCGGCCCAAGGTTTGACAATTTCAGGTCTTCATTGCTTGGGCCCGGAAATGTAAAGTATCTTTTTAACAGAGGGTGCCAGGAAATGCTTTTCACGTCTTTCGTGGGCATGTCCTCCGCTATTTTTACATACAGGTGGGACCTGATAAAATCATCAGCCATGTTAGCTGATTGCTCGTTATCGCAGGCAATATGCAGCGCAAAATAATGAGCCAGCTCGGGGTATATCCCGTATGCGGCGAAGCCGCCTCCAAGTCCATTTCCCCGTTCATGCTGGACCTGAATTGCACCAATAAAATCCGAACCTTTCAGTTTACCCCCGGATGTGTCAATTCCTCCGACAATTCCGCACATAAAACCTCCTGTTTATACCCTGTTCTTTATACTGTCCTGTATATATATACATATTATATTTTAAGTGTATATATATAGATTTATTAAACAAAAGTCAATAGAAACTGTTCTGTAATTACCTTAAAAATAGATTTAAAAATTATTATCTATATTAGACCAATATCATCCGGGGATTATATATATGTATATTTATGTATTTTTTTGAGAAACATTATATTCGGGAAGGCATAAAAAAGCGGTTATTCATAGAATTTACAATCGACAACAGTTTAACCGGAAAGAGTGTATCTCAATTTTGGCGGGATACAGGGTTGGAATGGTCTCAACTAACAAGACACGGAAGAAAAACCGTTTATCTGTCATCAGGGATAAACTTTCAATTTTTTCGTCTTTTTATATATATTTTGACCTTTTTTAAATTACCCAACCCTTCACTTTTTGTAAATATATCGGAGTCTCCCTGGAGGGCCATGTGTATCACTCTTCTTTCAAAGGGGTTCATCGGTTCAAGATATTGCGATCTGCCTGTCTTTTTTACCTTACCTGCCACCTTATGGGCAAGGTCCGTCAGCGTATTCTCTCTTTTGTCTCTGTAGTTTTCTATGTCGAGGACAACCTTTTTCCATTTATCCATATCTTTATTGGCAATAATATTCGTGATAAGCTGTAGAGCTTCAAGGGTCTTTCCCCTTTTTCCGATAATTATCCCGGCACTTTCAGAAATGATCTCTACATGCAGCTTGTCATCGTCTTCCAGAGTCTGAACGGACACATCTACGCCAATTGTTGCAAATAATCCTGAAACGAAATTCTCTATTCTATTAGATGCATTATCCTCCATGTCATTGAGATATACTCTTATCTTGACAGTATTTCCGAAACTGAAAAATTTCGATTTCCCCGTTATAACCTCGATTTTCAGCTCATCGCTGTCCACATTTAAATCTTCAGCAGCTTTTTTTATAGCGTCTCTCTCTGTCCTTCCCACATATTCTCTGATTACCATGTTTCACCTCCGAATATTCTGCATTATCCTTATTATTCAACCACGGCTGCAGAATGAATTGTTAAGAAACAGATTCAAATACCGGGTTTGTCAGACACGGTTTTTCATAGTGTAACGCAATTCAGCGCTTTTATTGAAACAGCATTATTTTCTTTTTTTATGTAATGTCTTTGTCTGGACCTGCTGTGCCTGCTGTGCCTGGCCCTTTTTTTTCAACCTGTAATCGATATAATACTGCTGCCCAATAGTCAGGATGTTCTGGATCGTCCAATAAAGAACAAGCCCGGACGGCATATTCCAGAAAATGAAGAAGAACATGAGCGGAAACATGTAGGTCATCATTTTTCCCTGCTGGGCCGTCTGGCCGCCCGTGGTCAGTTTCGATTGAAGAAGAGTGGTCCCGGTCATGATAAAAGGCAGAATGTTGATATCGGTAAATCCCTGGCCGGCTATTTTATACCCGAGAAGAGGGACAGCCATCTTAACGGTCGCTATCGTATCGGGCAGTGACAGGTCCTTGATCCAAAGAAAGGATTCGTTCCTGAGCTCCACCATCCCTGAAAGCAGACTATAAAGGGCGTAAAATATCGGCATCTGCAGGATCATCGGTAGGCATCCCCCCATCGGGTTTACTTTTTCCCTTTTGTACAGGGCCGAAGTTTCTTTATTCAGCTGCTGCGGGTTGTTTTTATATTTATCCTTGAGTTCGGCTATTTTAGGCTGAAGTGCGCTCATCCTTCTCATTGATTGAAAACTTTTCCTGGTCAGAGGGTGCAGTATCACTTTTATGATCATGGTCATGAGTATGATGGAAAGACCGTAGCTGTTAGTAAACCGATAGAAAAATTTGATCATTAGCTCTAAAAATATGACAATCGGTTTCAATAACCTGGCGGTTTTTACCGATTCAAAATCATTTCCATATTTTTTAAGAAGAGCTCTGTCCTTGGGGCCTGAGTAAATTTTGTATATATCCTCAAACTCATACCCGCGAAAATAAGGGTGAGAGATACCGAAAGAATATTTACCCTGGGTCCTTTGATCGAACGAGAAAATATAATTCTTCTGGTCTGGGATGACCCCGATAAAAAAGTACCTGTTTGTAACACCTATCCAGTTGATAATCCTGGAAATCTCTATGTATTTGGCTTCGCTCCTTCTGAGAGAGCACCCGCCTGCTCCCCTCAATACTTTGTGAAATTTACCGCTTTCATGATATCCCTGGGTTGTAATGTTATACCGGTTTTTCACAAGGCTGATCGGACCGAGAAGCGGGCCCCAGGCAAGGGTATAGGACACGTTATCATTATTAAGAAAAAGATCGCCCCCTCCGAGTGATGTCACTTTGATCTTTAGATCAAACACATACTCATTATCCTGAAAATAATAGGATTTTGAAAAGCGGAACGGGTTTCCGTTCTGGTCCTGAAAATCTCTGTAGAATGTGTAGGCTGTGTCCGAGATCATTTCCACATGATACAGTACCCTATCACCGGTAGAAATATTCCCGAGCCTGTCAAAATAAACTTCAAAGGGAAGAATATCACCCTCCTCAGACGCAACCAGTTCAACCGGGGCATCGTTGCGATCGAAGTAATTCTTCAATTTCAAACTGGTAATCGCCCCGCCGTAGGTTGATATATTTATCAAGTAGTTTTCAGTTTCTATGGTAACGATTTTTTCTTCGGGAGCTCCCTCCGGTAATACTAGTGCCTCTTTTCCGGTCTCCGTTCTTCCAGTTTCTTTTTTCCCGGTAAAACTCTCTTCTTCTATCTCTCTTTCTTCGAGTATTATTTCCTGCTGCTGCAGTCTCGGCCTGATAAAAATAAATTGAAACGCAAGAACGATCACAAAAATAATTCCGATCGCAAGGATTGTATTTTTGTCCATATTAGTATCCCGTTGTAAAGTTTAGATCCTGCTGAAAACAGCTCCAGGGAAACTCAAACCCCCTGAATTATGCCCATATTATTTCACAGGATCAAAACCGCCCTGATGAAATGGTGTGCACCTGAGAACTCTCATTAATGCCTTTAAACCGCCTTTGAATACTCCATACTTATGTAGTGCGGTAACCGCATAGCTTGAACATGTAGGGGTATATATACAGGAAGGAGGGAAAAGAGGAGAAAATATTCTCTGATAGAATTTTATAGAAAAAATAAAAATATTTCTGAGAACTGTACCCGATATTTTTTTTCTTTCTAATGAATTCATACGCTAGAATTAAAATCAGGAAAGAGAACTCAATACAATGCGTAGGCAAATAGGTCTTCTAAAGCGTCTCTGCTTTTCTGAAATTTTCCGGTCGGGTGCTTAATAATTATGAGTACATCATATCCACGTTTAAAATTTCCCTTTCGGTTTCGAAAAATTTCTCTGCATATCCTTTTCTCATAATTCCGAACAGCTGCATTTCCCACTGATTTTTTTATCGATACCGCCAACCTTACGAAATCCAAATTGTTTCTTCCAACAATTAATGAATATTGTTTAGAATGATACCTAAAACCCTCTTGAAACAATCGTACGAATTCCTCTTTCTTTTTTAACCTCTCCTTCCTAAAAAATTTAACCCCTTCCTTTTCTGCCAACAATGTCGATGCCAGAAATCAATTAAAATTTTATTGAAAAATTGGATAGCTATGATTCAAATATTTACTGCCTGGAACTATCAGTTTGATATAGCTATTACACTTTATAATATAATAATTAATTAGTTCCCGGGGAACTATTATTATCGTATAGAATAATTGAATATATAGAGTTCAATTAGTTAATAAAATTGAGCCGTTTCACCGCGACTAAAATTGAGCCGTTTCACCGCGACTAAAATTGAGCCGTTTCACTGCGACTAAAATGGAAGCTGCTTAAATTATTAAAACATACGAATTAAGCCTTCACAAGCCCGGCGTAGCACCAAGAACTAATTAGCGATAATGAAATTTAGACTTCATCAGCAACGGATAGTTTCTTACGGCCTTTCTGCCTTCTTCGTCTTAATATCTGCCTTCCGTTTTTCGTACTCATCCTTTTTCTAAACCCGAACCTTCTATTTCTTTTTATTTTGCTTGGTTGATAAGTTCTTTTCATTGGAAAATACCTTAAAAAAAATTTAAAATAATATTCATGATGTTATTTTAGACATAAAATAAATATTCTTTCATTTCTAAGTCAAGGAATTTTATTTTTTATAATATTTTAATTGATTAATATCTAAATATCGGTTAATATATCCGTCTACAGCATTACTTGACGAGGCTCAGATCTTTTATAAATTGTTAATAAGTTGTTGATAACATCGTGGCTGATGGGGGATATCGTTGTAACTTATTGCAATCTCATCAATTATGAAACAAAACAGCGGCAAGATTTTAAAAAATGCCGCTTGTTCACGTAAACACTTATATTAATACAGTTAAAGACAGTTATTTACTGTTGTATAAAAAAATATAGATTTTTTTTTTTGCCATGTAATTCAAATGAACTGTTATTGCTTAATATCGGTAAACATCTGTTGAAAAGTTGTGGATAACTTATTAAATCACTATATCATATTGATTTGACTACTATCGAAAATCATCTAATTAAAAATATGGATCTTCAATGAATGACAAACTTTGGCAGAATACCCTAAATGTTTTATCTCTGGAGCTTTCATACCAGGAATACAACACCTGGCTCAATCAGATCAAGTACCTCTCTTCGGATCAAAAAAGCATAACTGTTTCGGTTCCATCTAAGCTGGTAAAAGATATAATTTCCGAAAGATATATAAAATTAATTAAAGATAAAATGGAAGAGCTTGTAGACAGGAAAATCGATTTGAGGATAACTATAGATAAATCCCCGGACCCTGAACCTGTACCCGGATTAAAAAGGACCATGGCCAGAAAGACCAAAACTGCCGACCCCAGGACTTCATTGTTCAACCCCAAGTATACCTTTGGAAAGTTCGTTGTGGGAGACAACAACGGATTGGCGGCCGCTGCTGCAAAAAAAATTGCTGAAAACCCCGGCAAATACTGGAACCCATTTTTTGTATACGGGGGAGTTGGTCTCGGAAAGACCCATCTTCTTCAGGCGATCGGCCACACTATTGTCGATCTGTTTAAAGAAATGAAAATCCTGTATATAACAAGTGAAAACTTCATGAATGACTATATTACCTCTATTCAAAAGGGTACCATGAATAGTTTTAGAATAAAATACAGGAAAGCCGATCTCCTTTTAATCGACGATATACATTCCATTCAGGGTAAAGAGGGTACAATGGAAGAGCTTTTCCACACATTTAATACCCTGTACTCATCCAAAAAACAGATGGTATTCACCAGCGACCGCCCGCCCAAAGAGCTGAAAAAACTCGAAGACCGGCTCCGAAGCAGATTTGAGTGGGGGCTAACTGCCGACATCCAGCCCCCGAATTTTGAAATGAGAGAGTCGATCTTAAGACAGAAGATCCAGGAGGAAAATTACAAAGTCCCCGAAAAGATAATCCGTTTTATCGCGGAAAATTTTACATGGAATATAAGAGAGCTGGAATCCGCTTTATACAAACTCTACGCTTATCACGATCTTGTGCATGAAGAACTTACTATCGATCTGGCAAAAAGAGTCCTCAAGGACATGATATCCGTGAAAAATAAAGAGGATATCTCAATTGATCTCATACAGAAAAAGATAGCAAACGCTTTTAACATCAGCTTTTCGGATATGAAAAGTAAAAAACGCATAAAAAACATTGCCCTTCCCCGACAGGTAGCTATGTATCTGGCGAGGAAACTGACCAACTTTTCGACCACGGAAATCGGGAACGAATTTGGTGGAAAGGACCATTCAACTGTAATTTATGCTGTATCAAAGATCGAAGGTATATGTGAAAGCGAGAACAGCTTCAGTGAGAAGATAGACCGGCTTACAAAAGAAATAACCGAGGGTCTTTAAATCTTTGTTATAGAATTCACCGCGTTTAAAGGGTAAACTTTTCGACAACTATTACTATATTAGCTTTATATTTTCCTGATAACCGGCAAGCGGTCCCTGATAACCGGCAAGCGGTCCCTGATAACCGGCAAGCGGTCCCTGATAACCGGCAAGCGGTCCCTGATAACCGGCAAGCGGTCCCTGATAACTGGCAAGCGGTCCCTGATAACTGGCAAGCGGTCCCTGATAACTGGCAAGCGGTTCTATGTTTTAGCCAATCACCAACAGGACGGTTCTCCTATGTCTATCTGACATTTAGTATCTTATACATATTATTGATAAAATGTAGCTATGTTGTTTATATGTTGTTTATAAATGGATTTTTTTCGGATATAACTGGTGTTATGCCTGTTAAATATTTGTTGATAATCGGGTGTTTCTCGGCTGTCTAATTGTTCCTGTTAATAACCTATGGATTGTCAACAGTCAAATTCCCGGGTTAACTCATTGAAAAATAATAGTTTAATCAATATATTCACAATATCAACAGTTCTACTATTACTACTATATTTTTATAAATAAATAAAGGAACAATACCATGAAAATAATAATATCAAAGCAAAAATTTCTAAAATATCTATCGTATACAGATACAATATCAAGCTCCAAAACTACCGTACCTGTACTTTCCAACGTCCTTTTAGATGCTGATAGTGATGTTCTTTCTTTAAATTCATCAAACCTTGAAACAGGGATAAAGATCGACAATATCGGAGAAATAAAGGAACCCGGCGCACTGGCGGTCAATGGAAAAAAGCTGTTGAGCATAGTAAGAGAGCTCCCCGATGATGACATCGAGTTTACAACGGACGAATACAACAGAGTGACCATAATGAGCGCAAGCAGTGCAATAAACGCAAAATTTGTATTGGCTGGTATCTCAAAGGAGGATTTTCCGGGAATCAGGACCGAACCGGATGGAGATTACGTTGAAACAAAAGCGAATGAGTTTAAAAAAATGATCAAAAAAGTGATCTTCTCTATCTCAAACGATGAAAACAAGTATTCTTTGACCGGGATTTTTATGGAAAAGGATGACGGAATTCTATATTTAGTGGCAACTGACGGTAAAAGACTATCATTGATCACAAGAGGCCTGGATGAACTTGAAATAGCGGATGAAATGCTGCTTATTCCCCACGACGGTGTTATAATCCCGAGAATTGTTTTGATGGAGATAGTAAAGTATTCTTTCGAAAAAAACGTCATTAAAATGGGATTCAGCAAAAACCAGATTTTTTTCTCATATGACAACGTATACCTGACATCTAATTTGATAGAGGGGAAATTCCCTGAGTATAAAAAGATTATTCCTGAACAGAGGGAGAATCATTTTATAGCTGACAGAGAGCTTCTTTTCAACGCTATAAAAAGGGTTTCTATTCTTGCTGATGAAAGTATCAACCAGATTAAGATCAGTGTTTTGAAAGATAAGCTTCTCGTATCTTCAAAAGACCCCGCACTGGGGGGAGCGGTGGAGGAGATACCGGTCGAGTATGAAGGAGAGGATATCGATATTGCGCTCAACTATCTTTATATACTGGATTGTTTAAAGGAGATAGAATCCAATAGGATAAAAATTGATTTTGAAAACCAGGAGCGGGTTTTGACTGTGAAAGGAGAGAATGAAAACAACTATCTAAATTTAATAATGCCCATGAAGATAAATAGCTAGGTCAGGATATGTAAAAGGTGATGATTATTGTATATAGAATCTATTTATTTAGAGAATTTTAGGAACTACGGAGAAATAAATATCCCTTTTTCAAAGGGCACAAACCTGATCTTGGGCAATAATGGAGAGGGCAAATCAAATCTTATTGAAGCGATTTACATGCTCTCCACGTCGAAATCATTCAGATCCGCACCGGATAAAAAGATCAAGAAATCCGGGACCGATGGATATATTGTAAGCGGTCAATTTTCAAATGACGGAGACGAATATCGTATCGGAATCGAATATTCGCTCGATAAAAAGCATCTGTCAATAAACGGCACCGCCGAGACGAAAATATCGAATATTATTGGATGCGTGTATTGTGTTCTATATTTCTTTGAGGATATTTATCTGGTGACAGGGTCTCCCTATTTAAGGAGGGGTTTTTTTGACCTGACCCTATCAACTGTCGACCCTCTGTATTTTAATAATCTCCGGGTATATTTGAATGTAATTAAACAGAAGAACAGGTACCTGAAGGATAACCGGACGGTTGACAGGGACCTGCTTGCCGTCTGGGGTGATCAGCTTGCAGAAAATGGATCTTATCTTGTTGAAAAAAGACTTTCTTTTATAAATTTCATAAATGCCTTTATTGACCGGGCATTAAATGAAATAAAGGACCTTATATTCCCGTTCAGGGTGTCCTATAAATCAAATGTTCTCCCGGACAAAAATCCGGAGGATGTTTCTGATATTAAAGATAAATTTAGAGATGAGCTCGGGAAAAAAATAGAAAAAGAAATAAACACGAGGCAGTCAATATGCGGTCCACACCGGGACGACTTTATATTTACGGACGACAAATTTGAGATAAGATATTTTGGTTCCGTGGGGGAAGCAAGGCTTTCCTCAATAATTTTGAAACAGGCTCAAGCAGCCTACTACAGTGAAATTAAAAATGTTGTACCTATTCTTCTGATCGATGATATTCTGCTGGAACTTGATTTGAAGAATATGGAAAAGGTTTTACATTTAATAGATAAAAACTGGCAAAGGATTATCACTACAACAGAAAAGTTCAAATTACCTGAAATATTTTCCTGCGATAGGGTGTTCAATATTATCAACAAGGGAGATATTACATGGAAAGAGAACGGGACATGTACACTATAAAAGATGTTTTAGCTCTGTATCTTTCGAAAAATAAATATATTGAATACAAAATCAAATCGCAGGAGGCAATTACCGCGTGGAACAAAATATGTGACAGCTATATAAAACAGCACACATCAGCGGTATCTGTAAAAAATGGGACACTGTTTATTAGGGCTGATTCCACGGTTATTTCAAATGAATTATCTCTAAAAGAAAATGAACTGGTAAAAAAGATCAATGATCTATTAGGGGTCCCTGTTATTTCAAGAATAAAAATGTTTTCGGGGTTTGTAAAGAGTGATAAAAGCAAAAGAAAAACAAAGGTACAGCGGCCTGCCGAGATATCCCTTAAAACGATCAACAATATTGACAGGATAGTCAACAGCATTAAAGAGGACGAATTGAGATTTATAATGAAAAAGTATTTTATAACTCTTTCGCAGAGAACAGGGTCCAAATGACCGGTCTGATTATTAATATTAATTTAGCTAAATAAGTCAACTGTTCAATTTTTCATTCCGGAATCAAATTAACTTTGAGAAACTGGATTAATTTATTATATTATTGGTAAAGTATTAAAAGATAATGATTTATGCTGTTTTTAGGGGAGGGGACTGCTAAATGGATCCGTATAGCGCTGAAAGTATCCAGGTCCTGGATGGGATCGAACATGTAAGAAAAAGACCGAGCATGTATATCGGGTCTACGAGCCTTGAAGGACTCCATCATCTTGTGTATGAGGTCATCGATAACTCCATCGATGAAGCACTCGCCGGATTCTGCAACAACATCGAGGTGATCATTCATAAAGGCAACATAATCGAAGTTTTAGATGACGGCAGGGGAATCCCAATCGACATTCACTCCGGTGAAAACATCTCCGCCCTTGAAGTTGTTATGACAAAGCTGAATGCCGGTGGAAAATTTGATAATAATTCCTATAAAATTTCCGGAGGCCTGCACGGTGTGGGTGTTTCTGTGGTAAACGCTCTTTCTGACTGGCTCGAGGTGACGGTGTACCGGGAAGGAAAAATACACAGTCAGAGATACAATAGAGGAACTCCGGAAAGTGATTTAGTAATTGGTGAAAAGTGTAAAACCACAGGAACGAAGATCGTTTTTAAACCGGATAAAAAGATCTTTAAGGACATTCACTTTAATTACGACACCCTGTCAAAAAGGCTTCGTGAACTTGCATTTCTGAACAAAGGGATCTCTATAATAATAAAAGACCAGCGTGAGAAACAGAACCTGAGAGAGCATAAATTCATGTTCGCCGGTGGTATTATTTCCTTTGTAAAGTATATTAACCGGACAAAAACAACTATAAATAAAGAGCCGATTTATTTTGAGGATAAGAGAGAAAATTTCGAAGCAGAGATCGCGATAGAGTACAACGATGGGTACACGGAGAACATATTCGCCTTTGTCAACAATATAAATACGGTTGAGGGCGGGACCCATTTGATCGGTTTTAAGTCGGGCCTGACCAGGACCATTAACGATTTTATAAAGAGAAGTAATAAAATAAAAACAAAGCTTTCCCTTGTCGGGGATGATGTGAGGGAGGGTCTTACCGCTGTAATCAGCGTAAAGTTACGCAACCCTCAGTTTGAGGGGCAGACAAAGGCCAAGCTCGGCAACAGCGAAGTGAAGGGTATCATCGAGTCATTTGTGTATGAACGGCTTTCCGATTATTTTGATAGAAATCCGCTTATTGCGAAAAAGGTAATTGAAAAATGCATACAATCAGCCAATGCAAGAGAAGCAGCGCGAACGGCACGGGAGCTGACAAGAAGGAAAAACGCCCTGGAGAACGATACCCTGCCCGGAAAACTTGCTGACTGTTCTATCAAAGACCCCGAAAAATGCGAGCTTTATATAGTGGAAGGCGACAGCGCCGGGGGGAGCGCCAAACAGGGGCGTGACAGGACGTTTCAGGCAATACTCCCTCTCTGGGGGAAAATGCTGAACGTCGAAAAGACAAGGCTCGACAAAGTATTGAGCAATGAAAAACTTCAGCCGATTATCAGCACCCTCGGGACCGGGATAGCGGACGGTTTTAATCTTGCGAAATTGCGTTACGGCAAGATAATCATTATGGCAGACGCTGATGTTGACGGTTCGCACATCAGGACATTGATCTTAACTTTTTTCTTCAGGTATATGTGTGAATTGATAGAAAAAGGTCATATTTACCTCGCATGCTCTCCATTGTATAAAATTTCAAAAAAAAATCAGATAAATTATGCATATTCTGAGGATGAAAAAAAGCGCATCTTAAAAAAGATCGGCGGTCACGGTACAGTCATCCAGCGGTATAAAGGTCTCGGGGAGATGAACCCGGACCAGCTGTGGGAGACGACAATGAACCCCGAAAAAAGGACCCTCGTTCAAATAGCATCGGACGATGCCGTTGAGGCAAACGAAATATTTTCCATCCTCATGGGGGACGCTGTCGCTCCAAGGAGAGAGTTTATTGAGAAACACGCGAGGTTTGTAAAAAATATTGATGTATGATTGATAGAAAAGAAACGATATTTCATAACAATTAAAGAGGGACTGTAGTTGGCAATCAAAGAGAAGATCGTAAAGATATTCATAGAAGATGAGATGAAGGATTCCTATCTCACATACGCGATGAGCGTCATTGTAAGCAGGGCACTGCCTGATGTGAGAGATGGTTTGAAACCGGTTCACCGGAGAATATTATACGGCATGAACGATCTGAGTCTTGCTCCCGATAAACCATTTAAAAAATCGGCGAGGGTTGTGGGTGATGTTCTTGGGAAGTATCATCCCCATGGCGACCAATCTGTTTACGATGCACTGGTGAGGATGGCCCAGGACTTTTCGATGAGATATCCCCTGGTTGACGGGCAGGGGAATTTCGGTTCCACGGATGGAGATTCTCCGGCCGCGATGCGGTACACAGAAGTTCGGATGCAGCAGCTGGCGCAAGCACTTATTGCTGATATCGATAAAAACACTGTGGATTTTGTATCGAATTTCGATGATACATTGACAGAACCCTCGGTTCTCCCTTCCATTTACCCCAATCTTCTGGTCAACGGATCAAGCGGGATCGCCGTGGGTATGGCCACCAATATACCCCCGCATAACCTGGGCGAAGTTGTCAATGCAGTTATTTCAGTTATAGAAAAACCCGACATTACCATAGAAAGGATAATAAAGATATTACCCGGCCCGGATTTCCCGACAGGGGGGCTGATCATTGGAAATACGGGTATAAAGCAGGCTTATGAAACAGGTAACGGCCAGATCAAACTCAGGGCGAGAGTCAGTATCGAAAGCATGAAAAACGATCGAGAATCGCTTATCGTAAATGAAATACCCTACCAGGTAAACAAATCAAGGCTGGTACAAAGTATCGCTGAACACACGAAATTCAAAAAACTGGACGGGATTTCGGATCTCAGAGATGAATCCGACAAAGACGGGACCCGGATCGTCATCGAATTAAAAAGAGGGGTAAACTCAAGTGTTGTCATGAATCAGCTTTTTAAGATGACGTCACTGGAAATAACATTTGGGATAAATCTTCTGGCCCTTGACAATCTCAAACCGGTCGTAATGACCATAAAACAGATTATTCAAAGTTATATAGCGCACCGGGAGGAAATTGTAAAAAGAAGGACCGCGTTTGAACTGGAAAAAGCGGAAAGCAGGGCCCACATCCTGGAAGGGTTTTTGAAGGCGCTTGATCATATAGATGAGATAATAAAAATAATCCGTGCGTCGAAAACCCCGAAAGATGCATCTGAAAGGCTTGTTGAGAGCTTTTCATTTACAAAAATCCAGGCCGATGCAATCCTCGATATGAGGCTTGCACGTCTAACAGGCCTTGAGATGGAGAAGATCAAAAAAGAGTATAACCAGCTTGTAAAGCTTATTAAAGAGCTAAAAGAGCTTATAAAGAGCAGACAAAACATTCTCAACAAGATAATAAAAGAGCTCAAGGAAATTTCCAAAAAGTTCGCGGACAAAAGGCGGACAACAATCATTGAAGAAGAGAAAGAAGTTGACCTGAGGGATTTGATAATAGAAGAAGATGTTGTTGTTACTATTTCCCACAACGGTTTCATCAAGAGAACCCCGATCACTGCATTCAAAAATCAGTCGCGCGGTGGAGCCGGGGTTACGACGTCGTCCCTTAAAGAGGATGATTTTATTGAGAATATGTTTATAGCGTCTACGCATGACACGATCCTTTTTATCAGTAATAAAGGTAAGGGGCATTCAGTTGAAGTACATGAGATAGTAAACGTTGGCAAAAACTCGAAGGGACAGACCATTAAACTGTTCTTACATCTAACTGAAGATGAAAAAATTGCTTCGTACGTTAGATTGAGTGATAGCGACAAAGAGCAGTATATACTGTTTTTGACAAAAAATGGGTTTATTAAGAAATCGAGCGTGACTGATTTTCGAAATGTGAGAAGGACAGGTATAATTGCTATCTCGCTGGGTAAGGACGACAGGGTCATTGATTCTGTAGTCACAAACGGAAAAGAGGAGATCCTCATAGCGACTGCAATGGGGAGCGCACTCCGGCTCAAAGAAAGTACCGTCCGTACGATGGGTAGAACTGCACGCGGTGTAACTGCAATAAAACTGAAGCCGGAAGATTATGTTTGCGGAATAGCCAGAGTTATTGACGACTTGGACCTGCTCGTGGTAACTGAAAACGGGTTCGGGAAAAAGGTGCGTTTTGATAATTTTACCCCTCATGGAAGAGGAACAAAAGGGCAGATATGTATAAAGGAAAACAAGAAAACCGGAAAGGCGATTGGGATACTGGCCATTAAGAAAAAAGACGAGTTTGTTGTAATAACCGGAAAAGGGATGATAATAAAGCTAAAAGCAAAAGGTATCTCGGTCCTGGGAAGGTCCGCGGGCGGGATTAAAGTTGTGAATATTAAAGATAAAGATACAGTAGCGGCCATTTCACGGATAGTCCAGGATTAATAAAACAATAATTATCTATATTCCTACGGGGATCATTGATCCTGGAATAGTCGATGAATAAAGGGGTATTAATTTAATTTTCCCTTGGGTTTACAAAAAGCAAACGGTTCTCCAAAAACTTTTGCCTCAAATAAACATGAGCAATGCCGGGTTTGGTTTATCGATATTTGTTTTCAGAATTAATAATCTTTAAGAATACTTTGTTAAATTGAAAATACTAATTAGCTAGATAAAAATCTGGAATTGTCACCAAAAACCTTAGGGTGACATCACATTTTTTTTTTATATGCATATATGTCAAGTCATGTTCGATTTTAAAATCACGAAAAAAAAACCGGTGCAGGGTATTTTTACCCTGCACCGGTTTTATTTATTAAACCGGCATTAACAGCCTTCAGCTTTATGCAGCGTCCTCTTTGAGAGTTATCTTTGTTACTTCTTTTTTTGTTTCTCCCTTTGATTTTGTTTCTCTATCTGACGCGGCCTTGATCTTGTCCTTTATCCCGACCTTCTTCTCGGCCTTTGGCCCGGACAAAGCCTTTACATCCTGCTCTCCACCTTCAACCTTGAACTGCGACACAAGCCCTTGAAGCTGCTGCGCCATCCCGGACAGCTCCTCTGTGGACGCAGCCATCTCCTCAGACGCGGACGCAGCCTGCTGGGTTATCTCGTTCACGTCCTCTATGGCCTTCGATACCTGCTTGGAGTTC
>SDBS01002428.1_pt1 | contig 18627 bp, 18 predicted proteins | sample 2277091 | NCBI WGS metagenome assembly SDBS01 (sample SAMN10404972, study PRJNA504765) | marine sediment metagenome | isolation source: marine sediment core GS10_PC15, 163 cmbsf | place: Arctic Ocean: Southern Knipovich Ridge | collected 2010 | reverse complement strand
ATGATTTTGGACATACTATTCATAGAATGGCCGGAGCAATACCCGCTGATTTATCAGATGTTAACGGCAGCCGGCGTACTGGTTTTGAGCTTCATATCCTACTTTGTCACGAAGCATTTTGTCCTCAGGGCACTTCTAAGTTTAGTTCAAAGGACAAAGACCAGCCTCGACGACATCCTGCTCAAAAAGGCATTCCTGCGACGACTGTCATACATCGCGCCCATAATTATAATATACAGCTTTTCCGACCTGTTCCCTTTTGGCGAAGACCTGATCTCTAAGGTTTCAACGGTTCTCATATGGTGGATACTTCTCCTGACAGGGGGCATGTTCCTAACCGGTTTAGGGGATGTCTACCAAAACCTCGATATATCGCGCGGTCGTCCAATCAAGGGATACATACAGATCTTGAAACTGACAATCTATTTGATTGGCGGTATCATTATCGTCAGCGCCTTTCTCGGTCGATCTCCTTTAGTGTTGTTGAGCGGTTTCGGGGCCATGACCGCGGTAATACTCCTTATCTTCCGGGATACGATTCTCTCTTTTGTTGCAAGTTTGCAGATCACTTCGAGCGATCTTGTCCGGATTGGGGATTGGATCGAGATGCCGAAGTACGGTGCTGACGGCGACGTGATAGAGATTGCACTCCATACAGTACAGGTCCAGAATTGGGATAAGACAATCACGGTTATCCCTACACACAAACTAATTGAAGAAACCTTCAAGAACTGGCGGGGAATGCAGCGGAGTGGGGGGCGGCGCATAAAGCGGGCCATATTCATAGACTTGGACAGCATCAAGTTCTGCGATACGGAGATGATAGAACGATTTCAAGGGTATCGTCTTATTTCAGACTATGTAAAGCAGAAGCAGGAAGAGCTGGGACAATACAACAGAGAACACAGGATCAATACCGACGTGCTTGTTAATGGCCGCAGAATGACCAATATAGGGACATTCCGGGCCTATGTGGAGGCATACCTGCGCAACAACAGTAAAATACACCAGGAGATGACCTTCCTGATTCGACAACTCGCTCCGGGCCCTAACGGGTTACCCATGGAAATTTATGTCTTCACGAACGATACGGTATGGGCCCACTATGAGGCGATACAGTCGGATATATTCGATCATATCCTGGCCGTTGTTCCGCAGTTCGATCTGAGGATCTTCCAGAATCCGACAGGGCGGGATTTTGGGAAATTGGCCTTGGGGGTTGGGGAATGAATATTCAATTTGGTTCCGGTTTGTCCGGCTCACCAAGTTCCACGTCAACATCCTCCTGACGATAGATGTCTTTAATAAGGTTGTTTATGAAATCTTCCATACTAATAACAGCTTCGGCATTGATGCTGAAACTCTCTTTACCGGACCTGTCTTTCACGAGCCTGAGACCATATTCAAGCCTCTTAGCCAATTGAAACATTAGAGGGCCGGGCTGCTGTCCGGTCTTGATGGCCTGATCTATGATTTCATCCACAGCACTCTCATCAAACGACACCTTCACCTCAAGCTTTTCCATCAGGGATGCCTCTTCAAGCCTGGCCTGATCGTACATGGCACTGAAATCCTCGATAGCCATATCAATATCAGTGATGTTGATCAAATACAAATCTGCTATTAGATCCATTCTCCTGTCATAGATATCAAGGCCGGACTTCTTGCTGAAATCCTCTGCCCGTTCGATGAGGTATCGTTTGATTCCTGCGAGTTCTCTTTCTCTTCCCCTTTCAAACCTTTCCAAACGCTCTGGATCGTCAGGGTCATCCAACAACAGGTTGAGCTGTGCCTCGGGCTCCTCAACGACAACTCTTGTAACTAAGAACTTTTTGATGTTTGTTGAGGGAAGTTTCTTTTCAAAAGGGATCAGTACCTTCTCCATGGCGCTCACCAGACCTCTTGCCCCGGTCTTTTCCTCTGCCGCCATCTCTGCAATCCGTATCAGCGCCTCATCCTCAAACTTGATGTCTATCCCGTAGGCCCTGAAATCCATCCGTTTGCTGATAATAATGGGGTTATTGGGGTTTCTGAGGATTTCGACCAGGTCCTCCTTGGAGAGTTCATCAAACACCACGACCACCGGGAGGCGGCCAACAAACTCTGACTCAAAACCGAATTCTATCAAATCCTGTGCTCGCACCTCTTTAAGGATTTCCCACGGAATTTCAGCAGGCCTTACATCGGCCTCGAACCCGATCCCTTGGCTCTGGAGTCTTTTCTTAATAATCTCTGCCAGTTCACCAAAGGCGCCGCTCATGATAAAGAGGATATTCTTGGTATTGACCACCTTCTTTTCTCTTTTTCCAGTGCGTCTGTAATGTTCAATGGCCTGTATCTGGGATATCGGGTCGTGGGGGACCTTCAGATCGACGTCTGTCTCCTCCATCGGCTTCAAAAGCGCCCTCTGGACACCGGTCCTCGAAATATCGTGACCTATCAGATTTTGAGAGGAAGCGATTTTGTCTATTTCATCAATATAGACAATCCCGTTTTCGGCTAACTCCATGTTTTCATTGGCTTCGTAAAGTAGGTCGCGGATAAGGTCTTCCACGTCGCCACCAACATAACCTGTTTCACTGAATTTGGTGGCATCACCCTTTACGAAGGGGACCCCTAATTCTTGAGCAATCAGCTTGATGATATAAGTTTTGCCGACTCCGGTGGGCCCAATCATCAGGACATTGTTCTTAATCATGCCGACCCCGGACTTTTTCCTTTCGCCAGCAGGATTTTTAGAATCCCTGCGGTTGTTGAATTTTATCCTGTTGAAATGGGTACAGATCTTGGTTGCCAAAACCGCTTTGACCTGATCCTGTTTGACAACAAAACTATCCAAATAGGATTCCAGTTCCTCGGGCATCATATCGAAGTGGAGCCCTGCCCCACCCGCTTCTCCCCCTGGTTGGCCATCGGTCATAGCCTCATCTTTCTTGGGAACAACAAACGGAGAGATGACCTTTACGCGATTACCGTATTTCTTGGTGAGGTAATCACTCAACTCCTTCTCAAGTTCACGCTGATTCGGTACCTTGCCGCTGTCGTTTTTTTCGGCTGAAAATACTCCTTCTTTTTCCATTTGTTAGACTCCTTATATAGACGTCTTCAGGGGACAACATCTTAAAATTTGTGACAAGTTTCTATTGAAACTGCGCTTTCCTGTCCCGCAACGGGGAAATCACGTCTGAAGCGTGATTTCACAATATCCCGATTTAGTGGGAGGTTCTTCTCTGTTCTCTGGATTAGTGCTCAATATATTCATTAGCCCCATGATTTCAAGTTCAATGTTCACTGTAACTTAAGGGCCTGGCAAAAAATGATGATCTCGTAAAAAGTATAAGATCAAGTTTTTCCTGCTTATAACCCCTTGATTTTACTATATGTCAATTCTAGTTTTTGTGGCTTTTGCGCCTTTTTGCGGCTGCATCAAAAATGGATCTGCACAAAGGTTTTCTGTGATTAGACTGGATCAAAGCCAAGCAGCGAATTGATTTCTTTTATATAAAGAGGGTAGATAGCCTTTTGGGCCCTTTTCCATCGAAAAGGGAAATCCTTGTCCACCATGCCCTCTTCCAGGGCTAATTCTTGAAGGCGTCGGATTATAAGATCCCCTGATACCAGCTCACCGCATGCCTCGGTACACCTTTGGCAGGCAAGGCATAGCCAGATGGAAGGGGATTTAAGGATCTCTTCCTCCAGGCCCAAATTTACCATACGAAAGATCCACTGAGGATCAAATACACTTCGTTCAAAAAAAATCGGGCAGGCATTACCGCATTCACCACAGGTAAAACAGGCCGTAGAGCTCGAATTATCTGCCGCACTCTTAAAAGCCTTAGAGGGAGAAAGATTTGGAAACAATATTTCTCCCTTCGAAGCAGATATCGGGGTTTCAAGCCAATCGTGCCATAATTCATGAGAAATAGATTCCACGCCACCCTTCAGGCATTGTTCGGCGGTATGCCAGCGAACACGTTGAAATCGAGAGAAAAAATCCCTGTAACGCAGAAATACCTTCCACGGCAACAGGTTGCTACGGAGAGCCTCTTGTCGTGAAAAGCTTATAATGGAGGCGGGTTTAACCAGATTAGGGCATACATAGTTACAGCGTTTACACGTTAGGCAATACCATATTTCAGGCAAAGATAGGAGGTCATCCAGAAATCCCAAGTTAGCCATCCGAACGATCTTCTGTGGTCGCAACCGGCCTGTTGCCAAATAAACCGGGCATTCCGAATCACAGGTACTGCAGGTCCAACAAAGATTAGCTTGTGCATGTGCACTGCTTTCAATGGTTTTTCGTAACGTTCGATCGGGGATAGTATATGTGAGCTTATCTTGATTTCCTCCTTTCCTAAGATATGATAATGATAATATACCAGAATGCAAAGCAGCGAGACCTTTCCAAAATTCCTAATTTGCAAAATCTACAAATTGTCTGAAAAGGCTTTTTCAGCCCCATAAAACATGACCACTATTTTTCGCCTAAATCGGAGGCGCAATGGTAACCAGCACGCGCAAGTCACTCTTAGCCCTCACTCCATGGGGCTCGCTGATATCAGAAATCAGGACATCCCCGGGGTTGGCAGGTATCGTTGCGCCCTCTTTCGCCAGGAACTCCCCCTCGCCTTCAAGCACGGCAATGCTCAACTGGCCCTCGATATCGTGTGAGTGGATCGGTAATTCCTGACCGGCCCTGAAATTGAAGTTCAAAATTTTGAAGTACGGAGAGTCATGCACTATATATCTGCTCATGTGCAAATCATTAAACTGGTTTTCCTTAAAAATCTCTATTTTTTTCATCAATCTTTCTCCTTTCATCCACCCGTGGGACTTTCCACCCCGTTCGCTCTAAGATCTCCCCGAATCGTTCACCTCTCATACACTCTTTTTGGTAATAGTCCAAACAGTTGTTAACCACCATCATTAGATCATCTAATTTATAGATACCAGCCAATTCCATAGCCAACCTGGGATGTCTTCCCAATTTACCACCCACCATGATGCGGTATCCGACATTCCCCTCTTTAAGACTCCCTGTTGGACAAACTGGGATGCACTGGCCGCATGAAAGGCAGTGGGAATTATCAATAATGGGATACCCGTTTTCTATTGAAATCGCATTTTCCCTGCAAACTTCCAGACAGGTCCCACACTGGCTGCAGTCTTGATCTGAGACTTCCGGCCTGCAAGCGCCAATAATTCCCAAATCAACTATTTGAGGCCGGGAACAGGCATTGGGGCAGTCGGAGATGGAAATCCTGAACTCATGGTGCATCTTTAAAGGGCCTTTCACCCGTTCCTTCAGAAAAGCCTTCAGATTCCTTCCAGCCAATTTTTGCCCCAGTTGTTCCGTCAAACCATCTGAATTAATAGCCCGGTTGGGACAACCCTGCCGGCCAAAACAGCTCTCAACCTGAAAACCCCTGACCTCTTCTTCCATCCGGTTGAGGAACCCTTCCCGGCAGGTGCGCACATGTTTTATGGTCACCTGATTGCTCCCGCAGCGGACGGCCTCTTCTTCCACACGCTTTTTCACCCTTTTTCGTACGAAAAACGGGACCCGGGACAGATCGTCTTTTGCATCTTTAGTCCATTTCATAGTAAAGTTCTTAACCTCGAATACCCACAATTACTGACACGTCCGAAAAAAATTGTCTTTGACTTAAGTCAATAACATGTGCTGTAACCCTTTAAAATGATTTCTGGATTGACCAAGGCATAAAATTCTAAAGGGGTATCATGCCAGTTGTCTGCAGAAACTGAGAACCTTGCTAAAAGGCATCGATTATTTTGCCTTTTTTCACAAAAGAAACGACGGCGTTGTGCGCTTTACGACATGCCCTCATTGCAGCTTCAAGTCTCTCATGAACCGGATCATCCTCTCCTAAAAGCTTCCGAGATTTCTCTAAGATTCTTTCACCCTGTTTCAGATATTCGGTCATCTCATCTAATATCTCCTTCCGTTTTCCGTGCCTTTCCCGTTCCTCCTCAATAAGAGGCAGCAGTCGCTGAATTGAATATTCGACCAGGGCATCTCGTGAGGCATCAAGATCCTTTGATGCATCATCTAAGCAACAAAGGGTTTTCCGGCTGATAACGTATGTCTTCTGAATACGCTTCAACCTGCTAAATCTATCAGGTTGAACCCCGGAAGCGATTAAACCCAGAGACCGTGTATCTTCTATCAAGTGATCAAAAAGAGATTTCTGCCTTATACCGAGATGAGCTGCGACAACACTCATAGTGTTGATGGCATTTTCGGACAGTTTAAATGTCGCCCTTACAGACTGCCTGCCCCTCAGATCAGAGGATGAGGGGAGGGCCATTTGATTTCTATCTGTGTCATCCCGCCTACTCTTTATCCTTTTCATACACACCTCCTGCATGTTCGTCTGGAACTTTATGGAATTCCATTACTTATGCATATTTAGTTTATTTAGTAATATGAGTGGTTGTATCATTATTTTTCTTGACACAGTCTATTCCATACTTATCTTATTGTCAAATGGAATTTGAGAGGTTCCATTTGTCCATATCAAACAGCGTTTTTAAAAAAGTATATAGAAGGAGGTGGCAGTTATGACGCTCGCAGTTTCAAGAACATTTCGTAGACCCTTTTGGGTGACTCCGTTTGGAACGGAAGGTTGGAGGGATCTCTTTTCTGATAGGCTATGGCCCGAATTGCTGAGGGATAAAGATGAAGATTTGGCCCCGAATATCGACTTTATTGAAAAGGACGGCAAATACTTCCTTAATGCAGAACTCCCTGGTCTGAAGAGGGATGATATTTCGATCTCTATTGAAGACGGCTATGTAACCGTCAGCGGCAAGAAAGAAACAGATAAAGAGGAAGAAGGGACCAGTTATTACCTCAAAGAGACAAGAAGCGGTTCCTTCAGCAGGAGCTTTCGGCTGCCAGGAAAGGTGGATAAAGAGAATGTCGATGCGACATTTAAGGATGGTGTACTAACAGTAGCCATGCCCCTGGAAAAGGAAGCCGATGCCAAGAAAATAGAAATCAACTAAAACAATCTCACATCCAGAAAAGGGCCGGGCCATTGGGGCCCGGCCCTTTATTTTTGGAATGAAAACCAAACAACTTCCTCGTTAGGCCGCACGCTTTTCTCTTTTCAAGATCTCACCACGGGTGCTGATAACCACCTGCTCCATCGGGATCTTTTTTCCGGCAGCATCCATTGCCCGCTGGAGGATCACCGGGAGACCTGAGCAGCAGGGCACCTCCATAACTACGGAGGTTATGCTTTTTATGTCTGCTGTCTTAAATATATCAGTGAATTTACGGATGTACCCCTCAACATCATCAAACTTGGGACACCCGACCATAACCACCTTCTCTTTCAGAAAATCCTGGTGAAAATTGGGGTAGGCCACAGGTACGCAATCTGCTGCAATCAGAAGATCGGCCCCTTTAAGAAAAGGTGCAATAGGTGGCACTAAGTTTATCTGGACAGGCCATTGCGCGAGGGCTGATGTTATTCTCATCTGGGAATCGGCGGCCACGGTTTCCCTCCCTGGGGAGGTCGGTATAAAGGTCTGAACCTGGGTTGAGGGACACCCGCAGGCCATGGGTACCTCGACCGGTTTTTCTTCCTTCTCCTTCAGGTATAACTCTACCGCTTCCTCATCAAAATCCTCTGCCTCACGCTCAATGATTCTGAGTGCGCCGTTGGGGCAATCACCCATACAGGCGCCTAAACCGTCGCAATATTTTTCCGCCACGACACGGGCCTTGCCATCCACCACCTCTATGGCCCCTTCGGCACAGGAAGGCACACACTCGCCGCACCCGTCGCAGAGTTCTTCGTCAATTTCTATTATTTTTCGCATTACTTTCATTAGCTTATCCTTTCCAAATGCTGCGTGCATCTGCGGCTATCTGCGTCCTATTTTAAAAGCACTTTTCTTGCCAAGTTAGCGCCGCTCCCCGTAAGAAATGATTTCTCAATAATTCCAGTCAACTTCTCTGGCTCAGTCGGATTCTCCTTTTGTTTTTCTTCCAGATTAGTTACCAGATCTGCATCGTAGAGACTCTTGAAAGTAATGGTCTCATCTTCCTTCGGGTGATGGTGATGGGCAATAATATCACATACCTCATCAATAAGCCCTTCCTTTGCGCCAAGCTTGGTCAAGATCTCCTTAGCTATGGGCGGTCCTTCCTCCTCCTGGTACTTGGCTGCCGTACTCTGATGTTTTCGTTCAGCCTCCCTGATCCCGATGTCATGGAGATATGCTGCGGACAGGACAACTGCCAGGTTAGCGCCTTCTTCCCTGCCGATCTGCTCTGCATATCTCGCCACGCGGCTTGCATGACCGATCCGTTTAAAATCCTGCTTAAAGTATCGCTTCATTTCAATGGCGACCCTGTCCTTTAGCAGGTCCTCTTTCTGGGCAAGGAGTTCAGGCGGAAGATTCCCGATGCACTGTTCCGCATACTGACAGTATGAAGCACAGCCGAAATCAAGACGCGGGTTCAGGAAGCGGTGGCCGCATTTGGAACATTTGCGTGTGGTATCATCCTTGAAGAACTCTACTTCAGTCCCGCATTCGGGGCACTTGACGTTGAAAATGGCCCCCGGCTTCCAGTACTGGCTGTCCTGTCCCGGACATTTCATGATACCGTCTCCCCTTTGGATTGATGATTGTCGATTGTTGATCGGGTTTTGAACCCGATGGTATTTTGACAGGACCCGCAGGGGTTTCCCTGTTCTAAATATCCCGGGAATCCTGCAGATCCTGTCAAAATGTTTGTTATTTGCCGGCCATCATTGCCTCGATATCTGCCTCGACTTCGCCAGTCGGTTTGATATCGAAATTCTCCACCAGTACATTGAGTACAGTCGGGGAAACAAATGCCGGAAGTGTCGGCCCTAAACGGATCCCCTTGACTCCTAAGGAGAGAAGGGCCAGAAGAACCGCAACCGCCTTTTGTTCATACCATCCGATATCATAGGAAATAGGAAGATCATTAATATCATCAAGCTCAAAGACCTCTTTCAACTTCAGGGCGATAACAACAAGGGAGTAACAATCATTGCACTGCCCTGCATCAAGGATTCGCGGGATACCACCAATGTCGCCAAGGTCGAGCTTATTGTAACGGTATTTGGCGCAGCCTGCGGTCAGGATAACCGTATCCTTGGGAAGCTGCTGGGCAACCTCGGTGAAATAGTTCCTCGACTTGTGGCGGCCATCGCAGCCTGCCATTACAACAAAGCGTTTAATAGCCCCTGATTTCACGGCATCCACTACCTTGTCTGCCAAAGCTAAGACCTGGGCATGGGCAAATCCGCCAACGATTTTACCGGTTTCAATTTCAGTGGGAGGATTGCATGACTTTGCAAGCTCTATCACTCCGGAAAAGTCTTTGGCGCCACCCTCTTGCCTCTTCTGGATATGTTTGGCACCGGGATATGAGACCATTCCCGTGGTGAAAAGCCTGTCCAAATATGTGTTGTCCTTTTTCAGAGGAATAAGACAGTTGGTAGTCAATATAATTGGACCGTTAAAGGATTCAAACTCCTGGTTCTGACGCCACCATGAACCGCCGTAATTCCCCGCAAAATGCTCATACTTTTTGAATGCAGGATAGTAATTGGCCGGAAGCATCTCGCCGTGGGTATAAACGTCGACCCCACTCCCCTCAGTCTGCTTTAACAGCTCCTCCATATCCTTTAAATCGTGCCCGCTGATAAGGATGCCAGGGTTGTTGCCAACACCGATATTGACCTCTGTAATCTCAGGATTCCCATAGGCTGTGGTATTTGCCTCGTCGAGAAGGGCCATGGTGTTGACCGCCATCTCCCCACACTTCATGACCATGGCGACCATCTCGTCCACGGACAGGTCCTGGGTGGTGGACGTTAATGCCTCCATCATGAACTGATAGATCTCTCCCTTTTCAAACCCTAAGATCGCTGCATGATCTGCATAGGCGGCGACTCCCTTCAACCCGATGACCAGCAGTTCCCTGAGGGAACGAACATCTTCATTTTCGGTTGCAAGAACGCCGACCCCTTTTGCCTTCTCGTAAAATGCCGCCTCATCATCCGAATACCAGACCGCAGAGTCATGCAGTTTTTCTGAGAACTCTTGACCGTTTTTTTCTTTGTACGCGGCCATAAATTTTGATTTCAGCTCGTCTCTGATTTTCAACGCTTCTTTGACAAGGCCAATAATCCGATCTTTATCCCATGCAACATTGGTTATAGTGGCAAAAAGAGCTTCTGCAATAAAAAGACCGGCCTTCCGATCTTCAATATCGAGTTCCTTCGCCTTTTCTCCATAAATGGAAATCCCCTTCAAGACATAGATTAACAGGTCCTGAAGGTTGGCGGTCTCCTCCGGTTTTCCACAGACCCCCTTTACAGTACAACCCTGATTCTTTGCCGTTTCCTGACATTGAAAACAAAACATGATTTTTCTCCTTTCTTAATTCCCTGAGGTTTTTATTTTTGGCATATTCAGATTCATGCCGCTGTCTTCTCTCTAACTTGCCGCCATTATGAGGGTATAAAAAAAGATTGTCTTTGATCTAAGTCAAGAAATCCACTTTTTTTCTCATTTTTTTCATATCCTATTAAAAAAGCCTGGTTTTGCTGAAGTTCCCGGCATCTGGTACAGTCTTGAGAGCACACGTGGTGAAATACCGAGGCAGCAGCCAGCTACAATGACCTGGTTGAGGAGGGTTGTGCGAAGGAGCCCGCGCGTTTGCCATCGCCTGCCGGAAGTCACCGCATGGACGGGCGCAATCCCTATACGTCCCTGCTTTGAGATCCGGTGCATTAAAAACAGATCCTCGGCAATCGACACCTCCGGAAAGCCCCCAACTCCCTCAAATACCGTTCTCCGGAAAAAGAGTCCCTGATCGCCATAGGGGAGTTTGAGGTATCGGGAGCGGATATTTGTCGCAAGTTCTATCAGTTTCATGAGTGGATGATCGAGATCGGTCTTAAACCGGAATGCGCCAGCCACAGTTCCAGGATCCATCAGGGCTTCAAAGATATGGTTGATATAGCCGTGCGGCAAATGCGTATCAGCGTGGAGAAATAGAAGCACACTGCCACGGGCCACTGAGGCACCGCGATTTTGCTGTACTGCACGACCACGGGAGCTCTTCTCGATTCGCGCTCCCGCACGAATAGCCTGGGCAACTGTGTCATCGCCACTCCCCCCATCTACAACGATAACCTCTGCATCCCTATTGCGCGCGCTGCTAATGGTTTTTTCAATGTTTAGAGCTTCATTCAAGGCTGGAATGATAACTGACACATAAGGCCCTTTCTCTGTCCAATCAGGCAGCAGTTCTTTCAGCTCTTCCTCAGTATCGATATCCGTGAGATAATCAAGTTCTTTGACCCTTAGACCCTGTCCATTTGCCAGGGCTAATGTTTGGGCAAACACAGCCCTGGTGCCCCATTTGATTCCCTCGAAGAGACGGACAGGGCGATTCAATCCAATAAGCCAGTACCCGCCATCTCTGCTCGGCCCGATAACGAGATCGTTTTCACTGAGGGCGTCAAATGCCTGCCTGAGATGATCGACCCTCAGTTCAGGGATATCTGTGCCAATGAGAACCGCACGCCGGCACCCCCTCTGAAATGCGGCAAGAAATGCGGCGTACATGCGTGTACCGAGGTCTCCCGGCGTCTGACGGGAAAGAGAGACGTCTGGGCCAAGCCAGCGTCGCATTTTCTGCTCGCTGCCGCCTTCAAAACAGACCTCCACATTGACCCCTCGTTGCAACGCAAATGCCTCGGCTGTAGCCACAATTTTTTCTGTGAGCTGGCGCTGAAGGTCCGCAGCCCAGGCCGGACCAAACGCTGGGATGAGACGTGTCTTGGATCGTCCGGGAACAGGATAACGACCGAAGACGATGAGCCGATCTATCGGAGGATTTTGACAATTGATCATAGGATGCACTAACACAAAAATCTGCTGATTAATGGATCAAAAATGGGATTAATTGCTATTATTGCAAAAAATATTGCGTTTATTGCAAATTCATGTTATAGACTATTTTCTCTTAGAATTTTTTAGAACCAGGTGTCAAAAATGGCAACAGATTTCAACAAAGCCCAAATCCTCGACAACTTAGAAATTCTCTCAGAATGGCTGAGTGTAAAATATCCGGATGATACTTTCAACCTGGTTGTCGTAGGTGGAGCCGCCATGGCACTTGATGGGTTCAAAAATCAAACCAAGGATATTGATCTGTTATTGCCGGAAATATTGCCTGCCGCTCTTAAGGAGGGAATCAGTAATGTCAGCAGGGCCAAAAAATTACCCCCGGAATGGATTAGTACCAATGCGGCCAACATTTTCAAAAAATTAAGGTCACCAAAAGAATTACCAGAGTACTTTAATGAAATTTCCAGGACGATTGAGATCGGTGACAATCTGAAGATTACATTGATTGGAAGGCAGGCCCTGATTGGTATGAAACTCCTTGCATCTACACCGTCATATAGCAAGCATACAGATGATTTAAAAGGCCTGCATCCGAGAAAGACGGAAATTGAGGAGGCAGTCCGATTTGTGTTAAGCGTTGATAACGATGAATTAAGAAGAGAGGACTTGCGAATTGTTCTTAAGGCCATAGGATTCGATTTTGATGAACTTACCGGAAACAATAAATGATAGGGCGCGCTTGATGATCCGAAGTGCCTGGGTGACCATGGGCATCCCTTTTGACGTCCCAATGGTTAATGAAAAAAGCGAGGGTATTATAGACGTTGAGGCCCTGTTCATGGCCACATTTCTATTCATGCAGCAGGACAGGATGGTAACGGATCTGCCGGCATGGGTCATTCGCTTTAAGGGTATTATCAATCACCAGAAATTGAAATCCATGTTTAAGTCATGTCCTGAAAAACATAAACGGACAATTATCGAAAACCTGAATCAGACCTCTTTTGGCGCAACGCCCGAGTCTTTTAAAAGGGTCTTTGCCCTTAAAAACATTCCCTCAAAAGAAATAATTCAAGACATTGAGAGAAGATCTTCCAAACTTAATTCGCTCAATCACGTAGGTCAGACCTCGATAATGCTCAAAAACAGACTCCTTTACGGCACGGGTTTTCGGGCAGATTTGATAACCATTACTCAAATCAAAAATATTAAGATGACTGGAAAGCATCTATCCACCTTATTGTGCACCGCTGATTCAACAATATCACGCATCCTGAATGATCTGAGATCCTGCAAATTTTTGGACCAGGATAACGAGAGGATAAGACTTGCGAATTATTATCCGGGAATGTTTTTATCAAGTCAAACCATCTTAAATCTGTGTGAAATAATTGATGCTGAGGAATTTCGATCAGAGGAACTTAAGAAAGAAACCCATGAAAAGTTAAGCTTCAAAAACGACAAGTTTTGCATGCAGCTTCTCCCTTCCTTCGCCCCTAAAAGGCTGTCCGAGAATAGCTTTGTAAGGTCTACGTAAAGATGCAACCCTGAATCCCGTTTTTAGCGGTGACCCCTGTCGAAGATCCCCGCACATAGTGCGGGGGAACCTATAAACGACTACAAAAAGGATAATATGGACATCAAGCTTGAATCTTTTCTGCTGGCCCTGGAACAGGAAGTCACAAATTACCACACTCCTGTTGTTGACCTGATTGCAGTGCAGACCCGTGATCCCTTCAAGGTGCTGGTTGCAACCATTCTTTCAGCAAGAACCAAAGATGAAACCACTTCCAAAGCCTCCCGCAGACTATTTAATGAAGCTCCCGATATTCATGCGCTTGCAGGGTTGAGCGAGGAAAGAATACGTAAATTGATACAACCGGTTGGGTTTTTTAACAATAAAGCGAAATATCTTTGCAGGCTTCCGGGAGCTCTGAAACCTTATGCAGACAAGGTGCCGGATGAACTTGATGAACTGTTAAAACTGCCTGGCGTGGGACGTAAGACAGCCAACCTTGTTTTATCTGTGGCGTTTGACAAACCTGCCATATGCGTTGATACCCATGTCCATCGCATCATGAATATCTGGGGTTTTGTGAACACCAAGAATCCTGAGTCCACGGAAAAGGTTCTGATAAAAATATTACCCGTCGAATACTGGAAAAGGCTTAATTCAATCCTTGTCGCCTTTGGACAGGAGCGATGCAAACCTGTTGGGCCTCAATGTGACTGCTGCCTCTTTGAGCAGGATTGTCCAAAAATCGGTGTCACCCCCAGGCGGCTGAAAACCAGAGACGCTCATACCATGAAATTTATTTCCTGGAATGTAAATGGACTCAGGGCAGTTGCAAAAAACGGCTTTGTTGATATTGTTAAAGGATCAGGCGCTGACATTTTTGCAGTGCAGGAGACCAGGGTCTGGCCGGAGCAGCTTTCAGATGAGCTTAAGGATATTCCAGGTTATTCAAGTTATTTTGCCCAGGCCAAAAAGAAGGGTTATTCAGGGGTTGCGGTTTACACCAAAAAGAAACCCTTGCGAGTCACCACCGGTATGGGAGTGGATCATTTTGACGATGAAGGACGAGTCCTTACCTTAGAGTTTGCAGATTTTTTCCTGACAAACGTATATTTCCCCAATGCGCAACATGGGCTGAAACGGATAGACTATAAAATCGCATTTAATAATGCCTTATTTGAATATGTAAAGCAATTGGCCGTTAGTAAAACAACTATTATCGGTGGAGATGTAAATGTTGCCCATAAGGCCATTGACCTTGCTAATCCCAAAGCTAACGAAACAAATCCCGGCTTTTCCATTGAGGAAAGGAACTGGATGGACAGGTTTATCAATGCCGGATGGGTAGACACCTTCAGGGTTTTCAATCAGGAGCCGGGGCAATACTCATGGTGGAGTTATCGCTTTAATGCCAGAAGTAAGAATATTGGCTGGCGGATTGATTATTTTATAATTGATATAAAAAGCAAATCAAGACTTCACGACGCTGCCATATTAACTGATGTTTTTGGTTCTGATCATTGTCCGGTGCAGATGGAATTGAAAACCGGGTTATAGAAATAGGTGCAGTTACTCTCATCTCCCGAAGAAATGATAAAAACTTCAGACAGGATAACCCCGCGTTCCGCGGGGCAGGCATTGATGACCTGATTTCAAAAAAAGGGTAACTACTCAGGTTGTCGGGTTCAAGGCTCACGGCTGACCTCCTTGCGCTCCTCATATTTCCTGAGATAGTTGACCCTTAGAACCTCTATTTTGAGGCAAAAATTGGCCTTCTAAGAAAAAGCAACGATTCAATGCTATGCCAAATTGGCTGACACCATTCCTTTATCGACGAAATGGCCTTCGCACCAAAAGGGAGTGCCTTAGCCAAGCGGATTGAGATTGCAGGCCGCATGGTAAAGCGATTAAAGAGGAAAAGATGTGCGACTGTGTCCATATTATGGCCATTGGCAAGGAAGAAGTTGTTCCCGAAATCATGGCTGCCGCAGGATTAGATTAGGCGTTGCAGGGATGGCTTTAGCGTCTGCTATTAGATTATTTTCTTACTCACAATCAAAAATCTCTCAAGCATACTGTAAAAGAGTATGATTATGATTTTTTGAACGTACTGTCGAATAACTATCGTGCTGGGCAGGGAGGTCGAAAGTCAGAGGGAAGAGATCCCAGGAATAAATGGGGAAAACGAGAAGCGCGCGGACCTGTAAATATGCAGATTGGTTTTTCATCATGTAGTTGCATATGGGGAATGGGGGACGGTCTATCCCGATGCAGGGGCATTTTCCTGGGCGATCTGCCGAAACTGGCTGAGGCGAACATCCCCTCCAGGCAAATGGGCAATCAATTCAAGTTCGCCGCCAAGCGCTTCTATGATGCGGATCAAGGTGCCTATTTGCATATCATCCTGACTTTCTATTTTTGACAGGGAAGGTTGCTTGATTTTCAGCGCTGCGGCCAATTCCTTTTGTGTTAGCCCTACTTGCTTGCGGATTTCCGCCAGTAGCATATCCGCCATGATTTCTTTGGCTTTTATCTCTGCCCGGGCCAGGCGCTCAGGGGCCATTTGAGCTTCCAATTCTCTAAAATTTCGCGGCATCAGATTTCTCCATTGTTTTTAAGTTGTTGCAAATGCTCATCCAAGAGCCTGTCAGCCAGTGGAATCATCCGGTCGTAAAACCGCTTATCACCGGTTTTGTCTCCCCCGATCAGCAGGATGGCCTTTCGGCGCGGGTCAAATGCGTAGAATGTTCTGATCGGTCGTCCGTGGACCTGCGTTCTAAGCTCCTTCATGTTTCTGTGTCTGGATTCTTTGACAGTGTCAGCATGGGGTCGCCCAAGAGCCGGCCCCAAGATCTGCAGCACCTTGACGCTCACGGTTAACGATTCCTGCTCGTCTTCGCTCAGTTTACCCCACCATTCGCCAAATTCGTCTGTAAATTCAATGTCCCACATTTTCTAAATATAGCCTATTGGCTATGTTTGTCAAGCCCAATTTTTATTTGGATAGAATCACTGTAAGCGCTCACAGGTTCCTCACCCAGCGATTTGAGCCAAAGATGGTAAGCCGTATGCAGAAAAACCGGACCCTCGGGGTGGTTCGGCGTTCACTACCCACTGACTCCTGATAACTGGTATTTTCGTTGACTTCCGGAAACGATCGTGCCCAATGTTTTCTGTCGATGATGATTTGTAGGAACTTGTTCCATACCGGTCAATACGAAGCGGCCCTGAAGAATGCACTGAATGGCATTGAACTGGCGAAAAGGATCGGCGAGGGGATTCTATCTATGTTTTTCTTTGTCCAGGCAGGGCAGGCAGCCCTCTATGCTGAGAGAATTGACTACGCCTTAGAGCTTCTTAAACAGGGAAAATCAGAAGGCGAGAGACTCGGTCACCCATTGGGTTTGGCATACATCCGTGTATATATTGCAGAGGCCTTACTCCGATTGGACAGGTGTGAAGAGGCGGCGGCGCCTGCGGATGCAGCGCTCCGCTTTTGTCAAGCACTGGATCTGGGACCTTTTTTGCAGACTGCCCTTCAAATCAATGCAGAGATCCTTGCTTATTGTGATCCATCAGATAAGACACGCATTGATGAGATGATGGAACAGGCTGCCGCCCTGGTGGAGCGAGGCAATTCACCTTGGATGAGAATTCAATACCTCATGACCCGGGCCAGGATAGGGTTGAAGCGCGGCAGGATCGAGGATGCCCGAAAGGACCTGGCAGAAGCCAGAGCCCTTTACCTGGAGATGGGTTTGGAAAACGGGACCGGTGAGCTACGGTCCATTGAAAAGGCACTTAAAGAAGCAGATGTTTAAAGGAGGATGGCAGTGAGCTTTCTTTTGACGTCTTTTGTGGTCATAGGATCACCCCACTATAAGGTCTGAATGGAAAAAGATTGGGCTATTTGGTGAAAATTACTTCCTAACTCTCATCTCCCGAAGAAATGATGAAAACTTTAGACAGGATTACAGGATTGACTTGATTTCAAGGGAATAATCTTAATGCCTTTTCAAAACCTGATCGAATCGGCATGTAATCATACGGTCTTACAGGATTTTGCCTCTATTGATTAACAGGAAACAAAGAATCTTGTCTATCCTGTTATCCTGTCTAAAAATGTAATTCGCGTTACGAATCTCCCTTTTCAGTCAGAGCCATCCCTTCTCCAGGATATACCATGCGTTCCTCCGCAGGAGTGGGGTTTGTGATTTCCCGCCAATGCCTCGGTTGGGGTTCAGGGCCTTCCTGCGCTATTGCGGTTGGACTTTTGTCCATCATCTTTGGGTATTTCCTGAGATCCACACCGGGTACCGGGGCGCTGAACTCGATGGGGATGTTGCTGGGATCAAAGGTATAGATGGAATAGATGAATCCGTGGTTAACGACTTCGGAGACCCAGATGCCGGCAGCATCCAACCGGTCTTTCAACTCCCATAGATCCTCTTCACTCTCCACCTCGAATGAAACATGATCGAAAGCAAAGGGGCCTTTAACGGGTACGCCGTGGTCCTTTTCAGGAATCTTATCAACATGCGGCCACTCAAAAAAGGCAATCAAATCATGATCCGAGATCTCAAAAAAATAATGCCTGTATCCGGGCCGACCAAGGCCCGCGACTAAGCGCATGCCCAACAAGTCCCTCCAAAAACGGATGGTCGTGTCCATGTCTCTCGTGGCCATTGCCAGATGATTGATGCCAGTATATTTCACCATAGGGTCTCTTCCATCTAAAGTACGTGTCATATTTTCCTCTTATCATTCAATCAAATTTTACCACGATCTCTTCAAATGTTTTTCTCCAATAACTCCTCCTTTCATAAACATTAACTCTCCCTAACCCGGATGAACCGGAAAAGTGCCTAAAGTGCGCTAAAGTGCCTAAAGTTGATGTTTATTTTTCATTCGATGTCGGAGTCTTCGCTTACCTGGACGTTCGATGTTCGACGTTCATCTTTTTCCACAGCCGAGGAGATTTCCTTAACCACATACAGGTTCATCTTTTCCCGCACACCCTTCAGTGGCATGCTGAAGGATCGCCTAATGATAACCTCTTCAGATAATTGCCGGTAAACCGCCTCCGAAATGACGACTTCCCCGCCTTTGGCCGTTGATTGAATTCGATGGGTGATATTAACGGGTGAGCCCACAATACCATACTTGGCCCTGGTTTCTGA
>SDBS01002427.1_pt1 | contig 18629 bp, 13 predicted proteins | sample 2277091 | NCBI WGS metagenome assembly SDBS01 (sample SAMN10404972, study PRJNA504765) | marine sediment metagenome | isolation source: marine sediment core GS10_PC15, 163 cmbsf | place: Arctic Ocean: Southern Knipovich Ridge | collected 2010 | reverse complement strand
GAAGAGACCTGCCAGACGGCTGCGGATGACTGTCCGACGGAAGCGATCTCGATAGAGCAGTGACCTCGCCGCTTTGCCGCACGCTCCGGCCAAAATAGAAACACCCGACGATCGCCGCCATGGTCAACTCATCCGCTTTGGCGGCCAATCGGTCGACGGCATCTCTCCAGCCCCCGCCACTTGGCCCTGAACAGAAGGAGGATTCTCTCGTTGCTCTCCCGCAGTGGCAGGGCCCTGCTGTGGACCTGCTATTGCGAAAGGACGAACTCGGCCAGGTCGGCCCGCTGCTTGTCACTCAGCTTCGAGGTCTTCCCATGGGTGTCGCCCTTGTTGTCCTTCTTGAGGACGTCCATCATGGTGGCGGCGCGCCCGTCGAACAGGTACGGCCCGGTTCGCCAGGCTTCCACAAGCGTGGGCGTGTCGAACTTGCGGCCCTCGTCCCTGTCCTTGCCGAGCCCGATGTTATACATCTTCAAATCGGTGTATAGCGGGCCGGCGTGACACGTTGCGCAGCCGGCGCTGGCGAACAGCTTCTGGCCCCGCTTGGCCGCCTCGCTCAGCTTGCCCTTCACCAGGTACGGGCTGGGAACCGGCTTCAGCGATTTCAGGAACTCGTCGATGGCGGCTGCATCTTCCTCCGGCCGCACCGCGAACAGGATGTGGCGGATGCCCGCCCGCACGGCGGTCTCGGCCTTGTCGCGAACGCCCGTGACCATCGACGGCGGGGTCTTGTGTGCCAGCAGCATGCTCTTGACGTTCTTGGGGTTGCCCATTCCATCGCTTAGCAGGTCCCAGTTGAGCCCGTCGACCCGACCGTCTGGATGGCAGCTCGCGCAGCTCTGCCACTTCTGGAAGCACAGATCCGCGTCGTTGAAAAAGATCTCGCCCTGGCGGGCAATGGTTATCGTCTGCTTGGGGCCCAGCGCGATGGATTTGGCGTTGGGCCGGGCGTCGGGAGTGATGTCAATAATGCCGATTGAGTCGGTGAAGTACTCGGCCGCATAGACCTTCGTGCCGATGACGGCCAGTCCGCGGGGACCATTGCCCGTAAGCCTGATCCGCCGGCGAAGTTCCACCAGGAAGGCCAGATTGTTCGGCACGTTTTCGGCCGTCTTGTCCTGATCGGCCTTCGCGAGCTTTTTCATCAGGCCATCCGCGTCGATCACGCTTACCTCGTGCGTGCCCGCGTGCGTCACGCAGATTTGCTTGCCGTCACCGGTCCAAGCGACACCCCACGGGTTTGCCGCACCAAGGTCAACGTCGTCCAGAAGGACCGTGTTGACTAGTTTCTGGGCGTTGATGTCGATAATGCTCAGCGCGTTGGTGTTCATCCAGCCGCGCTCAAGCTGCGTAGTCGGCAGGTTGAAGCGGCCCAGGATATGCGTTACAGCGGCGTACTTGCCGTCGGGCGAAACAGCCGCCCCGCGGAGGTCCACCGAGCCGTTCGGCAGCGTGATCGAGGCAACCACTTTCCTGGCGGTTGTGTCGATTATGGATACCGTGCCCGACACATGGTCGGCATCGGCAGGGACTGCCGGCAGGTGGTTGGCCACCACCAGAGTCTTGCCGTCGGGGGTAATGGCTGCTGCTACCGGCTGACGGGCAACGGCGATCTGCGCCACTTCCTTCTTCGTGCCCAGATCGATCACCAAGACGTTGTCCTTGAACCGGTTGCACACGTACAGTGTCTTGCCGTCGGGGCTCACTACAGGCGACACCGGAGAGTGTCCTGCGGGCAACGTGGCGGAGACTTTGCCGCCGGGCAGGTCGATGACGACAACCGAGCCGTCTGCCACGCCGCAAGTCACGTAAAGCCGCTTCCCGTCCGGCGAAAGCGCCAGGCCCGTTGCCGCAGCAGGCAAGGCCAGGTTCTTTGTCACCTTGCCGCCGGCGACATCCAGCACGGCCACTTGCTTGGCTGTTGCCTCGGCTACATACAGGGTCTTGCCGGCCTGGTCGGCAACCAGGGCAACGGGCGACAGGTACTTCGACTCAGCCGCCGGTGCGCCGACGAGATAACACGCAGTGACAGCGACGGCTGCACTGCACGCAGTAATCCACATTAAGCGATTCATCGGTTTCCTTTCTAAGCTAATCGTGAACTGCCCATTGTGCCACATGTTGCGTCTCCGTTGCAACACTGTTGTTTTACAGTTTTGCTTGGCGGGCCTGTCCAGCCGCCGTGGTTGTTTAGTCCATGAAACCCGCGATCATCGGGCCGATACCGCGGACTTGTCTTTTTTCTTGCTGTCGTTTTCGCCGATCGAGTCCGGCTGCTCGTACGCCTTGAGGCCCTCGCGGATCGCCTTGCGGTTCCGCATCTCCTCCTGCCTGCGGAACAGATATTTCTCCTCCCTCCGGCGGTCCACTTCGCAGGGCTGGAAGCCGGGCATGTCGGCACGGGGGCGTTTCTTGAGCATTTCCTTTCCCGCCTGGATAATCGCCAGGGCCTCCTTGTATTTGGGGTCGTTCTTGTTCTTGAACTTAGCCAGGCAGGGGCTCATCTCGGGGCGGTCGAAACTGACCTGCGGCCCGGCGTTGCCCCCATGGTTGCCCACGAACCGCGCACCGGTAAGTTTGCTCAAGCGTGACATCTGCTTGCCGTCGAGCGGCGACCGCCCGCTTGCATTTTTCGGATAGGCGCTCGCGTAGGACGGATAATACACGGCGTTGATGTCGATCCACGTGACGATCCGGTCCATGTCCTCCTTGCTGAGCTTCACCTTGTTGTGGCCTTTTCGGATTACCTGGACGAGCTTGCTCTGGTGCGAGCCCCAGGAATAGGCCTGCTGGATCTGGTAGGGCCCGGCGCCGATGGCCTTGATCATCTTCTTTCGCCACAACTCGGTATACGAAGCATTGAAGAAGGCGGTGCGGTCGCCCGCCAGGACGACCTTGGCCGCGCCCTTCTTGCCGAAGTCGTGACACTTGACGCAGTGCTTGTCGAAAACGGGCTGCACCTCGGCAGTGTAGTTGAAAATACGCGGCTTGCCGTACCAGCCCGTCATGGGGCTGGCGCCGCGCTTGAACGCAAGCGGGACGTTACGGCTGGGCGGAGGCGCCGTGCGGCGCTCCTCGTGGCAGCCCACGCATCCCGTCGTCTCGCCCGACTGCACCATCGTGCCGCTTCGCATCGACTGGATCATCATGCCGTTTTCGTCGAGGAGCTGGAAGTAGACGAACCTGTCGGCCGGCAGGGTAAAGTAGGCCGACCCGTCAGCCTCCACCGGCACCGTGCCGAGGATGCGCTTGTTCTCGAAGCTGTGCCAGTTCATTCCGGGGCAGTGCACGCCCTGTCCGCCCCAGGCGGGCTGGGTCCAGAACCGCTTCTCCGGCGACTCGATCACGCGGAGGTACTTTACGCTGCCGGGCTTCACGCCCTTCATGTGCGTGCCGATGTACACGTTGTGCACATAGAATGTCCCGGTGCCGTTTGTGAAATCGCGCCGCTTGGGGCTTAGCATTGGCCGCCGGCGCGGACCAAGCGGCATGGGGTCATAGCAGCCGTTGCCTTCCGAATGCAACTGGATCTCGTTGCCGAAGACGTCCACCAGGTAGATGGCCATCAACTCGCCACGGCCGACCGAGCGCGACACGAGGAAGTATTTGTCGTTGAGGGGATACGGGTCCTCGTACTTCGGCCGGAATCTCGTGAACGCATCCCAGCCGCCCTTGCCGACCTGATTGATCGCGCCGGCGGGCCAGGTGCGGACGGTGGAATCCCGCCCGTCGAGGCCGAGCCGGCGGTCGATGATCGCCAGTGCCCCCCACGGCCTGTCGTGGCACGAGCTGAAAATGCATATAGCCTGCTCGGTGCCCGGAATGATGCGCGCGTCGAGGACCGCGCCGGGAGAGTTTGTGTTGTTGCCCCAGTAGACGGCGTGGTTGGTGCCGTCGGGGTTTACGGTCCAGAGGCCCTGGGCGTCGCCGAAGTTGCGGTCGATGTACTCCCAGCGGTCGTAGAGAATCCTCCCGTCGGGCGTGAGCGTGCCGTGGCCCTCGTGCAGCGTGCTCTTGCCGATCTGGTGGATGTTGGCGCCGTCACCGTCCATCTTGAACAGATTCCCCATGATGTGCCGGTTGCACATGCAGTACTTGGGCTCGCGCGTCGACGAAAACACGATGGAGCCGTCGGACAGGTACAGCGGGTCGAAATCGGCTGTCCCCTTGGCAAACGTAAGCTGCTTGAGGCCCGAGGCGCCGCCGGCCGCCACCTCGAAGATCTTGTAGTCTTCCCCAATATGTCTTCGCATTGAAAACACGACTCGCTTGCCGTCGAAGCTAACGTCCGGGTCGCGGCACATGCCCTTGGGGCAGTCCACCAGCGTGGTGACCCTGCCGGTCTTCAGGTCGATCTTCTTCAGCGCCCCGCCGCCATGGAAGCTCTTGGTGTTAATCTCCCCGGTAACGAACATCGTCGCCGTGTTGTGGTGGTCCGAGCGATACTGGGCCCGGGCGACAAACACGATGGGCCGGCCGCCCACCAGCGGGTTGGCGATCAGGGCTTCGCGCTGCAGGGCGCTAAACTTCTCGCCGGTATCGCCTCCCGGCTCGCCGAGCCGCTGGAGGTATTCCTTCCCCTTCGGGTAGCGGTCGGGGAATGTTTCCATCAGGTCCTTTATGGCCGCGCGGAGGCAATCGGCCCCGTTGCTTGCGGCTACCACCTTCGGGTCCTGGAGGATCCGCTTCCCGAGGATCCGTTTCCGGGAGGCAAAGTGCTTCTTGGTCGCGTCGTCGTCCACCCGGCCCGCGATCCTCACGTCATCAAGCGTAACGTGCCCCCAGCCGCCCCTGTTGGCGTCGTAGACCCGCATGAAGACCTTCTTGCCAACGAACTTCGAGACGTCCCACGTGACCTTGCTCATGAGCAGGCTGTTGCGGCCGTGGGCCTTCAACACCTCCTTGCCGTTTAGCGTGCACAGCGCCACGTAGGTCGTCCGGCTCTTGCCGCCGCCCACGAGGAGCGTCATCGGCGAGCCCGTAAGCACGAAGACGGGCGACTCGATCACGCCGACGAATGTGTCGGCCTTTTTCCCCGCCTGATGGTCCGTCCGCAGATGGTGCTTACCCTCGAGGCCGCGCGTGTCGGCCTGAGGGCAGACATACATCTTCAGCTTACCTTCCACGGCCCGCCAGCCGTGCGCGTTGCCGTTCTCGAAGTTAAAGTGCACCTGGTCCGCGGCCCCCGCCGTAAGGGGCGCCACTAGAAGAACGGCGGCAAGAGCAAATCTCCAGATCATCCCAGCCTCCACGTCTATTCTAACAGTCAATAAGGAGTTCCTGTATCGTATTAATCCTCAGCCCGTCGGCCATGCCGTTTGTTCTTCATCCACCCTCGCTCAGGCGCTTGACCGGCTCGCTCTTGAACATCTCGTGTGCCTCACGCAGAAGACCCGGCACGCGATCGGCCACCGGACAATCGGCCAGCGCGCCAGACAGGTCGACCTCCTCGAGCTTCTCGGCGGTGTTGCCCGGGAACCAGTGCCCGCCGCTGCCCAGAAGATTGTATCGCATCTTGCCGTACTCGACCATATCGTACGCGACACTCAGGTTGCGCAGCCAGAGGATCTTCGGAATATTGATATCGCCCGGCGTGTCGTGCCAGGCGGGCAGGTGCAGAGAGAACGGATCGGCCAGGTCTTTGCCGACGGCCTCGAGAAGCTCTGCATCCAGGCGGCCGACGATCGGCGGGAGGATCCGGTCGGCCTCTTCCAGAAGCTCAACGGCCCGGACGCTCAGATCGTAATCTCCGGGCTTGGCCGCTCCGACGCTGATGGTGCGGACCTCGGGATGTGAGAGGCAGAACAGGGCGTTGAAGGTAATCGGGTGCAGGGGCCCGCAGAGGTCAACGAGCTTCTGCGGCGGCTCGTTGAGCTTGCCGCCCTTGTTGTTAGGGCTGATGATCAGCACGCCCATGTCGCGCTTGGCCGCCAACTCTATCGCGGGCCAGTGCTTCTGGAAGATATAGAACCAGTGAAGGTTTACGTAGTCGAACCCGCCGTCGCCTTCGTGGGCAACGGCCTGGCAGATCACGTCGGTGGGGCCGTGCGAGGAAAATCCCACGTGCCTGACCTTGCCGTCGGCCTGAAGCTTTCGCGCTGCGGCCAGACACCCGCCGGGGCGTATGGCGCTGCGGAGCGTCGTCTCATTGTTCAGGCCGTGAATGCCGAGCATGTCAACGTAATCAAGCTTCAGCCGCCCCAGCGAGTCATGGAAATCGCTCGTGAACTGCTTGGGGTCGTCGGTGGGACCGACCTTGGTCTGAACGATAACCTCATCGCGGGGCAGAGTCGGCAGGATCCGCCCGAGCTGGCGCTCCGAAGTACCGTACCCGCGTGCGGTCTCCACGTGGTTGATGCCGAGTTCAAGCGCCCGCCGGACGGTGGCCTCAACGTTGGCCTGGCTCTCGGCTGGGATCTCCTGGTCGGGAATATCCTTCCATCCGTGCTGGAACCTCATGCTGCCGCAGGTCACTACTGACAGTTCCAGTTCCGTTCGTCCGAAGCGCCGGTAGATCATCTATTCGCCCATCCTGGCTCAATCGTCGAACACCGCGACGACCGGAGCGTGGTCCGAAGGCTTCTTGCCCTTACGTTCGTCCCGGTCGACCTCCGCCAGGCTGCAGCGCTCGGCCAGAGGCTCGGTCGCAAATATGTGATCCAGACGCAGCCCGTCGTTCCTCGGAAACGCCAGCATCCGGTAGTCCCACCAGGAGTATATCCCCCCTTCCGGATGATGCTTGCGGAACACATCCGCGAAGCCCCAACTGCGGACCTTCTCCAGGGCATCGCGCACGTCTGAATGGCACAGGACGGTGTTTTGCCATTCTTCCGGCCTGGCAACGTCCTTGTCGTCCACGGCCACATTGAAATCGCCACAAAGGACGACCCGATCAGACGGAGAATAATGTCCGTCCAGGTGTTTTCGCAGCCGCCGCATCCAGTCGAGCTTGTAGGCGTACTTGTCGGAGCCGACCTCCGCGCCGTTGGGCACGTATGCACTCATCACCCGCATGCCGCCGATTTCCGCCGAAATCAACCTGGCCTGTGGATCCTCCACGCGGTCTTTAATGCCGCGCTCAACTTTCGACGGCTCAGTCTTGCTCAAAATCGCCACGCCATTGTAGGTCTTCTGACCGTAGACGGCAGCACGGTAGCCCGCCTCTGCTATGGCCTCGCCGGGGAAGGCCTCATCGGTGGCCTTGAGCTCCTGAAGGCACAGTACGTCCGGCTGGTGCTTTTCGAGCCACGCGAGCAGCCGCTCCAGCCGCGCCCGTATCGAATTAACGTTCCAGGTGGCAAGCTTCATGGCGGACAGTATAGCGGGTGCTGCAGGCAACAGACAACACAGAACAGGCAACAGGGACCCTGCCAATAAAGCAGTCGCCGTTGGCCGGATCGACAACCCAGGCAGAGAATCGGAAGCTTCACCAGGAGAGCAAAATCGTGCAAGCCCTTGTAAATACAGAAGCTAGACATCGTGGCACCAGCGTTGCATGAGTTCGTGTAGTGCTAATGCAGGGATATTGTGTCTGTGGATAAGCCACCGACTATGTTCCCGGCGGGCGATTGACATGGTTACGACCTCGAGACAGCGAAAAGACCCCTTTGGTCTGGTTGTCAGCGGAGAGGCCGGGACTTGGCTGCCGGCATTGGAGCAGATCGTGGGTTCCAAGTTGCTGGTGGCCTACAAAGTCAACGGCGACAACGAACTGCTGGAGGTTATACACGCCGGCGTCGCCGATGCAGTTGTGCTGGACGACGCTGCGGACTGGTCGCTCGACGTGCTGGAATTGTTGCGAGTGATTCGTCGTCTGGATGCCATGCTGCCGGTGGTGATTGTCACCGAGCATTGCGAACGGCATTGGCTGGAAGATGCTCTCCGCCTGGCGGTCTTCAGCGTGGTTGCCCGCCCGCTTGCGCTGGAAGAACTGCTCAGGCAGATACAGCGGATGATGGAGAGGATAGACAGCGCGCTTCGAGAAGACCGATAGCGACCGCATGGCTGGCTGCCGGACCTTTCCGGTCTGGAAAGCAATAGTCGAAAACCGACAATCGGAAATTGATAGAAGGAGCCCCCAATGGCTAAGAAACCTGCAAAGAAGCCTGCAAGAAAACCCACACCGAAGATTCGCCCTTTGGGCGGGAAGGTCTTGATCAGGCGTCTGGAGGCGCAAGAGAAGACTAAGGGCGGCATTGTTTTGCCGGACGCGGCTAAGGAAAAGCCGCAGCGTGGCCAGGTTCTGGCCGTCGGCGATGGCAAGCTGATGGACGATGGCACGCGTGCCAAGTTTCAGGTCGCAAAGGGCGATCAGGTCCTTTTCACCAGCTACGCCGGAACCGAGATCAAAGTCGAGGGCGAAGAGCTGATGCTGATGGACGAGTCCGACATACTGGCGATCATTGCCTGAAGGTCGCCGACTAACAGGAGCTATGAGAAATGGCCAAGAAGAAGATTACGTTTGACGCTGAGGCCCGCGAGGGCATTCGCCGCGGGGTGAAGCAGCTCGCCGCTGCCGTAAAAGTCACACTCGGCCCGACCGGCCGGGTCGTCATCCTCGAAAAGTCCTTCGGCGCGCCGACGGTCACCAAAGACGGCGTGACAGTCGCCAAGGAAATAGACTTGGAGGATGCCGACGAGAACATCGGCGCACAGATGGTCAAAGAGGTCGCTTCGAAAACTTCGATCGTGGCCGGTGACGGAACGACCACGGCGACGATCTACGCCGAGGCCCTGTTCGAGGAGGGCCTCAAGAACGTAGCGGCCGGGGCCAAGGCAATGCAGCTCAAGCGAGGCATTGAAAAGGGTGTCGGTGCGGTTGTCGAAGAGCTCAAGAAGCTTTCCAAACCCGTAAAGAGCTCCAAGGAAATCGCCCAGGTGGGCACCTGTGCAGCCAACCAGGATTCGGAGATCGGCCAGATGATTGCCGAGGCCATGGACAAGGTCGGCAAGGACGGCGTGATTACCGTCGAAGAAGGCAAGGGCCTGGACACGGCTGTCGAGCTGGTCGAAGGAATGCAGTTCGACAAGGGATATATCTCGCCCCACTTCGTCAACAAGATTGAGACGATGGAAGTGGATCTGGAAAAGCCGCTCATCCTGGTGCACGAGAAGAAGCTGTCGGCCGTCAAGGACCTGGTCCCGCTGTTGGAGAAGGTTGCTCAGGGCGGGCGATCACTTGTCATCATCGCCGAGGACATTGAGGGCGAGGCCCTGGCGACGCTGGTGATCAACAAGCTTCGCGGCACCCTTCAGGTGGTAGCCGTCAAGGCCCCGGGCTTCGGCGACCGCCGCAAGGAGATGCTGCGGGACATCGCCATCCTGATCGGCGGCAAGGCCATCATGGAAGACATGGGTATCAGTCTTGAGAACATTCAAATGGCCGACCTGGGTACGGCAAAGTCCGTCCGCATCGACAAGGACGCGACCACCATCATCGAGGGTGGGGGAGCTTCGGCCGACATCAAGGGGCGGATCGAGCAGATCAAGGCCGAGATCGAATCCACCGACAGCGAGTACGACACGGAGAAGCTGGAAGAGCGTTTGGCCAAGCTGGCCGGAGGCGTAGCCCAAATCAACGTGGGCGCCGCGACCGAGGTGGAGATGAAGGAGAAGAAGGCCCGCGTGGAAGACGCCCTGCATGCCTGCCGGGCGGCCGTCGAAGAGGGCATCCTGCCGGGCGGTGGCGTGGCCGCCCTGTCTACTCTCAAGCGGCTGGACAAGGTTTTGTGCGACAGCGAGGACGAGAAGACCGGCGTGGACATTGTGCGTCGGGCCTTGGTGTCGCCGATTAAGCAAATTGCCGCCAACTCGGGGCTGGAAGGCAGCATCGTAGCCGCCAAGGTCATGGAGACCGAAGATATTAACTTCGGCTACGACGCGATGGTGGGTAAGTATTGCGACCTGGTCAAGGCGGGTGTCATCGTGCCGACCAAGGTGGAGCGATGCGCCCTGCAGAACGCGGCATCGGTAGCGGGATTGCTGCTGACCACGGATGCGGTGGTAAGCGAGATCCCGGAAAAGAAGAAGCCAGCGGGCCCCGGCGGGGGCATGGACGATATGTACTAGGCCGGCAAGTGCGCAGCGGACAGCAGGCAGGAAGCTAGGTGCGCGGCGGGTCGTGAAGAACGGCCCGCCGCTGTTTCTGTCCGTGAGCAGCTCTGGAGCCGGTTCCGTGAGATCACTTTTCCTTCTTGAGTTCCACCGTGACGATATCTTTCTCGGCGACCTTTTTCCTGACGGGGATGAACATGAGCCGCGGCTTCTTGCCGCTGACGGCTAGCAGGAACTGTGATTCGTCGGGAGATGGCGCGAACTGCGATACTACGCTGCCTTCGCCGAGGTCGTGGGTGATTACCTCCACGCGCATGTTGATCAGCGATATGGGCTTTTTTTCATTGGGGAAGTGCCTGGCCATCACAAACCTGGTCAGAGGCGCATCCGGTATGCGTCCGCCCAGATTGAAGGCCTTGTCGCCGGTGTAGACTTTCCTTCCCACCATCTCGATGGTCCAGAACTCATCTTCTTTCACGATGGGAGTTCCCACCATGCTGTCACTGCTTCCCGTCCACAGCAGCTCGCCTGTTTTCGTCTCGAACACCCCGAACGTATACTTGTACGGGTGGTTTCGAAAAATAGTCTCGGTAGTGAAGGCCAGCAATAGAACCTTTCCATCTCGCGAGACCCGGGCATATCGGGGCTCTCGACCGCCACGATAGGCCGCGCGGCTGAGGGCCTGATGTACAATCTTGCAGGTCTTCTTCCCCGTCTTGTCGAAGACTTCGACCTCATGCTCCCGGCCGTCTTCGTCCGAAGACACGCGCACGGACCATCCGCGACCGGCGGGCCGGTGTCCGGGCCGAGCGGTCTTCTTCACTTTCTTCAGGTCTCTGATGGAGTAGAGAGATGGTTCGCCTTTCTGGCGCGGCACATAGAGGAAGTGTTCTTGGTCGAATCCAGCGACGAAGGGCCCCAGTTTCCACGGATTCAATCCCAGTGCCTCGTGCAGTTTGATCGAGGCGCCGAGGAACCGGTTTCGCTGCAGGTCGAACTCCGCGAAGAGGTACTCCACTCTGGACGCCGTCTTGTGTGCTGGTCGGGAAGCGGCTGTGTCGGCTTTGTCCGCCTTCGGTTCGCTAACGTTCCGGGAGCAAACCACACATAGGCGGCTGCCGAGCCATTGTGCACTCATGAACTCCCACTTGTCGGGCATTGGGTGAAATCGGGCCTTCTTGGCCGTGACGTCGTAGGTCCACAACTCCAGGCCGGAGGACTGCTTGAGGCTGAGGGCTATCAGCTTTCCGTCGGATGAGTATGCAGGCATGTCTGTGGGAACGCACCCGGCGCAGGTTAGGGCGGCGCAACACATAACCACATGAGTCAATATGGCTAAACGGTTCATTGTCCCGCCATTCGTTCGTCTATTCTTCGTCGGGCGACACAGCCCGGCGAAGGTGCTTGGTCCGACCGCGCTGGCGCTTGGATTCGAGGCGGCGCCGCTTCGATGCCAAGGTAGGTTTGGTCTTGCGGCGTGGCTTGGGTCTTTCAGCCGCCCTGCGGACCAGCCGAATCAACCGCTCCATCGCGTCCTGACGGTTGCGCTGGCGCGTGCGAAAACGACGGGCCTCGATAATCAGCAGGCCGGCATCTGTCATCCTGCGTCCGGCAAGGCGCACCAGCCGCTCGCGAACATCATCGCTCAGGCAGGGCGAGCGAGCTGCGTCGAAGCGGAGTTGTACTGCCGTCGCCACCTTGTTGATATTTTGCCCGCCAGGGCCGCGGGCACGCACGAACCGCTCTTTAATCTCACTTTCGTCAATGGCGATTGTGCGCGTGATGCGAATCATCCCTCCAGCATACCTCTGTCGGGCAGAAGACTCAATCATCGGGTGGGGCTGAGCCTTCGGCGCATCATACCTTGCCGTGCCGCCGGGTGAGGGGTTATCATAGGTGGGCAAGGGCGGCGTCTTTGCGCGGCCGTGAGCTTGTAACATGAAACGCATACCCAGACTCTCCAGGCCGATGATTCTGACAATCCTGATGGGCTGCTCTGTGTTAGTGGCCCTGTTTGGGCAGCGCGCGGGCGACCCACTACGCAGCGCAGTTCGCCTCGCGATTGTCCCGCTCGCGGACGGCGCGATGTACCTGGTGACTCAGTTCAAGGAGCGTCGCAGGCCTGCGGGCTCAGTGCTGACAGAAGAGCAGTCCGATCGCCTGCGGAAGGAGAACGAGGCACTTCGCCGGCAGGTACATGCCCTTCTGCGAGAACGCCACAGATTGTGGCAGAGCGCCACGATCGTGAAGAAGGTGCGTGCCCGCTTCGGAGCCTCGCCGGCGTTTCCATATGACCTGATAGCGACGCGTGTGGTCGCCGGCGAATTCCTGCCTTACGGTACCAGCCGGGTGCTGGGTGCGGGCAGGTCGCAGGGCGCCGTGGACGGCGCGCCGGTGACCACGCGAGGATTGCAGACCGACCGGTTAAAGGCGCTGCTGGAAGGATCTGCGGGGGTCATACCCCTGCCGCAGAACCTGATGACGGTAACATCCGCCGTACTGGTCGGAAGGATATCCCAGGCCGGCGAGTTCACCGCTACCCTCCAGCTTGTGACCGATGCCGGCTTCCGCATGAACGCGAGGATTCGCCGAGAAATGAATCCCGATCCTGGCAAACGCCGGACGATTGTTCCGCGGGGGGGCGGCTCACCCGTGGGGCTCACTGCCAACAATAACGAGCGGATCAAAGTGGAGGCGGCCGGGGACGGAAAGGAATCTCTCATCGTCAAAGATGTCGCCAAAGCGCATGCTATCCGCCCCGGTGACAGCCTTGTCAGCCGGACGGACGAGGATTTTCTGCCCGCGGAGATAACGATCGGCAAGGTTGTGGTGGTCGAGCCGGATCCGGACCGCCCCGGCTTCTGCAAGCTGGTGGTAAGGCCGGATGCGGAACTGGGGGCCCTTCGCAAAGTTTACATCGTTGTGCCCCGTGGCACGCTCCACCCCACCGCAACTGAGGGCAAGCGCAGATGAAGTGGGTGCCGTTCATCATCTTGACCTACCTTGTGATGCTGGCCCAATGTACGCTAGGAGAGTTATTGACGTTTTCCGTTAAGGCTATCGGCATGGTCGGGCCCGACCTGGCGGCCATTGTGGCGGTTTTCATGGCCCTGCACGTTCGCAGCGGTTTTCACGCCGCCCTTGCCGGCTGGGTCCTGGGCCTCGCGGTGGATTTGACGGCGATCTCCGCCCCCAGCGGGGTCACCGCTGTTGGGCCCATGCCAATTGCCTTTGCCGTTGCCGCCGCGCTGATCTTCCAGATCCGCGAGGCATTCTTTTACGAGAGACCGGCACCCCAGGTCTTCCTGGCACTCATATTCTGCCTGGTGGCCCACGGGATCTGGGTCACGGTTCAGGCTGGTCTGACCTTGATTCCGTGGGCCACCGGAGAAGTGTCCTGGGAAGGCTATGGCCGGATGTTGCTCCAGGCCGTAGCGCTGGCGATTTACACCGCCGTGCTCATGCCGCTGGGACATCCTGGCTTAAGATGGCTCAGGAAGTGGCTTATATCCATGCCGACGGGACGGCGGCATCGTCGCAGTACCGTCCCGACGCGCTGATAATCAGGACGCAGGGAAAGACATGTACAAGTTCCGGATAAAAGTGTTTCTGGCCCTGGCCGCCACGGTGGTCCTGGTAATGATGGGACGGCTGGTTCACCTGCAGGTTATCCAGGCTGACCACTTCCGCAGCCAAGCCGAGCAGATGCTCAAGACCTTCAAGATCCTGCCTGCCGGCAGGGGCCGGATACTCGACCGAAACGGGAAGATACTGGCATACAACCGCCCCTGTTACGACTTCTGTATGGATTACGGCCTGCTGACGAAGGATGAGAGGGAATATGCGGGGTGGGCGCGCCGGCAGACCAGACGCATCGCCCGCCAGGAGCATGTAAGTATTGCCCGGGCGGAGGAAATCTTCCGCCGGCGATGCGAGAACACATGGCGCCTGGTCGAAAGTCTTGCAGCCGAGACGGGCATCGATCTGGATAAGAGCATTGAGCGGATCAGGCGCCGGGTGGGGACGATTCGCGCCGAAATTGGCGGCCCGGCGGAAGAGCAGTACCAGGCGCACGCGGTCATACCGGGCCTGGCAGGCACTGTTAGCACCTTGGAAACGGTAGGGGTCGAGGTCAGGCCCGGCTTGAGACGCCACTACCCTTTCGACCACCAGGGCTGCCATGTGATAGGATTGACCGGACAGGTCAACCGCCGCGAGCAGCAGCTTTGGAACCTCCGTAAGCATGAGGCGGACCTGCTCACACGCATGCGGAAGAACTACCGCGGAGGAGACACGATAGGAAAAGGTGGCGTCGAGAAGATGTGCGAGGAACTCCTGCGGGGAGTGCGGGGGTTCCGCCGGTTCGAAAGACGCACGGATAAGACGCTGGCCCATGCCCCCGCGTCCGACGGCCAGGACGTCCACTTGACCATCGATATTGAATTGCAGCGCGAGCTCACAGGGCTCTTTCGTGGCACGTATAGGAACGGCAGCCTGGTGGTACTCTCGGTGCCGAGTGGCGCGGCCCGAGTCCAGGTGCTGGCGATGGTCTCGGTGCCGACCTTTGATCCGAACAGATACCGCCTCGATTTCAGGCGGCTCTCACGGGACGAACTCAATTTTCCCCTGCGTAACCGGGCGATCGCGCGTCTGTATCCGCCGGGCTCTGCGATTAAGCCGCTAGCGGCCCTGGCTGGTCTGGGTACAGGCGAGATTACTCCAAAGACAACATTCACCTGCCGGGGCTACCTCCATACGCCCGAGGCATTCAGGTGCTGGATATGGAAGGGCCGGAAGGTCGGGCACGGCGAACTGGACCTGGTCGGCGGCATAACTCATAGTTGCAACGTTTACTTTTACGAGATTGCAGACAAGATAGGGGCTGCTGCGTTGGTCGAGTGGTACAACATATTCGGCCTGTCACGAACGCCCGGGACGGGTCTGCCCGAAGAGCGCAGGGGCAATCTGCCGAGTGCCGACTGGCTGCGGGGCTACGGCGCCGGCCCGGGAAGGATGATGGCGATAGGCCAGGGTCCCGTGGCGGCTACGCCGCTTCACATTGCAAACGTTATGGCCACTATCGCGCGCAAGGGGATATTCACCTCGCCCCAGATTGCGCTGGAGGGCGGGCCGGCGCGCATCCAGCGGAAGATTCGCATTACCAAAGCACAGTTCGACGCAATTCACGAAGGCATGTACAAGGTTGTGAATGATCGAGGGGGCACGGCTTACAAATACTTCCACGGGCCTCTTGCTGCTGGTGATATCGGTGTGGAGGTATGCGGCAAGACAGGAACCGCGACGGTTCCGCCACAGCGAGTGGGCGGCACGGTGGTCCGCCGGGGCGACATGGGCTGGTTCGCTGGCTTCGCCCCATACAAGAAGCCGCAGATCGCACTGGCCGTAGTCGTGGAGTACGTCGAAGGCGGCGGCGGGCAGAACGCTGCGCCCCTGGCCCGTGAAGCAATCCGTATCTGCAAGCGCCGCGGATACATCGAGTGATGCCCAGGACATGGCTGAAACACGTTACACGCTCAGGACATACTTTCGCTATACGAGCTGGCCTATCATTCTAGCCATGCTGGCGCTGATGGTCTTTGGCGTCCTGGCCATCCGTGTTTACGAGCGGTCAGACCCGAGCGTCAGCGGCTTTGCGACCAAGCAGGCGGTTCTCGGCGCGATTGCGCTTTTTGGGTTCGTCACCGCAACAATCCTGCCTTACCAGAGGCTGGGCAAGTATGCCTACGTGCTGTTTGGTTTTACGCTGGTGGTTCTGGCCTTGCTGTTGGCTCTGCCGCATTTGTATGGGTCGAGCGAGGTCGTCAGGCGGATCATACCGGGTGTCCGCGGCGCACATCGTTGGATCAATCTGGGGTTCACAAAGCTGCAACCGTCCGAGGTCGCCAAGCTCACCTTCATCATACTTTTGGCATGGTACCTGCGCCATGGCAACCATTACCGAAGGATGAAGGGGCTCATCGTGCCGTTCGTCCTGACATTCGTGCCCATACTCCTCATTCTCAAGGAACCGGACCTGGGTACGAGCCTGCTGTTCCTGCCGACGTTGTATTTCATGTTATTCATGGCCGGGGCCAAGCTGCGGCATCTGCTGGGCATAATCGTAGCGGCCACATTGCTCCTGCTGATCCCTGTGCCGCGCAGGGTCAGCACCGAGATGCGGCCGGCGGAACTAGCCGACCGAAAAGCGCTGGCCTACGGAACGTTCGGTAGGGGTGACGATGAGTATATTGTCTCGGCGGCGCCGCTGGCGCTGATGGAGGCCCACCAGCTTAGGCGGATCGACGGTTGGCTGCGCCAAGGCGACCCTGAGATCGCCAGGGACAAAGGCTACCAGCAGAGGGTGTCAAAGATGATCCTCGCAATCGGGCACTGGGCCGGACGCGACAACTTCAACGACGCGAATTCGTTCTTCAGGAACCTGCCCGACAGTCACACTGATTTCATTTTTTCCATCATTGGCGGGCACTGGGGCCTGCTCGGCTGCACGCTCGTGCTGATGTTCTACGCCGTGATATTTGTGTTCGGCATCGAAATCGCCGTAATAACGTACGATCCTTTCGGGCGGCTGCTTGCCGTGGGGGTCCTCGGATTGCTCCTGTCGCAGATTGTCATCAATGTAGGCATGACGATGGGCTTGAGCCCCATTACCGGCATGACGCTTCCGCTGGTCAGCTATGGCGGTTCATCACTCGTGGTCAATTGTACGGCCCTGGGCCTGCTGGTGAACGTCGGGCAGCGTCGCCCGGTACTGCTGGGGCCCAGACCGTTCGAGCACGGCTAGGAGAAGGCCTCCCCACGCTCTATGGGCGATAGGCCGCGGGCAGGGGCGGCCTGATGATCGTTCAGCAGAAAAAGAATGTTGGGCTTGCTGCTCATCGTATACTATCCACAATTCCATATCCGTTCCGGCCTGCCGGCATGAGATCACAGCGTCACGCTACACAACCACTGGGGGTTTGCAACAGTTTTCCGATGATGTGCTTTGGAGCCGTGAGTCGCCGAACTGCACGCTCAGCCGGGCGGCGACGACCTCGTGTCCGACACGCCTGATTTATTCCTTGTCTGTGGTCGAATGCCGGAGCAGAATGCTGTTCATGTCAACGGCAGGCAACATGGAGTTGGTATCTGCCGAGGTGGTGAAGCGGCTTGTTTGGTCACGTGAAGAAGCCAGGGCCGCCTGTTCTCTACTCGGCCGTAACTCAGCAAAGAAGCGATCGCCTTCTCTCTCGCGCGCATGGACATGAACGAGTACGACAACGTTAACGGCGCGACGTTGCTTCGCATGAACGGGATCGACAAGTCGTTCCCCGGCGTCCATGCGCTGCAGGACGTGTCCCTGGGCCTCCGTGCCGGGGAGGTGTTGGCCCTCGTCGGGGAGAACGGGGCGGGCAAGAGCACGCTGATCAAGATCCTGGGCGGCATCTACCGGCCGGACCGCGGCGAGATCCTGCTGGACGGGCACGTGCGGCACATGTCCTCACCCACCGTGGCGCAGGCGGCGGGCGTCTCGATCATCCATCAGGAGTTCAACCTCATCCCGGACCTGACGGTGCGAGAGAACATCTTCCTGGGACGCGAACGCGTGCGGTATGGGTTCATCCGGGCCTCGGAAGAACGCCGGGAAGCCGAGCGCCTGTTCGGAAAGATCGGGATGGTGCTCGATCCCGCCGCACGCTGCAGGGACCTGACCGTCGCCCAGCAACAGACCGTCGAGATCGCCAAGGCCCTGTCCGTCAGCGCCCGGATCATCGTGATGGACGAGCCTACGGCCACCCTGACCTCGCAGGAGGTCGAGCATCTCTTCGCGATCATCCGCGACCTCAAGGCGGACGGAATCGGCGTGATCTACATCAGCCACCGGCTCGATGAGATCTTCGAGGTGGCGGATCGGGTCATGGTGCTCCGCGACGGGGCCCACGTCGGCACGCACGCCATCGGAGACTTTTCTCGGGAAGCGCTGATCGAGTTGATGGTGGGTCGCCCGCTCGAGGCGGAGTTTCCCAAGCGTGCGGCCGCCCTCGGGCCCGAGCGTCTGCGGGTTCAGGGGCTTCGCCGGGGGAAGGCGGTGCAGAACGTGAGTTTCAGCGTTCGAGCCGGCGAGGTCCTCGGCTTCGCCGGGCTCGTCGGCGCCGGCCGCACCGAGACGATGCGGATCGTGTTCGGCGCGGATCGGCCCCAGGAGGGCCGGATCTTCGTGGACGGTACCGAAGTGGGAATCCGAAGCCCGCGGCACGCCATGCGTCATCGGATCTGCCTGCTGTCCGAGGACCGCAAGGGCGATGGCCTGGTGCTGCAGCACTCCGTCCGCGAGAACTTCGGCCTGCCGAACCTGGAGCGCTTTATGCGGGGCCCGTTCATCGATCGGCGCCGGGAGCGCCAAGCGTTCGCCGGCTACGTCAAGATGCTCAAGATCAAGGTCTCGAGCCAGGAGCGGCCCGCGGAGGACCTCTCCGGCGGCAACCAGCAGAAGGTGGTGCTCGCCAAGTGGCTGGCGCGTCATGCGGACGTCATCATCATGGACGAGCCGACGCGCGGCATCGACGTGGGCGCCAAGT